>JAEEGG010026396.1_pt1 | contig 11095 bp, 6 predicted proteins | sample 9134161 | NCBI WGS metagenome assembly JAEEGG01 (sample SAMN16246543, study PRJNA631951) | gut metagenome | biome: gut microbiome; feature: rumen; material: CR-attached | host: Bos | place: Iran: Karaj | collected 2018-10
CCGGCCAGGCATTTTTTGTATACTTCAGTGCACTTTCTGTAGCTTGAAAAGGTCTTTTCAGCCTTCTCTTTGTCTCCATACACTTTCCAGTAACCGACGCATTTCACGCCCTTTCTTGTATCAGCCATAAAACCTTTAACGTCAACAGGGGGATACCCGAGGAAAAGACCTATCTCATGTGGAAATGAGCCATCATCATGAATGTGATGGATGAGATGAACGATGTCACTTTCTATGGACTTGCAGCTGTATCCCTTTTCCTTGAGTATTTCTTTTGCCTCATCTGAGGAAAGATCTGCCTTGAGTCTGTCAGGGCGATAGAGATAGATCAGAACACTCTTTTCAGATATCTTCAACGGAATGGCCCGAAGTCCTTTTCCGGTGAAGAGCTGGTTCAGTTCCCGAAGTTCGTCTCTGATATCGGAGATGAGCTTTCTTTCTATGGTGAAAATATTTCCTGTTTTAATCCCGGCCAGAGTAGGTGAGCAGTTTTCGATGATGATACTGTCTGGCATAGCGATAGGTCCTCCATGATTTGTGTAATTATGCGTTAGCAAGCGCTAACGAAATTATAACCCAATACAAAGAAGTTAGCAATAGGTAACTTGATGCTCCCCGAGTGAGTCAAACTGTAACGTCCCCAGTGACTCTCCCCATTAATTTGCGACAGTATTTGCCAAAATTTCTTTTCGGTCGTATAACTAACATGTGATTTGAAAAACTGAGTGATAGTTAAGAGGAGGAAATTATGAAAAAGAATATTATCGCAGCATTGATGGGATGCACAGTGTTACTGGCAGCCTGTGGAAGCCAGCAGGCTGTTACAGCCCCTGCCGGTGATGCTCAGACTACAGCGAATACCCAGACTACCGAAGAGCCACAGGGAGCTGATGAAGCTCAGACAGAGGAGTCGTCAGAGACTTCTGGGGCGCAGAATTCAGAAGAAACTGAAGCTGCAGCCGAGACGGAGGCAGCTGAGCAGGAGAGCTATGATGAGAATATAGACTATATCTCCGACGATGTGATTACTGCAGAGTATGTAAAAGTGACAGTACCTGATGAATTTAAGGGCAAGGTTCTCGCAGCTGTTAATGGAGAGTATATTTCCTTTTATGACAAGGATACTGTTGACGAGGGTTATCCCGGACACGTATTTACCATCGTCACCAACAAAGATAACAGCGTGATGGCAGGCGGCATGTTTGAGAAAGTCGGTGAGGTCAGGACTTCAGCCGGCGATATCATAAATGTCTGCGTGGGATATGCCTCAGATGTTCAGTGGGACTATACCAAGCATGAGGAGATGCCTGAAAATTATGGCAAGATCCTTGACGGTGTAGATGCATTCGTCAGGAATGTAGAGGCAGTAGACGGAACCTTTGGCTACGGAGCAGGTACAAAGGGCGAGGATATTTATCCTGAGGTCCTGGCAAAATATGTCACCGCCTTCAAGGAGGGCTGGGATGCAAACAAGTTTGAAGAAGAGGAGATGAGCCCTGAGTTTTATTCCGTCGCTCAGGCAGGTGATCCGCTGGAAAATGTCGGATACGCCTATGTGGACATCACACACGATGGTGTTGACGAGCTCCTTCTTGGTGAGATCACCGGTACCGATGAGCCCAGCGTACTCTATGACGTTTACACTGCCCTTGACGGCAAGCCCGTTCATGTAGTAAGCGGATCAGCCAGAGACAGATATTACACGCTTGAGTATGGCGGACTTGTAAATGAGTATTCAGGCGGCGCCAACGAGAGCGGCATGGTCGCCTACGAGATCGAGCCCGGTACTTCCAATCTGTTCTATCAGTACGGCGTCAAGTACGACGGCTACACAGATGAAAAGAACCCCTGGTTTGTGAGCTACTCAGAGAATGAGTGGGAGCCCATGACAGAGGAAGAGTATAATGAGAGAATGGATATGGTGACAAGCCAGTACTCAAAAGTTCCATTCAAACCCCTTTCAGGTGTGGCTGCACAGTAAAGTGTGCAGTAAATTTAAAAAAGTGATTGACTAATTAAAAAAAAATTGTTATTATAGTTTAGTCGTCACGAGATACTGTGACGACGGAATGCGGAAGTGTCGGAATTGGCAGACGAGCAAGACTAAGGATCTTGTGACTTCTTTGTCGTGTGGGTTCAAGTCCCATCTTCCGCACGAAATAAAAGGGGCTGTAAAAAAACAGCCATAAAGTAAGGATGATTTCACCGAATGGTGATACCATCCTTATTTTAATCTTTGTAAAATATCTTTCTCATTTAAAATCCATCACTTCAAATTCAAAAAGTGATGTGAAAAAGCCATAAAACCCGTCACTTTTTATATCACCGGATTCCAGGGTGCAGCCATGGAAAGTAATGACATTTTCAGACGTATCATCATATATATCAAGATCCTCTATACCAATATGACAGGTAGTAAAATGGTGACTTTCATTAAATTCAGTTACTTTTTCCTCAAGTTCCTTAAGATCCTCCCCTTTATCCACGGGTATATCCGCTCTGAAGTGGAGAATGAAGGTGTTGTCATCAAGAGTCTCAAAGGCACAGACAAACACAAGCTCTGCATCCACCACAAGGACGTAGGGAATCTCAGAGTAAATGCTCTCTGCGTTCTCTGCCCCCTCATCCTTCAATGCAAGGGTAAGGGCATTTACCCTTGGAGAAGTGTAGGAATTTGTAAGCTCAACGGCCTCTCTCTCCGGCTCTACATCTTCATCAATGTCTGTAAGTTCACCAAAATCGTCATCCGTCGCTGACGGTTCTTCAGTAGAAACGAGGGGTTCTTCCTCCCCCGTTTCATCATGGACCAGGTCCGCGGTGGGATACACCGCAAGGGTCCTGCCGGACAGCATCAGGTCGATGCAGTACTTAAGCTGATCCACACTCAAAACTTCCGATACATCCACAAGAAAATTCAAAGTCCTAAGGTCTTTGACATAGGTTTCGGAAGCATCTTTTGAATAATCCAGGGACAGCCTCATGATTTCAGGAAAATCGTCCTCTCCTTCGGTAAAGGTTATAAATATTTCTCCCTTCTCCTCAAAGTTGACCAGCAGTCCCGGGATCTCATCCTTATCCATGGAGAGCCTTGCATCCATCCCCTGGTCACTTAGCCATGCCGCATAGTTTTCAAGTCTTGGCAAAAGATATTTCTCCAGATCGTTTATTTCTCCCACGATATTTTTCCTCTCTTTTATACACAATTAATATTTTGCAATATGAAATCCCCTGAAAAGTCTGAAGTATGTATCAAGTGGAACAAAAAGTATACCGCCCTCGCTGAAAGACTTGGTATGCCGGGTAGATATAGCTCCGGTTTCTTTGTTGTAGTATACATCGGTTCCGCCGGTTCCCCAGGGATTTCTGAGCACAACATTTTTCTCGCCTGCTATCTCCTCGATTCCCAGAACCGAATAGGCATGCCTGTTGTAAACTCCGTTTGCAAGATCAGTTGCTTCAAGGCCGGTTCCGTCACCTGCATCAAAACTTCCCATTGAACCTGACATGATTGTATAATTCACACCATTTTTAATATTTGTAGCCTTATCAATAAACAGAAGCTGTTCCGATGTGTATTTTATTTTTCCCTTATCCAGCTGTTTCTCAAATTCATTTTCGGCACTCCACTTCTTCTTGTCTGCCTTTACCCCGGTTACTATTTCAGAAAATGCATGGGCATCACCGCTGGCTATTGTTGTGTAGGAAACCATGTTCATGGCTTTGATGTCATTCATTATCTTCATTCTGTCCTTAAATTCATTATTTGCATCTGCAGCATCAAGATTCAATACATCGACAACCATTCCTGATGCAGCATAGGCTTTTTCGATCATCTGAACCCACAGGGCTCCCTTTGCAAAGAGATCGCCGCCAAGATCTTCATTTTCTGATTTTGTATTTCTGGGTACTGTCTTTTCAACAGTTATAAATACAGGTGTCGTTCCCCTGTAGAACCTGACTGTAACTGTACCGTCATCATTATCCCTCATCATTCTTTTAATAACGTTAGGCGTTTTCTCAACAATTGAAGCCAGGGCAGCAAGCACATAACAGTCTCCGACATTTCCCTGAGCAATATCACCGACACAGGGCTCATGGGCAAAGAGCGGGACATCTTTTTTATTGACCATCTCATATTTCTTTATTTTGGTTATTTTGTTTTCGATCTTATCATAATTTATATCTGCAAACCTGTCGTCTTTATACACCCTATGATTCGGATTGTCCTCAGAAATCTTAGGCAGGCCTCCCCTTGTCATTTCTTCAAATCTTTTCTGGATTTTTTCAAGATTTTTCTTTTCTCTCAACAGAAGCATGTCTTTAGTATCATCAGGTATCTGCGCAAGTATTTCTTTGACCATCTTTTTTATCCTGTTCACCAGAAGGGCTTCTTTCTTGAAATCCTCAGACAGGAAAACAGGAACATTTCCCTCATAAAAAACACTGTCCTTAATACACTTTGATACTGTCACATCGAGATCTGCGTACTCATTCATGACTTCCATCAGTTCTCTGAACTTTTCTGTTGCCTCTTTTGGATTTTCGTCAGTAAGATACACTACCACCATATTCTTGATCTTTTTCTTGTCATCAATCCTTCTTTTATCAGAGACTGATACGTATTTTCCTGTGGCTTTCCTTATCTCTAATATTTTATTCCTTGCTGCAAACTCACGCTGTTTTTTCTCAAGGTCCACGCCTTCTCTGCTTAGGATCTCATCCTGTTCCTTCTTTTCTTCCTCAGCTGTTCTCTCCTTTTCAATATAGGTCAGTTTCTCGACAAATGATGGCTCAATAAGACCAAGGTCGTCACCATTCTCCTGCAGTCGTCTAAAATCGGAGGTATAAAGACCTGCCGGATCTTTTACCCCGGTTTTCTTAAGATCCCTGATCTGCTTTTTTACATCGGCCACAACCGCATTGTCATCGGCAAGCTTCCATCTTCTGAATTTTTTCAGATTGTTTCTGCAGTCTTTTATTGATTCTTCTCTGTCTTTTGCATCCTTCTTATCCTGCTTGGACCTCCAGCTGTGTTCATTCTTAAGATCTTGTTCAAAAGCAGATTTTAATTTGTTATACCTCTGTTTAAAGCCCTCCTTTTCATCCTGTGAGAGCACCATTCCAAGTCTTTCAAATTCTTTCAGACCTTCTTCTGCTGTCTGTGACATTATCCTGTTGGCAACTTTCCTGTCATAGACCCTTATCTTTAATTTGCCTTCATCATCAAGTACAGAAGTATCCTTAACCTTGGATCCTTCCTGCTCATCTGCTTCTCCGCTTCCGGCATAGCCCGAAAAGTCCCGGCAGACAACTCCTCTTATTACAATCCTGACCTCTCCAAATACCACCTGGGTAGCTGCATTATATACCAGTTTATCAAGATCCCTCCTCTTCTTGCCAAAGAGTGTATCCATTACTCTTATATTGGATAGCTGCCTGAGGGCAGTTTCCGAATAAACTATATTCAGGTGATTGTTCCTTGCCTCCTCCAGGATCTTACTTGCAGTTGCATACCTTACTACAGCTACGTGTCCCTCTATTTTGTCTTCTATCCCCCTGTGGGACAGCCCCATTTTGGTCTTGCCGTTTCTGTAATGCATCCTTGTAGGCTTGTAGTTAACGCACATGGTATTGTCGCCACCGATAAAGGAAAAGGCTCTGCCATAATTGTACTTCTTACGGTCGCTTTCCTGATCAGTAAACTTCTGGCCGGCAGATTTTTTGGTATTATCTCCGGAAATCCTTTTGGCCCCTTCTTCATACATGGTGTACATCTCTTCACCAAAAACAATGTCTGACCATTTAAGGTTTGCAATATTCCTATCCTTAATCTGTGCAAAGCTTATATTCTTAAGCAGATTGAGCATCTCCTTTGCATATTCAGTGGTCTGCCGTACCTTGTCATACCTTTCCATTTTGGATGCGGATGAAGAGGTCCCATTCTTAGTGTAACTAAGTCCCAGATTCTGCATTACAGTATACTCTTCTACCAGCTGATTCTTTACATCATTAAAGTCTTCCTCATTATCAGGCGCCTTCTGATTATAAATAGTGTCAATATCGGCAAAGCTTGCTATAAAACTGTTAAGCCTCTCTACTCCTGAGAATGATTCATGAATTTCAGCTCTGGCATAGTTGTAGTGAAGCATCCGGAGGAACTCTTTCTGAGACCTGACTCTCTCCTCCTTAGTCTGTGAAACCCTGTGGTCAGATTTCATAAATATTTTTGACAAAGGCTGATTCTGGTCCCCCTGAGACATCTGCGCAAAATCACTGTCAGTCATTGCATAGAGAAACTTAAAGCACCCACTGGCTGAATCAAGGACATCCAGTATGTTCTGCTGTCTCTTTGATATTTCATTGCCCGTTATCCTGTCCTTCTGATAATCCTTGCAGGAATTTACCAGGTTCAAAAAGGCATACATCAGCTCAAATCTGACATTCTCAACCCCAATTTCAGACAGTGGTTTATTGAGCATATCCAGAACAAAACCCACATGTTTTCTTACAAGTTTCATCTGAAAACTTGAGGTTTCAAAAAATCTGATATTGTCCACGACGCCATTAAAGGAGCCTATCAGATATTTGAACAGACTGCTGCTCTTATCACTTCGGGTAACATAAACACCCTCGCCGTTTACAGCGAAGTAGTCCATTCTGTTCAGGGCTTCTTCCATTTTCTGTCTTTGAAGCTCTTTAAGTTCCTGACTGTTGGCAAAAGAATCCCTTACCTGCTGCGAAAGCTGCTCCGTTGCCTGATCATCAAATGCGAGATTTCCGACAGTCTTGTCTATATCCTGCTGGTTTTGATTATAGGAGGCCATCAGCATCCTTCCGGCAATAACCGATTCCATCATATTTTTGGAAAGAGCCTTCTGCTGGTTGTCAGCACCTGTGACATTCATCGAGATTTCCTCGTTGTAATGGCTTCTGTAGTACTTATTGGTGATGACGTCCCTGCGGGAAAGATAAAATAAAGACAGATCCTGAAGTCTCTTTAACTGGTTCTTAACTATGGAACCGACCTTTTCATCGATATCATCAAAGTAGGTCTTTACATTTCCCTCATCATCTGTTTTTTCGTAGCGCCTGAGCATACGCTCGTAGGCATTTACCCGGGCCACAACAGATTCAAGTTTTGCTGCATTCTGAGCAATATAGGTGTCACTGTCCAGCCTTATGGAAGGTATGTCTATGGCAAACAGGGCCTTGGTCATAAGATCAAGAGCCTTCTGGGTATCCTGTCCCTCACGACCTTCCGGACCTTCCGGACCTTTTTTTGTGCTCTTTCCAAGATAAAAGTTCAGAAGATCCTTTTTATCCTGTGATGTAAAAGTGCTCTCTGTAGATCCGATAAATGCAGTAAGATCGCTGTAAACCTCTCTGTCATCGCACTTTATCTCTCTTTTTTCCATCAGCTTTTCCATAGCGGTAAGACTGTTTTTATAGAAACTCGTGCCTGCTCCCTCTATCATTTTGGCATTCTGTTCCTTCTGATATAGCTCAGAGCTTCGGTCGTGCTTTTTCAGTACCCGTGTCTGAGGTTGAAGCATATTTCTCCTGGTCTTTGAATAGCCGGTAATAAGGGCAGATTTTTGAGGAAAATAAACAAGCTTTCTTTTTTCTCTTTTGCCTCTTCCGCTTGATACAAGTATATCGTGGAGTCTCTGGGTGTGAGCATTAACAGTATGATCCTGCAAATATGCTATAGTCTCCTCCTTAAGCCTTGTGTCATCCTCTTTCTTTTCCTCCATTTTCTTAAGCCTGTTCTTCAGCCATCCCTTTTCCAAAGAATTATCTTTCCTGTCAGATTCCTCCTTTGATTTATTCTGCACGGGGCCGTCTTCAAGTGATAAGGCATTTCTGCTCTGGATAACATCCTCTGCTGATACAGATACTTTTATTTCCTGGTCTTTCTTTAAATTCTCATGCTGGAACATACCGTCACCTCATTCAATATTTAAGATTTAAATTAAAAAGAACAATTTCTTCAAAGCGGATTGCACTGCCATCAGTGATAAGTCTGAGGGTTTTCTTTACCCTGTCGGAATTTGCGTCGATCAGGATTCTGACATTGTCAGAGAACTCCTGTCTTATATGGGCCAGTGCTCTGAAAAGCAGTGAGTATAGTACAATATCATTATTCTCACCATAGGCTTCCAATTTGCCAAGTTCAAGAAAACTTCCGAATTTCCTAAACAGGATCATTCCCAGTATCTTTTTCCCATCAGTAGCAATAAAGCTGAAGTCCAGAAGGTAATCGACAATTTCATCAATCGGAAGGCTTTCCTTTTTTTTCTTCAGCGCATCATTAACACTTATTATCTTAAAAAGCTCATCGTCTGCCACAGACTTTGACAGTTCAAAGCTGCCCGCCCTCACAGCATATACACAGAGCCTTTCTGATTCATCCGCAAAGCCTTCTTTTTCAAGAAGTCTGTAAAGGTAATAATTATCAGCCTCTTTTATATACGAACAACTAATGCTTTTGACATCAATCTTTTGGACTATTTCCAGAAAGAATTCCAAAAGAACCGTTCCTGCGCCCCTGTTTCTATAATCCGGAGCAACATAGATATATCTGATAATAAGACAGTCTCCCGTGTTTTCCTGTGCAATCAGCACACCGCAGGCCGTATCTGTCTTTTCATCTATAACTCCAACAATAAGGTCAGTGTCCTTTAACTCTTCCTTTTTTATTCCCGGAATAAACATTTCCAGATTTTCATCATTAACCAGTGTTCCTATCATTTCATACATCTCCTTCTTTGTGCTCTATTATTTAAGGAAACACTGATTTAATCAGTGTTTCCTTAAACAGAGGTTTTCTCGTCTCTCTCTCTCCATAGATACATTTCTCACCGTCAGTACCCGAAAAAAAAATATTTTATTAGCTTTCTGGTGGATTCATCCCGCCTTGGCAATATTACCCTGGTTTCCTCCGTATATAGCCTGACAGCCTGCCTCTGGGAATGCACAACGCAGTTTAAGATTCCCCGCCTGAAGGCCCTTTCTTCCAGAGTATTCAACATCTTAAGATGCGAGGGTATTTTTGATTTACTGGCAACATCAAGTTTTGCCAGCTCCCCGACCGTCACAGAAATGTCTCTGCCTTCTCTCTCTGAAGTGACAAAATCTGCATTATGCAGGGTGTCCAATAGTTCCTTACTGCATCCTATGGGGATCTCTGCGCAGCTTTTCGTTGTTCCGGCAACTGCTCTGTTCCATTTTCTACAGCCAGTCCGTAATATGCAGTCCGGCTTATGTTCTCAGCTATGTCGGCCGGTATGATATTCTCATATTTCTCTATATTATCTTCTGTGATTAGATCTGTTGTCATGTTCTCATACGACCTGACCCGCTCGTCCAAAGAGCTCTTCTCCAATAGTGAATCCATTGCCGGACTGTATACAGCCATTTGATATATGCCTGTCCCTCGAATATATAAAACGCCATGACTGAACAGGCCTTTCCATCATCGGTAATCATTCCCAGTCTGGTATATGTGTCATCCTCCAGAACATTGGAAGGGCACAGAAACCTGAAGAATTCCAGATTATCTTTTTCTATTCGAGTCAGTTTCATAGTCTTACCTTTCTGATTTATTCAACGTTCATACGATAATAATTATATCATTAATCGTCCCCATAACAAAAAAGCCCCATACCCTTAGGACCGCTATTCTGGTCGTTGTGATGAACTGACACTTTATTCTATTAATGCCTATCTTTCTCTGCTTTTTTCAGCTTTTTCTTCGTCTTTTACCTGTTTCCCTTTCTTTGCAATCTCATAAATGTCAATAAAAGAATACAACTGGTATTAGATATAGTGCACCACACAAAAATAGGAGAAAGATTTGAGCCTTAACCTAATTTTTCATGTTACTTTTTCACACGCATCGCATTTACTGCTGATGGCGAGAAGTGCTTATTAAAGACTCCTGCAATTACATCCTCAATATCATCCTCGTTCTGAGCGACCTTTTCAAGTACAGTCTCAAGAGCCGCAGCAATGACAGCTTTCTCTGAAATCCTGTCTTCGCCCCTTTCTTCTGACTCTAATATGGCATCCTGTGCCCAGTCTATTTGCTCTCTGGGGCCACAGACACCTCCAGTGATGTCTTTTTCACAACAATACTGATGTATATCGACAACGCATTTTGCCATTTTTCTGAGAAGAGCAGCGTTGCCAAATCCCGTCTGAGCCTTTGTTCGTGAGAAAAGTTCATCCTCCGTCGGTTCCGGAATCTGCTTGATAAGGTTGATCCTGCTATAAACAGCTTCCTGAAGGTCATTACAGGCCTCATCTGTATCACCGTCTTTTCCCTTACCTGTATTTGGAATTAGCTGCCCCAATATGTCAAACTTATCATCATCAGGACTACAGGTCTGTGTGTAGTATGGAAGCCCGAGCATTTCTGCAATTGCCTGGGAGCCTTCTGTCTTACCGGTTCCAGATGGACCATAGAGAAGAATATTAGAAATGCCTTTACGAAAGCGCTTAGATGCAGCAATCCTTTGGGCAGTTTTCATACTCCACTCCGGCACGACATACCACTCTCCAAGATCAGGAACCCTTGCCTCTTCTTCTGCTGTAAGGATACGCTCCTTATCAAGAGGGTACATATCTCTGAGTGAAGCGGTAGAAATAATAGAAATATCCTCATCATCATAACATTCAGAAGAAGCAGGTACAGTTCTGTTAAACACCTTAGGTTCTCCACTGAATATACGTTCTACCTTAACAGCATCAATATCAGCCTGAGTGAGTTTCTTTGGTGCCTGCTCGTACTTAACCGGAGCCGTGGACTTCTCATCCTTAAGCCTATAATAGATGTTGTTTGAAAGACCGCACATTGCTTTTGAGTAATTTTCATCCTCAACCGTGTAGTTCTTTAGAATATCTATAAGTCCCATGGCCTCTGAATGCCTGTTTTATAAATAAATGTATATAAAAAGAGCCATGGCTCTTCTTGTTTTTAAGAGCGATGACTCTTTGCAAAAATAAAAGCCCCGGGAAAACCCAGAGCTCTACGAACAATAATACTAAAAAATCACTACAATAACAGTAATAATATATCATTTTATATAATTAT
>JAEEGG010026397.1_pt1 | contig 11094 bp, 12 predicted proteins | sample 9134161 | NCBI WGS metagenome assembly JAEEGG01 (sample SAMN16246543, study PRJNA631951) | gut metagenome | biome: gut microbiome; feature: rumen; material: CR-attached | host: Bos | place: Iran: Karaj | collected 2018-10
CACCATTCCTCGAATGCGGGTGCAAAGGTAGGCATAATATTCGAGATAGCCAAATTTTTAGACTACTTTTTATGCCAGCAATCTGCTTTTTTCTTCTTTTGGGCTTGTTTCTGTGCTTTTAAGGGACATCCTGCACAACCATAACAAGGGTCTCCTGCACTTCGGAATACCTTATAAATGCGCCAGCCGCCGTAACTGAGGGCTGCCAGAAGCACGATGACAACCGCGATTTCTTGCATTACAACTTGGAGAGTTTACGGAGCATCACCTTGTTGATGATCAGCATACGATGACCAGTCTTCTCAATGTCCTCACGTACATTATTTATATTATTAAAGAAATCGCTGAAAGCGTTCAACAGGAAATTTGCCCCATCGGTATCCTCTTTCTTTTCTGGATTCGTCAGGATGCGGATTCCTTGCGGCTCGATATGCACATCAATGTCTTTACCCGTCATGATCGGATCGCCGTCGTAATGGATGGCCCCAGGTTCCTGACGCGTGATATGCAGGCGTTTCGTGCGGAATGTCTTGATCTTCGAGTTGTTCGTCAATGTCTTCATAAAGAGGTCGGCTGCTACCTGCGGGGCATCGAGTGCGTTGAAGGGCTCCATCACGATCACATCCAACTCACCGTCCTGCATCGTGGCTCCTGGGGCGATATAGGCATTGTTGCCGTATTGCGAAGCGTTGGCACAGGCAATGAGGAATGCCTTGTATTTCTTGGTACCCGACTCATCTTCCACCTCATAGGTCTCTGGGCGATAGACCAACCCCTCCTTCAGCACATTCTCCAGATAAGTCACTGGCCCACGTTTGCCAGCCTCGGCAAACTTCAGCGAGATAAAGGCGTCGAAGCCCATACCGCAGGTACAGAAGAAGGGTAGGTCGTTGATAACGCCATAGTCAAAGGCCTCTATCTTGCAGGCATTGATAATCTGAATGGCTTTCTTGATATCAAGCGGCAGACAGAGATGACGGGCCAGCCCGTTGCCCGATCCGCAGGGAATGATGCCAAGGGCCGTCTGGGTGTGTACCAGCGAACGGGCCACCTCGTTGACAGTCCCATCGCCACCTATGGCAACGACGATGTCAACGCCCTCATTAGCACATTCCTTCGCAATCTCTGAGGCATGTCCGGCATATTCTGTCAATTTGATTTCTGCGTCAAACTGATCATGGTCCAGTGTACGCTCTATTATTTCAGGTATTTCTTTCTTCGAGTGAGTACCCGAAATGGGGTTTAATATGAATACAATCTTTTTCTTATTTGCCATAAATCTTCTGCAAATATACAAAAAATGGCTGAAGAAAACCTGTTTTTCATAAGAAAAAAAGCAAAATCCGACAAATATTAATAAAAACTTGCACGAATTCATAAAAATTGTGTAACTTTGCACCCTGTAATTAAAAAATTTAGAAGTTACCTATATAGGAATGGGACAATTAACAGAAAGATACAAGCTTTATCGTGAACCGCAGAAGTTCATGGAGGCTGATGTGTATCCGTATTTCCGAGAGATTGAAGGCAAACAGGGAACTGAGGTGGAAATGGGTGGCCATAAAGTGCTGATGTTCGGTTCGAATGCCTACACAGGTCTTACTGGTGATCAGCGTATCATCGATGCTGCTAAGGCTGCACTTGATAAGTATGGTTCTGGTTGTGCTGGTAGCCGTTTCCTCAATGGAACGCTCGACCTGCACGTGAAGTTGGAGAAGGAATTGGCCGAGTTCATCGGTAAGGATGAGGCGCTTTGCTTCTCTACAGGCTTCTCTGTAAACCAGGGTGTGCTGGCTGTGATCTGTGGTAAGGACGACTATATCATCTGTGATGATCGTGACCATGCTTCCATCGTTGACGGACGCCGCCTGTCGTTTGCCAAGCAGCTCCATTACAAGCACAACGACATGGAGGATCTGGAGCGTCTGCTGCAGGGCCTGCCTCACGATGCCATCAAACTGATCGTGGTGGATGGTGTATTCTCTATGGAGGGTGATCTGGCTAACCTGCCTGCCATCGTAGAGCTGAAGCATAAGTACAACTGCTCTATCATGGTGGATGAGGCTCACGGTATTGGTGTCTTCGGCCGTCAAGGTCGTGGCGTATGTGATCACTTCGGTTTGACCGATGAGGTGGATCTCATCATGGGTACCTTCTCCAAGTCACTCGCATCTATCGGCGGTTTCATCGCTGCTGACTGGGATATTATCAACTATCTGCGTCATACCTGCCGCTCTTATATCTTCTCGGCTTCTAATACGCCTGCAGCTACTGCAGCCGCTATGGAGGCACTTCACATCATCCAGCAGGAGCCTGAGCGCATCGAGCGTCTGTGGAAGGTGACCAATTATGCCTTGAAGCGTTTCCGCGAGGAGGGCTTCGAGATTGGTGAGACCGAGAGCCCCATCATTCCGCTCTATGTGCGTGATGCCCAGAAGACATTCCTCGTAACGGCATTGGCCTTCAAGGCTGGCGTGTTTATCAATCCTGTGATTCCGCCTGCCTGTGCACCTCAGGACACCCTCGTACGTTATGCCCTGATGGCTACGCATACTGAAGAACAGGTAGATCGTTCTGTGACTGCATTGAAGAAAATCTTCGTCGAACAGGGAATTATCAAGTAAATCCCCAAATAAATTGCGGAAAAGTTTGCAAGGGTCACAGAAAATGTGTACCTTTGCACCCGCAAAAACGAGGTGTAGCGCAGTTGGTAGCGTTCCTGGTTTGGGACCAGGCTGTCGCAGGTTCGAGTCCTGTCACCTCGACTTCAAATATAGATCCCCGCTAAGTCAAACGATTTAGCGGGGATTCTTTACAAATTAATAAGATGGAATACAGAAAGATAGGTGAGAACTATTATGTTCGTATGGATCGAGGGGACGAGATTATCAGCATCCTCCTCGAAATCTGTGAAAAGGAATCCATACCATCAGCCGTTTACTCTGGAATCGGCGGCTGTCAAAGTGCGGAGCTACAGGTGTTCATTCCTGAAACAGGCAGCTTTGAGACTGAACGGTTGGAAGGAATGCTGGAACTGGTATCGTTCAACGGCAATGTTGTAAGAGACGATGACGGCAAACTCTTCCACCATACTCATGCCCTGTTCTCTTTTAAGAAAGACGGCCAGCATGGAATGGCGGGAGGACACCTCAAATCCACAACCGTTCTTTATACTGCCGAGATAGAATTGCGTCCTACTGTCGGCGGTGCTATTGGAAGGAAGTTTGATCCTGAGACAGGTACGGGATTTTGGGATTTTAAAGATTGATTAACGAAGAGAATATGATGACTGAAAACAACAAATGGGTGGCTTGTTGGGGAAATGCCACCTCGATTACAAACCGTCGCGAGGCCGTTTATGCCAAGGACCTCACGTTGCGTTACCCCATCCGTATGCCATTCGGCGGCAGTATGCTGCGTTTCCGTTTTTCGAACCTGACTGGTACTGAACCCGTCACGCTTACGAAGGTCTTTGTTGGTCATACGCCCATCACGTTTGGGGGTGAGAAGAAAGTCTGTCTGATGCATGGAAAGGAGACGGAGAGCGATACTATCAGCTATCCCGTTCACCGTGGTGACACGATAGAGGTGAGCTTCTATCTGGCCGATTATACACAGATGAATAGCGGCACACTCGTGACGGGTCCGTTGTCGAAGGGCTTCTATGCCTATGGCGACTATGCGGAGGCCGACGAACTGCCCATCGACCTGTCGCGTCATACCAACTGGTTCTACTTCCTCAATACCGTTGATGTGCTGACCTCGTCCGAGAATCGTGCTGTCGTATGCTATGGCGACTCCATCACGGCTCAGTCGTGGCCCGACTATATGGCGCAGCTGGCATTCGGCTCCCATGTGGCTATCATCCGACGGGCTGTCAGCGGCACACGTATCCTACGGCAATATGACTGTATCACCTATCAGGCTTACGGTTTGAAAGGTGCCACGCGCTTTCCTATCGAGATGAATGTGGCTGGTGCTTCGGATGTCATCATCCAACATGGCATCAACGATATCATCCATCCTGTAGGCGAAGATGTCAATCCCTTCCGTCCTTGGAGCGATCTGCCTACGGTAGAGGAGATGGAGCGTGGGGTAGAGGATATCTACGTGAAACCAGCAAAGGTGATGGGGCTGAAGGTATGGAGTGGCACGTTGCTGCCTATCTTCGGCTGGCGTACCTACAACGAAGATCGCGACGCGATGCGCCAGCAGTTTAACGAGTGGTTGCGCACTTCGCCAATCTTCGATGGTTGTATTGATTTCGATGCCGCCGTTCGTTGCACGACTAATCCGAAGGCTTTTGCCGACGGCTTCGACAGCGGCGACCATCTGCATCCGAGTGAACGTGCCTACGAGGCGATGGCACAGGCGGCAGTCCACAAGTTGATTCGCCACATGCCTCGCTACGACCACGAAGAGTCATTCTAAGACGACTTTTTATTTTCCTAAGAACTTGGTGTCCAAATACGCCTGGAAGCTATCTTTGTACATATCTCCGATGGGCAGATAGGTATCGGCATCCATGATGACGCGGTTCTTGTTTACCTCCTGAATCTTTGTGAGGTTGATGATATAGGAGCGATGGATCCGCATGAAGGTGTCGGGCAGTCGCTCCTCCATTTTTTTCATCGACAGGAGGGTGATGATGGGTTTGGAGTCACCCTCGACCCATACCTTCAAATATTCGCTCATGGCCTCGACGTAGCGGATGGCAGGGATGCTGACCTTCACGATACGGTAGTCGGTCTTGAGGAAAAGGATGTCTGGCTCCTCCATTGTTGGAGCCGCTGATAAACGTTCCTTCAATCGATTGGCTGCTCGTTGGAAGTCTTGCAGGCCGAAGGGTTTCAGCAGATAGTCAACGGCATTCACACGGAAGCCCTCGACTGCATATTCCGAATAGGCTGTGGTGAAGACAACGAGGGGTGGGGCAGCGAGCGTCTTCACAAAGTCCATACCGTTAAGATCTGGCATGTTGATGTCGCAGAAGATGGCATCCACCATGTTGTGCTCCAGAAAGGCACGGGCTTCCAGCGCACTTTGACATTGGGCAGCCAGTTCAAGGAACGGCACCTTCTTAATATAGGCAGCAAGCTGCTGTAGAGCCAACGGCTCGTCATCGATAGCGAGGCAACGGATCATGTTAATGGAATATTTAGTGTGACAGAATAGACGTCCGGATCATTCTTGATGCGGAGGATATAGTTACGACCGAAAAGCAGATTGAGCCGTTTGCGCACATTGGCGAGACCCACACCACCTTTTTCTTCATTGGTCTGATGAGGTTTCTCGGCCTTCGAGTTACGGCAATCAAACCACAGTTCATCATGCTCCACCGATACCTTTACCTCGATGAATGATTCGTGCTGGTAGCTGATACCATGCTTAAAGGCATTCTCGATGAAGGTGATGAGAATCAGCGGCGGGATCTGACGGTCGGGTACTTCTGCGGGTAAGTCGATGTCGATACGCACCTTGTCGGTATAACGCAACTGCATCAACGCGATGTAATGACGGATGAAGTCGATCTCATTCGTCAACGACACCCCTTGCTTATTTCCCTCGTATAGCACAAAGCGCATCATCTTCGACAGTTCCAGGATCGTGCCTTTCGCCTTCTCAGGATCGATATCCACAAGGGCGTGGATGTTGTTGAGCGTATTCATGAAGAAGTGCGGATTGATCTGGTAACGCAGGTACTCCAACTGCTGCTCCAGATTCTCGTGCTCCAGTTCGGTCAGGCGCTTCCGGTCTTCGAGTCCACGATAAAAACCTTTGATGCCGAGGTTGGCGCCAAACATCAGGATGAGCATGATGATAGCCAGGATATCCTGTTCCCCCACGATGGGAGGAGGGGCGTCTTCAGGCCGATGATGACGTGGGGCGGGCATGCCGTCGAAATCTTTCGGGGGATTGCCTAAATGGGGCGGCTGATGATGATCGGGGCGCTCCATGGGCGGCCTGTGGTCTTTCATGTCTGGTCTGTTGTTACATTGGTAGACCGTGAATGCTGCCAGTATCATCACCACGATGCTGAAATACATCACGCGTTTGTTCTCATGACTGTGTGGTTTGCCTAGGAACAAAGGTGCCAACAGGAAATTATGGATCAGAAACAGGACCAGATAAATGGCGAACAATCGCCATACGACCAGCACTTCCCACCATTCGAATACCTGGCTGCTGTCGCCTACCGTCCTCACATAAATACTCAGCAGCGGGGACGCAAAGAGCAATCCCCATGCTGCCAAGTAAATCAGATTCTCCTGTTTCGATTGTTTCATCCAACACATTATTATATATAATAACGTTATTACCGGTAGAATATTGTTTCAATGCCATCCGCCAGGTCCGAAACCGCCGCCGCCAGGACCGAAGCCGCCACCCGTATAGGATGAGAGCTCCACGGATGAGCCACCGCTGACCGTTCCGATGATACCGATACCGCCGAAATAGCTGGTACCGCCGTTGACGCTGACACCCGACAGAAGGGTAGGCTGCGAGCTGCCTGAAACCACGAGACCTGAACCGCCGCTCGATGGTGTCTGGAACAAGAAGGTCTCTTTGCCGACGGTCAGGGCATACCAGGTGTTAGGTGTCCATGAGGCCTGATAACATGACTGTGATAGCTGGGCACCACTCTCCAGTCCGCCGAGGGCGATGATGGTACCACCAGAGATGTAGAGCTTCTTCTTGTCCTCGCTGTTGGCATCGATGGCCACCTCAGGTGTACCTGAACAGATGGCATACACCAGTCCGCCCTTGATATAGCAGTCGCCGTTAGCATCCAGGCCGTCGTTATTCCGTCCGTGGGCATAGATGTAGCCGCCGCTGATGGTCATGTCGCCTTTCGAGTTGATGGCATCGTCGTAGGCATAGCTGGCCACTTCGCCACCCGTGATGTTCAACGCGCTCTTGGTCTCGATGCCTTCACCGTTCTCCCCGTTGGTGCGTACCCATATCTTACCGCCTTTGATGGTCAGGTCGCCGTCCACCTTGATACCCTTCGGCGATGAGGTGTCGCCATTACCGCTGAACTGGCCGCCTTCTGTCACGATCATCACACGACCGCCATTGAAGGTCGCATCTCCGTCGGCGTTGATACCCTTACCGCCGCTGCCGGTACTCTTCAGGTACAATTCACCAGCATTGATGGTGAAGGTCGAGTCGGCCTTGATACCTGCAGCGCCCTTGGCCTCCTGGTCGTCTGTGTCGTAGGTGCCGTCGCCTGTTGTCAGCACGGTGGTGCGTCCGCCGTTCACGATGATATGACTCTCGCAGTTGATTCCCTTCGCAGCTGTTGCCGATACCTCCACATTCAGGATACCGCCATTGATAAACACGCCGTCGTTGGCCTTGATGCCGTGCTTGGCAGTAGATTTCACATAGATGTTATTGCCCTCGCGGAAGACGATGTAGTCAGCCGAGTGGATACCGTTGCCCGTGTTGCCCGTCACGCTGAGCTGTCCGCTGCCGTTGAAGAGCAGTTTGCCCTTGCAGTAGAGTGCACCCTTCTGACTGCCGCCAGCGCCGTCTTCCAACGTGTTAGTAGTGCCTTCAGCCAAGATGATATAGGCGCGCTTGCCACTCAACAGATTCAGCGCGGCCGAGTCGGGATTGGTGATGCTGACGCCGTTCAGCTCCACGGCATACTTCTTGTTGCCTGCCACGGTAAAGGAACCGTTATCTGTCGAGCCGCTCAGCACATAGCATATCTTTTTCGTGTCGCCGTGATTGGCCGTGATGTGACCGCCGTTGACGGTGATCTCCACCCCGTTCTCCGTCTTCGCTACGGGGTTCGACAGGTCGATGGCGATCTCCGTCGTAAACTCGTTGTTCTCCAGGATGTCTTCCTCGTCAGGGAAATACGCATCAGCCACATCCGTCGGCTCTGCCGTTGTCTTGTCTAATGCGATGTCGAAAGTTGTCAACTCACCCGTAATCGCCGAGCTGCCATTGCCGCTTGGGGTGTTGCCACTTGGTTCGTTGTTCTCAGGCCCGAAGCCGTTGTTACCGCTCATGTAATTCTCAAACGGATCGTCACTCGAGCATGAAGTCAGCATCGCTGTGGATGCTGTCATGATTGCTAAGAAAATAAATACCTTTTTCATAATGCTACAAAATTTTGCTGCAAAAGTAACGAAATACTAGGCTCCAGCCAATTTTATTCAACGAACGCCCTGTTTTGTTCAGCCAATTTCTCTTCTTATGGCGTTCTATTGAGGATTTCAGGGGGTAAAAATACAAATTATTTAGGAATTAGTTGCTTATTTCCTGAGAATTTTATATATTTGCAACCGAAAATACGTTTTTCGACACCTGGGGTTGACTGGATTTGACAGCGGGTTGAGATGGTACGTAAGCACGCGGAGGCTTCTTGGTTCCCTCCATAATCCGAGCTGAGGAAAAATTAATTGGCAACAATGAGTATGCTCTCGCTGCTTAATCGAAGTACAGTAGATTGCTAGCTTAATTTCTCTGCAAGGCGGAGAAACGAGACGTCGCTCCAAGGATGTTGTTCCGAATCTGAGGATCAAGCGGCGCAGGTTAAATCGGAAATAGTCTCTGTAGGCTCCGATGCAGGGATGAAATTTAGGAGCTAAGGTGTCGATTGGTGGTCCAGGTCTTGTCGGCACTCGAAAACCGAAGGCTGGAATAAGCGTGTAGAAAGCGTATGGTTTCCCTGTTTGGACGAGGGTTCGACTCCCTCCAGCTCCACTACCTTTCAAAATGTAAGCCGCTGACTTTTAAACAGTTAGCGGCTTCTTTGTGCCCTGCGTCCCCGGTTTTTTCAGTTTTTAAAAAGAAGTAGATATGGAACAGGTAGGAGACATGAAGTTTATTGATTTCGAGGATGCTCTTGACAGAGATCTCGGTAAGGTCGGTACTCCGAAGCGCGACGCATTCGAGAGTAGCGTCGACGAGGCTGTGTATTCCTATAAGCTTGGTGAAGCCATCAGGAAAGCTCGTCTTGAACAGAATCTCACACAAGAGGAGCTGGGTGAACGCATCGGAGTGAAGAAAGCTCAAATCTCTAAGTTGGAGAGAGGCTACAGTATCACTATTTCCACCATGAGCCGTGTATTTAAGGCTCTTGGATTCTCTACAGCATCCCTCGACTTAGGAGGCAGTTTGGGGAAAGTCGCACTTTGGTAGGGACATAAATTTCCTGACCAAACTATTATAACGCTATGAATTTCTGTATCAGATTTGAGTATTTTTGAAAAAAGAAGCCCGGCTTGCAAATTGCAGGTCGGGCTTTGATTCTGTCTTGAGTCAGCATGTTATGAGACCTCAATGGCCTTGGTGACTTTCTCCTTCGGTTCGGTCTTCGGCATGGTGATGGTCAGGATGCCGTCCTCGACCTTAGCAGAAATCTGGTCTTTCACCACATCGTCTGGCAGCACGTAGTTCTGCTCGTAGTTAGAGTAGCTGAACTCACGGCGCAGATAGTGATGATGCTTGTCCTCTTGCTTGTGTTCCTGTTTGTTCTCAATGGCGATGGTGAGGTTGCCCTCGTCGTTGATGGCTACGCGGCAATATTCTTTCTTGATGCCTGGAGCTGCAAGTTCCATTACATAGCTCTTGTCTGTCTCCTTGACATTGACTGCGGGTGCTGTACTGTTGGCACGAGGCATGAAATCAGTATTAAAGAAATCATCAAACATTGTTGGGAACCAACCGTTGCTTTTCATCAATCCGTTCAACATAATCAATACCTCCTAATTATACTTTTAGTTTAACGTATGTTCTTGATCGCCTCTGCTTTTGCTTCGGCTTTCACTAACAGATGAGCAAAGTACATGCCTATGGAAAGAATCCATGCCAGAATGACAATCGCTGAAGTCAAACTGGCACGGATTTTAAGCTCGCTTAAACTATACTGACAGTTTATTAAACTCGCTTAAACATTTAGATGACAACAGCCGTTCCGCTGGTGGCTACCATGAGCATTGAGCCATTGGCTCCGACAGTCTCATAGTCGATGTCGATGCCTACAATGGCATTGGCTCCAAGAGCCTGAGCACGCTGTATCATCTCCTGCATGGAGGTGTCCTTGGCTTCGGAAAGCACCTTCTCGTAAGTGCCAGCTCGACCACCTACGATGTCGCGGATGCCTGCAAAGAGGTCTTTAAACATGTTTGCACCAATAATGGTTTCACCTGTCACAATACCCTTGTATTCGCGGATGGTGTGACCTTCAATCTGTGGGGTTGTTGAGAGTATCATAATCGTTATCTTTTAAAAGTTTCTATCTGTTAGACGTAGGATCGTGGCGTAAAGTTGCAAGCCCTCACAAAATATATAATGCTATCGCTGCACAGGCTTCGGCATCGGCCAAAGCATGGTGATGGCTCTCGAGGTTGTAGCCACAGGCAGCAGCTACGGTGTGGAGCTGATGATTAGGCAGCGAACGGCCAAATTGCCGGCGAGACGCTGTCAGAGTATCGTAAAAGCGGTAGTCTGGATAGTCCATCTGATAGACTCTGAACACAGCTTTCAGACAACTTTCGTCGAAGCGGGCATTATGAGCTACAAATGGAATTGACGCAATCTGGTAGCGGAGATCATCGATTGTCTGTTGGTCAGAGAAAAATACATCGGCGATGCGTCCTTCCAATTGCTCCCATACTTTCGAGAATACTGGTGCATCATCGGTATCGCATTGGCTTAGTCCATGAACCCGCTGACACCAATAGTTATAATAGTTAGGCTCAGGCTGGATCAGACTGTAGAAACTATCGGCCATCTGCCCGTTACGCACCATGACCACTCCGACGGAGCAGACACTTGACGGTTGCTGATTGGCCGTCTCGAAGTCGATGGCAATGAAGTCCCTGATCATTTCTTCGTATATTTCTCCTTGACTATCTCGTATGAGTTCCGTGTCAGTTCCTGCAGCAAGTCATCTGGCGCGGAATTTGGGTCAATGCCTATCCAGTGCTTGGAAGATTCGTTAAATGGATTGCCGATGCACTCATACTGTGCTTTCAAATCTTCAATGCGTTCTGGCTGGCAGTACTCCCTCTCCGTTCTTAAATTTCTGGAAAGGAAGTTTCTCCTCAATGTCTTCGCCCAATGACAGGCAAT
>JAEEGG010026399.1_pt1 | contig 11094 bp, 8 predicted proteins | sample 9134161 | NCBI WGS metagenome assembly JAEEGG01 (sample SAMN16246543, study PRJNA631951) | gut metagenome | biome: gut microbiome; feature: rumen; material: CR-attached | host: Bos | place: Iran: Karaj | collected 2018-10
ATGGTTGTCGATTATGTGAAGAAAAATCCGAAGTGGAAGATTTCGGTGCAGATGCATAAGTTTTTGAGGATACCCTAGTTCAATTGACAATGGATAATGGACAATTGACAAATCCGCTCCGCATTATATAACGCATTGCAAATGCTAATACGCGGTTCTTTCGGATTTGTAATCCGAAAGATACGAATATAAGGATTTATAATCCGCATTACAAATGCTAATATTCGCAAGTATCGGATTGCAAATCCGATACAACTGGTTGTCGGATTACAAATCCGGCACAACAGGTACAACTGATACGGCTGTTACACAAACATTTACACCTATTTATTTTTGTTCAAAAAAATACACAAAATTATCTTCAGTTCCCAATAAAAAAGGTATATTTGCGAATTAACATTATTAGTAACTAAATTTTATAATTTCTTAAATAACAGACGTTTATGGCAGAAAAAAAATTCATGACATGTGATGGTAACTGCGCTGCAGCTCATGTTGCCTACATGTTTAGCGAAGTTGCCGCTATCTATCCTATCACTCCGTCGTCACCGATGGCTGAATACATCGACGAATGGAGCGCAGGCGGCAGAAAAAACATCTTCGGTGAAACAGTTAAAGTAGTAGAAATGCAGTCGGAAGCTGGTGCTGCCGGTGCTGTTCACGGTTCGTTGCAGGCTGGTGCCCTCACAACTACCTATACCGCATCGCAGGGCTTGTTGCTTATGATTCCGAACATGTACAAGATTGCTGGCGAATTGTTGCCAGGTGTTTTCCATGTTTCGGCTCGTGCTTTGGCAGCTCAGGCTTTGTCAATCTTCGGCGACCATGCCGATGTAATGAGTGCTCGTCAGACTGGTTTCGCTTTGTTGGCTACCGGTTCGGTTCAGGAAATCATGGACTTGGCTCCAGTTGCTCACCTTGCAGCTATCGAAGGACGCGTTCCGTTCCTCCACTTCTTCGACGGTTTCCGTACATCTCACGAAATCCAGAAGGTTGAGGCTGCTGACCAGGACGAACTCAAGAAGCTCGTTAACTGGACAGCCTTGAAGGAATACCGCGACCGCGCTCTCAATCCAGAGCACCCTGTAACACGAGGTACAGCTCAGAACCCCGACATCTACTTCCAGACACGCGAGGCTCAGAACAAGTACTACGATGCTCTTCCAGAAATCGTTGCTAAGTACATGAAGGAAATGAGCAAGATTACAGGTCGTGAATACGCTCCTTTCACATTCTACGGCGCAAAGGATGCTACCGACATCATCGTAGCTATGGGTTCAATCACCGATGTTATCAAGACCGTTATCGACAAGGAAAATGCAAACGGAAAGAAACTCGGTCTCATCAGCGTTCACCTGTACCGTCCATTCAGCGTTAAGTACTTGATGGATGTTATGCCTAAGAGCGTTAAGAGAATCTGCGTTCTCGACCGCACAAAAGAACCTGGAGCAAATGGCGATCCTCTATACTTGGACGTTGTTGAAGCTCTCAAGGACTGCGCTGAAAAGCCAATGATTATCGGCGGACGCTACGGTTTGTCATCAAAGGACACAACTCCGGCTCACATACTTTCTGTTTTCAACAACTTGGCAGCAGACAAGCCTATGAACCAGTTCACAGTTGGTATTGTTGATGATGTTACTTTCCGTTCACTCCCGATACTTCCGGAAATTTCAATACTTCCGAAGGGTACTTTCGAAGCTAAGTTCTACGGACTTGGTGCTGACGGTACAGTAGGAGCAAACAAGAACTCCATTAAGATTATCGGTGACAACACCAACAAGTACAGCCAGGCATACTTCGACTACGACTCGAAGAAATCGGGCGGTTACACCTGCTCGCACCTTCGTTTCGGCGACCAGCCAATACTTGCTCCGTATCTTGTAGGTACTCCTGATTTCGTAGCTGTTCATGTTCCATCATACCTCCGCAAGTACGACTGTCTGCGCGGTTTGAAGGAAAACGGAACTTTCCTCTACAACTCGCCATGGTCGGTTGAAGAAACCAAGAAGCACTTGCCAGACAATGTAAAGAAATACTTGGCTGAAAAGCACATCAACATGTACATCATCGACGCTACTAAGATTGCTATGGAAATCGGTCTTGGCAACAGAACCAACACCATCCTCCAGAGCGCATTCTTCAAGATTTCGGGCGTTATTCCTTACGACCTCGCAGTAGAGCAGATGAAGAAATTCATCGTTAAGTCGTACGGCAAGAAGGGTGAAGATGTTGTTAACAAGAACTATGCAGCAGTTGACCGTGGTGGAGAAATCCAGAAGGTTGAAATTCCTGCAGAATGGGCTAACTTGAACTGCACAACCGAATTCAAGTTCGAACACAACGACAACGATCCTGAATTCATCAACAAGGTTATGCGTCCAATGGTTGCACAGTGCGGTAACGACCTGCCTGTAAGCGCATTCAAGGACATTATCGACGGTACTTTCCCAGCAGGTACTACTGCATACGAAAAGCGTGGTGTTGCTACTTTGGTTCCAGAATGGGACAACACAAAGTGTATCCAGTGCAACCAGTGCTCGCTCGTATGTCCTCACGCTGCAATCCGTCCGGTAGTTATGACCGACGAAGAGCTTAAGAACGCTCCTGCATCAATGAAGACCGCAGACATCAAGATGCCGAAGGAATTCGCTGGTATGCATTTCCGCATGCAGGTATCGGCTATGGACTGCACAGGCTGCGGTAACTGCGCCGATGTATGTCCAGCTAAGGAAAAGGCATTGGTTATGAAGCCTTTCGAAAGCCAGCTTGGTGAAGTTGACAACTGGAACTACAGCCAGAAGAAGGTTACCTACAAGGACAACCTCATCGACAAGTACGCAAATGTTAAGAACAGCCAGTTCGCACAGCCGTTGTTCGAGTTCTCGGGCGCATGCGCAGGTTGTGGTGAAACTCCTTATATCAAGACTATCACCCAGTTGTTCGGCGAAAGAATGCTCGTTGCTAACGCAACAGGTTGTTCATCAATCTATGGTGGTTCGGCTCCTGCTACTCCATACTGCAAGAGCAACCGCAATGGCAAGGGTGTTGCTTGGGCAAACAGCTTGTTCGAAGACAATGCTGAATTTGGTCTCGGTATGGCAACAGCAACCCGCAAAATGCGTGACCGCGTAGAACGCATCATGCGCGAAGCTATCGCAGAATGCAACTGCTGCAGCGCAGAACTCAAGGCTATGTTCCAGGAATGGATTGACAACCGCGAATGCGGTATCAAGACTGCCGAACTCGCAGACAAGATTGTTGCTGAATGCGAAAAGTGCGGTTGCGACTACTGCAAGCAGATTGTTGACCTCAAGGACCACCTTGTAAAGAAATCGCAGTGGATATTTGGTGGTGACGGCTGGGCATACGATATAGGTTTCGGCGGTCTCGACCATGTATTGGCAAGCGGCGAAGATGTTAATGTTCTCGTTCTCGATACCGAAGTTTACTCGAACACCGGTGGACAGTCATCGAAGGCTACTCCAGCAGGTGCAGTTGCTAAGTTTGCTGCATCGGGCAAGAAGGTTCGCAAGAAAGACCTCGGTATGATTGCAAAGAGCTACGGTTATGTATATGTTGCACAGGTTGCAATGGGTGCAAGCCAGGCTCAGTACTTCAAGGCAATCAAGGAAGCTGAAGCATATCACGGACCATCATTGGTAATCTGCTACGCTCCATGTATCAACCACGGTATCAAGGTTGGTATGGGTCGCACACAGCACGAAGAAAAGCTTGCTGTTGACTGCGGTTACTGGCACTTGTGGCGTTTCAACCCTGCTGAGGAAGATGCCGGACAGAACGGATTCCACCTCGACAGCAAGGAACCGGATTGGAGCAAGTTCCAGGACTTCATCATGGGCGAAGTTCGTTACAACTCGCTTCTCAAGACCTTCCCAGAAGAAGCTAAGGAATTGTTCGCTAAGACCGAGCAGTTTGCAAAGCTGAGATACGAAGGATATAAGAAGCTGAGCGAAGAGAAATAATTTTGAATAGAATTGTTTCATAATATGGAACGTGCCTCAAATTTGGGGCACGTTCTTTTTTATTCTGTTTTTTGTAAATCCGCAATCAGAATTAACAATAAAAAGTATACCATATTCTATGGATAAAATCAATTAATTCTTCTGTATTAATCCAGAAAATCGAATATTAGCGAACATATTAAGCATATTTTGCAGAAGGAGAATTGGATGAAAAAACAGTTGCCCGGAAATTCCGAACAAATACCGACGATGGGCACAAGAATGAGTAAAAGAAAATAGCAATATCATTAAGTTACAAGAAACTGAGAAAAGGGGAATAATATGTAATTCCCAATAATTGAAAGGGGCAACAGGTGAAACACTCTTTTTTATGATTTGTTATTATTTTATTTATTGTGTCAAAAACAGCCGCAAACTGCATAAGCGACAGACAGCCCTCCTTCTCTGCAGTGTTTTATTATTGAAAAGGTTGTAGTGATACAAGCTTTTTAAACATTTTCTTCCAAAATCCCAATAAAGTTAATAAATAAAATACCTTCTTCTCAAATAAGCAATCCATTCGTCCTTTTGCTCCATGTTCAGACATTCTCCCATTCTTTGGAATAAAGTCTCATAACTTAATGGCACAAATGAGTTGTAATACTCATCTCGTAGCATTTCTTTGTATTTGGGCATGGCATCAAAGCTGAAATGTATATTTTCCTGTGGGTAGAGAGTTATGCTGATGAAATTGGCAATATCGCCATGCAGAACCATTGACGCACCAAGGATATGGTTTCGCCAAATCTGACGAAACTTGTTTGAAACAAGGTCATCATCTGTCACATTAGTTTTATAATAGCCACATTTTTTTGTAACATCCTTATAAGCTCCATACAGGCATGTTTTACCCGAACTGTCTTTCACATGCTTGTATTCCCTTGAATCGAACTTTAGTGGATATGCCGTCTCGGTATATTTTACTTCAATACCGATACCACACTGTTGATTGTCTTTATTGATATACGGAATATACACGTCAAAAGCGGTGCGGTCATCCAAATAATCGGCAACTGGTTCTGGATGGTATTCAATGAAGATATCTTCAATGGTCGCTATCTCTTCTTTTCCAATGATTTTGTTAAACAAAAGTTTGCATCCCTCAAGGTCATGCCTCATTGGTAAGAAGATTATTGTACGGAATATGTTCTCTGCGCAACAGATTGGTCAGCATCTGTCCACTTGGTGCCGTTGATGACGTCGCAATAGGCTGTTTTAGTTCATCCATAATCTCTTTTCTAAAACCCTCAAAAAAGATCAATCCTTTCTTTGCGTCATTCAGTTTAAGCATATTCGTATGATTGTAAAAAACCACTTTAAGTTCATTCTCACGGAAACCAATTTGATGTTCCCGTGTTTTGCGTTTAAACGCTTCGTAAGACAGTTTTCTTACGCCCATATAGTTCTCTCTAATCATATCGTTTCTGGCAATCTGGTTGACCATATCATATATTGTTTCTTTGGTTTTCATATTATTTTCAGTGTTCAATTAAGCCAATTAATAAATATCAAACAACGACATCGCGTCAATTGTCTTTCGACAATTTTCTTCTTCTTTCTAAAAAAAAATATTTCAATGAAAGCAATGAACCTGCAAGATATGATATTACAAACACATTAATAGCATCATCTATTCCCATAATAATAACCAAATGAAAATTCCGCTTTCCACGACACTTTCGAATCAGAAAAATTCAAAAGTCTTTTTTAACGATATTATTCCTAAGTTGTAATCGGTTAAAATTCTATTGCTTCCACCCACTTCTTCATCCATTCGTACAGATTCATCTCATGTATTTGTTGAGTCCTGATATACATCACAAGATGCTCATTTTTCCAGCGTTTTTTAACAATCTGGGCTGTGTCAAAACCAATCTTACCATCCCCCACTGACAACACCATACCAATCCAGTACATATTTTCAACGCTTCTTGCCAGTCGCATTTCAAACCATTCTCTTTTTTCTTTCCAAACCTGACACACCATGACATAGGCCATTTTTAAAGCATCAACATACATCTCTTGCAAATGGGGCATCCAACAGGAATTTATCTGACGGAATAACAAATCCACAGTTTCTTCATAAATAGCCTTTCTATCACACTCTAAAAGGTCATCATCCTCTGTCATCAACATTAGAGCGGACATCACGAATACTTCTCTCGCCACTTTTTTGTTATAGTCATCTGTAATCTTTGTCCCAAGTCCTTCATGCCTGGTCAAGTACGATTTCAGCAATATCTTATAGGCTTGCTTGTATGTTCCTCTCATTTGGAGAGGCAACATGTATCCCCTATAAATTTCCAACAACTCGTCTCCAAACTGTGGGAGTTTATGCATGTTTAAGGAAAACAATAAAGTATTATATCCTTTCTCTAAACAATCAAAGAGGGCATCCTCTTTCTGTTTTTCACATTGTCGTGCCAAAAATACAAGATATCGTGGATTAGCGAAATCCGTCATCGCATTCTTAACCGTAAACGTATTATCAAAAAAACCGTCTATTAGCTGATTAGCCTCATCCACAGAATCTTTCGCATACGAATCAGAAAAATCGCTATACTGATTGGAACCATAATACCATCGCTCAACAACGTTTCTACCCAAAAACTTACAGAAGCTGATCATAACATTCTTGATAGTGCTGGCAATCTCGGTTTCTCTTATTTCAAATTGTTTTTGGCCATCTTTTGCCAATGGATGATCTGATTCTAAATCATCATACCCCCTAAGGGTACCCCCTTCTCTAACAAATTGCTTATACCAGTGCATCAATAATATCAGACCCAACTCGAGTTTACTGTTGTTACAGTAATTCAGAACACCTATGAATGTCTCAGGCCTTTGAAGTCTATATGCCAATGCATCTTGTAATGGGGGATACTTGAGCTTTATAAACATCTTGTACAGTCGCTCATATTGTTCATCATCTTCCAAATACATGGCTATGAAAGCCAGCCATTCTGGCAAATCCAAATATCCTCCACCATAACCAAAATAATCTCTGTTATGCCTGGTATCCTTTATTGCTTCAGCATCAATTTCCTCTATCAATAGGTCTATTGTGTCCTCATCGATAATAATACTGTAAGCAAACTCCTCATTCCATGTAAAATAAACCCAGTCTAAAAATTTTGTGTTAACAATGCCTGATTGCTCATTAAGGAATTCGGCCATTTCCTTGAATCTCCAAGCTTTCTCATATTCTTTGGTAACAACTTCGTCACTTACATCCAACAATGAAACACGAAAAGCCTCTTCACAAAATTGCAGAGCGGACTCTTTTAGATGCTGCAATTCTAAATTACAAACATTGAGTATTTCCTCTATGCCTACAGAGTCATTTTCATCAATGTGACGTTGAAGCAAAGGCCATATACGCTCAGCAAACAACCTCCCTTGCGAATGCTTACTCACATAGCTGACCACTACTTCATGCGTTTTCAGAATTTCCGCCGCACGCTTAGGTGTCGTCGTCCTTACAAGTATGTCTCTTTTCAGCTTCATAGAGCAATCTCTTTATAGTGGTTTCGCGTTTTTGCAAAAGTCCAATATAACTCAAACATGTCTTTTACAAGGTTTTTGTCTTCCTCATCCATCAATTCAAAAATACCGGTAGAAGCAATGGATGAAAGATGATAGCCCAATGAGCCACCAATCAAGAAAACCCTCTCACCGTCGATAATTAAGAACCTGTCATGGAATTCCCATTTCTTGCCAAGATCATCGCTTGTTGAAATACACGCCAAAGTTACTTCGGTACCGTTTTTTACTGCTTTAGGAATCGCATTTGAAATCTCAGGCTCCCATGTTTGAACCTTCTTGTCAAAATCCGCCTTTTCTTTCACCAACATATAGCGAAATTTCAGACTGTTTCTCAAATGATTAAAGATACGACAATCACTGGCAACATCATTCTGATTATAGTTGAAATAGGGATCCCAAATATCCACACTCCTTCTAGCCAACTCTACAAGTGTCATATACCACCGTGGTGGTAATGCAGGGTATTTCGGACGATGGAAAAAGGCGTAGCTCTTCCCATGTATCATATTATCGTCTGCAAATTCTGACGATTTATTGATTGTCACCCTTCTCTTCATCATCTTAATCCTCCATCATTCTCTTTACGTCTTCTAATATCAGTTCTTGTTCCTCACGTGGCAATCCTTTCAGCTTGGCTACGATTTCCTTTGCTATTTTTTCTTTTCCTTTTCTTTCTTTAGCCACTCCCCTGCTATCGCTTGGGGCTATCACATCCTTTTCCATAGCCACTTCCTTTTCCCCTGTAACACCGTCTATGACACCCATATTCAGCACAATTTTTCTGATAAAAATAATTTTTTTTACTGCAAAAACAATTTCTCCATTTTCATCTCTCACTTCTACGTCAGGGCATGTAACAGGTTGATTTGTCTGCAACAAACATTTACCTTGTTCTATATCTGTTTGTATTTCCACAGGTTTACCTATCTGTTTTCCTTCCTTATCGAAATCTGTGATTGTAAAGAAAAGAGGAAATTCCCCCGACTTTCTGGCTGTCATGGTGCAAAGCATACCTGCATGACTGTCAGATGCTGTAAAATGAATATCTTTGATGATTGGATGATGCCATACCATATACATTCCACCCCATCTGTTTTGATATTTGCAGACATCAAAGCCCAAACGTTTTTCAGTAATTGAAGATAATTGACCCAACTCCTCTTCATTAAGTTTTAACTTATTATCTTTTGGGGGTTCCACATAAGAAATCACATAATATGGCCCTTTCCTGAAAGGGAGGATTTCTGTTAGTTTTGTATCATCGAAATCTTGTGTAAGCACCTCATGATGTTCTATCTTGGGCAACTTGTAATAATTCGAGGACGTGGCACCAATTTTATCTTCCCAAACATGGTAATTGTCCATCCATTTTTCAAAAACGGGACAATCTTCAACCTCTATAATAAAACTCCCTTCTCGACAAACAACGTCATCTTTGGGTGAAAAATCATAGTCAGGCATATCAGGTTCAACCTGCTCAATTATTGAGAGGACATTTATCTTATCGCCTCCCCCCGTATAGAGCAGAGACATTCTCCTTAAGATACTTTCCTTACCAGAATCCATAATACAAGAGTCCATTTTTACCATTCTTCAATATAATCAGAACACATACCTCGTGCTTTGGTTGATGTTGGAATATAATACTCTATTCCATTAAGTTTTGACATCTGGTCCACATAAGAATCGTGATTAAATGAAATAAACTCCACTCGGTCTTCTAAGATAACATGAAGTTGGTTCAAATAATTTATTGACCTCGGATAAATACGCCATCTCGTAACCTCCTCAGGCAATACAAACTTTTCATTATTACTCATCATTACGAGCAACTTGTCTTCATATTCCATTATATTCCCAAAAGTTGCCGCACTTCCTTTTATCAAACGAGAATTGCTTTTAAGATTAAAAGTTCCAAAACTATTCAATCGGTCGGCATGTGAGTTTTCTTTCCACTTGCTATATTTTATAACACGCACCTTGTTACCTGTGGCCTGATATACTTTGTCACGTATCCCCCAACTTAGTATCGCATCTCCCTTGAAATCATCAATGAATGCATTTTCTTCAATTTCTTTTTCGAAAACACGATGAAAGTAAGAATTTTTGTCTCTATCCAACTTAAACATGGATATATATGAGTTCCCGTTATGGGAAGAACTGAATATGCTTTCAAAGATATAATTCGAGAACAGAGAATACTTCTCTGACACCTGATATAATTGCGGTTCTATTTCCTTTAAAAAGGCGTAATTGTAATTACTACCAGGTCTATATTCATACAAGCCATCACTGCCAGCTGACAAAGCCATTTGAGGATAATCATTTGCAATTATGGAAAGAATTCGAGCATCCCATAGCTTTAGAGCCTTAGTACTAACCTTATATTTCTCCGACCTGGGCCGATGAGCTGTTGCCTTAAACAAGCCTTTTTCGGTGGAATAGTACAGAATATTATTATAGATTTCCGTATCAACAGGTAGCGCGGATGAAGGAGCCGGTTGCACACCAATTATACAATCCTCAATATCTTTTTCCTCCAAAAAATGTTTTCGCCGGCATGTAGACGAGTATCTTCTCAATACAATCTCCTTAAATTCATCATCCTCAAACAGCCTTTTTGTCTTACTTCCATACAAATAACGGCCATCCTTGTAACCATATAAGAAAGTTAACCAATCACCGTTGTGTTCTATGACCTTATCAATAACCTGATCCCAATCGTAGATACGCAGATCGCCGTCAAAAGTCCAAAGATACAATCTACCACGGTACAATTGGCAGTCGTAATAGTCACCAAATAATGTTATCTTTAAAGGTTGCATGATAAAGTCTGTTGAATTTTTGACATTTTTGCTTTGGTAATCCTATGCAGTTCGACCCACTTTTTCAGCACAATGTCAGAGGGGACATCGTACGTATTTGCCATATAGTTACAAGGGTAACCATGCCATTCTGTAGCATTAGGGTCTTTTTTAAACTTAGCAATCTTTAGTTCTTCATTGTTAAGCCCCTGCCCCAACACAGTGAATTTTTCATTTGCGTTCAACACAAAACCCCAAGCTTCGTTTTCAACCACCCACTCATTTTCATAAGTGTACTTGAAACATCTGAATTCCTCGTCATGTGTAACAATCCAAATGCTTTTGTGAGGGTTCCCTATCTGCCTATGTTTTGGGGAAGAAAGATAGTGAACCTCTTTCTTATCATATTCAAATTGATATGTAAACTGAATATCTGGCATCTAAAAAATATAATTACATCTCTATTTCCATTGTGGTCAAGAACGATAACTACACTCACCCCTCCCCCCACACACACTTTCAAATCCTTCACAATTGTCAACTTCCAGTATCCCCTCCACCTCATGCTCCACAAACGGGCCTTCCTTGCACTCGAAGATGACGGAACCCGGCTCCAGAGCTTCCACGGTGTGCCAGACATTCTTTCCTACGTTCACGCCATAGCGGCCTTCCAATGGATTGAGGACCATGTCGTCGATAATGGTGCCATCGTCGTTGTA
>JAEEGG010026402.1_pt1 | contig 11093 bp, 8 predicted proteins | sample 9134161 | NCBI WGS metagenome assembly JAEEGG01 (sample SAMN16246543, study PRJNA631951) | gut metagenome | biome: gut microbiome; feature: rumen; material: CR-attached | host: Bos | place: Iran: Karaj | collected 2018-10
AGGCACAATCATGGATCCTCGCACATGACAGCCATATTTGTCGGGGCCGTCCTGTAGTCCCCGATGGTTCAGGTAGAGTGCTGAGTTTTCGCCGTAAGGATAGGAGCACTTCAGTGCTGCATGGGGCATCAACGTGGCATACCAGGCAGAGATGTCAGTAAGCGAACCACGGTCATAGAACAGATGGGCCGGACTGCTATCTGCCCAAAGGGCTTCATTCACCCCCGTCAGGCGATAGTAGGAGCTGCCATGCTCAAGGATGTGGTAGGCCACGAATCGGTTCAGCGAGTTGCGACGGTCGGTGGGGTCGCTGACGGCGGCATCCTCAGGGAAGGCTTCGTCATACACTTGCTTGGCGTAGGCCTTCAGTCCTTCCACGTCGGTGATGCCTTGTGCATGATAGACACCGTCAGTCTCGGCAAACACCGTAAAGAGATGGTAGCGGAAAGGCGTATAAAATGCCACTTCGCTAAAAGCGTCAGCCCTATAATAATAGGGAGGGAGTTGGCGTCCGTCATAGTCCTGCTTCCAATAGGCTTTCAAGGTGTCGGCCAGTCCCGTGATTTGCAAAGCTCTGCTGAAGATTGCCGTTTTTGGGTCTGAAGCCAATCGATTGGACAGTAAGTTCGACTCAAACTCTTCGTCAGGCTCGTAAAGAATCACATCCACGTCGGTTGCCAGCACTGGCAGGTGGTCATTGACGATGATGTACTGTTGGGCTGCTACAGACATAACCATTGCCACGGCAGCAAGCAAAAAAATCAGTTTCTTCATGGCTTCATCAGTTTAAATGTGAAACTGTTGTTGACGCTTACCATATAGATGCCACGCGGCTGCGAGTATAATTCCACCGTGGCCTCGCTGCCGCTGCGACTGACAGCAGCCTTCACACGCTTGCCATCGAGACGGTACACCTGCACGCGGTCGGCATCGTTCAAGCCGCTGATGTGTACCACGCCGGCGCGGGTCAAGTCAAACTGTATGCGCTGTTCCTTGGCTTGCATACTTTCAACGCCGAGTTCCTCAATGGTACCCACTTTCAGAAACGCCAATTCATCGCGCGCGAGACTCATACGCAATGGTTCATCACCTTCCGTCTGATAATCTACCTGCATCACACCGGCAGAGCAGCTGACGGTAGGTTTCTGAACAGGCAGCACGAACTGCACCCTGCTGCCGTCCTGTAGACAGACAAACAACAGGCTCTGGCCATCGGCCAACGCTTCTGTTGACATCATCAACGGCAGCAGCAACGTAAGGATTGCCTTTGATTTCATGTTTGTATAACATTTTGTGCCTATAGAAATCCCCAAGATTCGGCGGTTAAACTTGTTTTTGGTTGGAAAACAGAAAGACGTGGAAAATCTGTACCTCTCGCTTATCCTGTGCCCCAGGCTTCTCGCATTGCCTGTCTATAAGATAAGCAATGCAAGTCAGCCCACGCCCAAATCATATCTCACACTCGTTCCACCCCAACAAAAGGCAGAACAACGATTTCGATACGCCCTTCGTGGACGTCATTTCATCGCTCCTTTATAGACAGATTCAAATTTTGCGAGAATTTGAGGCCACAAAGAAAACGTCGTGTCAACGTCCTATTCTTACCATCGATGTCATGGCCCCGCCTACCTATGGCTGACTTGGCCGTTGCAAAATTATGAAAAAGTTTTGAACCGCACAAATAAAAGCATGCTTTTTTATGGAACTTGCTGCTTTTTGAGAAAAATAGTGACACAAGGAGAACCTCCCTATTGCATGCAAAAATTTGGAGCACTCCAAATTTAAAAAAAGTCAACGCCAAATAAAAATATGGAGTGCTCCAAAATTTTGTCTCAGGCCATGGGATTTTATCGCGCTATAGTAGCCAAGGGGAGTGGCAGACTGCGTGTTGTTCTTGGGGGGATGCAATCTTTTTGAAGTGGACATATTTATTATAATGTGGAAAAAAACGACGAAGTTTTGCTGTTCTGCAAAATAATCACTAACTTTGCACGCGAAAGCGTGCGAAAACGGGCTGTGCCTCAGCAATTCAAGCGAACCTGATTGTGCTTGCTCTGCCCCTGCGCCGAAATTCTAATCGCATACGATTATGGCAAAGTATTTGAATCCGAAAGCCGACCTGACTTTCAAGAAGATATTCGGCGAGCATCCACACCTCGTCATCAGTCTGCTCAACGCCCTGCTTCCACTGAAGGAAGACGAGCGCGTGGAGAGCATCGAGTATTGGCCAGCCGAGAAGATTCCCCGCCGCACTGAGGCCGAGAAGAATAGCATCGTCGATGTCTGCTGCCGCGACAACCATAAGCGCGAGTTCATCGTCGAGATGCAGATGACATGGACGGAATCGTTCAAGAAGCGAGTCCTGCTCAACGCCTCGAAAGCCTACGTAGCACAGTCGGAAGTGGGCGAGGCATATCAGTTGCTACAGCCCGTCTATGCCCTGAATTTCGTCAATGCACCGATGAACATTGGTGCCGACGGCTACTATCACCACTACCAGCTGGTGCATCAGGAAAAATCCGACGAGGTAATCGACGGCCTGCAACTCGTATTCATTGAACTGCCAAAGTTTCAGCCGCATTCATTCTCCGAGAAAAAGATGCAGGTGCTGTGGCTCCGTTTCCTCACCGAAATCAACGAGAACACGTTGGAGGTTCCGGCCGAACTGTTAGAGAACCCAGATGTGAGCGAAGCCCTGAAGATTGTGGAAGTGGCAGCCTATACCCCTGAAGAAATGCGAGCCTACGACAAGTTTTGGGATGCCATCAGCACACGCAAGACGGAGCTGTTGGATTATGAACTCAAATTAGAGCAAGCCAAGGCAGAGGCTGATGAAGCGAAGGCAGAGGCAGAAGAAGCCAAAGCCAAGTTGAAGCAGAAGGACGCAGACACCGCCCGCAAGCTGAAGGCCATCCATCTCCCTGCCAAGCAGATAGCAGAAATAACAGGTCTCACAGTGGAGCAAATCGAAGCCGTCTGATTCGTGAAGTCTGTCTTGGGCACTAATTTTGCGGTGGCATGCGTGTGTTTTTGCGCATGTTTTTGCACATGTTTTTTGGTGCCTCATCTTTAATTTCTTACGAGATTGTTTTGTGCTTTCGCTAATTTTATGTAATTTTGTCGCGAAAAATCAAAAACAATCATCATAATGGCAACAACACCTGCTTTTAAGTATGCCCCTATGTTCCAGCTGGGCGAAGACAAGACCGAGTATAGGCTTCTGACGAAAGACGGCATCAGCACCGGCTCGTTTGAAGGCAAGGAAATCATCAAAGTGTCGAAGGAGGCACTGACGCTGCTGGCTCAGCAGGCATTCCACGACGTGGAGTTCATGTTGCGCCGCGAGCACAACCTCCAGGTGGCGCAGATTCTGACAGACCCCGAAGCATCAGACAACGACAAGTATGTGGCCCTGCAGTTCCTGCGCAATGCCGAGGTGGCCGCACGCGGCATCCTGCCATTCTGCCAGGACACCGGCACCGCCATCATCCACGGCGAGAAAGGTCAGCAGATATGGACGGGCTTCGAGGACGAGGAAGCCTTGTCGCTCGGCGTTTACAACACGTTCACGCAGGACAACCTGCGCTACTCGCAGAACGCCCCGCTGACGATGTACGACGAGGTGAACACCCGCTGCAACCTGCCCGCACAGATTGACATCGAGGCCACCGAGGGCGCCGAGTATCGCTTCGTGTTCGTGGCTAAGGGTGGCGGAAGCGCCAACAAGACCTACTTCTACCCCATGACCAAGGCCACCATCCAGAACGAGGGCACACTCATCCCCTTCCTCGTGGAGAAGATGAAGAGCTTGGGCACGGCAGCCTGCCCGCCCTATCACATCGCCTTCGTCATCGGCTGCGCCTCGGCCGAGAAGAACCTGCTTACGGTGAAGCTGGCCAGCATCAAGTACTACGACTCGCTGCCCACCACGGGCGACGAGACGGGGCGCGCCTTCCGCGACATCGACCTGGAGCAGAAGCTGCTTGCAGAGGCCCAGAAGATTGGACTGGGCGCCCAGTTTGGCGGCAAGTACCTGGCCCACGATATCCGTGTGGTCCGTCTGCCGCGCCACGGTGCCTCGTGCCCCATCGGCATGGGCGTGAGTTGCTCGGCCGACCGCAACATCAAGGCTAAGATCAACGCCGACGGCGTGTGGATAGAGAAGATGGATGCTAACCCATCGGAGCTGATTCCCGCAGAGTTTGCAAAGGCTGGCGAAGGGCAGAACACCATCGAGATAGACCTGAACGAGGGCATCGACAAGGTGCGCCAGGAGCTGAGCAAGTATCCTGTCAGCACCCGCGTCAACCTGAAGGGCACCATCATCGTGGCCCGCGACATCGCCCACGCCAAGCTGAAGGCCCGCATCGATGCTGGCGAGCCGATGCCCGAATACTTCAAGAAATATCCCGTGCTCTACGCCGGTCCCGCCAAGACACCCGCTGGCTACCCCTGCGGCTCGATGGGTCCGACTACGGCCAACCGCATGGACCCCTATGTTGACGAGTTCCAGTCGTTAGGTGCCAGCTTGGTAATGATTGCCAAGGGCAACCGCTCGCAGGTGGTCACCGATGCCTGCCAGAAGTATGGCGGATTCTACCTGGGCAGCATCGGCGGCGTGGCTGCCGTGCTCTCGCAGAGCAGCATCAAGTCGATAGAGTGCGTGGAATATCCCGAACTGGGTATGGAGGCCATCTGGAAGATTGAGGTGGAAGACTTCCCCGCCTTCATCCTCGTCGACGACAAGGGCAATGACTTCTTCAAGACGCTGAAGCCCTGGTGCCCCAAAAAGTGATAAGTGACAAGCGATAAGTGATAAGCATGAAAAAGAATGGAACAACGGACTGTCAGAAATGGCTGCGACGGGTGACGGTGATGCTTGTCACTTATCACTTATCGCTTATTGTTTCTATAGCACAGTCGCGCTTTGTGCGCTACGACTGTTTAGGCAACGACACCACCATCGAAGAGGCGTATGACCGTTCAACGCTCAACGCCCAGCGTTCACCGTCGAAAGCCCCGCGCCGATTGCCGTCGCCGAAGACGCAGTGGGACTCCACGCGCGTCTATCCCGTGGCTGTGGTGCTGATGAGCTTCGCCGACCGCGACTTCGCGAGCGAGGAGCCATGGGACCGCTACAACCGCATCTTCAACGAGGAGGGCTACAACGAGGGCCGTGGCCCCGGCTGCGTGGCCGACTACTTCAAGGCGCAGTCGGGCGGCATGTTCAAGCCCGTCTTCGATGTCTATGGCCCTGTGAAGATTCCCGTCAACAGCAACAAGAACGGCGATTATGGTGGTGCCAGCATACGTCAGGCCGTGCAGCTGCTGGCCGATTCGCTTGACGTGGACTTCGCCCCCTACGACTGGAATGGCGACGGCTCGGCAGAACACATCATCTGCATCTATGCTGGATTCGGCGGCAACGAGGCGGCAACAAAGGGCATGGGCTTCATCTGGCCCAACACCAGCACTTTCGGAGCGCTCAAGGTGGGCGACATCAGCGTCTCGGCCTATTCGGCCAGCGCCGAGCGGTTCTACTCCACCAGTGCTGTACGCCTCTGCGGCATTGGCACCATCTGCCATGAGTACTCCCACTCATTAGGACTGCCCGACCTATACCCCACGTCAAAGGATGCCTCCGAGTTCAGCATCGTCGACGAGTGGGACCTAATGGATGGCGGCAACTTCATCAACAACGGCTGGTGCCCCTGCAACTACTCGGCCTACGAGCGTCACATCCTGGGATGGCTGCCGATGGAGGAGCTGACGGACCCCACCGTGGTGGAAGAGCTGAAGCCCATCAGCGAAGGGGGCAAGGCCTATGTGGTGCACCACACCCAGAAAGAGTTCCTCGTCATCGAGAACCGCCAGTGGACGGGCTGGGACTTGTGCGCCCCCGGACAGGGACTGCTCATCGCCCACGTCGACGACATGCTCTCGGCTGGCAACTCAGTGAACAATCAGCCCGAGCATCATCGCTACGACTACTTCCATGCCGACAACATGGACTATGCCCAATGGGGTGACATCATCAGCGAGCGCCATCTCGGACGCACAGCGGGGCACTCGCCTTACCTGAGCGGCACGGCCTACCCCTGCGTGAACGACTCGGTGGACAACCATGAGCTCACCGACACCTCGGTACCGGCGGCAAAGATGTTCAACACCAATGCCAACGGCGACACCATGCTGGGCATGCCCATCACAGACATCCAAATTTCCTACGGCAGCACCGTGTCGTTCATCTTCAGAAAAGACATGCTGGCCATCACCGACCTACAGACCAGCACAAAATCTGCTACGGCTTACTTCGACCTCAGAGGCATGCGCATCGCGCATCCTCAACCAGGAAACGTGTATATCACCCGCCGCGGCGATGGAACCATAATTAAACGATTATTCTAATTTTCTTTAAAAAACTAAACAACAACACATTTATGAGAGTCATCATTGAACCGAACTATGATTTGATGTCGCAATGGGCAGCAAATCACGTCATCGCACGTATCAACGCCGCCAACCCCACCAAGGAGAAGCCCTTCGTGCTGGGTCTGCCCACTGGCAGCAGTCCTATTGGCATGTACCGCAATCTGGTGAAGGCTTGCCAAGAGGGAAGAGTGAGCTTCAAGAACGTGGTCACCTTCAACATGGACGAATACGTAGGACTGCCCGAAGAGCACCCCGAGAGCTACCACAGCTTCATGGCCACCAACCTGTTTAACCACATCGACTGCCCCAAGGAAAACATCCACATACTCAATGGCAACGCCCCCGACCTGGCTGCCGAGTGCGCCCACTACGAGCAGATGATTGAGGAGGCCGGCGGCATCGACCTCTTCCTCGGAGGCATCGGCCCCGACGGACACATCGCCTTCAACGAGCCGGGCAGCAGCCTCACCAGCCGCACCCGTCAGAAGACGCTCACCACCGACACCATCATCGCCAACAGCCGCTTCTTCGAGGGCGACATCAACAAGGTGCCCAAGACGGCCCTCACCGTGGGCGTGGGCACCGTGATGGCTGCCAAGGAGGTGATGATCCTGGTGAACGGACACGCCAAGTGCCGCGCCCTGCAGGCTGCCGTCGAGGGAAGCGTGAACCACATGTGGACCATCAGCGCCCTGCAGATGCACCAGCACGGCATCATCGTGGCCGACGACGCCGCTTGCGAAGAGCTGAAGGTGGGCACCTACCGCTACTTCAAGGACATAGAGCGCCAGAACCTGCTCTAACCTTTCTGATGGCGACACCATCTGGCCACCATCGATTTCATAAATTTGTGATTTATAAACGGCGCAGCCCTTCCCCAGCAATGAGGGGAAGGGCTGCGCTTCGTTTTTCGGTTCGCATATTCTTGCACATTTTTTATTTTTTATCATTATACTGGCGAGACCACCCCGATAATTAAAATATATTAAAATGGATGCCTCCCAAATACGGCTAAAGACCCTCATATTTCGAAAATTTTCCACGAGAAAACTTTTGGCCGAAAATATGCGAGTTTTGAGAGGGTTTGTCAAATAACTGGCTTTCAAATGGTTAGTTTCAAAATATCGTAAAATCCCCTTCGATGGTTCGAAAAAGTCAACGCCGAAAAAAAATTTGGCGTTGCCGTTTTCTGATAGGGCGTGCTTGCGGAAACGAAAATCGGCCCAAAATTCGTCTAAAATACTGCACAAAACCGCCCTGGCTGTGCAAAATTCGCCTTGAAAGTCCTTTTCCCCTCGCCCCTCAACCCTGCACAAACCGCCGAAAGTGTGCATCCTCCGTTCCAGAATGAAATTTTATTTTGTAAAAAATCAAAAATTTTCATTTTACATCCCTTCACAATTATTCTCCTGTCTTAAGCAGAAATTAACCATTCAAACCGTTCGGTCGGATTAATCAGATCGAGCGTGAGTACAATTATGAAAAATGATTATCCGCATTTAAGTGAATAATAGACGTCCTTTCAGGGCCTTTGTGGCAAGTTTAGCGGCTAATCACCACCTTGCGGCCTTCATGGATATACAGGCCCTTCCTTGCGGGCTTGCCCTGCTGCTTCACGCCTTCGAGCGAGTGCCATGCGCCGTGCTTGGCGCTTTGCTTTGAACCGTCAATGTTGAGGATGCCCGTCTTGTCGCCGCCAAAGTCGAGGTTGAACGCCGTGAGGATGCGCACCTGGTCGTTGTCGCCAATCTTAAAATAGGCGCGGAAGGCCCCGATGAGGGTGTCTTCATCGCCATTGGGATAATAGAGCACGCTCTCGTTGTCATCATTGACACCCAAGAAGAGGATGCTCTTGTCCTCCCCGCCGATGGTCATGGCATCATAGGTACCGATGAAGCGCACGCGCTTGGCGCCCTGTGCCTCGTTGTCATAGTTGATGGGTTTCACTTGAGAGATGGTCACGTTAGAGAACGTGGGATTTTCAATTGTTCCCTCTGTCTCCAACCATCTGATGATGTAGGGCACGCCAGCGTTGAGCGTTGTGATGGGGTCGTCTTCGTTTTCGTAAAAATCGAGGTTGAGCGTCAGGCCTCCTTCTCCTTCCGTGATGCTGGCCTCAGTCAGTGTGCGCGCATCAGCTCCTGCTAATGGGCTGTTCTCAATCGTTACGTTGAAGGGCAGGCACAATGTGTTCCAATTTCCGTTCTTATAGAGCTTGCGGCCCTCAAGCGTGACCTCGGAGTATTTGCCCTCAGCAATGTACTGGCTGTTCACCTCACTGTCGTTCTGTAAAATAAGTATAGGTCTGGTGAAACTCAGGATGACAGCGCTTGTTACATCTCTGTAAAGTTCTACATGCGTTTCTCCTGTGAAGATTTCAAAATTGCTGCTAAAGTCGGCTTCAACTTCTGCATTATCCTCGTGGTTCCACAACTTAAAGGTAATCGATTCACCTGAATTGTCGTAATAGATAGGCATTTCCAATATGGGGTACTCGTATCTTTGATTATCAGCCAAGAGCGCAGCTCCCCTACATCTTCCATTAATATCAAAGGCTCCAACTTCCAAGTTGTTTGAGGTACAATATTCGCCGTCTATCTGGACGAAGGCGACAAGCTGGTTAGACTGAGAAAAATAAGGAACTTCCCAATGCAACTGGGCTGAAGAGTAGCAGAAGGCGAGTGTCGCCATTAATGTTAGTAATACTTTCTTCATAGTTATGTTTTTAGAGGATTTCGTAACAATTTGGCTGCAAAGTTACGAAATTTTTTATACATAATCACAAAAGAACGTGTTTTTTTGCTATGTTAGTCCGAATGGCTGACTTTTGACAATTTTGTAGAACGGCCTATCCTCGGCTTTGCTGCTACCGAAGGGACGGCCTGCGCTCGGCTTTGCCGCTTGCAGGCCGTCTTTCGGATAGATGCGGGTAATCATTACAACAATTATGCGTAATAACCAGTCATTCGGACTAACATAGCCGTTTTTTTTGACTCCAACTACAATTTCTTGCGTCTGCGGGCTGGTCGAAAAAGCGATTTCTACAAATGTGGACAGCCAAAGGTCGGTCCCTACGGCGGTGGCGGTCGTACGATTGAAAACGGACGGAAACGCATGCCCCACGGAAATTTGGAGCGCTCCAAATTTTCAAAAGTCAACGCCAAAATAAAATTTGGAGCGCTCCAAATTTTCGTAAACGATGGGCCTTTCTTTTTATTCGAAGTTCCGGTTTTTGGCGCTTGTTGACTCAATTTTGTTGCGGTGTTTCCAAAGCTTAATTGATGAGTCCACTGGAAAAAATCCACAGCCACCCAAAAACAAAGCGGAGCCCTTCCCCTCCCCGTAAGGGCAGGGTTCAAGAGGGGAGCGGCTGCGCATAAATAGGTCAACTGCTATATCATTGCCTAATGATATGAGAGAAAGCAACTGCGGAGCCACGCACCGATGGGTGCATAGCTCCGCAGATTGCTGTTGTATCAATGTCTGGCTGTGCCAGCCGCCGCTACTATACCTTGATTTCCACTTCCACGCCGCTGGGGAGTTCGAGCTTCATCAGGGCGTCGACGGTCTTGGCGGTCGAGCTGTAGATGTCGATGAGGCGCTTGTAGTCGCTCAGCTGGAACTGCTCGCGGGCCTTCTTGTTGACGAAGGTAGAGCGGTTGACGGTGTAGATACGCTTGTGGGTGGGAAGGGGGATGGGACCACTGATGGTTGCTCCCGTAGCCTTCACGGCCTTCACGATTTTCTCTGCTGACTTGTCGACCAATTTGTGGTCGTAGCTCTTCAGCTTGATACGAATTTTTTGACTCATTGTTTTGATTTGTTGGTTTAATAATGACTGTTTTGGCTGCCGCTAAAGAGTCATTTGCTCAGCGGGCAGACCTCGTTCCGTTCTTTTTGGGCTGCAAAGGTACGCATTTCCCCCGACATACACAATGCTACGCTTATAAGACCTGCAAAGATTTAACCATTTTTAAGTCTGCTGCGGCTTGGTAAGCCACTCACGCGGGGTCATGCCCGTGACGGCCTTGAAGTTGCGGAAGAAGGATGCCTCGGTGGTGAAGCCCGACGACATCGCGACAATGGCAGTCTTCATACTGGGGTTCTGGCGCAGCAGCTCCTGGGCATGGCGCACACGGTAGGTGTTGACAAACAGCGAGAACGACTGGCCACGGAGGCTGTTGATGCACTCGCTGACGTAGCTGCTGTTTGTCTGTAGGGCCACCGCCACGTCCTGCACCTTCAGGTCGCTGCGCAGGTAGAGCTGCTCCTGGCCCATGAGCTGGCTGATGCGCTCCATCAGTTCCGCAGCTTTCGTGTCTATCAGTGGAATGTTGGCCTGAGCAGCGCCAGCCTGGGCAGCAGCCGGTGGCTGCTCTGTCTGCGGAGCCACCACCCGGCTGCTGCGTAGGCGAATATATATGATGTAGATGAGCAGGGCAAAGAGCACAACAATGCCGACAGTCCACAGCCACACTTGCTGCGACGTGAGGGCAGCGGCAGCTGGCTCGGTGGTGAAGTGGTAGAGCCACACGTCGGCCAGCGGCTTGTAGTTGTCGCCGGGGATGCCGCCCACTATCAGCAAGTCACCGTCGGGCGTGACGACGGGTATGGTGATGGCAGCGTGCTCCATCGGGTCGGTATAGCAGAGCGTCAGTCCT
>JAEEGG010026403.1_pt1 | contig 11093 bp, 10 predicted proteins | sample 9134161 | NCBI WGS metagenome assembly JAEEGG01 (sample SAMN16246543, study PRJNA631951) | gut metagenome | biome: gut microbiome; feature: rumen; material: CR-attached | host: Bos | place: Iran: Karaj | collected 2018-10
TATGAAGTTTTCTTCCTGAAAGACGGATATCTGTTCCAGGCAGACCATGCCGAAATTGAATTTAAAACCGAAAAGAAGCCGGATTTGAAAACCTTCTTTGACGGCCTCTATAAGTGGATTAACGACGATTCGGTTCTTTTAATGGCAACCGATATAGACTTAGATCTCGGCGTGTATTTTTCTAGGGGCGAGACAATCGTAAATCCCGATGTGTATTATTCGCAAAAGAAGTAATGTTCAAGAGTAACCCTTGCGTAGAAAAGTAGTTTGACAACCAACCTCAATATAGTTACAGTTGACATATAAGGAGCACGCCCCTAAGTATGTTCAACATCGACGAAGAACTGAGTAAACTCCCTCACAAGCCCGGAGTTTACATCATGCACGATGAAAAGGATAATGTGATATACGTAGGTAAGGCCGTAAACCTGTATAACAGGGTTCGGTCTTATTTTCGCGCTTCCACCAAGAAAACTCCCAAGATTCAGCGCATGGTTTCTTTGATCCATCATTTTGAATATATTGTGGTGGATTCGGAACTGGAGGCTCTGGTCCTCGAAAACAATCTTATCAAAGAATACAATCCCAAATACAACACACTTCTTAAAGATTCCAAAACATACCCATATCTTAAGATCAGCATGGACGAAGAGTATCCCCGCATAAGCTCGGTAAGGAGGATCGGTCGCGACAAAGCAAGATATTTCGGTCCTTACGCCAGCGGTCAGGCCGTTAAGGAGATCATAGATTTCTTAAACGCCACCTTCAAACTCAGAACATGTAACAGAGCGGTTTCCCCGGGCACACAGGCAGGCAGACCGTGTCTTGAATATCATTTGAACCGCTGCGCAGGCCCCTGTCTCGGAACGGTTTCGGTTGAAGAATACAGGGAAAATGTCGAAAAAGCGATCGATTTTATAAACGGAAACGACAAGTCTTTAATACGCGAGTTAAAAGAAAAGATGCAAAAGGCATCCGATGACATGGATTTTGAAGAGGCGATACGTTTAAGAGAGCTTCTCGAATGTGCCGCAAGAATTTCGGAGCGTCAGAAGATAAGCGACAATTCCGGCTTTGACGACAAAGATATAATCGCCGAGGCTCACGATGAAACCGACGCAGTCGTTCAGGTTTTCTTTGTGCGGGAAGGCAAGATGATAGGAAGAGAACATCATCACATCGACGATATCGAAGGAATGGAGTCTTCTCAGATTGTATCGGAGTTCGTAAAACGCTATTACTCCGGAACACCCTATATTCCGCCCACGATAATGCTTTCGTGCGACATAGAAGAACGCGATATAACCGCAAAGTGGCTTTCGGGGCTTCGAAAAGGCGCCTGCAGGATAATCGTTCCGAAGATCGGTGACAAGGAAAAACTCGTAGAGCTCGCACTTAAGAACGCAAATCTTGTGTTAAAGCAGGACAAAGAACGCATAATAAACGAAGAAAAGAGATCGAAGGGCGCACTTAAAGAGATTGCGGATCTTCTGGGATTTGAGGATCTGAACCGGCTGGAGGCCTTTGATATATCCAATACGAACGGCTTTCAGAACGTAGGCTCAATGGTGGTGTTTGAAGGCGGAAAACCGGTAAAAGGGGCTTACAGGAAGTTTAAGATAAAGTCCGTCGAGGGTCCCGACGATTATTCGTGCATGTACGAGGTGCTCTCGAGGCGCTTTGTTCACGGATTTGAAGAAAGAAAGACTCTCGTTTTAAAAGATATAGACGAAGAATATTCAAGTTTCGCCCGTTTTCCCGACCTTATACTGATGGACGGCGGAAAAGGGCAGGTAAATGTGGCGCTGAAAGTACTCGATGAACTCAAGCTCAACATCCCCGTTTGCGGTATGGTAAAAGACGACAATCATCGCACCAGAGGACTTTACGTTGACGGAAAAGAGATACCGATCGAAAAAAGGAGCGAAGGGTTTAAGCTTATCACCCGTATCCAGGACGAGGCACACAGATTTGCGATCGAGTTTCATAAGAGTCTTCGCGAGAAAGATCAGGTTCATTCGATCTTTGACGACATACCCGGCATAGGCGATAAGAGAAGGCGGATGTTAATGCGTTCTTTTGACAGTATTGACGAAGTCAAAAATGCGACTGCCAAGGAGATCGCTATAAGGACCGATTTTCCGATGAACGTGGCGACGAGTGTTTACGAGTTCTTTCATAAAAATGATGAATAACATCGATTACTGTGTTACACTGAAAGGTAACAGGTGTACAGCTAAAACATATATTAAGGAGATTACAAATGGCATCGGTTAAACTTGAACAGATAGTCGAAAAGATGAAACTTGAGAATCTGACTCCGGAGATCGACATTACGGACATAAAGATCACGCAGCCCGATATCAACCGTCCCGCGCTTCAGATCGCAGGATATTTCGAGCACTTTGACGCAACCAGACTTCAGATCATCGGATTCGTTGAATATACCTACATGGAAAGCCTTACGGTGAAAAAGAAAAAGGAAGTTTATGAGAAGCTTCTTTCCTGCGATATACCCGCAGTTGTTTTCTGCCGTGAGCTTGTTCCCGACGAGATCTTTAAGCAGACCGCCATCGCACACGGCGTTCCTCTTCTTATGACGGCAAAGTCCACATCGGATTTCATGGCCGAGATCATCAGATGGTTAAACGTAAAGCTGGCTCCCTGCATCACGGTACACGGCGTACTTGTCGATGTTTACGGCGAAGGTGTTCTTATCACCGGTGAGTCGGGTATCGGTAAATCCGAGGCTGCACTTGAACTTATTAAGCGTGGTCACCGTCTTGTTACGGACGATGTCGTTGAGATCAGAAAAGTTTCCGACGATACGCTCATCGGTTCCGCTCCCGATGTGACTAAGCACTTCATCGAGCTTCGCGGTATCGGTATCGTGGACGTTAAGACACTGTTCGGTGTATCCAGCGTAAAAGACACACAGTCCATCGACCTTGTAATAAAGCTTGAAGAGTGGAACAAAGACAAAGAGTACGATCGTCTCGGTCTCGAAGAAGAATATACCGAGTACCTCGGAAACAAAGTCGTATGTCACAACATTCCCATACGTCCCGGACGTAACCTTGCCATCATATGCGAATCGGCAGCGGTTAACTACCGTCAGAAGAAGATGGGTTACAATGCGGTACAGGAATTGTACAAGAGACTTCAGCAGTCATTTGCTGCAAAACGAGACGATGAATAGGAGCAATTGATATGAAATATTTATTCGGTGTTGATATAGGCGGAACTACCGTAAAGATGGGACTTCTTTCCGACGGGGGAGAATGTCTTGAAAAGTGGGAGATCCCTACCGACAAAACAAATAACGGAGCAAACATCCTTCCGGATGTTGCGGCTTCCATAGTAAGCAAGCTATCCGAAAAGAACATAGATAAAAGCGATGTGATCGGAGTGGGCGCAGGTGTTCCCGGACCCGTTGATTCAAAGGGTATCGTACACAATGCGGTTAATCTTGGCTGGGGAACTTTCAATGCGGCCGAAGAACTGTCACGCCTTACAGGACTTAATGCCATGGTGGGAAACGACGCAAACGTTGCTGCACTGGGTGAAATGTGGAAGGGTGGCGCGAAGGGCTACTCGGACGTAGTCATGGTAACGCTCGGTACCGGTGTCGGCGGCGGCATCATCATCGACGGCAAGATAGTTAACGGTTCGGTGGGTGCCGGCGGCGAGATAGGTCACATCCATATGAATGACGACGAAGAAAAAGCATGCGGCTGCGGCGGTCACGGATGCCTTGAACAGTATGCATCCGCTACGGGTATCGCAAGAACCGCAGGCGAGATGTTTGCGGAATATAAAGGAAATACCGTACTTACAAAAGACGATCTTTCCGCAAAGGCCGTATTTGACGGAGTAAAAGCGGGGGATGAGCTTTGCATAAGCATCGCAAAGCGTTTCGGCGACATGCTGGGAAAAGGACTGGCGGTAATAGCTGCTGTGGTAAATCCCGAAGTATTCGTACTCGGCGGCGGTGTTTCCAAGGCAGGAGAAGTACTTATCGGTTATGTTGAGCCTTCTTTCATGAAATATGCATTTCCCGGTACCAAGAACGCAAAGATCGTTCTTGCGACTCTGGGAAACGATGCGGGAATGTACGGAGCTGCCAAACTCGTATAAGGATTTCGGGGTAAAAATTTGCGAAAGGCTTTTTGCAGATGAGTGAGATTATGATAAGCAACCTGGCCGGATACGTGGACCGGGAGCGCATATCAGAAAATGTATTGTTAAAAGACTACACCACGTTCAAAGTCGGCGGACCCGCCAAGATCATGATAAAAGTGGACACAGTTAAGGAGCTTTGCGATGTCATTGCATATCTTAACAAGTGCCAGGCCACTTACATGATCATCGGTAACGGAAGCAATCTTCTTGTTTCCGACGAAGGTTACGATGGCATCGTCATCAAACTTGAAGGCGACTTTACGAAAGTGGAGACAAAAGAAAACGTTATAAGTGCAGGTTCCGGAACGCTTCTTGTGAACGTATGCAAGGAAGCCCTTAACAATTCTCTTACCGGACTTGAGTTTGCTTACGGCATACCCGGAACCGTCGGCGGAGCGATAGTCATGAACGCCGGTGCTTTCGAAGGCGAGATGTCCATGGTGGTAACAGGCGTGGAAGCCGTCACCAAAGAAGGAGAGCCGATTTACGTTGCTCCTCATTCTCTTCGTTTCGGATACAGAAGAAGCGAAGTAAGAAAGACCGGACTTATTGTCACCAAGGTTGATTTTACTCTTACAAAGGGTGACCGTGAAGCGATAGAAAACAAGATGAACGAACTCAAGAACCGCCGCGTGGAAAAGCAGCCTCTTGAGTATCCAAGTGCGGGCAGCACATTCAAAAGACCGGAAGGTTATTTTGCGGGTAAACTGATCTCCGAAGCCGGGCTTTCGGGTGAAAGGATAGGAGGAGCCTGCGTTTCACAAAAACACAACGGCTTTATCATAAACGATGCGGGAGCCACCGCAAAAGACATAAGCGAACTTATCGAACTTGTAAAGAAACGTGTTTACGACAATTCAAACGTAAAACTTGAGCCTGAAGTTATAAAAGTAGGTAAGTTCTAAATCTGGGTAAAGGGAGAAGAGCATGCGACTTGTCATAGTGACCGGAATGAGCGGAAGCGGAAAGATCACAGCAATAAACATACTTGAAGATGCGGGATATTTTTGCGTGGACAATCTTCCCGTAAAACTTTTTGATATGTTCGGCGAACTCATAAGCGGACGTGACACCGAGATCACAAAGGTGGCTCTCGGCATCGATGTGCGTGCAAACCAGCCCTTTACGGAAGTTGAGCAGGCGATCGAGAGACTCAAGGCCTCCAATATCCCGGTAACCATTCTTTTTATGGAAGCTTCCGACGAAACGCTTCTTAACCGTTACAAAGAGTCGAGACGTCTTCATCCTCTCGCACCCGACGGACGTGTGGAAGAGGGTATCGCAAAAGAGAGGGAGATCTTAAAGAACATAAAGGCTTCCGCCGATTATGTCATAGATACTTCTCATCTTCTTACAAGAGAATTAAAGACAAAACTTGTTGATATATTTGTTGAAGACAAACACTTCAGCAATCTGATGGTAAACATCGTATCCTTTGGTTTCAAACACGGCATACCGCGAGACGCGGATCTTGTGTTTGACGTAAGATTCTTACCGAACCCCTTCTATATAGAAGAACTTAAAACCCAGACCGGTCTTGATAAGGGCGTGCGTGATTACGTAATGGGATTTCCCGAAGCGGGACAGTTTCTTGATAAACTCGAGGATATGCTGATGTTCCTCATTCCCAACTATATTAAGGAAGGCAAATATCAGCTCGTGGTAGCCATCGGTTGTACAGGCGGCCATCACAGATCGGTAACACTTGCGGAAGAACTCTTTAATCGCATCAAAGACAAAGGCGATTACGGTATAAAACTGATCCACAGAGACGTAGCCGGAGTAGATAAACCGCAGTAAAAAGTCGGAGGCAGGTAATGTCATTTTCATCCAATGTGAAGGAAGAACTCATAAAGTCCATTCCGCACGACAGACATTGTCGGCTCTGCGAACTGACGGCCATACTTGCCTTTGCGGGTAAACGCAGCGGAAGCTCGATATTCGTATATCAATCCAGCGAAACAAAAGGCGCGATAAGAAAATGCTTTACTTTGCTTAACAAAACATTTAATATAAATACTGATGTTTTGGGTGAAGGTATTGACAACGGTCGCACATTCATTGAATTTGGGCGAAAAACTCCGGGCATGAGTGCCGTTTTGGATGCTATCGCAAATGAGGCTCCGGGGTATCTTCTTTCAAACGACTGTTGTAAACGTGCTTATTTAAGGGGCACCTTCATTTCCGTAGGATTTGTGGGAGACCCGGGCAAGTCTTATCATCTTGAGTTCGTATGCCAGGATGAGGACTCGGCAGTAATGCTAAAAGAGCTTTTATACGATTTCGATATAGAAGCCAAGAGCACGAAACGCAGAAAGTATTATGTGGTATATATTAAGGATGCGGATACCATCCAGGATGTGTTGAATGTATTGGATGCTCACAACTCTTTAATGGAGTTCGTGAACGCGCGTATACTTAAGGACGTCAGGAACGATCTTAACAGGCGTAACAACTGCGATATCGGAAACATATCGCGTGCGGTAAATGCGGGCAGCAAACAGATCGATGACATAAGGCTCATCGAAGAAAAAGTCGGACTCGACGCACTCCCCGCTCAGTTACAAGAGATCGCAAAGTTAAGACTTGAAAATCCTGAAAGCTCTCTTACGGAACTGGGAGAACTGCTCGATCCTAAAGTAGGTAAATCAGGGGTCAATCACAGGTTACGTAAAATCGGAGAATTTGCTGAAAGTTTAAGACAGCAATGAGGGAGAAACAATGACAAAGAAGGATATAACCATTCAGTTAACCGGCGACCTTGACGCACGTCCCGTGGCGATGCTTGTACAGATCGCAAGCCAGTTTGACAGCACAGTATATATAGAGACCGGAGACAAGCGTGTGAACGCAAAGTCCATCATGGGAATGATGAGTCTCGGAATGTCCGCAGGCGAGCAGCTTACGGTAGTAACGGACGGCTCAGACGAAGATAACGCCCTTGAAGCCATCGACAAATATTTAACCGCACAGGCATAAAGAAAAAGTACCGCACGGCCATAACCGTGCGGTTTATTATTTCAAATATCCAATGTCATCTTTAAAAGGTTGCGTCCGTCAACGACGCAATCTTTTTCATACTTAAAAGCAATGGTATACCATTAATTTGGATGATCAGACCAGATGTCAAGATGATGAGGCGTCAATGCTACAATGCTACATCTACACTTACTGCTACATCTTCAAGAAATCGATCTCCGATTTTATTCCCTTTTTCAAAAAATCACCTTCCGATTCCATTCCTTTTTTCGAGAAATTGACCTCCGATTTTATTCCTTTTCTCTTGACTATGCAGTAAAAAAGCGCTATTTTTGATTCATGGAGGAAAATTATATGCTAAAAAGAAAAGCTTATGGAAAGCTTCTTGAATGGAAAAACGCTAAAAATAGAAAGTGCTTAATGATAAAAGGAGCAAGACAGGTTGGAAAAACTTATCTTGTACGTGAATTCGGGCACAATGAATATGAATCTTTTATTGAAATAAACTTTATATTACAAAAAGAACTGAAGTCCATTTTTGCCGGTGATCTGAGCGCTGACAGTATTTATAAGAGAATGTCTATTTCAATTCCCAATATAAACCTAATTCCGGGGAAAACGCTTATTTTTCTTGATGAAATACAAAACTGTGGAAATGCCAGAACATCTCTTAAATTTTTGACTGAAGACGGTCGGTTCGATGTTATAACATCCGGAAGTCTTCTTGGCCTGACGTATGCGGAAAATGGAGATACTGAGGCTGAAGAACCCGAATCGGTTCCTACCGGTTATGAGGCTTTTTTGACAATGTACCCGCTGGATTTTGAAGAATTCCTTTGGGCAGAAAATTATAGCGTCGAAACAATAGCTGACTTAAGAAAGAATTTCGAAGAGGTGCGAAAAGTAGATCCGTTCATAAACTCGAAGTTTGAGGAATTGTTTAGGGAATATATAGTAGTAGGGGGAATGCCTGAAGTCGTAACACATTATTGCGCTAACCATGATTTTAACGAAGTACTGGCCATTCAGGAACAAATACTTGAAGATTATAGATTTGACATTTCAAAACACGCTAAAGGAGCGGAAAAACAAAAGGTAAGAGCATGTTATGATGCTATTCCAAAACAGTTAGCCAAGGAATTGAAAAAGTTTCAGTATTCTACGGTTGAAAAGAATTCAACTTCAAAGAAATATGGTGGCAGTGTTCAATGGCTGATAGATTCCGCGACGGTTAATCCTTGTTACAATATTACCGAAGCCAATTTGCCTCTTTTAGCCAATGCAGTTGAAACACAGTTCAAACTTTATATCAATGATACCGGTCTTCTTTGCGCAATTTATGGATTTGAGACAAGACGCGCTGTTTTGGACAATTCTATCAAGGGCAACGCCAAAGGAGGAATCTACGAAAATATAATAGCCGAATGTCTTATAAAAAAAGGATATAAACTCTATTATTACAAACCTGATGACAATCATGAACTTGAATTCTTAATTGAAAAAGAGGGAGGAATTGTCCCTATTGAAGTCAAGGCAGGCAATACGTCAACAGTATCGTTGAACAATTTTATTAACGACTATAAGCCGGCATTTGCTTACAAGTTTGTGAGTGGTAATGTTGGAAAGGTCGATAATAAGATTACATTACCGCATTACATGGCTATGTTTGTTTAATGTCATCTTTACAAGGTTGCGTCCGTCTACGACGCAATCTTTTTCATATTTAAAGCTAAGCGATCTAAGCAAAGCCAAAGACGGTTCGTTTTCTTTGTCCGTTAAGGCATAAACTCGGGAAAAACCAAGATCTTGGGCAATTTCGATACACTCTGTCACCGCTTCTTTGGCAAAGCCCATGTGCTGGAAAGCGGTGTCGATGGCGTAGCCGACTTCGACGTCGTCAAAGCCTCCCCGGGTGATGAGCCCGGCGCGGCCGATAATCCGACCGTCGTCTTTTTTAAGGACGGTCCAGATGCCGAAGCCCTGAACGGCGTAGACTTTTTCTCTGTATTCTGCGATATACTTTCTTTCTTCTTCTATATTTTCATAGAGCTTTTCGGTGTAGCGGGTCATCCGGGAATCTTTGTAAATCCTGTAAAAATCGTCCACGTCCGATTCGATAGTTTCTCTTATGATGAGCCTGTCCGTTACCGCTATGGTCCAGGGAATGTTGTTAAATCGCATCCACACTCTTTCGTAGTACAAGGCTTCGATCTCGTAAGGCTTCATTACTATATATTTTGCATCGGGGTACAAAGAAAAATCCTCTTTCTTTTCCGCCAAGGCGACGGCGTCGTGGCCGAGCACTCTTATATAATCATAGATTTCGGGCGAATCGGTCACAAGAAGAGTATCCTTACCCGACTCTTTTATCTCTTTTGTGAGTCTGCCAAGGATGTTTTCTATATCAAAGCCCGTATAAACAAAGCTCTTTAATTCAGTTTCTTTTTCCCGGAGCTCTTTTTCCAGATCTTTGTATGCATCGGGACAGAACTCTTTTACTATGAACAGCAGTGACTTCATGAATTGATTTTACTACAAAAAACGATTAAGATGTATGGGAACGTTTTGTTTAAAGATCAAAGGAGAATCATTATGGCTAAAAACCCTATAGTAACGATCACAATGAAAGACGGCGGCGTTATCAAACTTGAACTTTATCCCGATATCGCGCCCTTAACCGTAGAAAACTTTGTAAGTCTTGTAAAAGACGGATTTTATAACGGCCTTATATTCCACCGTGTAATAAAAGGCTTTATGATCCAGGGCGGCGATCCCGAAGGAACAGGAATGGGCGGTCCCGGATATTCAATCAAAGGAGAGTTTGAAGCAAACGGCGTAAAGAACGATCTTAAGCACACCGAAGGCGTTATCTCCATGGCAAGAAGTATGGATCCCAACTCCGCAGGTTCGCAGTTCTTTATCATGCATAAGAATTCCCCTCATCTTGACGGTATGTATGCCGCATTCGGCAAGACCATCGAGGGTATGGACGTTGTTAACAGGATCGCTGAGACACGTACGGACTGGAACGACCGTCCTTTAGAGGAACAAGTTATGGAAACCGTCACCGTAGAAATTGAAGAATAATTGTATTTGTTAACGTATAATTAAACTGAATTTTCTGTTAATTTCTTTTTAATATTCTATGTTTTTTGTCAAGGAGGCACACTTTGGGCCTCCTTGTTCATATTTTGTTCACATTTTATTTTATTTCTGTTAATTTACATAACAAACTTCGGACATTTTCGTAATGTATATTATTATCATAGACAACAACAAAACAGATTACTTACCCACATTTTACATAAAAACTTTTTCATAATAAATGCCGAGTCAACACAGTTGACTCGGCATCCTCCCTTTTTATGGGGTCTTTTTTTATTTAATATCGTCGCAGAGCTTATCCGATTGCTATCGGCAGGCTCTTTTCCTCATTTATTATCTGTACGTTTGTTTCTTTTCCGCCAAACTCACCGTCGAGCGTCCACGGGATGGGCACTTCCGATTCGAATCTGATACTTCCGGTCTTAAACGAGTAAAATCCTTTGGCCTTTATGTCTCTGTTTAACATAGCCGTAAAGATGCCGTTAAGATCGAGAGCATTCTGAGGCTTCTCTATAAGTGTTACTTCAAAAAGGCCGTCGCTTAAGTCCACGTCTTTTCCGGTGATATTTTTAAATCCGCCGACCGACGAGGAGTTGGTGATCATACCGTAGATAAACTCTTTTTCTTTAATCTTGCCGTTAGCCTCGACTTTTATCCTGTAGCTTTTAATATCCTGAAGACGCTTGAAGCCTTCAACTATGTAAGCCGCATGGCCGAGCATGTTCTTCATATCCTGGGGAGTCTCGTACGAAACCTCGGTAAAGAGACCGAAAGCGGCAACGTAAACAAACGACTTGTCGTTAAATCTGCCGACGTCACAGTTATAT
>JAEEGG010026404.1_pt1 | contig 11093 bp, 11 predicted proteins | sample 9134161 | NCBI WGS metagenome assembly JAEEGG01 (sample SAMN16246543, study PRJNA631951) | gut metagenome | biome: gut microbiome; feature: rumen; material: CR-attached | host: Bos | place: Iran: Karaj | collected 2018-10
CTTTGCTTGGCTCTTATAACAAGTGCGTCGGTATTCCGTAATATTCTTCTGACGGGTCTGCCTTAGGGTTATCTTTAAGATTCAGACTATAACTTAGAAATTCAAGTTCTGTAGACAAATCAACATTATGAACATGAACATCTTCAGATGACAGCAGTTTGAAAGGAGCAAAATTAAGAACAGCTTTAACTCCAGAGGTCATAACCATATCGTGTATTTCTTTTATTGCTTCTACTGGAATTGTTAGAATCAGGATTTCTATCGCTTTGTCTTTAACAACTTTCGGAAGCAGATTAACATCTGTTATTTCTGTTGCTTCACCGATTTTGGGGCTTAAAACCTTTGGATACTTGTCGAAAAGAGCACAAACTTTAAAATTCTTTTTCTCAAAACCTGGATAGCAGGCTAAGGCCATACCAAGACGTCCAATACCAACAATACCAACATTGCGAGTTTTGTGAAGACCTAAAATCTTGTTTATTTGTTCTTTAAGCTTTTTAACAGAATAACCAACGCCGCGTTTTCCAAAGTCACCAAAATATGCAAGGTCTTTTCTGACTTGTGCTGGATTTAAAGCAAGCCGTTGGGCAAGTTCCTGAGAAGAAACCATTTTTACGTCTTTGCCTAACGAATTTAAAAATCTTAAATATATTGAAAGTCTCTTTATAGTAGCTTGAGGTGGAATCAATTTGGGGTTCACTTGGTTACTCCTTTAATTTAAGCGAAGAACAACCGCATAGGAAACTTTGTTCATTCATTCTGTTCTTGCCAGGGCGCTGTAATTCAAGTAATTCTATGGCTGTTGAATTACCGCAACTTATTACTATACCTTTTTGAGGGCAACATGATATTACTTCTCCAGGAAGCATGTCTTTTTTACAATCAGTTACTTTTGCTCTGAAAACTTTGATTCTTGTTTCTTTTTCGCATTCAAACCATGCACCAGGAAATGGACTCATCGCATATATAAGATTTCTGATTTCTTGAGCTGGCTTGTTCCAGTCTATCTTAGCAGTTTCTGTGGTAATTTTTGCAGTATAAGTTGCTTTGCTGTGGTCTTGTGGAACTGGTGTAATCTTGCCTTCTGCATAATCAATAAGTGTCTTTATCAGCAAAGGTGCTCCTGTAGCAGAAAGTTTATCATGAACGGCTTCCAGATCATCATTTTCTTCAATAGAAATTTTATTTGTAGCGAGCATGTCACCTTCGTCCATGCCTTTGCTCATCAGCATAACAGTGTTGCCTGTTTCCTTTAAGCCGTTAAGAATGGCATACTGCATAGGTGAAGAACCTCTGAAATTAGGTAAAAGAGAGGCATGAAGATTTACTGCTGCAATTTTTGGTATATCTAATACTTTCTGCGAAAGAATCAGACCGTAAGCAACAACTACAAGGTAATCAGGTTCAAAAGAACGTAATATCTCTACTTCTTCCGGTTCCTTTTTAAAACTAGCTGGAGTTCTTACAACTATATTATGCTCTAATGCAAAAGCCTTGACTGGGGTAGGGGATAAAACTTTTCCTCTTCCCTTGGGCTTATCGGGCATAGAGTAGACTGCTTTTATTTCAAAATCAGGAGAATCATAAAGTGCTTTCAAACATGGAACAGAAAAATCCGGACTGCCCATGAACACTACTTTATAGGGCTTAGCTGGTTTTTCGCTCATTTTATTTTGCCTCGATAGGTGATTCTTCTTCCTCTTCTTCTGCTAGAGAGCCACCCTGTTTGATTATTTCTAATTCATTTTTGATTTGAAGCTTTCTAGCTTTTGACATTCTGTCAACAAAAACCACACCATCAAGGTGGTCTGTTTCATGCTGAATTGCTCTTGCTAAGAGACCTTCAGCTTCAATTTCATAAACTTCACCGTCTTCTGGGTCTGTGTATTCTGCTACAACTTTTGTTGCTCTTTGAACATTTTCACTTAATCCTGGAAAAGACAGACAACCTTCTGGAGCTGTTTCTTTGCCTGTCATCTTGATGATGCTTGGATTAATCATGGCAATTGGGTCATCGCCGCAGTCAATTACGACTACTCTGATATTTTTACCGATTTGTGGTGCTGCTAATCCCACTCCGTTTGCAGCATACATGGTTTCAAACATGTCTTTTATTAGAACTTTTAAATCGTTGTCTATTGCTTTGACTGGTTCAGAAACTTTTTTTAATGGTTCTTCCCCGTAGTGCAGTATGCGGTACTTCATAATAACTCCGACCTTTATTTATATAACTTTTATCTGTTGTGAATAATATCACATAGTTTTTTACGGTGCAACTTTTTAGTAACAAAGCAAACTTTCATCTCTCACCTACCACCTACCACTTACCACCAATCACCAATCACCCATCATTAACCACTTATCACGGCCATGCTTTGCTAGGCTAGAGTCACATCATAAAATATGGATTGATGTCTATATTAAGCCTTGTGTCAGAGGGTTTCTTTAATGAATCCGTAACTTCTTTTACTGTTTTTATTAACTCTTCTAAGTCTGGCATTTTCAGCATAACCTGATATCTGTATCGGTTATTGATCTGCTCCAATGCTGCCGGAGCCGGTCCAAAAAGATTCTTTACATCGACAGACTTATGTTTGGCAAACAAATCATATAGCTGCTGAGCTGTATTTGCTGCTTTTTCCCTATTTGGACTTGATATTATGAAATGAGCCAGTTCAATAAACGGCGGAAACAAAGCTTCTTTGCGCAGTTTGGCTTCTTCATCGAAGAATCCATGAAAATCTTCTGTTAAAGCATACTGTATTGAATGATGCTCTGGACAGTAGGTTTGAAGAACAACATCTCCAGGAGTATCGCCTCTGCCTGCTCTGCCAGCAACCTGTGCCAGAAGAGAAAAATTGCGTTCTGAGGCTCTGAAATCTGGCAGTCTTAGTAAGCTGTCTGCAGCAATTATTCCTACAAGAGTAACATTGGGAAAATCTAAGCCCTTAGCAACCATCTGAGTGCCGATAAGAATGTCTATATTGCCTTTCCCAAAAGAATCTAATATCTCTTCCATGCTGCCTTTTGCTGTAACAACGTCTGAATCGAGTCTCTGTATTCTCGCATTTGGGAAATATGCTTTAGCTTGTGCTTCAATAAGCTGGGTTCCTGCACCAAAAAACTTTATCTTTTTGCTTTGGCATTTAGGGCAGACTTTGGGAACTTCCTGTATTTCGCCGCAGTAATGACATCTTAAAATATCGCTGCCTGAATGATAGGCCATCGAAATATTACATTTAGAACATTTTACGGCTTCTCCGCATTCGGCACAGAGTACAAAAGTTGAATAACCTCTTCTGTTAAGATAAAGTATTGCTTGTTTTTTTGCAGCCAAAGTCTTTGCTATTGCAGCTGTCAGACTTTCGGAAAACATGGAGCGCTGCTTTTTTGTAACAAGCTCTTTGCGCATATCAACAATCTGGACCTTTGGCGGTTGGCGGTTACTGACTCTTTTGTTCATTTCATATAGATGATAATTGTTTTTGAGGCAGTTCTGATATGAATCTATTGTTGGGGTTGCCGAGCCCATGATTAGAAGTGCATTTTCCAGCTTGCATCGCATGGCTGCAACTTCTCTTGCATGATATCTCGGTGAATCTGCCTGTTTAAAAGTAGGTTCGCCTTCTTCGTCTAATATTATTGTTCCAAGATTGGGTAGGGGAGCAAAAACTGCAGAACGAGCACCTACAACAACTGGGCAGAGACCTCGTCTTATATTTTCCCACTGGTCAAAACGCTCTCCGTCAGATAGCTTTGAATGAAGAATTGCGACTCTTTTGCCAAAGCGGTCTATGAACCTTTTCATCATCTGAGGAGTTAATGAGATTTCAGGAACGAGCACAATAGCAGATTTGTTCTGTGAAATTATTTCTGCCACCCATCTCAGATAAACTTCTGTCTTGCCGGAACAGGTAACACCTCTGACCAAAACAGGCTTTTTATCTGTGTTATAGGCTTCTCTGATTCCTTCAAGAACGCCTTTTTGTTCTTCATTTAATTCAGGTATTACCGCGGCTTCGCTTTTGTAGTAATCCTCGGTGGCAACATGACGGATAACTCTTTCTTCAACTTCAACAAGATAGCCCTTTTTCTTTAACTGATTAATTGGGGCGCTGCTGACGTTGGCTTTTTTCGCCAAAAGAGCAGCCTGCGGAGCTGTATTGCAGGTCATGATTGCTTCCATGACAAGCTTTTCTTTAGGCGTAAGTTTAGAGACTTCTATTGGCTTTTCAGGGTTTAATCTCAAAACTTTAATTATTCTAGGCCCTTGTGCTTCAGTCAGACAGTGTTCTATTTCAATATATCCCTTACCTAGCCATGTATTGATCTGTGTGTTTTTTATATTATAATTCTTGCAGAACGTAGCGTAGTTAACCCAGTCATTCAACCCAATTAAATATTTCAAACCTTCGTGCAGATTTTCTTCTTTGATGTTTTCGGGAATAACTCTGATTTGTCTCACAATATGCTGTTTTATTCCTGCTGGCAGCATTGTATTTAAAACTTCACCTATATTGCATACGCATGAATAGGCGATTCTTTTTGCTAATTCAAACATCTGAGGTGTTATTAACGGAGTAGGGTCTAAAACTTCGCCTAATTCAACTGTTTTAAAACTAGGTGCTTCATTATGGGTTTTGGTAACATAGCCAACTAACTGTCTATGCTGAATCGGAACCACAACTCTAGCCCCAATAGGCGGAACTTCTCGTTCTTCGCTTATATGATAAGTTAAAACACCGTTTGCTATAGGGTTGGCGAAAGCTACTTCAACGTATGTCACTTGTTGATTTTTCCTTTAAAATATAGTTTTTCATTTTTCTAAAGATTTGTAAATAGCTAATTTGTTAAAATTTTATCTTCAAATAACGGTTTTCGAAATTAAAGCTACTTGCGTGTTAATTCTGTTTTTAAGTAGGAAACAAATCTTGAATAACAGCTTTGAGAAGAAAATTGCGGTAAAAGACGGGTTTCGATACTATCTATCAGTAGTAGTCCGTTTTTATGCTTTGAAACATATATTCTATTCTTTGTCGGCTTTATTTCTGTTTCATCAGCCTCTAATACTACCTCAATTTGTTTCTTTTCATTTGAGATTATAACCTTAGAAACTTCTCTTTTTACCCAACTACAGGAGGCATCTTCAAAGTCTAAGCTGTTGGGGGAGCTGTCATGAAGATGCTGCCCCACGAATGGTGGGGAAGCTGGATTTGGCGAAGCCAAAGAATGAAGGGGCTGACTGCCTACGGCAGTCAGTGCCATGGCAATTTCATCGTTAGCATCTATCCCAGCATCTGCAAAAGCTTTTTCTAAATCTTTTACATAATCTATATTAGAAAAATCACCTTCAAAATTATAGGTAATTCCCCCGTCTAAGGCTTTTGATGAAGCTAAAACAACTACCTCTGAAAGTATTTTTTCAAAAAGGCTTCTTAATTTCAGTGGATTATTTGGAATTGCTATAATCTGCTTGTTTACATCATTGATAGAGCTTGGTTCTGATATATCTTTCTTCTGTAAAATTTTAATCGTTTTGCAATGTTTATTTATGTATTCAACAAACTTGGCTGTAAAACTATCCGATGCTCCACCACGAATGGTGGGAGAACTGTCACAAAGTGACTGAGGGGTCTGATTGCTGCAAGCAATAAGTGGCGTGGCAATCCCATTGTTGCTATCGTTGTTTTCACATTCCGATGCGCCCCCAAAGTGTAAGCTGTTGGGGGAGCTGGCGAGCGATAGCTCGACTGAAGGGGTCTTTTTTCTTTGATTAATCGCAGTCGTGGTAACCCCATTGTTATCTTCTTTATTCTCAGAGATATTATCTTTTACCCCCTTTGTTAAAGGGGGATTAAGGGGGATTTTTTCATCAAAAATTACTCCAACAGGATATTTTATCTCAGCTTTCACCCAGCTAGGCTTATGAGAATTCGACCAGGGTGCATGTTCTGTAACTTCTTTTAATAACTCTCTGGAAATATATTCCTCAGCATTATCAAATAATATGGTTTTTACACTGAAACCTGCATGACAAAAAAGCATTGCCAGCTCAATGCCTTGAATACTAGCAATGCCTTTATTGTAAGCTATTAAAATATTCTGCTTATTTTTCTTTTTCTTTGATTTCAACTTCGAGAGCACCTGAAGCTATTTCTTCCATAGCAACTTTGATGTAGTTTTCATCGTATTCGTCTACTAAGCGCTTCTTGCCTTCTACAAGCATTTTAACGCGGTTAGATATAGCCATTACTGCATCATATTTGTTAGGAATTTTGTTAATAATTTCACTTCTTGAGCGGAATTTCATTCTTCAACCTCCGTTGAATCTAATTCATCATCTTCGATATTTTCATCTTGAAGTTCGACATCACTGTCTTCATCTTCAGGATTCTGACTGGTTTTCTTGCCTAACATACGCAAGGCGGCTGTTTCAGGATTTATTGCAGATAAAATCACATGATTTGAATCTGTAACAATAATAGCTCTGGTTTTGCGGCCATAGGTCGCATCTATAAGCTTTCCCTGTTCTTTTGCATCTTCTTTTAATCGTTTGATTGGTGCAGAGCCCGGACTGACAATTGCCACAACCTTGTCGGCTGCTACCACATTACCAAAACCTATATTCAAAAGAAGAACTTTCATTATTCCACCTTACTCAATGTTTTGAGCCTGTTCGCGAATTTTTTCGATTTCGCATTTTAAGTCAAGAGCCAATTGAGTAATAGCAAAATCATTTATTTTGCTGCTAAGAGTATTAGCTTCTCTGTTTAACTCTTGAACTAAGAAATCAAGGCGTCTTCCTACAGGTTTATCAGAAGCTAGAATATTGTCTAGTTCTTTAAGATGGCTGTAAAGTCTGGCTATTTCTTCGCTAACGTCACTTCTGTCTACCCAAAGAGCTATTTCCATGCCAAGTCTTGTTTCATCAAATCCGGCCTGTCCCGCTAATTCTTTGATTCTTTCAGTGAACTTGGTTGTGAAATTTGCTCTGAATTCAGGAAGTAATTCTTCTATCTTTGCAATAGTAGTGCGCATTACATCTGCGTGACTCTTTATATCGTTGGCTAAGTTTTCGCCCTCTCTTTTACGAGCTTCTACAAAAGATTTTACTGCTTCGACTAAGACTGGTTCTATTCGCTTCCAAAGCTCATCATTATCTGATTCTTGAGAATCAACTTTCATTACTCCTGGCAAAGAAAGCAATCCGTCTAAAGCCATTGGAAGGTTTTTACCTGTCTGAGTATTGATTTCATCGCCTAATGCTATAAGCTTGTTTAATAAAGGCTTATTGATTATAACGTCTTGATTTGGGTTATAATCGACTATTTCAAGGTTGAGATAGACTTTCCCTCTAGAAATAGCATTGCTGACATATTGGCGCAATAAACCATCTGCCCAGTTATAACCATAAGGCAAACGGGTATCAATTTGTAGAAAACGATTATTAACAGACTTTAACTCGACGCTTACACGCCCAGTTTCATCTGTTATACTTGCTCTTCCAAAACCTGTTAAACTTGAAATCATAGTGAACAATTGTACACCATGTTTTTTATATTTGCAATATTAAAAAAGAAAACTTGTTTTGTTTGTTTAGTAATATTTTTATATTATATTGTAAAATATTACTAGATAATCGGAGCTAATAATGGACTTATATCCTGACTTTGACGAAAAAATGAATCGTAAATCTAGTGAAAATAGTAGTTCTTTTAATATAAAAAAGAATGATTCAAGAACTATAAAAAATGAAGAAATTAGTGATTCAAACGTAAGGTATTTTTTCAGAGATTTTACAAGAGATGAAGACAATATTATTTTTGAAAAAGGTAGAATTCTTATTAAAACATTTTCATTCTTTGACGGTATTGGGCATTCAATGATTGTAATCGGAAGTATTATGAGTTTAAGTGCCTTTTATAAGCCAAAGAATCAACCTTTTCATGAATTTGACTTAGTTTTTAGTTTAAAAATGATAGGTATTGGTATTGCTCTTCTTGTTACTGGAATTATAATTGTTAAAATCATAAATGCTTATACCGTAATAAATTACTATGATAAAATTATCTGTAGAGAGACTATGTTTGGAGATAAAACTCTTTTCAGAAATGACAAAATCAGATTTGATGACATTTTAGAAGTCTCTATTGATTATCAAGAAGCAAGTGCTTCTCCTCATAACCTTAGTACTATTTTTTCTTCTTTTAATGGTATGGCTTTACCTTCTTCAGAAGGTTTAACTGAATGTGCTGTAGCTGTTTTGCTTTATAATGGCAAAATAGAGCATATAACGGCTTTTTCTTGCAATTTGTTTTTGAAAAGTGATTATATTAAATTTTCAAAAGGATTGGCTGAAGCTTTAAAAAAGAAATATGTTCCTAACCTGCAAGAGAAAAAGCTCTCAATAAAAAAGTCAGATAATAATTATGCTTTTGTCTTTCAAAGTCGCATTAAAAAAGAATCTGCTGGCGAAATATTATCTTCAACCATTAAGATGGGGTTGGGTTTGCTGATCGGTTCTATAATAGGAATAGGTATTTTAATTCTGCTTTTTTATTTCTATCGTTGAAACTAGGACTTTATACTACATCAATCGTTTAAAGGCCTCTCTGAACTCATCTCTCATCTCTCAATTATCACCTACCACTTATCACCTACCACCTACCACCTACCACTAACTCTTCCAACTCAAATCTTATATCTTATATCTTATATCTCCGAAATATGGTATCATTCTCACATGAACAGATTTTTACGAACAAAAATATTATTAGGTGATGAGGCTTTTGAAAAACTTCAAAAGGCTCATGTAGCAGTTTTCGGTTTAGGCGGAGTAGGTAGTCATGCTGCTGAAAGCTTAGCTCGTTCCGGAGTTGGTGAATTAACTATCGTTGATTTTGATAAGGTTAACCCAACTAATATCAACAGACAGAATATTGCTCTAGATTCAACTGTTGGTATGGCAAAAAGCCAGGCTATGGCAGATAGAATCAAACTTATCAATCCAGATTGCAAACTTCATGTGATAGATAGATTTTATGAAGCTTCGAATTCAGATGAAATTATAAATAATAATTTTGATGCTGTCGTAGACGCAATAGATACCTTTAACTCAAAAATTAAGCTTTTAGTAGAATGCAAGCATAAGAAAATTCCTGTGTTTTCTGCAATGGGTGCAGCAGGAAAAACTGATCCATCAATGATTAGAATAGGTGATATTTCCAAAACAACAGTCTGTCCCTTAGCTAAAAAGGTCAGAAAAACTCTTCGTCAGATGAATATCCATAAGGGAATTCCAGTTGTTTATTCTTTGGAAGACCCAATAGCGCCATTTTCTTACAAGCTTTTCTCAAAAGACGAAGCAGAACTAAATCCAGGCTTGGAACGCATGATTATGGGGTCTATAAGCTATATTCCTGCAATTTTCGGATTTACTATCGCTGGAATGGTCATTCAGAAGCTGATAAGCCAATAGATTGATATAGATAGTTTATTGCAGACTAGGCAATTCTAGATTAAAAACTTTATTTATTCAAAAAAAGTCATTTGCCAAATGACCTAATCCATTTAATTCCAAATTATAATAAGAATAATTAGAGTTTTTACAATATTTACAAATAAAGGAGATATTAAATGTTAGGTGCAATTTTGGGCGATATAGTAGGTTCTAGATGGGAGTTTAATTCAATTAAAACTAAAGACTTCCCTTTTTTGTCAGAACATAATTTTATTACTGACGATAGCATGATGACTTTGGCAATAGCTAAATCCTTTTTGGAATGTGAATCTGATTATTCTAATTTAAGTGAATTAGTTGTGAAAAATATGCAGTACATAGGTAGAAAATATCCTAATGGAGGCTATGGCGGAAGATTCAATGTCTGGTTATATGAAGACAACCCTCAGCCGTACAATTCTTTCGGAAACGGCTCTGCTATGCGTGTAAGCCCTTGCGGAATTATTGCTAATTCTATTGAAGAAGTAAAAGATTTATCCAAAAAGGTTACAGAAGTAACTCACAATCACCCAGAAGGAATTAAAGGAGCAGAAGCAACCGCTGTAGCAATATTCCTAGCAAAAAATGGTAAAAGTCAGCTTGAAATTAAAGATTATATAAATGAAAATTATTACCCAATGAATTTTACTATAGATAGAATTCGAGATGCATACCGCTTTAATGAAATTTGTCAGGATACAGTTCCCCAGGCAATAATGTCTTTTGTTGAAGCTAAAGACTTTGAAGACTGTATACGAAACGCTGTTTCTCTAGGTGGAGATGCTGACACTCTGGCAGCTATTGCCGGAAGTATCGCAGAATACCATTTTGGCATTCCTGAAGATTTAAGAAGTCAAGCGATTAAGTATTTGCCACAAGAATTACTTCAAATATTGAATGATTTCGAAAGTAAATATGGTTTTAAGATAAGATAGAAGTTGTTCAAATAGTTATAATTGTTTGACACTTTGATTTATCTGACTATAATAGCTAAGAAATAAAGGAATAATTATGAAAATCGTCAAAAAGATTGCTGTTGTTCCTGATGTTCATGGCAAATCATTCTGGAAGACAGCAAAAGAAAAAATAGATTCAGTTGATGAAGTTGTCTTTTTAGGGGATTATCTTGATTCTTATACCTTTAAGGGGCTTTTAAACAGAGGAATCGAACTTAATAATTTTTTAGAAATCTTGAAATTTAAAAAAGAATATCCTGACAAAGTTATTCTCTTGTTGGGAAACCACGATATAGGCTACCTTTTACGATTAGGCTGTTCCAGACAAACTCATGGTGAAATGTTCGAAATTTATCAAAATCATTTTGAAGAAAACATTTCTTTATTTCAAATGACCGAATATATTCAGCTTAACAATGAAAAAATATTCTTTTCTCATGCAGGTATTTTAAGGAAATGGGCTGAGTTGGTTAAGCAAAAGCTTGAATTGGGTGATAACTCTTTACAGATAACAATTTTAGGAGGGTTATTTAATAATCTAATTCTCAAATATAATGAACCGGAATATGGAGCTTTTTTACGTCATATTCTTTGGCTTGTCGGACCTGCAAGGGGCGGTTTCGAAGGAAGCTGCGGTT
>JAEEGG010026406.1_pt1 | contig 11092 bp, 13 predicted proteins | sample 9134161 | NCBI WGS metagenome assembly JAEEGG01 (sample SAMN16246543, study PRJNA631951) | gut metagenome | biome: gut microbiome; feature: rumen; material: CR-attached | host: Bos | place: Iran: Karaj | collected 2018-10
GAGGCGGCAGATACTTCTCGATCTTGGTCTCCTTCAGGTCCAGCAGCAGGGCCACGGCCTTGGCCAGGTCCATGCAGGAGCCGCCGCCGATGCCCAGGACGCTGTCGCAGCCTTCCTTGATGGCGAAAGCGGCGGCGTTGTTGATGAGGGTAGAGGGCGCGTCGGGCTTGACGTCGTTCCAGTAGATGAAGTCGATGCCGTGAGCCTTCAGGCTCTCCTCGGCCTTCTTGGTGTTGCCGGCCTTGGTCACGTTGGGACCGCAGACGAACAGCAGCTTCTTGCAGCCCAGCTTGGCGAGCTCTTCGCCCACGCAGCCGATGGCGCCCGCGCCGAAAATGACGGGGTTCAGCTGGGTGTACTTGAAAATGCCCATGGTAGTGTTCCTCCTTGATTTAGATTTGGCTTTATAAAAGACTTGCGTCATTTATAACTCGATCAGGCGGTAGCCGGTGCAGTTGATCGCCCTGGTGGCCCCCACCTGGAAAACGCCCTGCCGGGCGTCCGGCGCGTGGTGATTCGTGCGGTGGAGGTGGCCGAAAAGATGGAGGGTGGGGATGTTGTCCCGATAGAGCTGATGAAAGCAGGCGAAGCCCCGGTGGAACGCGGTGGAATCCCCCACGCCGGCAGCGGGGGCATGGGTCACCAGAATGTCCAGCTTCCGGCCCCGGCGCAGGTCGCCCTGCAGCTTCCGCACCCGTTTTTCCATCCGCTCCTCGGTGAGCTGATAGGGATTGGTGGGGTCTTCTCCCAGGCACCCCCCCAGCCCCGCGATGCGGAAGCCCCGGAATTCAGCCACGCGCCCGTCGATGCACTGGCAGCCCAGGGGCGGATTGCGGTCATAGTTCCCGTCATGGTTTCCGTAGACATAAAACAGGGGGGCGGGGATCATGGTCACCAGATAGCTGAGGTAGGAGGCTTTCAGATCGCCGCAGGACAGGATCAGGTCCACCCCCCGGAACAGTTCCGGATCAAAATGCTCCCAGATGAATTTGCTTTCCACGTCGGAGACCGCAAGGATGCGCAGCGGCATCCGTACCGTCGGGACCGGCGGGCCGGGCGGCCACGGCGTGCGCCGCTTCCAGTTTATCTGCACTGCTCGTCTTCTCCGTCAGCGTGGTGATGGTGGTCGTGCGTATGATGTTCGTGGTCGTGGTCGTGTTCATGGTCGTGATGGTGGTGCTCGCATTCGTGGTCATAGACGCACCATTCGCCGAACTGACCGATCACGGTGGCTGACAGGCCCTCCAGCCGGTCCTCCGCGTCCTCCAGCTCGCCGCCGAAGACGATGACGGTGATCCCCGCCTCGGCGTCACGCCTCTCCGTGGGCAGCTCGCTTCCCTTGACCTCCACTTCGCCGCCGGTGGTGGAGAGCATCCGCGCTTCCGCTCCGCCCCAGCTGAGATAGGCCTTGGCGTGGCCGATCAGGAGTTCCGTTTCCTCCGCCCAGCGGACCGTGACGGCCAGCTGGCGGGAGACCTGGGTCTCCAGCTCGGCAAGGTCAACGTTTTTCAGTTCAAATCTGGCGGAGGCGACATGCGCCTCCTCATGGTCTCTGGCGTTGATATGGACAGTGATCATCCTTCCGCTCTCCTCATTCGTTCACGAAAGACCAGATGCTTTCGTCCATGGGCTTGTTGGCGATCACCTTGTGGATGGCGGCAGCGGAATTGTAGGAGCGCAGCTCCCGTACGATGGCGTCGGCTTCTTCCTCGCTCACCAGGTCCACCTTATTCAGCAGGATGCAGTCGGCAGAGTCCACCTGGCCCTCGATCAGCTGGGCCATATAGGCGTGGAGCCGTTTCCAGCGCTTGGCGTCCGCCAGGGCGAGGATCTTCACGGGGATGCGGAAGCAGGCCTCCACGCTCTCCTTGATCTGGAGAGGATAGGCGACGCCGGTGGCCTCGATGACGATCCATTCCGGCTTTACGGTATCCCGGATGGTGCGGATATCGGCCAGCAGGTCCGCCCCGCCGGTGCAGCATGCGCAGCCGGCGAACAGCTCCTTCACCTGCAGGCCCCGGGCCTTCAGCACCTTGTCGTCCACGCCCACCTCGCCGATCTCGTTCTCGATGATCATGACGCTGGTGCCCTCTGCGGAAGAAGTGCGGACAAGATAGGCTGCCAGCTGCAGTAAAGCGCTGGTTTTACCGGAGCCCAGGAAACCGCTCAGAAGCAAGATTTTCAAGTCATTCCGCCTCCCATCCTATTGTATAAGGATACACCCTTCCCGCCCCGATGTCAACTTTCAAAAAGAAGGAACCGCCCCGCCGCAGGATGACGGAGCGGTTCTGCATCAGTCGCCGGAGGGACTGTTCTGCGGCCGCTGATAATTCAGGTCGTCCGTTAGGTAGTTGCCGTGGACCCAGCCCATCTCCCCCTCATATTCCACCAGATACCAGCTGCCGTATTCGGAGACGGCTCCCACCTTGGCCATGCCGGGGATGGAAGAGATGCGCGCATAGCTGGTATCCGGACCGCTGCGCATGTTCAGCGTGCTGTTGGCCGTGACGATATAGTAAACGATTTCTTTATAGAGTTCATCTTCGCCGGGCTTCTGCTCCAGCTTGGGATAGTTGCTCAGGTCCAGCGAGAAGGGCTCCGGCGTCGGTTCGGGCGCAGACTCCGGCGTGGGCGAGGGCGTCGGTTCCGCCGTGGGCGTCGGGGATGCGGCGGGCGTCGGTTCCGCCGTGGGCGTCGGGGATGCGGCGGGCGTCGCCTCCGGCGCGGGCGAGGGCCTCGCCGTGGGGGAAGGCGCCGGCTCCGCTGCGGGTATCTGCGTCGGCGGGGGCGGCGCTGTCCGGCTGTTTCCGGAGATACGGTACAGGAACAGAAGCAGCAGGGCGTTCAGCAGCAGGCTGACGATCAGCATGACAAAGAAGGCCACGTTGGTGCCGGAGCTGAAAAGCCCCCTTCGTTCTTCCTGCGGTCCTTCCCCGTCTTCCTCCGGGCCCGCAGGGCCGGCTTTGCCGGATCCGCCGGCGTTGTCGGTCATCCCGGCGGCGCTTTCCAGAACGGCGGCGGTGACGGCGGCCACCGTCTCATCGTCGGCCTCCGGTTCCTGCTCCTCCGCCGCGCCTGCTTTCGCGGAAGCGGCAGTCTGCGTGGGACGAACATCCAGCTCATGAAGGGCTTCCACGGCGGGTCCGTAGCCCTGCTGGGCGGACCGCTTCAGCCAGAGCATGGCGTCCAGCGAATATTTATAGATTTCATCCTCGTCCTCGGTCTGCTTCAGAAGCTTCCCGTAATGCCCGGCCAGTTCATACTGCGCGGCCATATCGCCCGCCCGGGCTCTTTGCAGCAGTTCTTCGGGGGTCATGGCGCACCTCCTCCAGCCTCCAGGTTTTCGCGGTAACTGACGAATTCCCATGAAAAAAGCTCCGCTTCGACAATTATACTACGCGGAGGTCCAAAGTCAAGGGAACCGCCGAAAAACCCGGCCCGGTGAGCGGGCGGAGACATCGGGAAATTCCGCGCTTGCCAGCAGCGCCGGACAGGTGTATAGTAAGTGAATATTATGGAACGGATACGGGGCATGCGCTCCGGCAGCCGGACGGCGAGGGTCTGTCTGCCGTCGCTGCGCATCGCACCGGGCAGGAAGGGGGCGCGGAAGCTGAACCAGACGAATAAGAGCGATTTTTCCCAGGGCAGTCTGTCGGGCAATATTCTGCGCCTGGCCCTTCCCATGATGCTGGCCCTCTTGGTGAACACCCTTTACAGCATCGTGGACCGCATCTATATCGGCCATATGGCGGAGGGGGGCAAGCTGGCCCTCACGGGCATCGGCATCGCCGCCCCCATCCTCATGGTCATCACCGCCTTTCAGGCCCTCTGCTCCACGGGAGGCGCGCCCCTCTTCTCCATCGCCCGGGGAGCAGGGAACGAGGAAAGGGCGGGGCGCATCATGGGCAACGCCTACTGCCTGCTGCTGATCTTCGCCCTCGTCCTCACCCTGGCGGGCTACCTTTTCAAGGGTCCCATCCTCCGCATCACCGGGGCGCAGGGGGAGACCTTCCGCTATGCCGACGACTATCTCAGCGTCTACCTGGCGGGGACGGTCTTCGTCCTCACCGGGGTGGGCATGAATCCCTATATCAACGCCCAGGGCTTCGCCCGGACGGGGATGCTCACGGTGCTCATCGGCGCGCTCATCAACATTGCCCTGGACCCCGTGTTCATCTTCGTCCTTCACTGGGGCGTGAAGGGAGCCGCCCTGGCTACGGTGCTGAGCCAGGCCTGCAGCGCGGTGTGGGTCTTCCGCTTCCTCACGGGGAGGAAGGCCCTGATCCCCCTGAAAAGGGCCAACCTCCGCCTGCGGAGGGACATCGTGGGGAAGATGCTGAGCCTGGGGGTGGCGGGCTTCGTCATGAGCTTCACCAACTCCGCCGTCAGCTTTTTCTACAACAACGGCCTCGCCCGCCTGGGCGGGGATACCTATGTGGCGGCCATGACCGTCATCAACTCCCTGCGGGAGCTGAGCTTCATGCCCGTTTCCGGGGTGACGGAGGGCGGCAAGCCGGTGCTGGGCTTCAATTACGGTGCCAAGGCCTATGACCGCTGCAAAGCCTGCATCCGCATCATGACCGGCATGGTGGCGGCCTACTGCTTCTGCATGTGGCTGGCGTTCATGCTCGTCCCCGGCTTCTTCGTGCGCGTGTTCAACGCCGACCCGGAGCTGGCGCGGGTGGGGGTCTACGGCATCCGTCATTATTACGCCATGTTCTTCTTCATGACCTTCCAGATGGTGGGGCAGAACGTTTTCAACGCCCTGGGACTGGCGAAACGGGCGGTGTTTTTCTCCCTGCTGCGGAAGTTCTTCATCCTGCTGCCTCTGATCCTCCTGATGCCCGCCATCACCGGCCTGGGGGCCGACGGCATCTTCTGGGCGGAGCCGGTGAGCCAGCTCCTGGGCGGCAGCGCCTGCTACATCACGATGTATTTCACCGTTTACCGGCGCTTGGGCAAAACCGAGCGATTGTGATTTTTATTCCTGGAGGACCGTCCATGAACCTTTCCGATTGTTTTCTTCCCGGCGAGATCCTGCTTCCCCGCGTCCGGGACCTGGAGAAGTGGAGCGTGATCGCCTGCGACCAGTTCACCGCCGACCCGGACTACTGGCAGCGGGTCAGCGCTTTCGTGGGGGACGCCCCCAGCACCCTTCGCCTCATGCTGCCGGAGGCCTGGCTGGACCGGGCGGACCGGGACCGGCTGGAGGCCGGCATCATCCGAAGCATGAACGGCTATCTGGCCGGCGGTCTCTTTGACGCTCTGCCGGACAGCTACGTCTATCTGGAGCGCACCCTCTCCGGCGGCGGGCTGCGCCGGGGCATCCTGGGGCTGCTGGACCTGGAATACTACGATTACCGGGAGGATTCCCGCTCCCCCATCCACGCCACGGAGGGCCTGGTGCCGGACCGGCTGCCGCCCCGTCTGCGCCTGCGGAAACAGGCGGAGCTGGAGCTGCCCCATCTGGTGGTTTTCTGCGACGACCCCGGCATGGCGGTCATGAAGACCGCCGCTCAAAACAAGGGCGGACTCCTCTACGACACGCCCCTCATGGAAGGGGGCGGCAGCGTGAAGGGCTGGCGCATCACGGGCGAAGGCGCGGAAGCGGTGCGCGAAGCCCTGGCCGAGCTGGGAACGGAAGACGCCCTGCGCCGCCGCTACGGGGAAGCCCGCTTTCCCCTGCTCTACGCCGTGGGGGACGGGAACCACAGCCTGGCCGCAGCCAAGGAGGGCTGGGAGGAAATACGGGAAAGCCTGACGCCGGAGGAGCGGCAGCGCCATCCCGCCCGCTTCACCCTTGCGGAGCTGGTGGACCTCCACGAGCCCGCCATCGAATTCGAACCGATCCACCGGGTGCTGTTCGGCACGGATCCGGTCTCCTTCCTTGCAGAGGCGGAAGCCTGGTTTTCCCCCTGGAAGGGCCGCGGCAGGCCCTTCACCTGCCTCACCGCCGCCGGGAAAGCCGCCCTGTCGGTGGACGGCACCATCGGGGAATGCATCGCCGCCTGCGAGACCTTTCTGGAGGACTACCGCGACAGACACGGCGGCAATATCGACTACATCCACGGCGCGGAGGACGTGACCGCCCTCTGCCGCAAGGAGGGACGGGCGGGGATCCTCATGCCGGAAATGCACAAATCGGACCTTTTCCCCAGCATCATCCGCAGCGGGCCCCTGCCGAAAAAGAGCTTTTCCATCGGTCCGGCGCGAGATAAGCGTTACTATCTGGAATGCAGGAGGATCAAATGAACCTGACCGACAGAGTGGACCTGCACTGCCACACCTATTTTTCCGATGGGGAGCTGAGTCCTCAGGCCGTGGCGGAGGAAGCAAAGCGCGTCGGCCTCCGGGCCGTGGCCATCACGGACCACGACACCATGGAGGGTCTCAGCGAGCTGACGCCGGTGCCGGGGCTGGAGATCGTGCCGGGCATCGAGCGCAAGGCGGAATGGGGCGGCGACGAGATCCACATTCTGGGCTATGACTGCGACTGGGAAATCCTGCGCCGCAGTCCCTCTCTGGAGCGGGACCGGAACGAGCGGAACGAAGCGCTCATCGAAAAGCTGCGCTCCGACGGGATCGACGTCTCCATGGAGGAGCTCATGAGCCTGAAAAAGGGGATCGTGGGCCGGCCTCATATCGCTCTGCTGCTGGTGCGCAAGGGCTATTTTTCCACGGTGAGCGAGGCCTTCGACGCCTGGCTGGGGAACGGAAGGCCCTACTATGTGCCCATCACCCGGCGGACGGTGCCGGAGGTGGCGGAGGAGCTGCGCAGGGCAGGCGGGAAGATCGTGCTGGCCCACCCGCTGCAGTATGAATTCAGCGAGGGATATCGTCTGGAGGAGCTGGTGGAGCTCTGCGCCGGCAGCGGCTTCCACGGCATGGAGGTTTTCTACTCCAATTACACGGAAGCGCAGTCGGCTTCCCTGGGGAAGCTGGCGGAGCGCTTCGATCTCTGCCCCACCGCCGGCAGCGACTTCCACGGTTCCCGGCGTCCGGACCGGGTGGTGGGCGGCGCTTCGGGGCCCTATGCCCTGCTGGAAGCCCTGCGGGCGAAGGAGCGGCCATGACGAATCTGATGGAGGGCAGCGGCCCCCTGATCGTGCTGCTTGATGATTTGGAAACGGCGGAGAAGCTGAAGCCCCTGCTCCCCCCATGCAGCCTTCTGGCCTTTCCCGCCCCGGATTGGGATCGGGACCTGACCCCATGGGCTGCGCCGGGGCTCAGCAAAAAGGAGCCGGATTTCGGCGGCGGTGCGGAAGCGTTCCTTGCCAAGCTGCTGTCCGCTATTACGGAAGCGGAAGGGGCGCTGGCTGCGCCGCCGCAGACGAAACTGCTCATCGGCTATTCCCTGGGCGGGCTTTTCGCCCTCTGGGCAGGGACGCGAACGGATGCATTCCCCCTGCTGGCCTCCGTCTCCGGCTCTCTCTGGTACGACGGCTGGTGTGAATATCTGGAGACGAATCCCTGCCGGGCCGGGAAAGTCTACCTTTCCCTGGGAGAGCGGGAACCGAAAGCCCGGAATCCCCGCATGGCGCAAGTCGGTCTGTGTACGGAGCGGACGGAAGCCCTCCTGCGCGCCTCCGGCGCAGAAACGACCCTGGAATGGAATCCCGGCGGCCATTTCAACGACCCGGAAGCGCGGATGGCAAAGGCCGTTAGATCGCTGCTGTCATGAAGCTGACCGGCGCGGTGCTTGCTCGCACCGCGCCGGTCAGCTTTGCATAGGATGCAGGGAGGTGATGACCGATGAAGATCGCGCTGGCGCCGGGAGACGCCCGGCAGGAAGCGCTGGGACGGCTTCTGGCCGAAGACGGCTGCGAAGTATGTCCCTACGCCCCCGGTGAGGAGGCGGACGCCTGGCTTTTCCCCCTGCCCACGGGAAACCACCCCGCGCTGGCGGAGCTGAAGCCCGGCAGTCTGGCCCTGACGGCCCTGGCCGCCGGGGAGCACCCGCATCTGCGGCTGCGGGACTACTACAACAAGGAAGAAGTCCTGCTGCGCAACGCCGCCATCACGGCGGAGGGCGCCATCGCCCTGGCCCTGGAGAAAACCGAGCGGACGCTGCTGGGCAGCCGGGTGCTGATCCTGGGCGGCGGCCGTATCGCCCGGGCCCTGGGACCGCGCCTGCGGGCTCTGGGGGCGGAGGTGACGGTGTTCGCCCGTTCCCCGGCGCAGCGCGCCTGGGCGGAGAGCGCGGGCTGCCGCAGCCTGGACCGGCTGCCGGAAACCCCGGCGGGTCATCACATCCTGTTCAACACCATCCCCGCCCCCATCCTCGCCCGGGCGGCGAAAGGGGCCCTCAATATCGAGCTGGCCTCCGCTCCCGGCGGTTTCCGGGACCCGAGCGGGGTGGTGATCGCACGGGGGCTGCCGGGCAAGACGGCCCCCCTCAGCGCCGCGGAGGCGCTGCACAGTTCCATCCAAGCCATTCTCAGGGAGGAAGCGTCATCATGAAAAAACTGGGGCTCGCCATCTGCGGCTCCTTCTGCACCTTCGACGAGCTTCTGCCCCAGGTCCGACGCCTGCGGCAGACATACGAGATCATCCCCATTCTCTCCGAAACAGCCTATGCCACGGACACCCGCTTCGGCCTGGCTGCCGCTTTTGTCCGGGAGCTGCGCTCACTCTGCGGCCGGGAACCCATCCTCACCATCGAGGAAGCGGAAGCCCTGGGGCCGCGGACGCCTCTGGATATCCTGGCCGTAGCCCCCTGCACGGGAAACACCCTGGCGAAGCTGGCTGCGGGTATCGCCGACGGGCCGGTGACCTTCGCCTGCAAGGCCCACCTGCGGAACCAGAAGCCCGTGGTAGTGGCCGTCTCCACCAACGACGGCCTGGCCGCCGCCGCCCAGAACATCGGCGTGCTGCTGAACCGAAAGCATTATTATTTCGTCCCCTTCGGGCAGGACGACCCGGCGGCGAAGCCCATGAGCCTGAAAGCGGACCTCGCTCTGCTGGGCGACGCCGTCGCCGCCGCCCTGGAGGGGCGGCAGCTGCAGCCGGTGCTGCTGGGCTGAAAACGCGGCAGGACGGGGTACTCCCCCGCCCTGCTCTTTATCTTTTCTTATCCCTCTGCGGCCCTGCCCGGGCTGATGACGAACCAGTCCACGACGGTCTCCCCGTCCTCTTTATAAACAGGTATCTCCACCGGTCCCCTCTGCCGGACGTATTCATTCCAGGCCAGGGCCTCCTCCGGGGAGTGGACGCGGCCTGCGCCTGAGGCTTCCTCCAATTCTGCATATCGGATGTAGCCCTCCGCGCCGTTCTTTCCCATGGCCAGCTCCAGGTCCGGCTGTCCCAGCCACTCCGTATATCTGCCGCCGGGTCCGTAGGTCTCCCCCCGCGAATTCACCGGATAGCCGTGCTCGATGAGCTCCGCCGCCGTGGGTACCTTCAGGTCCCCATGGTCCGGGCAGTCGCTGATGCCCAGGTCCTCCAGGCCAAGATCCCGCACCGCTTTTTCCACCCAGGCTGCGCCGCGGTAATCGTAAAAGCAGGGGAGGTCGAAGGCGCCGCTGCCGTCGGGGAAGAGATAAACATAGAAATACCCCATTCTTTCCGGCGTGCCTCCCACGGCGATGAGATGCCGGGTGCCGTCCTCATAGGTGCGCTCCCAGGCGTAATACCGGTCGGGGCCGCATTCTTCGGTAATGTCCTTTTCCGTTCCGTCGCACAGGAAGAGGATACGCCCGTCCCGGACGACGCAGACTGCCTCGCCCCCCGACCGCAGCGCCCGGTCCCCCTCCGACAGCACGGTGATCTCATCCCCCGTTGCGGTGAAGAAGCGCCGCGCGGCGGGGCTTGCGTAGCCTGCGGCGGCCAGCAGCGCCAGAAGCAATACCGCGGCGGCCAAAAGCCACGCCCTCCGGGGATGGCGGACAGGCTTCGCTCTTTCCCGCGCTTCCCGGATCAGGTCCTCCTCCAGTTCCCCCAGAGCCAAAAAGACGCTCTCTCCGTTCACAGATACCCCTCCTTTTCCAGATAGCTGCGCAGGCTTTTTCGGGTGCGGAACAGCAGGGATTTCACCTTGCTCTCGCTCCAGCCGAAGGCCTCCGCGATCTCCCCGACAGATTCCACATACCAGTAGCGGCGCAGGAAAACCTTCCTGGCCGTCTCCGGCTGGGTGCGGAGGAAACGCCCGATCAGCGCCGCCAGTTCTTTGGCTTCCGTCTGTGCCTCCACGTCCCCGCCGCCGGACGCGCATTCCTCCAGCTCCTCCAGGGCCAGGGCGGCTTCCCCGCTCCAGCGCTTCCCGGCCCGGCTGCGGCGCAGCCGGTCGATGGCGGCGCGGCGGCAGAGCTTCGCCAGATAGGCGTCCAGATATTCCGGCCTTTGGGGCGGGATGCTGTTCCAGGCTCCCAGGAGGGCGTCGCTGGCGGCCTCCTCCGCGTCCTCCCGGCTGCCCAGCACGCGCAGAGCCACGGAGAAGCAGAGGCCGCCGTATTTCTTCCGGCTCTCAGCCAGGGCTTCCTCCCTGCGCTGCCAGTACAGCTCCACGATCTCCCGATCCTCCATGCGCTCGCCTCCCTTCACCCGTCAAGTCGTATTTTTCCGTGGGCCGTTGCATAAAAAATCATCCGGGAGGGTCTTCCCTCCCGGATGACATGATTCCATACAAGCCTCGCAGCGTTCGCCCCTCCGCATCAAAATGGAAGCGCAGCTTCCATTTTGAAAAGGACGTTTCGCCGGAATCTGCGGGTATTTGCGCTTGCGCGGATACCCGCCATTCCGGCGAATAAGGACGTCAGAACATGACGTTGTGGGGCATGCGCAGGCTTTCCTGATCGGCGACGGAGATGCCGAAGCGCTCCTCGTTGACCTGGTCGATATACTTGCACAGGGACAGGTACACGCCGGGGAAGACGGAGCCGGGGCCGCCCTGGACGATGCAGGGGAGGTAGCCGTTGGGGGTCATGCCCTCCAGCGCCCGGCGGACGACCTTCTCGTTGTTCTCGTCGGTCCACTCGGTAAAGTCGCAGCTCTTGTTGTCGATGTTGCCCATGAAGGCGATCTGGCCCTCGTACTTCTTCACCAGTTCGGGCACATTGTTGATCTCCATGGCGCCCTGCCACACGTCGATGCCCAT
>JAEEGG010026408.1_pt1 | contig 11092 bp, 17 predicted proteins | sample 9134161 | NCBI WGS metagenome assembly JAEEGG01 (sample SAMN16246543, study PRJNA631951) | gut metagenome | biome: gut microbiome; feature: rumen; material: CR-attached | host: Bos | place: Iran: Karaj | collected 2018-10
CTTCTAATAGATATATAACAAGATAATCAATTGGCGGCCGTAGGATCAAAGTATTCTACGGCCGCTCGCGTTTAAGACCAAATGAAAGGAGACAAAATATGGGCGAAGTTAATTTCGACAGGAACATCATAGTCGACAATGTCGATGAGATGCTAAGCATACTTCAAAAAGAATGTGGGTTCGACAATATTGATATCAATGACATCATAGAGTTCGTTCAGGGCGAGAAAAGTACAAAGTTCTATTTCGATAACGCAATGAACGGCAAAGACGAACGATCGCGAGATATTCGGTACTTATGGCTCGATACCGGAGTCGAAGACAGTAAAGGTTATCCCCTGTTCATCTCATTACTCAATCACGGCGGATATTACTCGGGCCACTTCATAGGAAACAGTTATTACTTAAGCAAACGAATATATCAATACTACTCAGATAACGAAAAAGAAGTAATCGAAAACGAAAAGCAGTTTAAAGAAAAATACAAACGCAAAATAGAGGGACGAACAGTCAAGAACCTCACCGAAAAGTATAAAGCAAAAGCAAGTAACGCAAATCTAAAGACAAGGGAGAAATTAGAAAACAGATTAGGAAAGTTTTTCGCTGATGAGAATGCTCTCGGCGAAGATTTTGAAGATGCCGGTAAGGCTACTTCTACTGATGAGAAGAGTTTCAGAAGCTATTGGACTTCTGAGCCGTCCGACCTCGTAAAGGATATCGAGAAAATGCTCTTGATCAATAACTGGAAGTCCATTAATGGTCTCGACAGATATATCAAGATCATCGGATCCAGGATCGGACAGCTGATAAAGCAAGGCAAGTCTGAATACTATAAGCTCAATAAGATAAAGTCCGCCGTTGTTAATACCGGGCTTCTCGATAACTTCGGTTCCGATATCTATGTTATCTACCGTATGAATCTCACTTACGGGATTTATGTTCCGCATAAGATAGTAGAGAGCAAGAAGGAATATATCTTCGATGGATTCATCACCGATAAGTCCGAGAATGTTGAGGTATTACCTATTACCTTCTTTAACGATGGCGAGATCCCGTTCCGTGCTTCTATTGACGACTTCGATATTACACCACGAGCATTATTCCATATAATTGAGGAAAGGCGTCACCGCTTCCCTGAGAATGTCCGTGAACTGTCAGATGCTCAGCTGGCATCAAAGATCAAGAACGCATTGGAGATCGGTCTTAAGATGCAGCTTAGAGATCCGGCATATGCAAAGCCGAGCTATTCTACCCTGACCGGGTCTATCTCCTGGATGATCCCTCTTCACATCAACCGTGAACTTATCGAGGAACCGGAACTTGTGCTCGTATTGCGTAAAGCCGGAGAATTCTATGAGATCAAGACAATTATCCCGTACGATGATGAGACGAAGGATAAATTGACTGATCTATCGTTGTACAGCAGGTTGTGGTGATTGCATATGGATAAAGCAAAGACAAATTTGAAAGTCATCGGATCAGAGGCACTGTACCTTTTAGCATCAGCTGTTGTTGCAGGGCTGGCTTCCTTGATCCAGATGGTGGGAAGAAAATATGAGGGCGATTACTCTAGTTTTATTTGGAGTGGAAGTAATTATAGGTTTAATGTCTTCTTTTATATTATAGGTCTAGTATTATTTGTCGGATTTATGGTCGCCGGATATAAGCTCTTCCTTCAAAAGAAGATTACTTATCTTAGTCAGTCAGGCGTCGTATTGAAGGTCTTATTCTTCGCTATTGCCCTAATCTTCTCCATAGCGGTACTTGCTGTCATAGTACTGTGCTATTTCCTGACAACAGGATTAACAGATAACATGAAACCGGACATAATGGCTCAGATAACAGGAATCGGATGGCCCATATTCCATCTCGTCTTTATGATCGTGATAGAGATACTGAACTGCCGAAAAAGCATAGGAGAATAATCTTATGATCGACTACGAGACAATAGCACGAGATAATCATAGAAGCGGCATGAATTGCGCTACAGCTGTCTATGGCGCTCTCGGAATGACAAATATGAATAAGACAACGCCTCCGCTGCCAAGATCTAATGGGGGCATGTGTGGAGCGGTTCTGGCCGCTGAACAAGTTATCCGCGAGAACGGCGGCACTCAAGAAGATATTGATAAGTTCGAAAAGCAGTTTATAGAACAGCATAAGTATCTCAAGTGTGGAGAACTGCGCGGTAAGTTATACGGTAAGTGTAATGACTATGTAGGTACGGCTGCTGCTATAGTTGGGCAGATGGGAATACTGTCAGATCCTGAATAAAGTATGGAGAAATACTAAGTATGCCAAAGACAATAACACTCTTTAACGGCATGATCGCCGAATATAAGGAAATAGACCAGGCATTCATCATTAAAGCCGAATGGTCCGGACAAGTCACGGAGTTTGCTTTGGTGGCTGAACCCGACGACGAGAACGGGATCAATGCCGTGAAATATACTTTCGAGCAACTATATAAGGATAAAGAACGCTGGGAGAAGGAGATCTGGGACAAGTTCACAGAAAAGCTCCTGCCCCAGATTAATCGTGATGCATCTGATGCAAAGATCGGAGCCGATGATATCAAAGGCCTTCTTGTCCCTGTCAATATTGCACTTCTGTATTCAGGAGATGTTCATCTGTTTGAACCTGAAGGAACCAGGATCGAAGTTGCCTATAAGGTAGCAGAATCTGAAGATGACGATGAGGATTTCGATGATGAAGATAACACATATTACCTCTCAGGGACCCTTGAGAAAGGTTTTGATGAGTTTACAGTCAATGATATTCCCCTGATCCCCGGGTTTAACCTTCTTCCTTATACTTTGAGTGACGGCGAGAAGATTAGCTATAACCATCTCTTGGGTGCATATTCATCTGAAGTCTACTTCCTTGATGACACCGTTGATGTCTATTGGGAACCAAACGAAGAAATGACCGATGCAAATAGAGCTTTCGAACTGTTTGAGAAGGTCCGAGAAAAGGGTGAGATCTTTGATAAGCTGGCCAGGAACAGGATCCGCGCAGAACTTCAGGTTAAGATAGCAGATCTTCGCAAAGAGTATGAAGATCCTGAGATGGAAGTTGATGACTTAATGGATGATCTGCTTCTCACAATCATGGTGTATGACTGTATTGGAACATTCGAGTTTGCATATGAGACTTTGGGGCCGGATCTCAGGATTACGACCAGAGGATCTTATAATATGCCGTTTACGACGGTCATGATCGAAGATATAAGCGAAGAGGATAATTAAATGGAAGAGATAGTCACAAAAGCAGATTGGAAACTGTTCAGGGAAAAGCTCCCGGGCTGGCAGGAACGCTTCATGGAAAAACTCGTAAATGAGTATTCGAAAATGCTTAAGGATAAATCCATGCCTGCCTCAGAGAAGTTCTGGAAGCTTGAGGACAGAATAAAGAAAGACAAGCGTCTTACCGGTGTCATGTGTGAGATGCGTAAGTCCGAAGTGGTCTGGAACCTTATATCGCTCTACCGTGAGGGGGCAATAACACTTGATGACTTAGATGGATTCAGCGATAAGCTGGTCGAAAGAATTAAGATAGCTGTGGAGTGATGTCATGCATGAATATTCAAGGATACTGATCGAGGAGTATTGCAGAAATCATAAGACTGCCAAGAGCAAAAGGCTTAGCACGTTAGTAGAGATGTCTTATGACCTCTACTGCGAGCCTACTGATGATGACGGCATTTTCCTCGAGAATGCAATCGATAAGGAAAAGAATCCGGAACTGAAGGAAGCTCTAATGGAACTTAACGATTTCCTTTTCCCGGCATGAGATAGAACTATGGAAGAAAAGAAATATACAGTGGGTCAGCATGTTTTTATCATCTCCAATAACTCGTATGTTATGGAGATGCAGATCATGCGTATCTCAGGCGACTTCTATACGCTCAGATCGGTCGAAAACTATGGTAGCGGTATGAGGCTCAAAGGTCATCGCTTGTATGCAACTAAAGAAGAAGCTGAGAACATAATGAAAGCCGAACGACAGAAGCGAGACTCCGGAACTATGGGTCGATCAAACCACTGGTATTGACGGAAACGCTATCGAATTTGTTTACCACCTAGGATACGAAAGGAAATAGTTTATGAATGAAACATATGCGCAGTTATTATCGCAGGTAGCCGGTGACCCACATGCTATGTCTAAGGCCCTGGCACACTTCCTGTTTAGAGAAGTCGTTGAAGACATTCACTCTGAAGGTAAAATCACTGACGCCGAAATGATGCAGCTCAATAAGACCGTATTAAACAGAGCGGCATATCTGACAGAACATGTTCTTGTTAGTCCTGATATGAGAAATGCATTCAAAATCGAAGCTGTTGAGTGCATCGGCTGGGACGATCCGGAAATGACTGAAGATCTTATTAGAAAAGATGAACTATACTCTGAGATAGCCGGAGAACTGATGGCAGAAAGGTTAAAGAAGAAATAAGAAGCCTTCACCACTAATCGGCTAAAGTAATCGCTCCAGCGCGCGCAAACGAATTCGAACAACCCAGAACAGCCAGAACAGACATCCACTTCTGTCCCAATAATAGACCATGCCACCCTGTATACTTACTACAGTATTGTAATCAGAATGACATAAAAGCTATGTCCAAATCTGCCACAGGGGAGGTTTGTTATGAGAAAAGAATTGAATGTTAAGACAAACAACAATCTTAGGATCATGTTCGTAAGAGATATCCTTTTCGAACTCACTGACGAGACACATCTTATCACCGTTAATGAGATCATGGATATCCTTAAGGAAAGGTACGATATCACCGCTACTCGTCAGACGATTTACGATGATATAGAGCTCCTTATAGCCAGTGGTCTTGATATAGAGTGTGTAAAAGCCAGACAGAACAAGTACCGTGTGCTATCCAGAGACTTTGATATAGCAGAACTTCTGCTCCTTCGTGACATGGTCAAATATGTCAAATCAATAAGTGAGCTGCAAACGGAAAGTTTAGTCAGGAAGATCTGTAATCTTGCCGGTCCTTCAGCAGACTTGCTTTTGAATAATGCTTGTATCGAGAACGTCCCTAAAACAAGCAACAAGAAGGTCTTCTATATCATTGATGAAATCTTTAAGGCTATCGCAGACAAGAAGCAGATCTCCTTCAAGTACTATGACTACCTTACTTCTTCAGGTAAGCGAATGAAGAACAATGGGAGAGAGTATAAGCTGTCTCCTTACAAGCTCATGTGCTCTAATGATTTCTACTATGTCATCGGATACTCTGAAAAGCATGAGAAGATAACTGCATTCAGGATCGATCATATAAGCGAGATTCCGAAGACCATTAATAAGCAATGCATACCCGAACCCGATTATCTTTATACGGACAAGTACACCAAGGAAGCAATGCGCATGATGACCGGCGACGATGCTGAGGTGGTTTTGGAATGCGATGAAAGTGTCATTGGCAATCTCGTTGACCATTTTGGCCAGGACCTGGAGATTACTTGTATCAAGAGATCTACATACAAAGCCAAGGTAAAGGTTCAGCTGAATAACGTCTTTTTTGCTTGGCTGTTCGGCTTCGACGGCAAGGTCCGCCTTGCCGGGAGCAGAGAGGTTCAGGAGCAGTATGTCCGCCGAGTATCCAAGGAGATGGCAAGACTATAACACTGTTACAAAGCCTGTAAAATAAGGCTTTTCGGGAATCGAAACCCTCAAGGTGTAAGCATTTTTTAACAGGTCAAAAAATAGCTGTTGCAATGCAAAAAGCCGCCTCGTATAATCTAGTCACAAGGCAATCGAACAAACGTTCTTGTAAATGATCTGAAGAAAGCGAGGGAGGTAGAGATGCATAAGATAAACAGCATTCTGAGAAGAGATGCAATTATCAGAATCCTGCTCGGCTTATATAAATCCCCTGCCCTGCCGGATCAGATCGAACCCAGTGGTCCGGGACTTGGGATCACAGGACCCAAGTTGTAGTACAGCCCCATTACAACTTAAAGAAGAAACTATCGCAAAAGAAAAAGTGCTCTTTTGTGCTGGTACAACTCGGCAAATATTTCGTAGCTTAGCCGGAGTTATTCCCTTTAGCCGGCAAAGCAAAGATAGAAAGGAAAAGATCATGAAGGTAAACAACAATTACTTAAGCGCAAACTATTTTAATGATAAGCAGATCGACAGCATCTGCAACGTCCTCACAGATAACTACACAGAAAAGAAGTTCGAGGAAGGCTTTATCGTTAGCAGGATCAATATTGAAGAATTCGTAGAGAAGATCCTCGGAGCCAAAGTAGTCTACGAGAGCATTGACTCCAATTCGTTGGTAGAAGTTGATAAAGAAGATGATTGCATGGGCTTTTGTTCAGACGGAATTCAGGCTATCCCGATCATCAGGAACGGCAAAAGCGAATGGGTCGTCTTCCCCAAGGATACTATCGTTATCGATAAGTATCTGACGACAAATCCTAACCTCGATAACCGCAGAAGGTTCTGCATAGCACACGAGGCCGGACACATCATCAAGAATCGTATGACAGGAAAAGTCCAGGCAGAGTTTAATCATGTTGGCGGAGTAGTACTTACCACAGCTCCGGCTATGAAGAAAAGATATTCATACCATGAGCTTGAAGCCAACAAGTTTGCTGCAAGTATTCTTATGCCCGAAGCAATGGTTGCAATGCTTATGCTTAAGCTTTACGACGGTGAGAAGATCGTAAAGTATCAGGGTGACATCCTTGCCGGCGAAGACATTAAGAAGATCAAATACATGGCTGAAGTATTCGGAGTCGCATATGAGACTATGTTCATCAGACTTAAGCATATGGGCTACCTCATTGATGGAATATTGGAAACTTATGTTGAAGAGAAAGTAATCGGAGAAAATCCTAATGAATAAAGACAAGAACTATAACTATCGGATGCGCAAAGCGCGGGATTCCCTAGCGGAAACGAGGGGACTCAGTTCAAGAATAATCAGATGCCCTGAGTGCGGAAACAGGATAATGCAAGCTTTTGAAGATCTTAATGGTCATGCAAAACTATACTGCAACAAATGTCATGAATACCGCTTCATAGAAGGGAATGCATCGAGCCAGTACCATAAAGTCAGAGACTGTATGACTGAACCGGAAGGGCTTAATTCAAGAACAGTAAGATGTCCCGAATGCAGGAACAGTATGCTGATTGCTTTTGATGATCTTCAAGGGCACACAACCATGTACTGCAACAAGTGTCATGAGTATCGCACTATAAACATCAAATACTTCAGGATAGTTTCGAAGAGGCGCCGCCTCTAAGATCCCTACCCTGTACTCCCCGCCGCAGGGGAGTAGAAGCCGAACATAATGAATAGACATAACTTACGGATAAAAGGGCCACCTGGTAGCGCGGGTGTGACGCCGGCGACGTGCGAGTTAGATAAAAATGGTTGATCCATAACCGGATCTCCTGATATCTAATCGCACGCCGCCTTTTTTTATCTAACTTGTATGTCTTGCCTCTTTCCCTTGAGTCCGGGAAAGAGGCTTTTTTATGCATAACAAGTGGGCTCCTTATTTTGATCGCTACCCATAGTTCTTCGGAAATTTCGTTCAACACAAAACTAAATTTTTTGGAGAAGAATTATGGCAGAAATAAATACAGAAAAGAAAGAAAAAGAATACAAGGACGAGTACGTAATCATCAACCTTGAAACTGAATATCACGGATATACCGGTGACATTCCTTATGCAATTGTTACCGATCTTTCAGAGAAAGAATTCTTGGCCAATTTCGGTGAAGAAACTGAATCATTCAGGCCATGTATTTATCTTACAGGCAAGATGTATTCAGCTTTTCATGATTATGACAAGAATGAGCATCGCGAACACACCAGAGAAGGAGATTATCATGATGCATTTGCGTTCGAATCATCAGCATTGCTTTTGGTAGATGAAATGGCGAATCCTGCTCGCATCTGTGAGTCGAAATTCACATTAGCGTGCATTTTCAAGAAGCTTCGTGCACTCCCTGACAACGAGGGCTCAAGGATCTACAAGCGCTATGTAATTGGGTACACGGCAAGAGAAATTGCTCAGCAAGAAGGCGTTTCCCACTGGTCAGTTCGCGCAAGTATTGTCAGAGCCAAGCCAAAGGTTCATGACATCTTCGTAGAGTTGGGGGTGGCAGCATGATTACTAACTCAGTTAAGCGTGGTGACATCGTATTCTACGATTTTGGGACAAAACCCGGTTCCGATAAGAGCGGACTCCGCCCTGCATTAGTGCTTCAGCACGATAAGTTCAACACATCCAGTCCTACTACGATCATTGCACCGATCGTTCCGGCAAGAAAACGGAAGATGTGTGCACATGTCCTTCTTGAGAAGCGCTTCGGCCTTTTGGTGGATTCGATGGTCTTTCTCGAAAAGATGCAGATAGTTGACCAGGAAGATATCGGTGATCTCATCGGTCACATTGATGATCCTGATTTGATGCAGTTGATCGACAGTACTCTGGTCAAGGTATTGAACATGAAAAGTGTTCAAGGTGACAGTTATCTCCGCTTGCGAGTATCCTCCTGCCAAAAAAAGAGAAAGCGCAGGAAAAAGAAGAAACCGGCATATAATCCCAGAGACATCATCTGCCTTTGCCCTGTTTGTCGTAATTCGTATCGTCATCGTGGATTCCGCGTCATAAATGTAGGTGGTCCTAAGGACATATGTGACCTTTGCAATTATCGTACTGGCGTCGACTATGCTGTAGTCGGATTGTTATCGAGGTGAGCTTATGTATAAATCTGAAAGATACTATGTTCCTATCCACGAAAAAGCAAATCTTACTCTTGATGAGGCAGCGGCTTACTTCAATATCGGCAGAGACAAGATACGCAAACTAACAGATGATCCTAACTGCGAATTTGTTCTGTTTGTAGGCGAGAAACGCCTCATTAAGAGACGTCTGTTTGAGAAGTACCTTGAGGGTATGTACTCGATCTGATTAGTGTGCGACCTTCAAAATCGCACAATTAACAATTTAATGTAGCCCTGTTACCCTAACAGCAGGTATTGATGATATCTGCTGTTAGGAAAAGGGGCAGATCAGAATAATTGAACGAGGTAATCAATATGGCTAAAGAGAGAAGAAAAGATAATAAGCGTGCCGTCCTTAGGACAGGCGAACTTCAGCGTTCCAACGGGACATATTCTTATAATTGGTACGACATTAACGGCAAGCGTCATTACGTTTACGGTAAAACGCTTGAAGAGTTGCGGATTAAAGAGCTGGATGTAACTAAGAAGACTGTTAACGGACTTAATCCCAACGGAAGATTTAAGACACTCAATGATATATATGAGATCTGGAAAGAGGTAAAGCGCGGCCTCAAGTCGAATACGTTCGAGGGATATCAATACTCGTACGAGATGTATGTAAGAAACAGTCTCGGCAAAAAGAAGATCGATGTGATCAAAAAGACAGATGTTCGACGTTTCTACAATACACTTGCGGATGAAAGAGGTCTTGCTGCAACAACACTAGAAAGTGTACAGTCGGTAATTCATCAGCTGTTTGATATGGCAATCGATGATGGTTACATTTCAGTAAATCCCAGCAGCAATGTACTAAAGGAGATCAAGAAGGCTCATTCATACAAAACAGAGCAGAAACACGGACTCACAATCAGCGAGCAGAATCTGTTTTTGTCTTTTCTTAAAAAGAGAGCTGTATACAGACATTGGTATCCGATATTTGCAATAATGATCGGTTCAGGCCTTAGGGTAGGAGAAATAACCGGTCTTCGTTGGTGTGATATTGATATGGACGAAGGTGTCATTGACGTTAATCACAATCTCGTTTGTATTTCGCATCGTGATCCTGGAAGTAAAAGCTATAGCTATCTGGAATGCCATAGTCCGAAAACCAAGGCGAGCATAAGAAAGGTCCCGATGATGGGGTTTGTTAAGGAAGCATTTGAAATGCAAAGAGAATATCTGGAAGATGCCGGTCTGAAATGCAATGCTCAGGTTGACGGATATACAGATTTCATCTTCCTTAATAAAGATGGAAACACACTTCATCAAGGAACTCTCAACAAAGCACTCAAGAGAATAATCAGGGACTGCAATGATACCGAATTCGATAAGAATCCGGCACCTGAAGTGTTGCTCCCTGGCTTCTCTTGTCACTCACTCAGGCACACATTCACGACTCGCTGCATAGAAGCTGGGGTCAATGTGAAAGTTCTTCAGAAGTGGCTCGGACATGACGATATCACCACTACTTTGAACATCTACGCAGATTGTACAAAAGAAATGGTTGATAAATCACTTGTAGAGGTTGAAAAGGTATTTGAATCGCAAGCTGTTTAATCTATGGAGGAAATTATGGGAAACAAAAGAGGACCATATAATAAAACAAGAGAAGTTCCGATATGGGAAAGAGCTCTGCTTACAATGGATGAAGCTTCTGATTACACAGGAATCGGTGTTAATAGGCTACGCTTAATCGCGTCAAAGCCACATTCAGATCTTATTCTCTGGGTCGGCAGCAAAAAGATGTTCAAACGTAAAAAGCTAGATGAATATCTTGAGAACGCAACATCTATATAGCTCAGAGCAAGGGATTAGCATATGTATTATAAAAAGCGGTATGACAACATGCGGCGTGTTCTTCACGTTGGCGAGTATCAACTAAAAAACGGATCATATGGATACCGTTGGACTGATATGTTCGGTAAAAGACATTGTGTCTATGCCAAGGATCTTGACGCACTCAGAATTAAGGAACAAAAGCTTCAACTCGACAGACTTGAAGGTTTAAAAGATGCTCCGCCTGATCTTACCGTCGAAAAAGTATTTGAAACATGGATAAAGCTTAAGCGAGGCATCAAAGGTAGTACTCGCTCCGGTTATATTCAGGTATTCGAATCGCTAATAAAACCTGCTATTGGAAAGAAACAAGTAATACTAATGAAGCGTTCAAATATCCGAGCCTTCTATATCAGCCTCTTAGATGAAAAAGGCTTATCGATTGGAACGCTTGATAATGTCCACACCGTACTTCACCAGGTATTTCAGTTTGCTGTTGACGACGATTTTTTGAGAAAGAATCCGTGTGATAACATGCTTAAAGAACTCAAGCT
>JAEEGG010026412.1_pt1 | contig 11092 bp, 11 predicted proteins | sample 9134161 | NCBI WGS metagenome assembly JAEEGG01 (sample SAMN16246543, study PRJNA631951) | gut metagenome | biome: gut microbiome; feature: rumen; material: CR-attached | host: Bos | place: Iran: Karaj | collected 2018-10
TCATATCCTGAACACCTATCTCTTTAATGGTGTTGGATGGTGAACCCGATGCAAAGGCGTCGTTGGCCATCTTTTCAATATTGGCGAAGTACTCATCCTTGTCAATGCCATATTCAGACATTGTCGGAACATTGAGGTTTCTGAGCAGATCGCTCAAGGCTTTTAAGAAGATGTGCGCAGCCTTTACATCATCAGGATCATCGGTAAGTGAGAGATATCTTGAGATGTCGGCAAAACGATCATAGGCTCCGTCGACGACATAGTTCATGCATTCTTCAAGCAGCATCGCATTGCTTAAACCGTGCGGTACATGGAAGAGGGCTCCCATCGGTCTGGACATGCCATGAACGATCGTGACCGAGGAGTTGTTGAAGGAGATGCCGGCTTCAAGAGCTGCCAGAGACATCTGTACCCTTGCCTCGATATTGCTGCCGTCGTCGTAGCATTTCTGCAGATTGGTGAAGATACGCTTGATCGCACTTAAAGCAAAGGTGTCGGATAGAGGCTGGGCCTTGCGGGAGGTATAGGATTCGACCGCATGGCATAAGGCATCGATACCGGTATGTGAAGTAACCGATTTAGGGGCCGACTTTGAGAAAGCCGGATCAATGATCGCCAGATCAGGAATCAGACACGGTCCTGTCAGAAGCATCTTGACCTTTGTGGCAGTATCGTTGATGATTGTGAACTTGGTTGCTTCAGAACCTGTTCCGGCCGTCGTTGGTATCGCAACCAGAGCCGGACGATCGATGTTGATAATCTTGCCCATATATGATGATAAAGGGGCATCATTATTAAGCAGGATAGAAATTGCCTTGGCTGTATCGATAGGCGAACCGCCGCCTAAGGCGATCAGAAAATCGCAGTTGTTGCCTTTATAGGTATCTTTACCCTGAATGACGATCAGATCGTTCGGTTCAAAGTTAACTTCTGAGAAGATATAATAGTCGACATCTATTTCCTTCAGGATGTTTTCCAGCAATGATACATTGCCCAATTTGACCATGGTAGCGTCAGTGACGATGAAGGCCTTTCTGCCAAGTCTTTTTAATTCGTTTTTGGCGTTGCTCAGGGCATCGCTGCCGGAAATGATCATCTTTGGTGTCAGAAATGTATTGGCCATATTAGATCACCATGTAGTTTCTGACGAGCTGGATAAGCGAATCATAGCCATTGAGGAACGGGTTCATCGTAGCCAGGAAAGCGCCGTAGTGCTGGAACTGTTCGATCGGGAAGTTTTCATCATAGGCTTTGACGAACTCTTCATGGGTCAGAAGTTCATCGATTATCTTCTGATCAACCGGAGTGTCAATATTGTTTTTGATTTCAACAGTAGAAGTGTTGTATTTCTTCTGCCATTTATAAGGAATAGTCAGGATCAGATCGCCGCCGATGAAATCCTCAAAATGATGTCTGTTTCTGAAAGCTGCCACCAGCAGTTTTGTTCTGTAGCCTCTTTCCTTGTATATTCTGTAGGCTTTCTTGAAAACCGCAACACCGGCCTGTTCGTATGCTTCAGAAGAGATAAGCGTATCGGTCTTGCCATAGTGAGCCTTAAGATAATCATCAACTCTGCCGGCCATGATCGTGCAGACCGGGTGCATTTTGGAAGTATCAATGCCTTCAGCTTCTCTTCTCTTTAAACCTCTTTCAACAGCTTCGGCAACCTGAAGGGCCTGGGCAACTGTGAAGGAGACGGTGGCGTTGATTGAGACGCCTCTGTATGTCAGTTCTTCCATGGCTTCAATACCGGCCTTGGAAGCTGGAAGCTTGACCTGCGAGTTTTCTACAGTTGAGGCAAGTTCCAGAGCCTGCTTAACCATCATTTCCTTATTCTGATAGTATTTGGCGTTAGTCTGGAAGGAGATCCTTCCTCTTTGACCGTTGGTCTTATTGAACTGATCGAGCATTAATGAAGCGGCTTTGGTGCCCATGGCCTTGATAAGTGACCATGCCAGATCATCTTCGGTGTAAGAAGGATTGTCTTTTACGATCTGTCTGATCGTGTCTTCCCATTCAGGAAGCTCACCTTTCAGGACATTAAAGACGATGACCGGATTGGTCGTAGCTCCGGATCCGCCGTTTTCCAGGGCGTAGGAGAGTTCCTTGCATGAGCAGGAATCATTCCACAATTCTGTTTCAGGGAACTTCTGAGTCATTTCGAGTAATTTGTTCATTTTTTATCCTCCTTGATGAACAATTTGATAATATTCTGATAAGTTTCTATAATTAGAATAGAAACACAGGTAACAAGTATGAAATACAATAGACAGAAAGAAATGTTGTCCTATATAGAGGATCATAAATCAGTCAGAAATGAGGAACTCTTAGATAAGTTCAACATTTCGATCCAGACCCTGAGAAGAGATATCACCAAACTCGAAGAGCTCGGATATATCGATAAGGTCTACGGCGGGGTAATCTACAACGACAAGCAGGAAGCAATGTCCAAGGTCGACTCACTGGCCAAGCGGGATTCCTCGTTCTCCCAGGAGAAGGAACATATCGGCAAGATCGCGGCATCTTTGGTAGATAACGAAGATGTCATTTTCATCGATTCAGGGACCACAGCCTATCGCATGCTGCATTACCTTAAGGAATCAAAGAATGTCACGGTAATAACGCACTGCCTTGATGTCCTTAATCTTCTAAGGGAGATGCCTAATATTACCGGCATCTGCCTCGGCGGAGTGCTTCAGCACGATTCCGGTACCTTTGCGCTTGATTCAACTTTCTATCCTTATAACTACAACAAGGCTTTCATTTCGGCTGTCGGTGTTTCCATAAACAGATCACTAACCAATACCAACCTCTATGAAGGAGCCATGAAATCCCAAGTCATCAATCAGGCCAACAGTGTCTATGTGCTGGTGGACCATTCAAAGTTTGATGTTGTGGCCTATAACCACTTTGCGGATTTCTCTTCCATCAATGGCATCGTTACGGATAAGAAGCCGAATGATAACTTTATGAGATTTTTTGAAAATCGTCATATAAAGGTGTTATATTAAGCCCTTACAGCTTTATATTATTAAAGAAAACCTGGCTTGTCAATGATAATATGATGATTATTTTGATAAAATTGTGATAATTTTGGAAAAAAGGTATATGATATAAGAAAAGGAGATAGAAATATGCCACTAAATGATATTCTGAATGCTGATATCATCGATCTTAATGTGCAGGGTCAAAACAAGGATGAAGTATTGCACTACATGGCCAATGTCTTACTTAAGAACGGTTATATCAATGACGTGGATGTCTTTGTAAAAGATATCTATGAAAGAGAAGCTGAAGGCCCTACAGGAATGGGATCTCACATCTCCATTCCGCACGGAAAGTCCAATTCCGTTACCCGTAACGGCATTATGATCGGCAAGACAGTCAATCCGATCCGCTGGGAATCCAGCATGTCTGAAGACGGTTTCCAGGACACACACCTGATTTTCCTGTTCTGTGTAAGCGCTGACGCCGAGTTTGCCAGAAACCACATGATGCTTTTAAGCGAACTGGCCGGAAAGCTCGGAAATGATGTTAGAGTCACCAAGCTTGCGGGTGCTTCAACCAAGGAAGAGATCATGAACCTTCTGCTTTGCGATGACAGTGAACTGGGCGAAGTTGATAAGGTTCTTGAAGAAGAAGAGATTGTAGATTTGGATATTGACCTGTAGAAATGATCATAAACTTATCAAATTTAAGTTAAATATGATCAATTTTATCAAAATGTATTTGAATTTTATTGATTAGGCTTATTCAATAATATTAAAATTAAATTAAGCTAATTCAAGATAATGAAAGGAGTTCTATATGAATATTGTTGCAGTAACAGCTTGTACAGCAGGCATTGCCCACACTTATCTTGTTGCCGAAAAACTTCAGAAAGCTGCTGAAGAATTAGGTCATAAGATCAAGGTTGAAACTCAGGGTTCTGCAGGTGTTGAGAACGAACTGACAGCAGAAGACGTCAAGAATGCCGATGTTGTCATCTACGCTCACGATATCGCAGTCCGTGGTGCCAATCGTTTCGCTGGCAAGAAGATTGTCGATGTTCCAATCGGTACAGCAATGAAGCAGCCAAAGAGCTTGATTACTACTATCGAAAAGAAACTTGGCAAGTAACATTATCTTATTTATTTGATTAATTATTTGTTTATCAAAGAGAGGGAAAAATTTATTTATGAAATTAAATTTAACTGAAATGAGAAAACATGTAATGACCGGTATTTCATTCCTTATTCCAATGGTTGTCATGGCCGGTATTACAGGTGCTATTCAGAAGGCTTATTCCTGGAGTGGTGTTCCACTTTCAGAACCTACAATCGGTGGCTTAGCTTACTCTGGTTATTCAATCACTAAGATTTCCGACTACATGCACATGTTAGGCGAAATGAACGGCAACGGCTTCAACTGGGCTTATGCATTCCTGTGCGCAGGTATCGCATTCTCTATCGCTGACCGTCCGGGTATTGTTCCTGGTTTCGCTATCGGTTACTACGCTGGTGGTCCTACAAAGACTGGTTTCGTTGGCGCTATGCTGATGGGCTTCTTAGTAGGTTACTTCGTAAAATGGATGAAGACGTGGAAGATGCCTAAACCGTTACAGGGTCTTATGCCTGTCCTTATCATCCCGGTCATCGCTACCTGCTGCGCTACCTTCGTATTCTTCGGTATCTTAATGAGACCTTTATCTGCTCTGATGCTTGCGTTCCAGCACTGGATCGAAGGCCTTTCCGGCTCTTCACTCTTCGTCGCAGGCGCAGTTATCGGTGCTTGCATGGGCTTCGATATGGGTGGTCCTATCAACAAGACTGCTTCCATGGCTGCCAACGCATTATATGCTGACAACGATGTCAACGGCGGTCTGGGTGCTGCAGCTGAGACTGCAAAGATCCTCGGCGGTATGACTCCTTGCTTGGGTGTCGCTATCGCTTCGTTCCTTGCTCCTAAGAAATTCACGCGTCAGCAGAAAGACGCTGCCATCACCTGCATCCCGATGGGTCTTGCCTTCATCACTGAGGGTGTCCTTCCGTTCGTTGCAGAGGATGCTGCAAGAGTCGTTCCTGCTTCCATGATCGGTTCCGCTATCGCCGGTGGCTTGGCAATGGCTTCCAAAGTCCAGACTCAGGCTGCTCACGGTGGTATCTTCGTATCTCCGACTTCCAACAATATCGGTCTGTGGCTCTTATACCTCCTCATCGGTTCCGTCGTCACTGGTGTCATCTATGCCGTGATCAAGAAGGTCCCTTCCGAGGAAGATGTTCAGGAAGAAGAAGTCGTAGATCTGGATCTCGATATCTAATCGCTTATTGAAACTTGAATTAGTGCACTCATATAGAAGGAAAAAATTATGTACGTAAACATGAAATATTTGCTTGATGCGGCAAATCGCGATAACTATGCGGTCATGGCGATCAACTGCATCAATATGGAAATGGCAAGAGCTGCCATCGAGGCTGCTGAAGAAGAACATTCTCCGATCATCGTTCAGTTCGGTGTCGGTCAGATGGCTAAGATGGCTCATCCGACAGAGATGGTCCCGATGATCAAGGCGATGGCTGAAAGAGCGAGCGTTCCGGTCTGTCTGAACCTGGACCACGGTCCTTCTTTCGAAGCTGAAGTCGATGCGATCAAGTGGGGCTTCTCCAATGTCATGATCGATGCTTCTTCTCTTCCTTATGAAGAGAATGTCAGAAGATCAAGAATGGTCGTCGATATGGCTCATGCCAATGGCATCTCTGTCGAGGCGGAACTTGGCCATGTCGGTCAGGCTGCTGAGGGAGACGGCCGTACAGCCGATATGTATACCAATGTTGAGCAGGCTGTCGAATTCGTGAAGGCCACGGGCGTTGATGCTCTGGCGGTCGCGATCGGTACGGCTCACGGCAAGTATCCGGAAGGATTCGTGCCGAAACTCGACTTTGAGAGACTGGCTGAACTGAAGGCTGCTCTGAAGATGCCGCTGGTATTGCATGGCGGATCAGGTTCCGGTGATGAAAACATCAGGAAGGCTGTCGCCGGCGGTATCAACAAGATCAATGTTTGTACGGATGCTTTCCACGCTGCTGAAAAGGCTATGAAGGCAAAGTGGGAAGAGGAACCAAATACAGATTATCTGGGCATTTGCATGGTTGCTGAAAAGGCAGTCAAGGAATTTGTCAGAAATTATATCCGCTTAATTGGTTCAAACGATCGTTACACATTCGAAGCTGCAGACAACGGCAGCAAAGAGTAACAGCTAAACAGGCGGATGCAGATCCGCCTGTTTTCTTTGATTTGAAAATAAACTTGAAAAGTTGAAATAGATAAAAGGGAGAAAAAAGATGAAAATCGCAATGATCAATGAATTTTCCCAGTCGGCTAAGAACGACCTGGTCCTGAGCGTCCTCAAGGAAGTCGTTGAACCGATGGGCCACACCGTCTACAACACAGGCATGAACACGGCTGAAGCGCTTCTGCAGTTGGGCGAGCCGGGTTATCTGACTTATCTCAATATCGGTGTTCAGGCCGCTCTGCTGCTGAATTCCGGTGCTGTCGACTTCGTCGTCACCGGCTGTGGTACCGGTCAGGGTGCTCTGATGGCTTGCAACATGATGCCGGGCGTCGTTTGCGGCTACTGCATCGAACCGAGCGATGCTTATCTTTTCCTGCAGATCAACAACGGCAACGCCCTGTCTATTCCTTACGCAAAGGGATTCGGCTGGGGTGCTGATGTCAATCTGAAGAACATCTTCAATATCGCTTTCGGTTCTCCGAAGGGGATGGGCTATCCGAATGAGCCTGGCCGTAAAGAGTCACAGAACAGGAATGCCGCTAAGCTCGTCGAAGTCAAGGCTGCGATCGCCAAACCGCTGATCGAAGGCCTCAAGGCGATGGATCAGGATGTCGTGAAGAAGTCCCTGACTCCTAGATTCCTCGAGTGCTTCAACGAAGGCTGCCAGGATCCTGAACTGAAGGCATACGTAGATAGTCTTTTATAAAAAGAAACGGTGCCTGCGGGCACCTTTTTTGAAAGGAAAAATATGGTACAGAATTATCTGCCGAGATACAGCATCGGCAATGACTGTTTCGATCATCTGAAGGAAGTCATCTCTGGCTACGGAAACAAGGTCGCCCTGCTTTATGGCGAGAAGGCTTTCGCTGCCAGCGGGGAAAAGGTCCTGAAGGCACTGGAGGGCGTTCAGATCGTCCATCAGGAGGTCTATGGCAAAGAGGCTTCCTATGCCAATATCGATCGTCTGAAAGTGAATGAGGAATTGAAGAAGGCTGATCTGCTGATCGGGATCGGCGGCGGAAAGTGTCTCGATGTGACGAAGGTCGTCGGTGACATCCTGGGCAAGCCGGTCTTTACGGTCGCTTCGATCGCTTCGACCTGCGCGGCCGTCACGAAGATCTCGATCCTGCACAATGATGACGGTTCCTTCAAGGAGATCTACCGTCTGAAGAATCCACCTGTCCACTGTTTCATCGATCCTCAGATCATCGTTAATGCACCGGCGAAGTACTTCTGGGCCGGCATGGGCGATACGATGGCAAAACACGTCGAGTGCGTCTTTTCTTCCAAGAACGATGTCCTCGATTTTGAAAGCGAACTGGGAAGGACGATCTCGATCCTGTGCTATGAGCCGATCCTGGAGAAGGGCCAGAAGGCCTATGAGGATGTCAAGGCACACACGGTGTCACAGGAGGTGGAGGATGTCATCAAGTCCATCATCGTCGCGACAGGTTCAGTATCTTTGAGCGTGGATCCGGATTACAATTCCGCCCTGGCGCATGCCTTGTATTACGGTCTGACGGTCAGGGAGTGGATGGAGAGGAAGCACCTCCATGGCGAGATCGTCTCCTATGGCACGCTCGTGCAGCTGCTGATCGATGGACAGTACGATGAACTGGAGAGAGTCTATGACTTCAACCGGAAAGTCGGTCTGCCGGTCTGTCTGAAGGACCTCGATCTGGACAGGGAGGATCCGCTGGATGATGTGCTGGATGCGACGATCGCCAATCCGGAGCTCGATCACATCCCTTATCCGATCACGAAGCAGATGGTGCATGAGACGATCCTGAAACTGGAGGATCACAAATAAAAAAAGAAGCGTTGCTTCTTTATCACCAGCGGGTCGGAATGAGTGCCAGTACGATCGTGATGGCCAGGATGACGATCGCGGTCTTGCGAAGGAAGAGCTCCTTCTCGTTGTACTGAAGCGGTGTGTTCGGAGACTTCTTCTGTCTTGTTGAGAAGGAGACCCTGATATAGCCGATCAGAAAGATCCCGACTAAAGCACCGATATACATCAGAATGTCCCTGATGAGGAATAATTTGCTTGCCATGTCTATATTCTAATACAAAAAACCAAGAGGAGAAAAACAATTATGAAAGTCGTTCTTATTCATACCAGTCCCGTATCTCTCAATGATCTGAAGGCTCTTTTCAAGGAGATCGTTCCGGAAGTCGAGATGGTCAACATCATCGATGACTCCCTGCTGGATGAGGTCAAAAAGGTCGGTCACATCACGCCGGCGATCATCTCCAGGATGAATGCCTATGTGCAGGTCGCCAAGACGATGCAGCCTGATCTGATCTTCAACCAGTGTTCTTCCGTCGGCGAAGCTTTCGATCTGGCGAGAAGACAGGCTGAATGCAAGACTCTGAAGATCGATGAGCCGATGGCTGAAAAGGCCGTTTCACTGGGTTCAAAGATCGGTGTGGTTGCGACGGTCGCTTCGACGGTGCAGCCTTCCAGCGATCTGGTGAGGAACACGGCAAAAAGACTTGGCAAGGATGTCTGCGTGACAGAGTATCTGGTCGATGGAGCTCTGGATATCCTGATGAGCGGCGATGTCGACAAGCACAATGAGCTGGTCATCAATGCGATCAAGAAGGCTGAGGACGAAAACGATGTCGTCGTGCTGGCGCAGGGTTCCATGACGGCGATTTTGCCTTTGCTGACGGACATCCGCAAGCCGGTACTGACTTCTCCAAGACTCGCGGTCGAGAGAGTGAAGGAAGAGCTGGGTCTTTGATGAATATGGACGCATCTGTTTTGGACAGCTATCCTGTGATCGATGCCGATCTGGATGAGATCCTGGACCAGCAGGTCAGGGAAGACGATCACGTCTTCGTCGTGCTCGATGACGATCCGACCGGCGTGCAGTGCGTCCACGATATCCGCGTCTATACCGACTGGTCCTATGCGTCGATGAAGGAGGCTTTTGAAAAGGAGAAGCTCTATTTCATCCTGACCAATTCCCGGGCGATGTCGGAGGCGGAAAGCCGCAGATGTCACGAACAGATCACAGACGTGATCGCAAGAGTTGCCAGGGAAACAGGAAAGAAGTACTTCTTCATTTCCCGAGGCGATTCGACTTTGCGCGGTCACTATCCGCTGGAGACGGATATCCTTTGTGAGGGCTTAAAAAAGGAATACGGAAAGGTCGATGGCGAGATCCTGATGCCTTTCTTCAAGGAAGGGAATCGTTTCACGATCGATGATGTCCATTATGTCCGCTATGGAAGTGAACTGGTGCCTTGCGGGGAAACGGAGTTCGCCAGGGACAAGACCTTCGGCTATCGTTCTTCGGATCTGAAAGAGTATATCGAAGAAAAGACGAAGGGCGGGATACGCAAAGAGGACGTCTTAAGCATTTCCCTGGATGATCTGAGGGCTTGCGACTTTGACGGGATCGAGGATCTGCTTCTGAAGGCTGAAAACAGGAAGCGCATCATCGTCAATGCCATCGATCAGTGCGATGTCAAGGTCTTCTGCATCGCTTTGTACAGAACGATCGCCAAAGGCAAGGTCTTCTGTTTCAGAAGCGCTGCCGCACTGGTCAAGTCCATCGGCGGGATCTCAGACAAGCCGCTGCTTGAAAGAGATGAGATGGTCATCAAAGAAAGCGGCAATGGCGGTCTCATCCTGGTCGGTTCGCACACGGACAAGACGACCAGACAGCTGAAGAAGCTCATGGAGATGGAAGAGATCCACGGCCTGGAGTTCAGATGTTCGGCTGTGCTGGAAAGTGAAGAGGCGTTTGCGAAAGAGATCAGACGCTGCGTGGCTTTTGAAGAAGAGATGATCGCTGAAGGCAAGACCGTCGTCGTGTATACGGAGAGGGTCCTGCTGAGCTTTGACACGGATGACAGGGAGACCGCTCTGGCGAGGAGCGTCAGGATCTCGGAGGGTGTCTATCACCTGGTGAAGGATCTGAAGGTCAGACCTTCCTTCGTCGTCGCCAAAGGCGGCATCACATCTTCTGATGTGGGCACAAAAGGCCTGGGCATCCGCAAGGCTCTGGTCCTTGGTCAGATCGAAGCAGGCGTTCCGGTCTGGAAGGCGGATGAGGGTTCGAAGTTCCCGGATATCCCTTATATCATATTCCCGGGAAATGTAGGTGAAGATGAGACGCTGCGCAATGCCGTCAGCAAGCTCATAAAGAAATAAGCATATAGAAAAGGAAAGGCAGATATGGAAGAAAAGTATTTTGGTTATCCCCACTTCGATGAGAATGGTGAGGAGATCCTGACGACGTATGACAACGAATACAGGGCGATGATGATGGATGTCAGAGTCTATCGCATGCCTGAAGGAAGTGAGAGAACTTTCTGCAGGAGTGGTGAAGAGACGGCGATCCTTCTGCTGTCGGGCGAAGTGGAGTTCGCTTATGAAGGCCAGTGCGAGAAGGCGGCAAGGAAAGACGTCTTCACGGAAGGACCTTACGCTTTGCATGTGTGCACAGGAAAAGAAGTGAAGGTCAAAGCACTGAAGGACAGCGAGATCCTGGTCCAGTGCACGAAGAACGAGACGGTCTTCGATTCAAAACTTTACAGACCGGAGGATGCGCCGTGGTCCTATTCCAGTGTGGGCAAGTTCGGCAATGTCGCCAAGAGAAGGGTCAACACGATCTTTGACAAGGATATCGCTCCCTGGTCCAATATGGTCCTGGGCGAAGTCCTGAATGACAGAGGCAACTGGTCTGGTTATCTGCCGCATCGTCATCCTCAGCCGGAGCTTTACTATTTCAAGTTCGATCGTCCGGAGGGATTCGGTGCCAGCTTCGTCGGTGACAGGGTCTTCAAGAGTGTCGATAACTCTTTCTC
>JAEEGG010026413.1_pt1 | contig 11091 bp, 10 predicted proteins | sample 9134161 | NCBI WGS metagenome assembly JAEEGG01 (sample SAMN16246543, study PRJNA631951) | gut metagenome | biome: gut microbiome; feature: rumen; material: CR-attached | host: Bos | place: Iran: Karaj | collected 2018-10
AAGGCCTCCTCGTAGGATTTATGAAGATCGGCCCACAGCGCATCGCAAAGGGGCTTTTCCCATTTTTGAAGGGCGCTGCGCAGAGCCTTGAGCTGCTGTTTACGGAATGAGATGTCGCGGGTTGTGCCGCTGGCGAAGAAGGCGCGCTGCTCTGCATTGAGTGCCTCGATACTGGCCAATGGGGTGTTGGTGATGGTCATATTGTTTGTTTCAATATGCGAATATAAGGATTGTTTACCACATTTTGTCTTTGAGTTTTAACCTAATCTATCGTTTTTAGGGGTGCACTGCTCTGGACCACTAGGAACGAAAATAGGCGAAAACGACGCTAGGGGTACATCTATAGGCACCCCTAGCGTCGCTGCTTTGTTAATCTTTTTGGCCGGTTAAAACTCGAACGTAAATACTACTTTGGGAATTACTATGCTCTGGCTAATGCCTTTATCCTTTCCGAAAGGAAATGTGATATTGGCGCTTGCTGCCAGGGAGAAGCCATGTCCGGACTTGAACATCCAGTTCCAGCCGATCGACGGCTCCAACATCACGCCATTCTCAAATGAGTATGCATGATCAAATCCTCTGAATTGTTTCCCGAAGCCAAGTGCATGAATGTATCCTACTTTAAGCCCGGAAATCGGAGTGCTCTTCCTGTCCAGAATGTAGGCATTGTAGTCCAAGAATGCATTTGCAAAAGCAGGATAGTCGCTCCCGTTGGGGAAGATGTAGGCACCAGCCCCGGCACCTAGATATATATTCCGGTTGAGCATAATTCCATGCGAGGTTTCAAGCCCTACAAAAACACCAATTTGATCGGTCAAAGAAACATTACCTTTATAGCCTGGCGACCTGAAGTCCTTACTTTGAGCCATGATCAACGGCCCAGTGCAGGCTAATACCAAAACAATAAAAAATTTCTTCATAGTAAAAACTTTGTTTTAATAATAATGAATACTTTGGCAAAAGTAATACCGTCTAAACAAAAGAACACATCAAAGTTGGTGAACCTGACATTTTAGGGTGTGAACGTGACATTTTGGGGTGTGAACATTTTTTGGCCGGTTCTTTTTAGTGGCTTCTTTGGCTTGAAGTTCGGCGTCAAAAAGGGGTGTGTTTTGCTGCCGGGATGTCCTGCTGAGGCGGTTCGGCGTCAAAATAGGTAGTAAAATGCTGCCGGGAGCAAGTGCGTGAAGTCTTCGGATTCCTGGTCATCGCTGTCTGCGTCCAGCATTATATCGCGACCTACAATCTCTTCTGCGTCGGCCAGGTTGTCAACACCGGTCAGGTGTACAATGGCCTTCGAAGAGCTGCGGGGCGAAAGTTTTTCGATAAAAAATGGAACCGGCAGTCCATCGAATTCGATGAATACCGGTTCCGGGGCATCCTCCGGGAAGCAGAACTGTGTTTCCTTGGAATTTTATTGCTTCACCATGGTTTTAATACGCGAAGATATGTCCGGTTTCGAGTATTTCAAACCAATTTCGCCACATTGCTGGCTACGGTAAATCCGCAGCCCTCTCCTGAATGCCGGTATCCGGCCTTTCTTTAATCCCGGGACAATCTTTACTAAAAGGCATATCCCACTGTCAGAGAAACCGCGTAGTATCTGGCAGCATAAATGTTAGTGGATCTTATAATATGATTTGGAGCGATGTCGTATATTTGTGTCTTCGATGCGTAATATTCTTGAACCTCATCACTATGCAGGCCAAAGTTTGTGTAGCGAAGAGAAAATTCAAACTTGCCAAATGTAACGGCTGCACATAGTTCTGCCGCAATGTTTGCAGAGGGTTTCCGTTTACCCAAAAATTCAGAGTATGCATAATTATCCTGACCGCCACCCCAAGAATAATAAAACCTATCAGAATTCAGCATTATATTGATCCCCGCTCCGGCTCCAAGAAGGACATTGCAATTCGGAGTAATTGCAAATTTGTAGTCCAGTCCTGCAATCGTAGGAATTGTCATTCTGAGTGGGGCATAATAACTCGTGTTATCATATACCTCCCAATGCTCGTCAGGCATTGATTCATGTGTTCTATTAATAAGCAAATCTACACTACAATAATAATCAAGATGCCTGGACAACTCTGTTCTATGTTTATATCCCAAAGAAACGCCAATGCGTGATTCATCGTATATGCTACGAAGGCTTGTATTTACATAGACCATACTTCCAATCCTTAGCTGGTCTTTATTTTGTCCATTGGCAATTTCAGCAATTGATAACAACATCCCAATGAGCACGACTATTCTGATAATTATTCGATTCATGGTGTCAATTGTCTTGAACAGGTTCACGATTAGTAAAATAATGTCTAATACGGGATAGATTTCGTTTGTCTATAGGTATAAGAGAAAAGCGAAGGCCAGAATCTCCGTAACAATTCAGATCGTAGCATCCATCCTTATAATCATCAACCACGTTGTCTGTATACTCTATGCTTGCACAGCCGAAATCGTCAGAGCCAGTTTTAACTTTATAATTGACTTTTTTCACTTCTGTTGTTTCATTTCCATAGATCCCAGTAACATTGAAACCTCTCTTTATCGCTACCTCCTCTATTGACCCGTCTTTTTCATAATTAGTTGCCACATTAATTGAATGAGATTGCTTGAAAGTAATATCTTCTTCTTCGGTCAACTCTCCATCTCGATCTAATTCATACATCTTCACAACGATATTGTCAGACACCTTAGCCAAATCCCAAGTATTATTATTTATAAAGATTTCTTGGCCGTGCTCCCAAGGGTAGTACCATTTGGGTTCCACATTGCTTTCAACAATTGTATAGGTTGCAGTTGTTTCTCCTTTAATAGTCCATTGGAATCTTCTAGTGCATTGTCTTATATACATTATATCTTCTGGATTAACCGTCAACACATGGTGGTTATTTGTATCTACCTCTCTCGTTTCTAGATTTTGATATACAAAATCAAAACATATCTCGTATTTTCCTCCTGCCCAAAGTGCATTGATAGCATCATTGAAGGTGCACTCATGACCAATTGGTGGTTCATTCTTAATAATAGTATTCCATGAAGGATCTTTGCCTTTATCATCCGAAATAGCTTTTAAATAGTTAAGCAATATGTGAAATCTAAAAAGCATTTCTTTTTTAAAACTATCATTAATCCCGTTATTGGTATTTTCCTTGGACATCCCATAATAAATATAATCTCTATGAACGCCACCATTCCATCCAAGCCCGAACTCTTTATATGCCTCAACGGTTTCCGGACTGATTGTGTTAAGGTCTTCGCATGATATTGTGTTGCCTGTTTTAGAGACGAGGTCGACTGCGGTGTTTTGGTTGTCATATTGTTTTGTAACATCTCCCCACAACCAATAGTTGCCACGGGTAGCGCAAACGATATTCCGATCAAACGCCGGATCAGCAAAAGAGTACTTCCTTTGGCCCGATTTTGTCTCCGGAGATACTATAATACGCTCATTGCTTTTGATTATAAGGACAGGGAACTCCGGGACGGCATTCATGGGAAGCTTACCAATCTCTTCGCCTGCTGCGAATACCGGGTGCTGAGACTCCTTGTCATCATACCCTACAGTTATGAAATCTGACCCAGTGTCCCACTTATAAACGCTGAAGTATTGATTGCCTATCCACGAATAGTCAGGAACCATTATTGTAAGTTTTGGAAGGGCGGATTCGATAGCTGAAAGTTCATTTTCGTCACAATAATTAAGTAATGCGTTCCTGAATGATTTTGTACCGTTATATTTGACATTGGCCACAAAAGGATAAAACACATCATAATCGCAATCGAACTGCCTCAACGCTTCATCTTTTATGAAGCCGCGCATTGCAGCATCTTCAGACAGGGCTTTTGACAGAATAACAGCAAAGTTTCTTTCTGCTTCCTTCTCGTCAAGCATCCCGACCTGATCCTGCCGAGCGAAACCGCTTGGTTCTTCTTTGTCGCAAGAAACTAATGAGATTGCGGTGATGAATAGTACAATAAACAATTTTGTCTTCATTTGTAATTCTTTTTAAGTGATGATGCGTTAAATGCCGCATCTATGCTTGTAAACAATTAAACTTTATATATTACGTCAGTTCTTTGACAACAGCGATTTGAAATGATTTTTCATCATAAAAATTTAGGCAAAGGTTAAGACTATTAACAATAATTACAAATCAAAGTTGGTGAACCCGACATTTTGGGGTGTGAACGTGACGTTTTGGGGTGTGAACATTTTTGGGTCGGTTCTTTTTAGTGTCTTCAACTCGAAAAATGTCGGTTTCAGCACCCAAATTGTAAGGTTCACGATATTTGATTTTTTCGTGCAAGACAAAATGACTACTTTTGCCGCGTAAACACTTTTTTATGAGCTACTTCAGCATATTCGACACATCTTCCACTCCTGTCAAGGACCGTAAAAGGCGTTACTTCTTCCTGCTTGTCAACGCCATCGTCCTGAGCTGGGTTGTCTGGTCCATCGTGAATTTCAGGAACTATGCGGCGTTGCCCCAGGATGAAGTCCTCAAGGAAGTCCTGGTGGATATGCTGGAAAGCGTCATTGAGGTCACTGTGCTTGTGTCCTTGTCTATATTGTACTGCAAAATAGTCTTCCGGATTCTTTGGGGGAACGAAAGGACACTTAGCAAGCTGTTTTCCCAGGTCATTATCCTGACCTTGTTGAATGCTTTGACCTCGTTGGCAATCGGATGGTTGTACAGAGTGATCTATCCGACGGATGAGGGAATCATGCTACGGATATTCATATCCGATTTTACGGTCGTGTCCATCCTTTCAACGACTTATTTCGTTTCCTTCCTGATGAGCCGGCACCGCGATGAAAAGGAAGCCAGGCTGCTTGCCGAGAAGAAGGCAGCGGAAGAAAAACTGACGGCGGCCCAGGCGAAGCTGGACAAACTCGCCCTGCAGACAAACAATCATTTCATATTCAATAGTTTCAGCACATTGGGAGGAATGATCAAGACTCAGCCGGACGATGCGGAGAAATTCCTCCAGGGGCTTTCTGCCATGTACCGGTATCTTGTCCGCAACGCCGACAGGCACCTGATTCCTCTCAAGGACGAAATCCAATTTATGGAGAACTACGCCACGCTCGTCCACTACCGTTACGACGGAGTCAGGATCAAGATAGACGACGCCCTGCGGAAAACGGATGCGCTCGTGGCCCCGGTCTCTATACAGCAGCTTGTGGAGAATGCCGTGAAGCACAACCGCCACGGCGACGAAGAACAACTCCTTGTGGAGGTGTTTCGAATCGAAGACTACATAGTGGTCAGGAACAATATCCTGGAACTATCTGACAAAGAGGCCGGGAGCACCGGATCCGGACTCAAAAACCTCGCGGACAGGATCCGCTTGATTGCAGGAAAAGATATAGTCGTAGATAATGACGGGGCGACTTTCACCGTGCGCATCCCGCTGATTTATGAAGAGGATCTGAAAGATGAAAGTATGGATTATTGAAGATGAAAGGGCGCTTTCCAAGGCGCTCTCGGAGCAGTTGAGGCGGCTACGGCCGGAAATCGAAATCGCCGGAATATCGACAGGGATAAAGAATACTCTTGCGGCTCTGCGGGGCCATGATGACTTGGACATCATTTTTGCCGATATCAAGATTGACGACGGGCTGTCATTCTCCATTTTCGACAAATTGGAGACCGGAGCCATGGTGGTGTTCACTACGGCCTATGACGAATATGCGCTGAAGGCTTTCGACTACAACTGCGCCGATTACCTGCTGAAGCCAATCAGCGACGAGGCTCTGGAAAAAGCGCTCATCCGTTGTGAAAAGCACCTTTCCCGAATGAGCGGGGCCCAGGTCCGGGAGATGTCCGGAGAGATTGTCCGCCGCGAAGTCAAATTCAGGAAACGTCTCTTTCTTGATTATGGTCAGGGAACGTTGATATGCCCCGTATCCAAACTGGCCTATGTCTTTACCGAGAGTGGCTATACTCGTGTTTTTATGGATGATGGGAGGTACGGATTGACGGATAATTCTTTAAGCATTTTGACTGAAAGTCTTGACCCGACTCAGTTTTTCCGCATGAACCGCCAGGCCATCGTCAATATCGACTTTGTGGATGCAATCGAACACGGGCCGGGCCGGGATTTCATCGCGAAACTGCGGGCGCCTTTTCAGGATGTTGAATTTGCCATGACTGCGGACAAGATAAAGCAACTGAGAATTCTACTGGACGAATAAATACTTAACGATGAAAACGAAGGTCTCATGCCTTCAAGTATCCCGAAGACAGTGGGATACAATATCAGAATGGCGTTTTGTTCGAACTGAATGCCGGGTGGTCTTGGAGACTCCAGTTCGGTAATGGTTTATGCCTCGGGCTTGGCGCTTCCATGATCCTGCCCCTTGGCAATTCAAGGACTTCGAAAAAAATACTTCCAATGCCCAAAATGCTTTTGGCTTTGAGTTTTAACCAATTCTACCGTTCCTGAGAGTGCAGATTGTTGTACCCTAGCGCTGTCGGGAGTCAGCGTGGCCACGGATTCTACACCAGTCCTTCGGGCAGGTTCATCACCAGAGTACGGGTGGAAGGGTCTGCAGATTGGATAAGATCTTCGTGCAGGGGGACCAGGACGCCTTCTACAATCAGGCAGGGGTTGCCCGGGATGTCTTCCAAGCCGGTGATTTCGCCCACCAGGGATTCGCCGTTATAGAGGAGCCAGCCCGTGAAGTCTTCGGAGTCCTGGTCATTGCTGTCGGCGTCCAGCATTATATCGCGCCCTACAATCTCTTCTGCGTCAGCTAGGTTGTCAACACCGGTCAGGTGTACAATGGCCTTTGAAGAGCCGCGGGGCGAAAGTCTTTCGATAAAAAATGGAACCGGCAGTCCATCGAAAGAGATGAATACCGGTTCCTCTGTGTTGATTTCCTCGGCTTCGATTCCGATCAGTCCGATAAGGACATCGCCCTCGATGCCGTTGGATTTCTGAATTTTGGCAATGCTGAGCATTATGCTTCTGCGGGAGTTTCCTCGGCAGGAGCAGCCTCCTCGGCGGGAGCCTCGGCGGCGGCCTTTGCTGCAGCCTGGGCGGCGGCAAGCTCGGCGGCCTTCTTGGCGATAGCCTCGGCGCGTGCCTCATTTACCTTGGCCTCTTCGGCCTTGGCGGCCTTGCGGGCCTCGATGGCAGCGTTCTTCAGACCGGTCTTCTTGGCCTCGATCTTGGCATCCCTGCCAGCCTTCCAGTCGTTCCACTTCTTGTCAGCAACTTCCTGGGTGAGAGCGCCTTTCTCGATACCACCGTCAAGGTGATGCCTAAGGAGAACACCCTCGTAGGAGAGAATGCGGCGGGCGGTCAGAGTGGGCTCTGCACCGACCTTAACCCATGCCAGTGCGCGCTCGAAATTGAGATCGATGGTAGCGGGGTTGGTGTTGGGGTTATACACACCGAGTTCCTCGATGTAACGACCGTCACGCGGGGAGCGTGAGTCTGCCACTACAATGTGGAAGAATGCGAAATTCTTCTTACCGTGGCGCTGTAAACGAATCTTAACAGCCATTGTGAATCTGTTTGTTTAAATTGAACCTAAATGTCCGCCCTACCCGAGAGCGGACTGCAAAGGTAGTTATTTTTTAGCAATTTACAAGTGCGGTACGGTTATTGACCCAATTTATTTTATATTTGCAATATGAAACGCTTGGTGACACTTCTCCTGCTTTGCTGCGTTGCTGCTTTATCCTTGAAGGGGCAGGATATTCCCGGGGTAAAACTCTCCGATGCATCCGGCCGTACCGTCACTACCGTTTCGCTGATCGATCATAAAACACCGTTCGTAATCAGCATGTGGATGACCACCTGCAAGCCTTGTCTCAAGGAGCTCGAAGCGGTGATGGACGAGGCCGCCGGCTGGGACGGAGATTTCCCGCTTCGCGTGTATGCCGTTTCGGTTGACGACAGCCGCTCTCTCCAGAGGGCTATAGCCATGTCCAAGGCCTGGGAAGGGGTTACTCCGCTCTTCGACCCCAACGGAGACCTGCGCCGTGCCCTTAACGTGTCTGCCGTTCCGCAAGTATTTGTGTACGACAAAGACGGCAATCTTTACCACACCCACATAGGATATCGTCCCGGAGATGAGCTGCAGCTGCTGGACACTCTCCGCAAATGCGCGGGTAAATGAGGCGCGCTCCGCTAATCGCTATTTTAACAGCCGTCTTCCTGCCGCAGCTTGCGGCGGGACAGTCTTTCAGAGGTGCCGTCGAGAGCAATTCAGCGGTTTATTTTGATGATCCCGCCCTTGGGCCGGCCGCGCACAGATGGGGCTCCAACAATTATCTTAAGCTTGACTGGCAGAGAGACTCGCTCTCGGCCGGAGTGCAGGCTGAATGGTATCCGCAGGCACTTGTCGGCTATCCTTCGGAGCTTAAAGGAGCGGGTCTGACAGGGCTTTACATCGACTGGACACACGGCCTGCTGCATCTTCACGGCGGCAGCTTCCACGAGCAGCTGGGAAGCGGCTTGCTGCTCCGCAGCTGGGAAGACAGGGACCTTGGCCTTAACAACTGTATCGACGGAGGCTGGGCCTCTGTGCGTACAGGGGGCAGGGAACTGGAATTCAAACTGCTGGGCGGATTTCCCAAGTACGGCCTCTGGCCTACGGGCGCTTCGGCCCTTGCCGGGGCGGACCTGTCGCTCGATGTGCTCCGCACTCTTGGCGTAGAGTCGGTCCACACGCTTAAGCTGGAGGGCAGTTTTACCGACCGCATCGCTTTAAAAACAGATGAGGGCATAGCTTATCTTGCCTCCGGGGCAGGCTTCAGCGTTCCGCTGCATCTCCCCGGTTGGTCGGCCCGGGCGCAATATGCCTGGGAAGGCTTCTCGCTTAAGGCTGAGTATGTGGGCAAGGGGGCCGATTTTTATGCCGAGCAGCTGAGCGGCGCCAAAGAGCGCTACCGCCTCAAGGGCGGGAATGCCCAGCTTATAGAGGTCACAGCGGCTGCGGGGCCTTTTTCGGGGACAATTACCCTGAGGCGCCTTGAGAATATGGCGGAGCATATATTCCTTACCACTTCGGCGCCATCGCTTACCAATACGCTCAACTATCTTCCGTCGCTCTGTATGCAGCAATCTTATATGCTGGCGGGGCTCAACCCTTACGTGACTTATGCCGACGGCGAGGCCGGGGTGCAGGGCGACCTGTTCTGGACTTTCCGCCGTGGGAGCGCGCTTGGCGGGCGGTACGGAATGAAGCTGCACGTTGCCGGCAGCTGGATAGAGGCTCTGCCTTGCGCCCTTCCCGACCGGACGGAATCGCACCTTGCCTACCGCGACATAAACATCGAACTTGAAAGGCGGTGGAGCCGCGCTTTCAAGACCATTGCATTCGTGTCCATCCAGGAGAATTCGCCTACTCACGGCAACCGCAAGGCCACCAATGCGCAAAATGTCTTCGTGCTGGACGGACAGTATAGGATTTCGTCTGATGTGGCCGCCCGTCTTGAACTGCAATATCTTTATTCCCAGGAGCTTAGCCGCGACTGGATGGCGGCGCTGGTGGAGTTTACCTTCTCGCCTCACTGGAGTTTTACGCTCAGCGACATGTACAATCATGGCAGCTCGAAGGTACATTACTACAACATTGGAGCTTCCTACTCGCTGGATGCATTAAACATCTCGCTGCTAGCCGGACGTAACCGCGAGGGCATGATTTGCTCGGGCGGAGTTTGCCGATGGCAGCCGGCGTTTACCGGTGGAGTGCTCCGTATTCAATGGTCATTCTGATGAAAAAGTGGATTATCATACTCTGCTGCCTGCTGCCCATGCTCTCCTGCGTGGGCCAGAAGGACGATCCTGAACCCGTTCCCATCGATAATCCCGACAATCCTTTCCCCGATCCTTGGGCGGGAGAGGGTGATGAATACTTCCGCCGCTCGCTGGCGCTGGATTTTACGGGTACCTGGTGCGTCCATTGTCCCAAGATGCAGGCGGCCATAGTACAGGCGCAGCAACTGCGTCCCGGGCGCATCGTGAGCGTGGGCGTGCATTGCCTCGATGCTATGAGCCTTGAACCGTGGAGCAGCTCTCTTGTCTCGCGTTTTGGCATTACCGCCTATCCTTCGGCGGTTGTTGACCTTGATGGTTCATCGCTCATTACCACATCTTCGCCGGATCTGCTGCTCTCGCACTGCGACCGCTTGCTCAAGGTGCGGGGCAAGGCGGCGGGACTGAAGATCCAAAGCACACTGGAAGACGCCGTGCTGAATGTGGAGGTGGAGGCTACCGCCGTTCGCAACGGAGAGTACAACTTGGCCCTGCTGGTGCTCGAAGATGGGATTGTCGCTCCGCAGACAGGGGCCTCCGGCGACTATGTGCATAACGATGTGCTGCGCTTCTGGGAGGAGAGTCCTGTTGTTTTCAGAGGTGGAGGAGAAGTATTTGAGGCGTCGTTCTCCCTGGCAGCGGGGAGCGGAAAGCTGCGGTGCGTTGCACTTGTGTGCCGTGGAGGCATAGTTGACAACCTCACCGTGTGCAAGGCCGGTGAAAGCATAGGTTATTTGTTTGAGAAATAATAAATAAGCCCGCGTCAATGGCGCGGGCTTATCTTATTCCGGATACAGGAATTATCCTTTAATAGCTGCGATACCGGGGAGCTCTTTGCCCTCGAGGGCCTCGAGCATTGCGCCGCCGCCGGTGCTTACGTAGCTCACCTTGTTTGCGAAGCCCATCTGGGTCACGGCTGCTACGGAGTCACCGCCGCCGACAAGTGTGTAGGCGCCCTTCTCGGTGGCCTGGGCCAGGAGTTCGGCTATCTTGAGGGTTCCCTTGGCGAAAGGAGCGATCTCGAATACGCCCACGGGACCGTTCCAGAGGATGGTCTTGGAGTCGAGGATGACCTTGCCCCAGCGCTCGAGCGACTCGGGACCTGCATCGACGCCCTCGAATCCGTCGGGAATCTCGTGAGAGGGGACGATCTTGGTGTTGGCGTCGGCGCTGAATGCGTCGGCTACCAGGGTCTGGATAGAAAGGTAGATGTTTACGCCCTTCTCCTTGGCCTTTGCCATGATCTCCAGTGCCTGGGGCATGAGTTCGTCTTCGTGGAGGGGGTTGCCTATCTTACCGCCTTCCGCTTTGATG
>JAEEGG010026414.1_pt1 | contig 11090 bp, 7 predicted proteins | sample 9134161 | NCBI WGS metagenome assembly JAEEGG01 (sample SAMN16246543, study PRJNA631951) | gut metagenome | biome: gut microbiome; feature: rumen; material: CR-attached | host: Bos | place: Iran: Karaj | collected 2018-10
AAAATGAATCTACCAACGCAAAAGGTCAGGTATCAATGTTCCTGCTCCCGGGTGAATACACCTACGAGGCAGGTGGAACTACAGGAACCTTCACCCTTGGAGAAGAGGATAAGACTGTAAACATAAGCACAAGCAGAGTCGTCATTACCCTGAATTGCGACGAACCGGATCTTTTGAACAAGCAGGACTACAGATGGTATAAGGGAAATGAGTACGGTTCTTATCCTAATCCTGAAAACGGAAAGTTGATCATTACTGCCACACCCGGTGACTATAAACTGGCGATCAATGACGTAAGTGTTATTGACGTAAGAATAAACGAGGGTGACAATGCCAAGGACGTAACACTTTACAGTCTTAAGTTTACATCCAATGTCGTAGCTCCTGGTCAGATTTATGTCAATGATAACAATAACTTCAACTACGATACAAAAATTCTTCTTCCTGCAGGAACCTATTCATACTCCACCAGTTACGGAGGTACCCCAATAGGAGAGATAGAACTGAACCAGAACAAGGTAATTCCTGTAAATTACTCAACACTTACCGTGACCGTAAGTGATAATAAGGGTGTCGTAGAAGGTGAACGCATTGACTTTGGCCGATACTCTCGGGTTACTGATGAAAACGGAAAAGTCAAGTTCCAGGTTCTTACCGGCAGTCAGGGTGAACTGTCAGCTACAAGTTGTGATGTTTCAAAGGACGTAACTGTAGATGCCGACAAGGAGGAGACTCTGACACTTGACCCGTACGTTAACTTCAATGTTGAATCCAACGGCCAACCTCTTACCACCAACGGACTCTTTATAAGTGAAATCGGCGGATTCACTTACGATGTCGAAGTCAAAAACGGTGTAGCCAAGGCCCGTCTGGATCCTACCAAGGAATTCTCAGTAGGTCATTATCACGGCACAACAGGCATTACCGAAGGGAGCACTCTCAAACTTGGTGCTATACATATTACCACCCAGGGTGCAGGCGTTGCATTCCCCATGGAGAACTGGGAGACAACAAGTTCATATCCTGTAGTAGTAGGTGCAACCGTGCGTCTGTCAGCAGTACCCGTGGGAGGCGGATCATTTACAAAGTGGGATGTTGACGGAACGGATTATTCAACAGCAATGTTGGATCTTACCATATCCAGTCACAAGACTGTGGCCAAAGCCGTATTCAGCGGTTCATCTTCCGGTCCCACTCACGTAAAACAGAGCAGTATAAACTCATCCTTCAATTTTGATGACAACTATATCTATCTGCCGCAAGCCATTCAAGGTAAGGCCGACATCTATACCATTGACGGTAAACAGGTCAAGAGCCTTGGTGTAGCAGGTGACAGGATAGGTATTTATGATCTGGAGCAAGGCAATTATCTCCTGGTTCTGAAATCAGAATCCGGCGATACCAAAGTTGCCCGTTTCAACAAAAAATAAGACGTAAGTCTTCCTGAAATAAAAAAGGGTTGGCGGTTTTCCGTCAACCCTTTTTCATTATCCTGTTACGGACGCAGTTGACCGCCGGCTTGAAAAACTCCGGCTCCATGGATTCGAGCGTCGCCTTGAACTCGGCCAGAAGTTCGGGATAGAACTTGCACATCCGGTATGCCAGTTTCATGCTGAGCGACTGTATGCCTGGCAGCTCGTCTGCATCGGCCATATGCTCCAGACAGAAGTCCAGGAAGTCTGTGCGCAGATCATCCTCCTCCATCTTGAGCCGCTCTATGATATTGAGTGACAGCCTGCGCACAGCCGAGTGTTCGGTCTTGAGAGCCAGGTCTATCAGTTCATTAAGCATACCCTGCAACTGAGACAGCTCCTGGTCCGATGCCTTGGTAAGCACCCAGAACGCATTACGCGCCACACGTCCGTCATCACTATGCATGAAACGGCGCGCAAAGCCCGCAAAATCACCCGTCCGCTTTACCTCCCTGTAAACAGCCTGCGCATCAGCCTCACCCTTAACCGCCCTTATGTTTTCTGCGTTCAATTCCATCTTACGCCTGTTTCAAGTTGGAAAGGGCCTCCTTGTTGTTGGCGGTAATCATGGCAAGCTTGGAGCAGTTTTCCATATCGCTGCAGTCACCACAGGTCTCAAAACCCTTAGCCCGGGCACACTTACGTATGGGACAGAGTGAATCGCAGAACGGAGTCTTAGCCCCTTCAACACGACATCCGGTACAATTAATCATGTCAGGAGTAATCTCAACCTTATTAAGCTCCGACCATTCCCTAGCCACTTTTTTGCGCAGCTCATCGTCATCATTAACGGTAGCCAACCGGGCCTGACACCACTCACAATCCAATCCGCAAAATGCAATAAACTGTTTCATTTGCCGTATTTTTGGTAATAAGCCTCAACCCGCTTCTTGAATTCGGGAACATATGCCTTGTAAAACTCATCTGATTCCAACTGCTTAAGAAGTTCACCCGATTCACACTTGGCACGCTGTTCCTTTATGTAATCAATGCATTCTGCCTTCTTGTTGTCAAAATCATCCAGCAGCCACTTGCCATCCACTAGTTTCATGACTATCCCGTATTCCCGGGCTTGTTCCTCAGGTTCAACATATCCGGATACATCATCCTTAATCCGAACTGTAATAACGGCATGAGCTTCTTCCTTGGATTTAAGGGTAACGGACTTAACGGCATACAGAGGTTTCCCGCCACCGTTTCCGGTTACAAAATACAACAGCCACTCACCATATCCAGGTCCGTCAAAATCAATATCCGGAGCATCCCAAGCCTCGGAAAGAGTCTTGAAAAATTCCGGAGTCATGAAATCTTCGGCCTCAGGTTTAAGAACATGGTCAGGAATATAATTGCATAATTCCAATGCCCTCTCTTTCAACTCCTTTTCCTGCCTGCTGCATGAAACCGCCGCAAGTATAAAACACAAACAAATGAGAATTCGTTTCATAAGCACTATTTTAATCCATGCGAATATACATAAAAATCCCAATCTAGATACTGTCCCCAGTCCCTATAGTCCTGCGGTGCTAAACGACACAAAACGCGCTCGGCCCGAAGGGACGCTTTCACCAAGCGAAGCGACTGAAAGAAACACCCCTTTGCGTCATTTTTGTCTGAAATTGTGTACTTTTGCAAACCAAAATTCTGTAAGATGGAATACGATTTCAGAGCAATTGAAAAGAAATGGCAGGAAAAGTGGGCCAAGGAGGGAACTTATAAGGTAACTGAGGATGCCTCCAGACCCAAGTATTACGTACTCAACATGTTCCCCTACCCCTCAGGCGCCGGCCTGCACGTAGGACACCCCCTGGGCTACATTGCATCCGATATCTACGCACGCTACAAGCGCCAGTGCGGATTCAACGTGCTGAACCCCATGGGTTACGATGCATACGGCCTGCCCGCCGAGCAGTACGCCATACAGACCGGCCAGCACCCCGCAATTACAACTGAAAAGAACATAAACCGCTACCGCGAGCAGCTGGACAAGATAGGATTCTCATTCGATTGGGACCGCGAGGTACGCACCTGCGAGCCCGGATACTACCACTGGACCCAGTGGGCATTCCAAAAGATGTTTGGCAGTTTCTACTGCAACAAGTGCCAGAGCGCACAGCCCATTGAGAAACTCATTGAGCACTTTGAAAAAGAGGGCTCTGCAAATCTGGACGTAGCCCAGAGCGAGGAACTCAGCTTTACCGCCGCCGAGTGGAAAGCCATGGACGAGAAGCAGAAGTCCGATGTCCTGATGAACTACCGCATAGCCTACCTGGGCGAGACCATGGTAAACTGGTGCGCCGGACTGGGCACAGTGCTTGCCAACGATGAGGTGGTAGAGGGCGTATCAGTACGCGGCGGATTCCCCGTGGAGCAGAAGAAGATGCGTCAGTGGTGTCTCCGTGTATCAGCCTACGCACAGCGCCTGCTTGACGGCCTGGACAAGATAGACTGGTCAGACTCCATCAAGGAGACCCAGCGCAACTGGATAGGCCGCTCCGAGGGAACCGAGATGCAGTTCCACGTAAAGGACAGCGATATAGAATTCACCATATTCACCACCCGTGCCGATACCATATTCGGTGTAACATTCATGGTACTTGCTCCTGAGAGCGAGCTGGTGGCACAGCTCACCACACCCGCCCAGAAGAAGGAGGTCGATGCCTACGTTGCAGCCGTTAAGAAGCGTACCGAGCGTGAGCGCATAGCTGACCGCCGCGTTACCGGCGTATTCAGCGGATCATATGCAATCAACCCCCTTACTGGTGAGGATGTACCCGTATGGATCAGTGATTACGTACTGGCCGGCTACGGTACAGGCGCCATCATGGCCGTACCTGCACATGACAGCCGTGACTACGCATTCGCTAAGCATTTCGGCCTTGAAATCCGTCCTCTGATTGAGGGTTGCGATGTATCCGAGGAGAGCTTTGACGCCAAGGAGGGTGTGATGATGAACTCACCCCGTCCCGACCAGATCCGTGAGGGCGGACTCAACCTGAACGGCCTGTCAGTCAAGGAGGCTATCGCAGCCACCAAGAAATATGTACAGGAGAACAAGCTGGGTAAGGTAAAGGTCAACTACCGTCTGCGTGACGCTATATTCAGCCGTCAGCGCTACTGGGGCGAGCCGTTCCCGGTTTACTATAAGAACGGAATACCCACAATGGTACCAGAGCAGTGCCTGCCGCTGGAACTCCCCGAGATCAGTGAGTACAAGCCCACCGAGACCGGCGAGCCCCCGCTTGGCCACGCCAAGGTTTGGGCCTTTGATGAAAAAAATAACAAGGTTGTTGACAAGTCACTCATAGATAATAAGACCGTATTCCCGCTGGAGCTCAACACAATGCCCGGATTTGCAGGCTCATCGGCCTACTATCTGCGTTACATGGATCCGCACAACAGCAAGGCTCTTGTAAGCAAGGAGGCCGACAGTTACTGGAAGTGCGTTGACCTCTATCTGGGAGGCTCCGAGCACGCCACCGGTCACCTTATCTACTCCCGTTTCTGGAACAAGTTCCTCAAGGATCTGGGCGTAAGTGAGGTGGAGGAGCCGTTCAGCAAGCTCATCAACCAGGGTATGATACAGGGCCGCAGTAACTTTGTATACCGCATCAAGGACACCAACAAGTTCGTATCACTGGGCCTCAAGGACCAGTATGACACCACTCCCATACACGTTGATGTAAACATAGTAAGTGCCGATGTACTGGACGTTGAGGCATTCAAGGCCTGGAGGCCCGAGTACAACAACGCCGAGTTCATACTGGAGAACGGCAAGTACATCTGCGGCTGGGCAGTAGAGAAGATGAGTAAGTCCATGTTCAATGTGGTTAACCCTGATGACATCATCGAGAAGTACGGAGCCGATACACTGCGCATGTACGAGATGTTCCTGGGACCGCTTGAGCAGTCAAAGCCCTGGGATACCAACGGTATTGACGGCTGCCACCGCTTTATCCGCAAGATGTGGGCTCTCTACTTCGACCGTGAAGGCAAGCTTGCTGTAAGCGATGACGCTCCCACCAAGGACGAGCTCAAGTCAATCCACAAGCTCATAAAGAAGGTAACCGAGGATATTGAGAATTTCTCATTCAACACATCAGTTGCCGCATTCATGATATGCGTAAACGAACTCTCAGGCCTTAAGTGCAACAAGCGCTCCGTTCTGGCTGACCTGGCCAAAGTGATCGCTCCCTTTGCACCTCACACCGCCGAGGAACTTTGGTCTTCACTCGGCAACGCCGGTTCAGTTTGTGATGCAGAGTGGCCCAAGTTCAACGAGGATTACCTCAAGGAGGACAGCATAACCTACTCCATCTCATTCAACGGTAAGACCCGCTTCACAATGGACTTCCCGGCCGATGCCACTCAGCAGCAGATTCAGGATGCTGTTCTGGCCAATGAGAAGGCTCAGGGTTACATCAACGGTCAGACCATCCGCAAGGTGATTGTAGTACCGCGCAAGATCGTGAACATCGTACTTTAAGGAATGGAACTGGTATTTGCCACAAATAACGCCCACAAGCTGGAGGAGGTCCGCCAGATACTCGGTGACCGCTTCAAGGTGCTTTCACTGAACGATATCAACTGCCACGAGGATATCCCCGAGACAGCCGATACATTCCAGGGAAACGCTCTGCAGAAAGCCCGTTACGTCAAGGAGCACTACGGTTACGACTGTTTTGCCGATGACACCGGACTTGAGGTAAAGGCCCTTGGCGGAGCACCCGGAGTTCACTCCGCACGCTACGCAGGTGACCATGACTCAGAGGCCAATATGACCAAGCTGCTGCAGGAACTTGAAAAAAAATCGGACCGCAGCGCACAATTCCGCACTGTTATTGCGTTAATACTTAACGGACAGGAAGTTCTGTTTGAGGGAATAGTTACCGGACAGATTGCAACAGAGCGTCATTACGGAGACGGCGGATTCGGTTATGATCCGATTTTTGTCCCCGACGGTTACACCGAGACATTCTCTCAAATGTCTTCCCAAGGCAAGAACCTGATAAGTCACAGGGGACGCGCCGTAAGGAAACTGGCAGATTATCTTAAAACGTTATGATAAGAAAGTTGACAAGAGGAAGCATTATCGCAATCGCTGCGGTAATGCTCCTTTTGCCTTTTTATAAGGCCCATGCAGGAATACCCGTAGGTACCTGGAGAGCACATCCCGCATACAATGACGCCACTTTCTCACTCAAGGCATTCGGAATGACCGCTGTTCTGAGTGACGGTGCCATCTACCTTTATGATCCTTCAGACAACGGCCTCTATACCATTGACAAGACCGGAGGACTGGGTGATACCGATATTGCGGCAATGGGTTACTGCAACTCTGAACATGCCGTCATCCTGGTCTATTCAAACGGTAACATAGACCTTCTCTACAATGACTTTACCATCTACAACTTCACCGATATCAAAAACAACAGCACCGGAAGCGTATCGGTCAATGAACTTAAGGTCATAGCAGACAAGGCTTACATATCGACCAACATAGGACTTATAGTCTTTGACGTAAAGCGCAGAGAGATAAGCAATACCTACAGGTTCGATACACAGGTGTACTCATCGGTTGTTTTCAATGATACCATAATCTGCTCAACTGATTCGGGAATGTACCTGGGACTGGATTCTGACAATCTTCTGGACAAAAACAAGTGGAAAAAGTTCAGCGATATAAGGTTCAGGACACTGTTTGAATTTGACGGACAACTTGCGGGAAACTCATTCATAAACCGCATTTGGACAATTGACCGCAACACAGCCGCATTAAAGGAAAAAATAAAGGATGACGTTACAGGACTGTCACTTCAAACTGACGGACGTCTGGTTCTTATTCAGGATACTGCTGTCACTTTCTACAACAGCTTGTCAGACTTTACCGCGTATATCTTTCCTTCACATGTAAATCATGTAATGACCGATGGTGACGATGTCTGGGCCAGTCAGGGTAATTACGGACTGTGCCGATATTCAATCACTAATGATGGACTTGTGCTCAAGGCAAGGATGATAAAGCCCGACAGTCCCAGACGCAACTGGTTCCATTCTGTATCATGGCCTCAGCCGGGAAGACTGCTTGCAGTTGGCGGTTGTCACAACTATCAGAACATCAATTATCCCGGAACGGTCATGATTTATGAAAATGACCGATGGACATCACTCGATGAAGACATTTCTTCCAAGACAGGAGTTAATTACCAAAATCTGACAGAGGCTGTCCAGGATCCGTCTGATCCCGATCATATTTTTGTAGGATCTACCGGACAGGGTCTTTATGAGTTCCGTAACGGAAAGTTCTCAAAACTGCATACCTGGAACAACAGCGGTCTTTCAAGCATACTCAATGACACTGAGTTCAATAAGAACAATTATGTCCGTGTAAGTGCCCTGCAGTATGATAAAGAGGGTAATCTCTGGATGGCCAACAATGAGACCGATACCATTTTAAAGGTTATGCAACCTGACGGAAAATGGTTTGGACTTTACTACAGTGAGATTGCCGGATTACCTACATTCAAACAGTTAAGGTTTGATGACAAAGGCAGAATATGGATCAATTCATCACGTTATAATCCCGGTCTTGTTTGTATTGACCTTAACGGTACTTTAAAGAAAAACAGTGATGACAAGATAAAGTTCTCAGGTCCCTATTTTGTAAATCAGGACGGAACTACCGAAGAAATCTCACAGCTCACTTTCTATGATGTGGACATGAACGGTGAAATGTGGATCGGAACCAACAGAGGACTGTTTATACTTAAGAATCCTGATTCATTCATAGATGATGCAAATCCTGTTTTTGAAAGGGTAAAGATATCACGTAATGACGGTTCAGGTCTGGCTGATTATCTTTTGAACGGAGTATATGTAACTGCCATGTATATTGATCAGGGTAACAGAAAATGGATAGGTACCCTTGATCAGGGAATATTCCTTTTAAGTGCTGACGGAACCAGTACTCTTGAACATTTTACCACATCAAACAGTCCGCTTCCATCGGACAATATACTGAGCATAACAGAAAACGGTCAGGATGGCTCTTTATTCTTTGGTACAAGCCAGGGAATGGTTGAGTACGGGGGACAAGCCAGGGATCCCCAAGAAAGTCTCTCAGAGTCAAATATTCTTGTTTATCCCAATCCTGTAAAGCCTGATTTTGACGGTTATGTAACTATTACAGGCCTTACTGAATTCAGCAGCATAAGAATAATGTCAAATTCAGGACATCTTGTGCATATGGGTACATCAAACGGAGGTTCATACAGCTGGAATCTTACTGATATGAACGGACGCCAGGTACCTTCCGGAATCTATCATGCAATCATAACGAATCAGGAAAACAACAAAAGCGAAAGTACATCCATTACTGTCATCAGGTAATAATGTATATGTATGTTTTTCTTTTTAATTCTTCTTTATTTTGTTGTTTATAGGCTGTTGAAACTGTTGATATCTTTTTTGCTTTAAAAGGATATTTATTTTTCAACTGAATTCAGTATTTATAAACAGGTATATCAACAGTACAACATATTATAATTCAATAGAATATATAGAAATACACAATTTGTGTTGATATTGTATTTCATATTATTCCGTCATTTATACAAATATTCCCTGTTAATTCCCTGTTTGTAAAAATTCGGATAAAAAACTGATCTCAACAGGCTTTTTTCAGAATTTGTTCCATACCGGAACTCTTTTTTGAAATGCAACTTTTAAGTTCACTTTTTATGTTTTTGTTTTGAACACTTATTTACACTGTTTTCAACAGGAATAGTCACTTAAATGAACTAATTTTACACCGTCAAACTTTGAGTTTCATATGAGAAAGCTTAATGTAACGGAACTTGGCAGAATTGATGTAGAACAATTCAAAAACAGCCGTAAACTGCCTCTTACCATTATATTGGACGATGTACGCAGCCTTTATAATGTAGGATCAGTGTTCCGTACATCGGATGCTTTCAGAGTTGAACGTATTATACTTTGCGGTATAACCGCCACTCCCGATAATTCACTGGTCGAGATTCATAAGACTGCACTGGGTGCAGAGGAGAGTGTTGAATGGATCTACTCTCCTGATTGTGTCAGTGTTGTCAAGGAACTTAATGAAAAAGGTTATATAACCGTTGCAGTAGAACAGGTCCAAGATAGCGTAAAGCTGGACAACCTGGTTGTTGATAAGACCAGAAGATATGCACTTGTTTTGGGTAATGAGGTAAAAGGTGTGAGTCAGGATGTTGTTGATATCTGCAACTTTTCACTTGAAATACCTCAATACGGAACAAAACACTCACTGAACGTATCAGTGAGTGCAGGTCTTGTTATCTGGGAGTTTGCCCGTCAGTTAAAGGATATCTTTTAATGTGCCTGCAGCCAGTTGTCACCCCAACCGCAATCGGCAATAAGGGGAACTGACATTGGCCATGCCTTCTGCATCTCTTCAATCACAATATTCTGAACCTTCTCTTCCTCACCCGGAACTACGTTGAAGTTGAGTTCGTCATGTACCTGAAGTATCATGGTTGACTTGATGTTCTCCTCACGGAATCGGCGGTAGATGGCAATCATTGCAATCTTGATGATATCGGCCGCACTTCCCTGAATGGGGGCGTTGATGGCGTTGCGCTCGGCAAATCCGCGTACGGTTGCATTGTGTGAGTTGATATCGGGCAGGTAACGCTTGCGTTTGAGTATGGTTTCAATATAACCTTTGGCACGTGCATCCTCTATGGATTTATCCATGTAGTTCTTTATGCCGCTGTATGTCTTGAAGTAGTTTTCAATCAGTTCCTTAGCCTCAGTACGGCTTACACCCATACGTTGTGCCAGACCAAAGGCCGATATTCCGTAAATGATACCAAAGTTTGCTGTCTTGGCCTTGCTGCGCTCACTCTTGGTAACCTGATCAATATTTTTGTGGAATACCTTGGCGGCAGTTGCGGCATGTATATCGTGTCCCAGTTTAAAGTCCTCAATCATGTTCTGATCCTGACTCAGATGGGCCATGATGCGCAGTTCAATCTGAGAGTAGTCGGCACTGAAGAACTTGCAACCGGGTTCAGGTATGAATGCCTTGCGCACCTCCTTGCCGTCCTCGTCACGTACCGGTATGTTCTGCAGGTTGGGGTTGCTTGAACTGAGTCGTCCGGTGGCGGTTACAGTCTGGTTGTATGACGTATGTATCTTGCCGGTTGAGGGATTGACCAGTTGCGGCAGTGCATCGACATATGTACCAAGCAGTTTCTTGAGTCCGCGGTACTGTAGTATAAGGTCCACTATCCTGTGTTCGGCCCTTAAGGTCTCAAGAACATCCTCGGATGTCACGTACTGGCCGGTCTTGGTTTTCTTGGGCTTGTCAACAATCTTCATTCGGTCAAACAGAATATCACCAACCTGCTTGGGTGACAGTATGTTGAAGGGTGTTCCGCCTGCTTCCTGGTAAATCTCCTTTTCAAGTGCCTCCATGCGCTCGGTAAAGTGCTTTGATGTCTCGGCCAAAGCGTTGGGGTCTATCATGGCACCGTTACGTTCCATATAGGCAAGCACCTTTACAAGCGGCATCTCGACATCGCGGAACAAAGGAGTGGTTCCGTCCTTGTCCAGTTCCTT
>JAEEGG010026415.1_pt1 | contig 11089 bp, 7 predicted proteins | sample 9134161 | NCBI WGS metagenome assembly JAEEGG01 (sample SAMN16246543, study PRJNA631951) | gut metagenome | biome: gut microbiome; feature: rumen; material: CR-attached | host: Bos | place: Iran: Karaj | collected 2018-10
CTCTCTGTGTCGAGGGCCGAGGTGGCCTCGTCGAGGATGAGGATAGGTGGATTCTTCAGGATGGCACGGGCGATGGAGACACGCTGGCGCTGACCGCCTGAGAGGCGTCCGCCACGATCGCCGATGTTCGTGTCGAAACCCTGCTCCGAGGCCATGATGAAGTCGTAGGCATTGGCTATACGGGCTGCTTCCTCTATCTGCTGCTGGGTGGCGTTGTCGACGCCGAAGGAGATATTATTACGGAAGGAGTCGTTGAAGAGAATGGCCTCCTGATTGACGTTCCCTATGAGTTGCCGCAGGTCGTAGATGCCCAGATCCTTCACGTTGATGCCGTCGATGAGCACCTCGCCCTCCTGTACATCGTAGTAACGGGGGATGAGGTCTACCATCGTCGATTTTCCGCTTCCGCTCTGGCCTACCAGTGCAATCGTCTTGCCCTTCGGAATCACGAGGTTAATATCCTTCAGCACATAATGAAGTTCAGGAGTATTGTCTTGGACTCCTTGTCTCCCTGTCTCCTTGTCTCCTTGTCTATAGGCAAAACTGACGTGTCGGAACTCAATCTCGTGCTCGAAACTCTTGATGGGCTTGGGGTGGGCCACTTCCTTGATGGTGTTCTCAGCCATCAGGATCTTGTCGACACGCTCCATCGAGGCCAGTCCCTTGGGGATGTTATAGCCAGCCTTCGAGAAGTCCTTCAGCGGATTGATGATCGAGTAGAGCATCACCATATAATAGATGAAGATAGGACCTGAGAGTGTGTGGTTGTTCAAGACGAGTACACCACCGAACCACAACACGATGACAATCATCACCGTACCCAGGAACTCACTCATCGGGTGGGCCATCGACTGGCGGATGTTCACCTTCATGATATCGTTGCGATAAGCAGAATTGATGGTGTCGAAACGACGGTTCATCTTCTCCTCGGCACAGAAGGCCTTGATGATGCGCAGACCACCGAGGGTCTCCTCCACCTGACTCATCGTGTCGCTCCACAGACTCTGGGCCTTCACGCTCTGAGCCTTCAGCTTACGGCCTACCCAGCCCATGAACCAGCCCATGACGGGCACGATGACAAGGGTGAACACCGTCAACTGCCACGAGATGAAAAGCAGCATGGCGAAGTAGCCGATGATGAGGATAGGGTTCTTGAAGAGCATTTCGAGCGATGACATGATGGAGTTCTCGATCTCCTGCACATCGCCACTCATGCGGGCAATGATGTCACCCTTGCGCTCCTCGGAGAAGAAGCCCAGGGGCAGGGCGTTGATCTTCTGGTAGAGCTGGTTGCGGATGTCGCGCACCACACCTGTGCGGATGGGAACGATGGTGGCTGATGACAGGAAGTAGGCACCCGTCTTCAGGGCCGTCATCACAGCCAGGAAGATACCGATGATGAGCAGTGTCGTCGTGGGGCCGATATCAGCAATCAATCCGTTGACGTAGTAGTTCATGTTGTTCATCAGCACGGTCTGTGCATGCTCCCAGTCCCATGCCATCAGGGCTGTGGCCGTCTTCGCATCGTCAGTCTTGAAGATGATCTGCAGGATGGGGATAAGCGCTGCAAACGAGAAGATGTTCAAGATCACAGACAGGATATTGAACAGTACCGACAATACGAGATATTTCTTATAAGGCGGCACGAATCGCCGCAGCACGTTAATGAATTCTTTCATTGAAGGTAATCATCTCTAAACTATAAACTTTAAACTCTAAACTGTCTCTCCGAGCAGCGTCGCGCTCGTCGAGCCGACGATGCGAACTCTCACCGTCTCGCCGATATGATGACTGCCCTTGTCGAAGACCACCATCTTGTTTTGCTCCGTACGTCCGCAGAGCTGCTCCCTTGAACGCTTCGAGAATCCCTCCACGAGCACGTCGAACTCCTTGCCCTCATCCTTCTTGTTCTGGATGGCACTGATCTCCGTCTGCAGGGCGATGAGCTCGTTCAGTCGACGGATCTTCTCCTCCTCGGGCACGTTGTCGGGCAGGTGCTTCGAGGCATAGGTGCCAGGGCGCTCAGAGTATTTGAACATAAACGCCGAGTCATAACCCACCTCGCGCATCAGACTCAGCGACAGCTGGTGATCCTCCTCCGTCTCGTCGTGGTAGCCCACGAAGATGTCCGTCGAGAGACCACAGTCAGGGATGATCCTGCGGATGGCGGCCACACGGTCCATATACCACTCACGGGTGTATTTGCGGTTCATCAGCTTCAGGATCTTATCGCTACCGCTCTGCACGGGCAGATGGATATGCTTGCACACATTCGGCACCTCGGCAATCACCCTTAGCGTCTCGTCGCTCATATCCTTCGGATGGCTCGTGGTAAACCTCACGCGCATGGTGGGCACCTCCTCCGCCACCATCCTCAACAGCTCAGGAAAGGTAATGTCTTGGTCTCCTTGTCTCCCTGTCTCCTTGTCTCCCTTAAAAAGGTACGAATTCACATTCTGCCCCAGCAGCGTCACCTCCTTATACCCCTTATCTCTCAGGTCGCGCACCTCGCGCAGGATGCTCTCCACGTCGCGACTCCTTTCACGACCACGGGTATACGGCACGATACAATAGTGGCAGAAGTTGTTGCAGCCACGCATGATACTCACGAAGCCCCCGATCTTATGCCCCAAGCCGATGCGCTGCGGCACCACATCCTTATATGTCTCCGTCGTCGAGAGCTCGATGTTCATCGCCTTGTGGCCCGTCTCCGCCTGTGCGATCAAGTCAGGCAAACTCAGGTAGGCATCAGGTCCGGCCACGAGGTCACAGTGGTGGTTCTCCAACAGATCCTGCTGCGCCCTCTCGGCCATACAGCCCAAGACGCCGATGATTAAAGGATTCTGGGTATTGTCCTGTCTCCCTGTCTCCTTGTCTCCTTGTCTCCTGATTCTGCGCCTGCGCTCAGCGTCCAGTGCCTCCAGGCGGTGATAGATCTTCTGCTCAGCATTATCTCTTACAGAGCACGTATTCAGGAACACGGCGTCTGCCTCTTCCAACTTCTCGGTGGTCTCATAGCCAGCCATCTGCATCACTGAGGCCACCACCTCAGAGTCAGCCACATTCATCTGGCAGCCATACGTTTCAATATACAGTTTCTTCATTTGGGGTGCAAAGGTACGAATAAGTGAGCGATTTTCCAAATTTATTTGGGAAAATCCGAACGTGAGTGACACAGAAGCGACACAAAAGTGCACATGCTAGCTCCTTGCCCGCTTAGTCGGCTACGATCGTCGATCAGGTCGGCTAAGACCATCGATCCGCTTCCCAACGACCGCTTGTTTAGTCGGCTATGCCCTTGGCACCGTATCACCGTATCATTTGCATTTTCGATTTTCCTTCATGATACGGTGATACGGCATGATTATTTTGGATGGCTTTATACGATCGGCAGGGAGATGCCGTTGATCTTCTGGTAGACATCGAGGGCGTAGACATCGGTCATGCCGCTGATGTAGTCGATGATGGCCATGATGCGGGTCTCGAGGTCGGGGGCGTCTATCTCGTACTGGCCTGAGACGCGGCTGATGAGGTGCTTGGAGTAGAACCGCTCAGGATGGACCACGGCACCAATGAACTGTTCAAGGAGCGTCTCCATAATCTTATAACCTGAGAGTTCGACGTCGAGCACGGGCTTGCTCTTGTAGATGCGCTTGACCGAGAGGTCGCAACAGCGGCGGTAAGCCTCGCCCTGCGTAGGGCTGATATGGTCGATGAGGCTGCCCTCGAAGGTGCCGTTGAGGATGTCATCCTCATGCTCTACGAACACACGGACACACTCGTTCTCGAGTTTGCCAATGACACACGCACGCAGGTAGACAATCTTCTCGTTATCGTCGGTGACGCCTTCGTCGACGATACGCTGGAGGATGCGCTGCTGGATATCTTCCTCGAAGAAACTGAGCAGCAGATCCATGGCTGTCTCGAATGAAATTATTTTAAGTTTGTGGGCGTCTTCCAAGTCCATGATCTCGTAGCAGATATCATCAGCTGCCTCAACGAGATAGACGAGGGGATGACGGGCGAACTTCAGGGGCTCGCCTACCTCGGACTTGCAGATAATGCCGAGTTCCTTGGCGATACGGAGGTAGAAATTCTTCTCGGAATCGAAGAAGCCGAACTTGCCTTTCTTGCCTGCGGCAGAGGAGGAGTGGGGGTACTTGACGATGCTGGCGAGGGTTGAATAAGTCATGACAAATCCACCTGCACGACGGCCCTTGTACTGATGGGTCAGCAGACGGAAGGCATTGGCATTGCCCTCGAAGTGGATGAGGTCGTTCCAGAAGATGGGACTCACCTGACGCTGGAGTTCGCTGCCAGGGCCTTCGAGGAAATAAGACTGGATGGCCTTCTCGCCACTGTGGCCGAAGGGGGGATTGCCCAGGTCGTGAGCCAGACAGGCCGTGGAGACTATCTGCCCAATCTCCTGAAAGAGAGTGTCCTTCAGTTCGGGGTGCTTAAGCGTGAGTTGCGCTGACACATCGTTGCCCAGCGACATACCCACACTGCCTACCTCGAGGGAATGGGTCAGACGGTTATGAACGAAGATGCTGCCCGGGAGGGGGAACACCTGTGTCTTGTTCTGCAGGCGACGGAAGGGGGCTGAGAAAATGAGACGATCGTAGTCGCGCTTGAACTCCGTACGGTCGTCATGTCGCTCAGGGTGGCGATGCTCCTGCCCCAGTCGCTTGTTGGATATCAGTTGTTGCCAATTCATCATATTCAGGGTGCAAATATACGATATTTTGGACAAAAGAGCAAAAGAAACCAAAAAAAATATGTTGTTATGTTCTTATGTCTAAAAAATATTGTACCTTTGCACACTGATTAAAATGAAATTTTAAAGCATGTTGAAGATAAAAGTTGTAAACAAAGGTCACCAGCCTCTGCCGCAGTATGCCACGAGGCTCAGTGCTGGCATGGACCTGAGAGCGAATATAGACGAGCCCATCACCCTGAAACCGCTGGAGCGCAGGCTCATCCCCACAGGACTGCATATCGCCCTGCCTGAAGGCTACGAGGCACAGGTACGCCCACGCAGCGGACTGGCCTTGAAGAAAGGTATTACGGTATTGAATACCCCTGGTACAGTAGACGCAGACTATCGCGGTGAGGTGGGGGTCGTGCTCATCAATCTGTCGCAGGAGGACTTCGTCGTGGAGGATGGTGAGCGTATCGCCCAGATGGTGATTGCACGCCACGAACAGGCAGACTTTGAACTCGTAGAAGTGCTTGATGAGACAGAGCGTGGTGAAGGTGGATATGGACATACGGGAGTGAAATGAAAAGAATAAGATTGTGTTTGGTGATAGTATTGGTACTGGCTTGTTTTGGACAAGTCAGTGCGCAGGACCGAACGTATGATCATTTCTTCCTCGAGGCGATGGTACAACGGCAGAAGGGCAACAACGATGCGGCCTTTGACCTGTTGCGCCATTGCGTGGAGCTGAACCCTGAAGCTGCTGAAGCCTGGTATTTCCTGGCGCAATATTACAATGCGCTGAAGGATCAGGAGAAATCGCAGGCCTGCATCCAAAAAGCTGCTTCCATCGCGCCAGAGAACCTGACCTATATGGAAACCTTGGCGCAGATCTACATCAGTCAGCAGGACTATGCTGCGGCCATCCCTGTGATAGAGGGTATCTACGAACGCAACAAGGATCGTGAGGACATGCTGGAGATGCTTTTCCAACTGTATCAGCAGGTGGAGGATTTCGATCAGGCTATCGGTGTGCTGAACAAGATTGAGAAGATTGATGGCAAGAACGAGCGCATCTCGATGGCCAAGAGTGAGATATATAACCGCAAAGGCGACAAGAAGGCTGCTATTGCTGAGATGAAGGCTCTGGCGCAACAGTTCCCCAACGACCAGAACTATCAGGCTATGTATGGAGAGGCACTGATGATGAACGGACAGGTGAAGAAAGCCCTGAAGGTCTATGATGAGATCCTGAAGACGGAGCCTGACAACAACCGTGTGCTGATGTCGCTGCGTACCTATTACCAAGCATTGGGACACCAGACGGAGGCTGACTCACTGACGGAGCGTGTGTTGCTGAACCGTAACTCGACTGTCGAGGAGAAGATACACTTGTTGAGACAGGAAATCTCAGCCAGTGAGCAGGCTGGGGGAGACAGTACGAAGGTGCTGGGACTCTTCCGCAGGATGCTTGCCCAACCACAAAGCGATGAGCATATGGTGCTCTTCTGTGCGTCGTATATGAATGCGAAGAAGATGCCAACAGATAGTATCTCGCAAGTCTTGATGAAGGTGTTGGCCATTGCTCCTGACAATGCTGCAGCGCGCCTGCAATTGTTGGGCTATGCCTGGGAGAGCGACGATATGGACCGTGTGATAACCCTTTGTCAGGATGCCCGTCAGTATACGCCCGACGATATGGCGTTCTATTATTATCAAGGTATCGCCTACTTCAAGCGCGACAGTCTGGACGCTGCCCTCTCAGCCTTCAAGAACGGCATTGGCGTCATCAAGGAAGACAGTGACCCCAACATCGTTTCGGATTTCTATGCCGTGATGGGAGATATCCTCCACCAGAAAGGACTGGCCGAGGAGGCCTTTGCCGCTTACGACTCATGCCTCGTGTGGAAAGATGATAATATGGGCTGTCTGAACAATTACGCCTATTACCTCAGTGAACGAGGCGAAAGACTGACCAAGGCCGAGGAGATGAGCTTCAAGACCATCAAGGCCGAGCCGAAGAACTCGACCTACCTCGACACCTATGCGTGGATCCTCTATATGGAGGAGCGCTATGCCGAGGCACAGATATATATCGAACAGGCCGTTCAGAACATGGACGAGACGCAAGACAACTCCGTGATTCTGGAACATGCAGAAAAAATAAAACTTAAAAATAAAAAAGAATGAGACTATCAGGTATTTTGAAAGTAGCCGTTTTGGCTTTGCCATTGGTGCTTGCATCTTGTGGTTCCAAGAAGAAGACCGTTCAGCCCCAGACAATGAATCAGGGCACGAAGGAAAAAGTGAATTTCATCGAACATGTGCAGGGCAATCAGCAGACTGCCAAGTTTATTACCTCGAAGGTGAAGTTCTCTGTGGAGGTGGGTCCACAGAAACTGACGCTTACTGGAAACCTGAAGATGAAACGTGACGACGTGATTCGTCTGCAGCTTATGGCATTCGGATTTGTGGAGGCTGGTCGCATCGAGCTCACCAAGGAGTATGTGCTCATTATGGACCGTATCAACAAGCAGTATCTGAAGGCACCTTATATCTCGGTGGACTTCCTGCGTAACAGTGGTCTGAACTTCAATACGCTGCAGGCTCTCTTTTGGAACGAGCTCTTCCGTCCGAATCAGGTTAGCCTAAAGAACGATGCTGACGACAAGGACAAGAAGGATAAGAAAAAGAAGGAAAAGGAAACTACTCTGCCCGCAAAGGAGGATCTTACTATCTACTCGATCCTCGAAAGTGGTGACGATATGATTATCAGTCGCGAGGAGGGCAAGATGGACTATAGTTGGCTGGCCAGTAGGCAGACGGCTCTCATCCGCATGGCCAATGTGCTCTATAAGGATCGCTTCCATGGCAATGCGCAGTTGAACTGGGACTACAACGACTTTGACCTCGTTGGCAAGACCATGTTCCCCAAGAAGCATACCATCACGCTGACCACTCCTGAGAAGGAAGTAAAGCTGGGTATGACCCTCAACTATATCGGTAATGAATCGGAGTGGGAGACACGTACAGAGGTTTCCAACAAGTATCGCGAGGTGACCGTAGACGAAATCCTCCGTCGATTCATGGCACTTTAAACAACCTGAAAATAGCAAGTGAAGAGACTATCCGTCCTTTTTCTTTTAGTATGTTTAGTGGCGGCTGTCCCTGCCCAGACGACGAAGAAAGCGTCGCCCCAGCGCAAGACAGCCACCACTAAATCTTCGCAGACTAAAAAGACGTCTACGAAGAAGACCTCTGCGCAGTCGAAGAAAACGAATACCCAACAGAAGAAGCAGCCTGTGACCGTGAAGGGCCTGAAGCAGGAACAGCAGCAGGTGCGCAAGCAGATCCAGGAGCAGGAGCGTAAGCTGAGAGCCAACGAGCAGAACGTGAAGAAACGTCTGGAGAACCTCCTGGTGATCAATAACGAGATTGCCGACAAGCGCAAGTCTATCGACAATATCCGTATGGACATCACACGACTGGAGGGTAATATCCAGATGCTCGAGGCACAGATGAAGGTGCTCGACCACGAACTCGATGACCGCAAGCAGCGTTACATCAAGTCGATGCGTTACATGCACGGGCACAGGAACATCGAGAGTAAGCTGATGTTTATCTTCAGTGCGAAGAACTTCTCGCAGATGTACAGACGACTGAGGTTCATGCGCGAGTACGCTTCATACCAGCAGACCCAGGGTGAGGCCGTGAAGTCGATGCAGGCTCAGGTACAGGAAGCTTTCAACGAACTGACTGATTCCAAGTATAGGAAGGACACCCTGCTTACCCTTGGGGAAAAAGAGCGGCGTATGCTGGAAGACAAGCAGGTGGAACAGCAGAAGGTGGTCACCTCGCTGCAGAAGCAACAGAAGACCATCCAGAGCATCATCGACCAACAGAAGAAGCGCGACGCGGAACTGAATGCCCGTATCGACAAACTGATTGCCGAGGAAATAGCCCGTGCGAAGGCTCGTGCAGAGGCAGAGGCCAAGCGTAAGGCTGCGGAAGAAGCGGCCAAGAAGCGTGCAGAGGAGGAAGCCCGTCGCAAGGCTGCCGAAGCTGCTGCTGCCAAGAAGCGGGCTGAGGAACTGGCACGTAAGAAGGCTGCTGCTGAAGCTGCTGCCAGAGAGAACGCACGAAGGATCGCCGAAGCGAAAGCCAAGGAAGAGAAGGCTAAGGCTGAGGCCAGGGCTGCAGCTGCGAAGAAGGATGCTGAAGCCAAGGCAGCAGCAGAGCGTGCTGCCCGTGAGGCAGAACGTGCACGACTTGAGGCAGAGCGCAAGGCCAAGGCAGACGCTGAGGCTCGCAAGAAGGAACTGGCTGAGGCCAACAAGCGGGAGGCTGCTGAGAAACGCAGACTGGAAGCTGAGGCCAAGAAGCGCGCAGAGGAGTCGAAGGCTGAGTATTCCGTTTCGACGGTAGATCGCCAGTTGAGTGGCAATTTCGAGAGCAATCGTGGCCGACTGCCATTCCCCATTACTGGCAGCTATCGTATCATGAACCGTTTTGGTACGAATAATGTGACGGACGTGAAGGGACATGTGACCCTCGACAAGAAGGGCATCGATATCAAGGGACAGCCAGGGGCTGCCGTGAGATGTATCTTCGACGGTGAGGTGAGTGCCGTGTTCAGTTATGCTGGTACGACGGTCATCATCGTGCGCCATGGCAGCTATCTCTCCGTCTATTGCGATCTGGCTTCTGTGAGTGTCAGTCGTGGACAGAAAGTAAGTGCGCGACAGACGCTTGGACGAGTGGGTTCTGAGGGTGTCATGCAGTTCCAGTTGCGAAAGGGTAATACACTGCTGAATCCTGAAGCATGGCTCGCCAAATAGACTAAGAAAGGCATCCGAAGCGGATGCCTTTTCTGTTGTTATAACGTGAGTCCATCGAGCAGTGCCACGTAGGTGTCTATCGCCTGCTCAATCTCCGAGATCCTGATGAATTCGTCGGCCGAATGAGAACGGTTGGAGTCGCCTGGACCCAGTTTGAACGACGGGAAGGGCATCAGTGCCTGGTCGCTCAATGTGGGTGAACCAAAGGGCTGCATGCCTCGATCGACGCATCTTCTGATCAGTGGGTGTTCAGCAGGGATGCTGGAGGAGTGCAGACGGAACGAGCGGGCATGGAGTTCGCACTTCGTCATCTTCTTGCGGAGGAACTCAAAGAGGTACTCGTTCTGATAGAACTCGTTCGTCCGTACATCTATGACAAAATGGAGCGTGTCAGGAATGACATTATGCTGCGTGCCACTCTCGACGACGGTTACAGTCATCTTCGTTGCACCCAGCAGAGGACTGGTCTTGCGGAACTTGTAGTCGCGTAGCCATACGAGATCGTCGAGTGCTTCATAGATGGCATTCACACCTCCCTCTCTGGCGGCGTGTCCTGATTTGCCATGGGCATAGCCATCAATCACCATCAGTCCTTTCTCAGCAATGGCAGGTTGCATGCTGGTGGGTTCGCCCACGATGGCCACGTCGATAGTAGGCAGATGGTGGATTACGCGTGAGAAACCATTCTCGCCAGATACCTCTTCTTCGGCAGAAGCCACCCAGAGCAGATTATAGTTACGCTGACGATGCAGCATAATGCGGTAGGTTTGCAACAGAGCCACCAACCCACCTCCACAGTCGTTGGAGCCTAAGCCGTAGATGGTATCACCTTCCTGTGTAGCAGTGAAAGGGTCACGTGTCCAAGACGACACAGGCTTTACCGTGTCGATATGTGCATTGAGCATCACTGTCGGACGGTTGTTGTCCCAGTCAGGACAGCCCACCCAGAGGTTGTTGCCCTCACGTCCGTGAGGCAGGTTATACATGTCAAGATACTGCGACAGCCTGTCAGCTGCCCTTCTCTCGTCTCTGCTGATCGAAGGAATGGCTATCAGCTCCTTCAACAGCGCCACTGCATCGTTGGTATAGTCCTTAATATCCATATGTATGTTGATATGATTTACTTCTTATAGTTCATCAGACCTTGGTTGAGGAAATCCATATAGGCTGCGACATCCTCATTGAAGCCTCGGCTGCCAGTGAGAGGTTTACCTGTAGCAGGATCGATGGCCACGTAGAACGGCTGTGCGTTGGCACCGAATTTATGGCTTTGCAGGTAGCTCCACTTGGCACCCACTGTGCGTAACGTCTTCTTGTTACCTTTCTCATCAGTCACCACCATCGGCTCTTTCAGTGGTGTCTTGTCGTCCACGTAGAGCGAGATGAGTACGTAGTCGTTCCGCAGTTTGTCAGCCACGCGGGCATCAGCCCATACCGATGCTTCCATCTTACGACAGTTCACGCAACCAAAACCCGTAAAGTCGATGAATACAGGCTTGCCTTGGGCACGGGCTACGGCCATACCAGACTCATAGTCATGATACTCCGCCTC
>JAEEGG010026418.1_pt1 | contig 11089 bp, 9 predicted proteins | sample 9134161 | NCBI WGS metagenome assembly JAEEGG01 (sample SAMN16246543, study PRJNA631951) | gut metagenome | biome: gut microbiome; feature: rumen; material: CR-attached | host: Bos | place: Iran: Karaj | collected 2018-10
TTATGGTCAGTTGTAAGGAATATCAAATCAGTGACGATCCATCGATGCGGTTGTCGTTCTCGGTGGACACGCTGCGCTTCGATACGGTGTTCACGGAACAGGGCAGCGCAACCTTGCAACTCAAGGTCTATAACGATAACAAACAGGCACTCGTCATCCGGAGCGTCTCGCTGGCGGTCAATCAGGTCTTCAAGGTCAATATAGACGGCGAAGCGAATCTGTCGCTGCTGCGCGATATCACGATCTACGGCGGGGACAGCATGCAGGTCTTCGTACGCGTGACGGATTTCGGCAAAGTGGGCGGTAACGATGCCGTGCTGACGGAAGACCTGTTGCGTTTTCATCTGGCGAACGGTGCCAGCCAGCAGGTGGTGCTGGAAGCCTACGCACAGAACGCCGTGCGGATCGGACACGTAGGATGCCAACGCACGGAGATAACGAGTCCGTACACCTTTACCGCCGACCTGCCCTATATCATCTTCGACACGCTGATCTTCGGTGCACCGGTCATTTTCGATGCCGGCGCACGGCTGTTCATGCACCAAGGCGCTTGTCTCGTGGCACTCGATGATGTCACGGCAAACGGCACAAGACAGAACCCGATCATCATCCGCGGAGACCGTCTGGACCGGCTTTTTGACTCCGTGCCCTACGCCTATGCCGGCGGTAGCTGGAACGGCATCTACCTGCAGGCCGACCAACCGCACACCTATCAACTGAACTACATGGACATCCTGTCCGGCAACGTGGGCTTGTCGTGTTACAGCGAGGGCACGGACGTATTACCGAACTTGCGCATGGACGGTTGCCGCATTCATAACCATACGCTCTACGGCTTGATTCTCAATAATATCGATGCGTATGTGACGAACACCGAGATCAGCAACTGCGCGTCGTACTGCGTCTATTGCGACGGCGGCAAGCATGATTTCGTGCATACGACGGTGGCGTCCTATTTCGGTTTCACCAACATCCGTATTCAGGCCGTGAGCAAAGAGAACGTGGCAGCGGTTTATATCAATAATCTCAGCAAGAAAGAGCCGACGACCAATACCTCGTTCTACAACAGCATCATCACCGGCTACCTGCCCGACCAACTGGTGGTTGCCACGCCCTTGGAGAAGTACTACCCGGGTGAGTTTGTGGGCAATTATATCGGTCAAGACACGGCGAAGATCTTCGTCAATAACTACTATAAATACAAGGAATACGTGTATTATGATTTCCGGCTGGACAGTCTGAGTCCGGCGCGGGGCATAGGCGACACGCTGGTCGCGGACACGTGTAAGACAGATCGGAACGGCATCGTGCGCGTAGGCGAAGGAATCACTCCGGACGCAGGGTGCTATCAATATCAGCCTTGATCTGCTCCCGCAGTTCGTCCAGACTCTCGAAATGTTTCTCTTCGCGTAAGAAACGCAGGAAACGAATTTTCAGCACCTGATCATACAGATCGCCCTTGAAGGAGGGAATATGGGCTTCGATGAGGCCCTGTTGGTCAATGTTCACAAAGGCAGGCGCATCGTCCATGGTAGGCGTATTGACCGTCGCCACATAGACGCCCGCTTTCGGGATGATCTTGAGCGGGTCGAGCGGCGCTATATTCGCCGTCGGAAAACCGAGTGTACGACCGACCGCTTTGCCGTGCACCACCTGCCCACGAAGGGTGTACGGATGACCTAACAGTTCGTTCGCCATGGCTATATTGCCGTTCTCCAGCGCCGCACGGATCTCCGTGGAGGACACATGCCATTCGCCCTCTATATACTCGCTGAGCGTCAGTACCTCGATGCCGCATGCCTCACCGACACGGCGGTAATCCTGCGGGTGCTTGAGACGGTCCGAACCGAAATGATGGTCATATCCCATGAGCAGCGTCGTGACCTGATAGTCCGTTTGGAGACGCGTCATGAACTCCGCCGCGGTGAGGGGTTGGATCTGCTCGAAGGGCAGCATCAAAACCTCTGCTTGTTTGCTCAGCATCGTTCGGCGCTCATCGACACTCGTCAGCAAGCGCGGGATATAATCGGCGTCGAGCACCGCACGCGGGTGCTGCTCAAACGTGACGATCAGCGGCTCGAGTCCACGCTCGTCCGCCAACGCACGCAAGTGCTCAAACAAAAACTGATGTCCGCGATGGACACCGTCAAAGAATCCTATGGTTGCGATGCGATTCAAAACCACCAATCACCAATCACAAATCCTCATAGTATCCGTGCTCGATGCCGTATTGAAGTTCGGCATCCTGAATGAGCTGAATCTGCACACCGCTGATGGCACGGTGGTCCTCTTGCGCCGCCTTGAGCACGTAGTTCAACTGCTCGGTCTCATCCACCTCACCGTCCAGATACTCCATTTCACCGCTCGCTTCATCGACACGCACGAGACCCTGTTCCTCCAGGAAATCATCCATGCTGTCCAACACGAACAAGATATCGTCCGGCGTCAGGTTACCAAGGTCTTCTGCGGGGATGGCATGATAGATAAACTCCACCAACTCGCGCTCTTCGGGCTCCAAGAGAGCCATCTCAATTGAATTATTTTCCATATTCGTTCTAAAAAACGCTGCAAAGTTACACATTTTCTTGCATATATGCAAAAAAAGTAGTAATTTTGTAGCCAAAATTAGGTAAATATGTCTGAATTTTGGAAGCGAACCCTTAGCGGGGCGGTATATGTAGGGGTTGTGATCGGTAGTATTCTGTATCACGAGGTGCTCTTTTTGAGTTTGTCAATCTGCTTGGCGTTTTTGGCCGTACGGGAATATAACTCGCTTACCCACCCGCGCTGCGGGATGGATCTGTTCGCGGAGTTGAGTGCGGTCTTCTGTATCTTCCCCTGCACGATCGCGCTGCTGTATCCGCAGCCGTGTAGCCCGTGGATCCTACTGACCCTCCTCCTGCCGATAGCGGTGCTCATTGCCGAGTTATGGAACAAAGCGGAGACCCCGATTCAGAACTGGGGACATTTCCTCGTAGGCCAGATGATGATCGTGCTGCCCTTCGCGCTGATGAACGTGCTCAATCATATCGACAAGTACCTGCTATTGGCGGTGTTTGTACTGATCTGGGTCAATGACTCGTTTGCGTACTGCGTAGGCGTGCTCACGGCGAAGAAGATGCCGGGCGGCAATCATAAAATGTTCCCCCGCGTGAGCCCGAAGAAGAGTTGGGAGGGTTTGTTCGGCGGTGTGGCTTTCACGATAGGCGCAGCGTTCATACTGAACCGTTTCGGTTGGTTCGATGCCATCACCAAAGAGGGATACGAACTGCTGATCGCCGGTGCTTTTGCGATTATCGTCAGTGCTGCCGGCACCTTAGGCGACCTCATGGAGAGCCTGTTCAAACGCTCGATCGGGGTCAAAGACTCGGGTAAGTTCCTGCCGGGACACGGCGGCGTCTTAGACCGTTTTGACTCAATCCTCTTGGCTGCACCGATCACCTTGTTGTTCGTTTGGATGCTGATACGATGCTAAAGTTTTTCGTCTCTATATTATCCCGTTTGCCGCTCGGCGTACATTATTTCTTCGCGGACTACCTGATCTACCCGCTGATCTACTACGTAGCCCGCTATCGCCGGCGCTTGGTAGCGAAGAACCTGCGGCTCTCTTTCCCCGAGAAGACCGATCAGGAGCGGAAGCAGATCGCCCGCGATTTCTACCATCAGCTCTGCTACACCATGGTGGAGACGATCTACGGCTACCGCTGTTCGGACGAAGAGATGAGACAGCGCGTAGTGTTTAAGAACATGGACGAAGTCAACCGCCTCGTGGCGGCTGCCGGCGGAGGACTGTATATGTTAGCGCATTTCGCGAACTGGGAATGGATGGCCTCCGTGCAACTATGGAACGGTCCGGGTGTGACCGAACTGAACGTGTATCGCAAGCAGAAAAGCGAAGCGATGGACCGGTTGATGCTCGCTATCCGCTCCAAACGCGGCGGGGCATGCGTGGAGAAACAGCGTATATTACGGGAACTGGTGCGGTACCGTGCAGAGAAACACCCCGTGACGGTAGGGCTGCTCAGCGACCAGAAACCGCGTCCGCAAGTGACCCGTACCTGGACCACTTTCCTCAATCAGGACACCGGCTTCCTGGACGGCGGAGAGGTGCTCGGTAAGAAATTCGGTTATCCTGTCTTCTATCTCTACATCAGCCGCGTGAAACGGGGTTACTACATCGCAGAGATGAAGACGATCGCTGCCGATCCGAAGAACACCGCCGAAGGCGAGATCACCGAGCAATACGCACGGCTGCTGGAGCAGAATATCCAAGCACAACCGCACTTGTGGCTCTGGACACATAATAGATGGAAATGGGGGCGTCCGCAAGAATGAAGTGCAGTGTCATCATATTGAACTGGAACGGCGCCCGGATGCTCCGTACGTACTTGCCGTCAGTAGTGAAATCGATAATCGATAATCGAAAATCGATAATCGAACTCATCGTGGCGGATAACGGGAGTACGGACGAGAGCTTGCAAGTGCTCAAGGACGAGTTCCCTACTGTCCGAACCATCGTGCTGGACAAGAACTACGGTTTTGCGGAGGGCTATAACCAAGCGATTGCGCAAGTGGATAGCGAGTACGTAGTGCTGCTCAACTCGGACGTCGAAGTGACGGAGAACTGGCTCAGTCCCCTACTCGCTTACATGGATGCGCATCCGGAGGTAGCCGCCGTACAACCGAAGATCCGGAGTTGGCGCAACAAAGCGCTCTTTGAGCACGCGGGTGCTGCCGGAGGCTATCTGGATCCGCTCGGCTACCCCTACTGCCGCGGAAGACGCTTCGGCAAAGTGGAAGAAGACAAAGGACAGTACGACACGGTGGTGAACGTCGATTGGACCACCGGCGCGTGCATGTGCGTACGCACGAAAGTATATAAGGAGTTAGGCGGACTCGATGCAGCGTTCTTCGCCCACCAGGAAGAGATCGACCTCTGCTGGCGGATGCGCAACCAAGGATGGCTACTGGCCTGTGTGCCTCAGAGCACGGTGTACCACCTCGGCGGCGGTGCACTCAGTTACGACAACCCGCGCAAGACCTACCTCAATTTCCGCAATAACCTGCTGATGATCTACAAGAACAGCCGGTGCCGGTGGGGCGTATTGAGTATCCGGTTCTTCCTGGACATCGCCGCGGCGTGTATGTTCCTCGTAACCGGCAAGAAAGGCAGCGCCAAAGCCGTACTGGAAGCACGGAGAGATTATAAACGAATGAGAAAAAACTATAGATAATGGCATTTTTCGGATTATTTAACAGAGAGAAGAAAGAGACGCTCGACAAGGGTCTCGAGAAGAGCAAAGAGTCGGTGCTCAGTAAGATCGGTCATGCGATAGCGGGTAAGTCCACGATCGACGACGATGTGCTGGACAACCTGGAGGAAGCCCTCATCACCTCGGATGTAGGCGTGGATACCACCTTACGCATCATCGAGCGCGTACAGGAACGCGTCAAACGCGATAAGTATATCGGTACAGAAGAACTGAACACCCTGCTGGTGGATGAGATCTCCCAACTGCTGCAGGAGAACAACGTTGCCGATGTGCCGGACTTCGAGGCACCGCTGCCCGCCAAGCCCTACGTGGTGATGGTAGTCGGCGTGAACGGTGTGGGCAAGACCACCACGATCGGTAAGTTAGCCTACCAGTACAAAGCAGCCGGCAAGAAAGTGTACCTCGGCGCAGCGGACACCTTCCGTGCAGCCGCCGTGGAGCAGCTCTGTATCTGGGGTGAACGCGTAGGCGTGCCGGTCATCAAGCAGCAACAGGGCTCCGACCCCGCCTCGGTGGCGTACGACACCTTACAAAGCGCCAAAGCCAATGACGCCGATGTGGTGCTGATCGACACCGCCGGACGTCTGCATAACAAGATCAACCTCATGCACGAGTTGACCAAGATCAAGAACGTCATGCAGAAAGTGGTGCCCGACGCACCGCACGATGTACTGCTCGTACTCGACGGCTCCACCGGACAGAACGCCTTCGAGCAGGCACGGCAGTTCACCGCCGCTACACAAGTGAGCTCGCTCGCTATCACCAAACTTGACGGAACAGCCAAAGGCGGCGTGGTCATCGGTATCAGCGACCAGTTTAAGATCCCCGTACGATACATCGGGTTGGGCGAACAAATGACCGACTTGCAGGTGTTCAACCGCGTAGAGTTTGTCAAATCACTGTTAGGAAAAATTAATTAACACATATACTATTACTATGGAAAAATATCGTATCGAATCCGATTTGTTGGGTGAGCTGCGAGTGCCGGAGAAGGCGTATTACGGCGTACAGACCCAACGTGGCATCGACAATTACAAAGTGTCGAATCTGAAGATGTCCGATTTCCCGGAGTACATCATTGCTATGGCCTACATCAAGTTAGCCGCCGTGGAAGCAAACCATGACTTAGGTGTTATCAACGACGAGATCTACAAGGCGATTGCGCAGGCTTGTCACGAGATTATCGACGGCGAGATGCACGATCAATTCCCTACCGATATGGTGCAGGGTGGCGCAGGTACGACGGTGAACATGAATGCCAATGAGGTCATTGCCAACCGTGCCCTCGAGATCATGGGTCACCAGCGCGGCGAGTACCAGTACTGCTCTCCGAACGATCATGTCAACTGCGCGCAATCGACCAACGATGCCTACCCCTCCGCTTTCCGTTATGCGTTCATCCGCATGAACAAAGGGCTGGTGAGCGAACTGCAACTGCTCATCGAGTCGCTCCGTAAGAAAGGCGATGAGTTCAGCGATTCCATCAAGATGGGTCGTACGCAACTGCAAGACGCCGTGCCGATGACCAGCGGTCAGGAGTTCCATGCCTTTGCCAACAACCTCGAGGAAGAAGTAGCCAACCTCGATCGCAATGTCAAACTGCTCTATGAGATCAACATGGGTGGTACGGCGATCGGTACCGGTCTGAACGCTACCGCAGGATATGCCGAGTTGTGCATCAAGAAGATGTGCGAGTTGACCGGCGAACCCTTCTCGCTGGCGAGTGACCTCGTAGAGGCTACGCCGGATACAGGTGCGTACGTCAGCTACTCCGCAGCACTCAAACGGCTGGCGGTGAAGTTGAGCAAGACCTGTAATGACCTGCGTCTGATGGCTTCCGGTCCGCGGTGCGGTCTGCATGAGATCAATCTGCCGCCGATGGCGCCGGGTTCGTCCATTATGCCGGGTAAGGTGAACCCCGTCATTCCCGAGGTAACCAACCAAGTTTGCTTCAAGGTCATCGGTAATGACACCGCTGTCACCTTCGCTGCCGAGGCAGGACAGCTGCAACTGAACGTCATGGAACCCATCATCACCGAGTGTATCTTCGAGTCCATCACCTGGCTGCGGAACGTAATGAAGATCCTCCGCAAGAAATGTATCGACGGCATCACCATCAACCGCGAACACAACCTCGAGACCGTTAAGCACTCGATCGGTATCGTGACGGCGCTGAACCCCGTGATCGGCTACAAGGCATCGACCAAGATCGCCAAAGAGGCGCTGGAGACCGGTAAGAGCGTGTATAACTTAGTGCTGGAGCACGGCATCCTGAGCAAAGAGCAACTGGATAAACTGCTCGATCCGGCCAACATGCTGGCTGCACATTAATACATTAATACATAAATACATAAAATAAGGTGCCCGTCAGGACACCTTACTTTTTTATCTCCGTCTTCCTCCACCACCGGAAGGAGCCGAACCTCCGCTGCTGCGACCACCGCCGCCGCTGAATGTACCTCCGCCGCTACTACGTCCGCCGCCACCGCTATAGGTGCCTGAGCTACGTGTGCCGCCGCTATAGGTTCCTGAGCTTCGCGTGGAGCTGCTTGAGCTGCTGCTGCGACCACCGCTATAGGTACTGCCTGTCGAGCGGGTGGCTGTACTGGTCGAGCGGGTGCTGCTGCTCGTAGAGCGTGTTGCTGTACTGCTCGTCGATCTGGTCGAACTGCTTGTACTGGTCGATCTAGTCGAACTGCTGCTCGGCGTACGAGCTACCGTGGTGCTCGTAGAGCGCGTGCTGCTGCTCGGCGTACGGGTAGTCGTTGCGCTGGTAGAGCGCGTTGTCGTAGTACTCGGCGTACGGGTAGTCGTTGCGCTGGTAGAGCGCGTTGTTGTAGTACTCGGCGTACGGGTCGTGCTACCGAACGTGCTGCGCGTCGTGCTGCGGGTGGCATCGCTCGCTACGCGGGCCGTGCCGGTCGTGCGGGTCGTACTGCGTATCTCGCGGGCGTTGGTCATGCCGCTGTTACGACGACTGAACGAACGATCCGGATAAGCTACCGCATATTCCCTGCGACTTACGCGCTCATGCATCGCGTAATAGCCTTGATGAGGACAGGGAGCGTGACGGAAAGAGCAGCAGTAGTGGTGATGATGCCATGCGTAGCAGCGATGCCAGTACCAGTCGTGTGCCCAGCAGCTGTGTGCGTACCACCAGCCGGGGTAATAACCCCAGTACCAAGGACTCGTCCATGCATACCATGCGTCGCACCAGAACCAATCGTAGATAACAGGTCTGAAAACATATACCGGCTCTATGACGTAGTTCTCTCCGTACACATACACGTCGCCAACTACCTGAACGGATACCTCGTTGTTCTCGTCTTTCTCTACATATATCGAGGCTACATCTTGGAAGATATCCTTCGCAAGAACGGCTTGTAATACGATCAGACGCTTGTTGCCTTCGCCTGTCTCTACGACACGCAGGTAATCGACTTGTCCGTCGCCGTTCAGATCCAAGTTACAGAACGCGCTGTCCGGATTGTTGAGCATCGTCTCGAACTCTTCCAGGTTCTTAGCCTCTGCGAACAGTTTAGCTACCACCTTCAGATCGAGTCCTTCCGAGATGTCAGTACTCTTAGCGGAAACCGTTATGGTCTCTTCCGCCCACAACGCCGTCGCCATCAGCATCAGCGTCATCAGAAGTGTAGTTAATTTTTTCATAACAATTTAATTTTAAAGGGTTCACCAAAGATCATTCAAATACCGTGCCAAAGACTATACGAGTTTCAGATCATGGTGCATTTTTTCTTTTTTGGTGCGCATGTAGCGTTCGTTCCAACGGTTCGGTTGGATCTCAATCGGTACGTTCTCCACGATCTCTATACCGTAACTCTCCAAGCCTACCCGCTTGACGGGATTATTAGTCATCAAACGTAGTTTGAGTGCACCCATCTCGCGAAGTATCTGTGCGCCCACGCCATAGTCACGTTCGTCCGGACGGAAACCTAAATGAATATTCGCCTCCACCGTGTCATCGCCCTGCTCCTGGAGCTTATACGCGCGTATCTTATTCATCAAACCAATCCCGCGACCCTCCTGATTCATATAAACGATGATACCCTTGCCCTCGGCCTCGATCATCTGCATGGCTTTGTTCAACTGCTCGCCGCACTCGCAGCGCTTGGATCCGAAGATATCGCCCGTCATACAACTGGAGTGCACCCGACAGAGGATGGGTTCGTCTTCTTTCCATTCACCTTTGGTCAACGCCACATGCTCCAGACCCGTCGTCAGATCACGGAAGGGTGTCAACATAAACTCCCCGTTCTGCGTGGGCAGAAAGACCGTTTCGCCTTTCTCAATAAGACCATCATTGAGCGGCTTGTCCGCGATCATTTCATCATTGAGCTCGTCTTGCGAGCGCTCATTAAGCCTATAGGCAATGAGATCCTTGATCGTAATGATCTTCAGGTCGAACTCTTTCGCCACTTCCTGCAACTGCGGCATACGTGCCATCGTGCCGTCCGCGTTCATGATCTCGATCAGTGCCGCTGCCGGCTGGAAACCCGCTAACCGCGCCAGATCGACACCGGCTTCGGTATGACCTGCGCGCTGCAGCACACCACCCGACCGCGCATACAGCGGGTTGATATGTCCCGGACGACCAAACGTCTCGGGTTGGCTCTTCGGGTCGGCAAGCGCCCGGATAGTAGCGGCACGGTCAGCAGCCGACACACCCGTCGTACAGCCCTCGAGCTTATCAACCGTCACCGTGAACGGCGTGCCGAGCATCGAGGTGTTAGTCGTCACCTGATGCATCAGATCCAACTGAGCACAACGCTCCTCCGTGATCGGACAGCACAACACACCACGCCCGTGCTTCAGCATGAAATTCACTTTCTCCGGGGTGATCTTCTCCGCCGCAATGATGAAATCGCCTTCGTTCTCGCGATCCTCATCGTCCACCACAATCACGAACTTACCCTCACGAAAGTCCTGTAACGCTTCTTCTATTGTATTTATCTGCATATATTCGTATTTTTTCTTTCAATCGTCTCCATCCGATCACCCACGCCTCGGGGTTGAAGAGCGGCGAGTCGGTGGCAGCTTTGTACGTAAGGAAAACACCCAAGGGGAACAGCACAAACGAACTGAGCCACATGCCTGCCCAACAAGGCCACAAAGCCTCACGCGCCATCTTATATCCCGCGTTATCGATGATATAATAGATGATAAACAGGATCACCGAGATCACCACCGGAGCACCCAAACCGCCCTTACGGATGATCGCGCCGAGCGGGGCGCCGATGAAGAAGAACACCAGACACGCAAAAGCCAGCGTGAACTTACGGTGCATTTCCATCGAGTGCTTGCGGATATAGCGCTCGGCATCGTCCAGCATGATCGCGTTATACTCGATCTGGTCGCGGTAGTTGATCGCTTTCTCCAGCGCAAAACGCTTCACCAACCAGATCTGCTCCAGCGTCGCCGACGCCCACAGCGAGTCCAGGTTATACGCCTGCTCCTCCTCCGGCGTCAACACCTCCGGGATAGCCACCTCGGCATGCGTGTTATCGCGCCCGAAATAGCGGTTCTGTATCAGATCCGTACTCTGCTCCTCAAAGCGCGCCTGAGACACCGTTCGCATCGAGTCGATCGAGTGCTGCAACTGAGACAGGTTCTTGCTCACGTGCTGGTCCTCCAGCAAGGACTCGTCATACCGACTGAAATCCGTTGCGAAATCAATCACCACGCGCTTGTGGGAGAAGGTCTCGCGCCTATACGGAATACTCTTGGTAGTTCCCGTCGCACGCTGCTGCTTCTTGTCCAGATTCTCAAACGACTCCCCGTTGATCAGATCCAGCATC
>JAEEGG010026419.1_pt1 | contig 11089 bp, 8 predicted proteins | sample 9134161 | NCBI WGS metagenome assembly JAEEGG01 (sample SAMN16246543, study PRJNA631951) | gut metagenome | biome: gut microbiome; feature: rumen; material: CR-attached | host: Bos | place: Iran: Karaj | collected 2018-10
AACACGGGCTTCTGAGTTTCCCTGGGGTAAACTCTGACTTTACCCTAGGGAAACCCCCAGTTTACCCTACTGAAACCCAGGGTTTGCCCGGAGCAAAGTCAGAGGCCTTTGGGCTGATTTTTCTTTTGTCCTTATTTTTCGCATATTATCTGAAATCATATCAATTTTTTTTGGTTATTCCGAAAATAATGGCTAACTTTGTGCCATCATTTATTAAGCATGAAGGAAATGACGATGAAAGATAGTGTACTGATTTTGAGCGGCGGAATGGACAGCGTGACGCTGCTCTACGACCAACAAGAACGTATTGCTTTGGCCGTGTCGTTCGACTACGGGTCGAACCACAACGCCCGGGAGATACCGTTTGCCCGCCTGCATTGCGAACGATTAGGCATTGAGCACCTGATTATCCCCCTGAGTTTCATGGCCGAGTATTTCGAAAGCTCGTTGCTGCAGGGTGCAGACGCTATTCCGGAAGGGCACTACGCAGCTGATAACATGAAGTCTACCGTGGTGCCTTTCCGCAATGGCATCATGCTCTCGGTAGCTATCGGACTGGCCGAGAGTCGTGGGTTGAAGCACGTGATGATGGCCAACCACGGAGGCGACCACACCATCTATCCCGACTGTCGTCCGGAGTTTGTGGCAGCCATGAGCGAGGCAGCCCGTACGGGCACTTACCCAGGCATTACGCTGCTTTGTCCATTCACTAATCTGACGAAGGCTCAGATTGCTGCCCGTGGCCGCGAATTGGGGATTGACTATGCTGAGACCTGGTCGTGCTACAAGGGTGGCGAGCGCCATTGCGGCCGCTGCGGTACCTGCGTCGAGCGCCGTGAGGCATTGGCCGAGGCTGGTATCGATGATCCTACACTTTACGAAGAGTAGAGCGATTATCCGAACAATGCCCGCAGGGCTTCTTCTACCTTGCGGACGGGGTGAAGGGTGATGTGGAACTTCTTGCGGTCGAAGCCTTGCAGGTTGTACTTGGGTATGATGATGTTGCTGAACCCTAATTTCTCGGCTTCGGCAATGCGTTGTTCGATACGGTTGACAGGGCGTACCTCGCCGCTGAGTCCCACTTCGCCTGCCATGCACCAACCCGTCTCGATGGGGGTATCGACGTTCGACGAGAGAATGGCGGCAATGACAGAAAGGTCCATAGCCATATCGGTGACGCGAAGGCCTCCGGCAATGTTGAGGAACACATCTTTCTGCATCAGTTTGAATCCCACGCGCTTTTCGAGGACGGCCAGCAGCATGTTCAGGCGTCGCTGGTCAAACCCAGTTGCAGACCGTTGTGGTGTGCCGTATGCTGCCGTTGACACAAGGGCCTGCGTCTCGACGAGGAACGGGCGTACCCCTTCGATGGCCGAGGATATAGCCACACCACTCAGTCCGTCGTGGTCTTCTGTAAGCAGGAGTTCGGAGGGGTTTGAAACTTGTCTCAGCCCGTTTTGTAGCATCTCATAAATACCTAATTCAGAGGTACTTCCGAATCGGTTCTTAATGCTTCGCAGGATACGGTACACATGGTGTTGGTCGCCTTCAAACTGGATGACGGTATCGACAATGTGTTCCAGAATCTTTGGTCCTGCCAGTGTTCCTTCTTTGGTGATGTGGCCAATGAGGATAACGGGCACGCCACTGGTCTTGGCAAAGCGGAGCAGGGCAGAGGCACACTCGCGCACTTGGGCTATGGAGCCTGCCGAAGACTCGACGTCTTCTGTTGCGATAGTCTGGATGGAGTCGATGATGACCAAGTCGGGTTGTGCTTCCCGGATATGCTCGAAGATGGTTTCCAGCGAGTTTTCACAGAGTATCATCAGATTGTCGGAGATTCCCACATTCCCTTGTACTAAACGTTCGGCACGCATCTTCAGTTGGTGGGCACTCTCTTCACCGCTGACGTAGAGCACTTTCATTTCCGACATTTGAAGGGCTGTCTGTAGCGAAAGCGTTGACTTACCGATACCTGGTTCACCGCCCAATAAAACAATGGAGCCAGGAACCAGTCCACCTCCTAACACGCGATTTAACTCACCGTCGTGCATGTCGATACGTGGGTCGTCAGCCGCAGAAATCTCGTGCAGCCTGAGAATCTTGTTCTTCCGCAGTTGGTGGCCTGTGGATGCTGCCGCCGAAGTGGCGACCTGTTGCCGGGTGTCTGCCACCCGTATTTCCTTGAATGTGTTCCATCTGCCGCAGGCAGGGCATTTGCCAATCCACTTGGGAGACTCCTGCCCGCAGTTCTCGCAGACGTAGGCTATCTTATCTTTTGCCATCTTTGCTTAGGGCATTAAGAAAATTGTTACCGAACGGGCCGCCTGGGCACCCATGACCAATACTTGGGCTATGTCGGCCGTTTTGGATGGGCCGCTGATGAAGGTTCCGTAGCCATAGTCGTTGAACTCAATGCGCTTGTAGGCTTCGTGCATGTTGTTCACGATTTCCGACTTTTTCAGCAGGATGACCAGGTTCTCGCTGATGAAGCATACAGCTTTCTCCTTCATCTGCTGGGGAATCCAGATGCAGCCATTCTCGGCTACGCCGAACATGCCGTGGATGACACCGACATCGGTACCATTCAGGTCGTGGGCACGGCCCACGGTGTCGGGGTTGCGAGTGGCAATGGTTACTTCGGGTAGGTTCGAGGCTATCTCTTTGGCATCGGGATAGAGTTCCCGGATGAGTGTGTTGATGTCTCGTCCTGCGTCCACTTCGATGACTTGTCCGCCTACCATCTCGCTCATCTTGACAAACTGCACCAGCGGCTCGGGATAAGTAATGGCCTGGATGTCGCTCAAGTCGGGCATGTCATACTTCTGGCGGATGTTGGCTCTGTATTTCTTCAGTATATCTTCTTTACTACTCATAATAAGCCCACCCAAGCCCTCCCCAGGGAGGGGTGTTTTATTACACATTTGGGTGCTCCATTTTTTTTGTTAATACTCACATTATACTATCATTCAGCCTCTACATGTCTCTAAACATCCCCCTCCTTGAGAGGGGCTTGGGGAGGCTTCATAACTCCTTAATTACCTCATGGAATGGTTTCTTGGGGAATTTCATCATCTCGTGTCCCTCGGCCCAGGGGTTCAAGCCGTTATTCATCATGAATGGCGGAATGAGGTTGGCCAACGGCGAGACGGCGGTCGCCATCTTGTACAATCTGGGGCTGCCGAAAAGTACGCTCATGCCCTTGCACATCAGTTTCTTCTCGGGATTGGCCGTGCCGAACTCGTCGAGTTGCTGGCGCCATTTGTATATCTGGTCGCCGAGGTCAATTTTTACCGGGCAGACGCATTGGCAGCTGTTGCAAAGCGTGCATGCGGAGACATTACCCGAATGTTTCTGCTTGTCACGTAGCATGCCGAGGTTGATGCCTACCGGGCCAGGAATGAAGTAGCTGTATGAATAGCCGCCGCTGCGACGGTAGACGGGACAGGTGTTCATGCACGAGCCGCAGCGGATGCACTTCAAAACTTCCCAATGCTCCGGATTGCCTATCCACTCCGAGCGACCGTTGTCCACCAAAATGATGTGCATTTCGTGAGCCGTGGGGCGTGCTTTACGGAAGTGCGAGGTGTAGGTTGTCGTAGGCTGACCGGTACCTGCGCGGCATAGCATGCGTTGGAATACGGCGAGGCAGTCGTAGTTGGGGATAACCTTCTCCAGCCCGATAGCAGCAATGTGCAGTTTGGGGCACGATGTCGACATGTCGGCGTTACCCTCGTTGGTGCAGACGACTATATCGCCAGTTGCTGCAATGCCGAAGTTGGCACCCGTCATGCCTGCGTCAGCCGTCAGGAACTCGTTGCGAAGACTAAGACGTGCCATGTATGTCAGGTACGTGGGGTCGTGGTTGCCTTTTTCCTTTGAAATACCCTTCTCTTCGAACAGTTCGCCCACGTCGTCGTGGTTCAGGTGAATGGCAGGCATCACAATGTGACTGGGTTTCTGGCCCTTCAGCTGGATGATGCGCTCGCCGAGGTCGGTCTCTACCACTTCTATGCCCTTGCTCTCCAAGTAGGGGTTCATCTCGCACTCCTCGGTGAGCATTGACTTCGACTTCACCATCTTTTTCACGTCGTGGTTCTTCAAGATGCCATAGACTATCTCGTTGAACTCGTTGGCATCCTTGGCCCAATGAACGATGCAGCCGTTATTCTCGGCGTTGGTGGCAAACTGGTCAAGGTATTCGTCAAGATGGGTAATGGTGTGGCGCTTGATGGCCGATGCCTTCTCTCTCAGCTGTTCCCATTCGTCCAGCCCCAAAGCCATGTTGTCGCGTTTCGTACGGACGGCCCAGAAGGTGGCATCGTGCCATTTGGCGTATGTCTGGTTCTTCAAGAACTCTTTCGCTGCTTTTGAATGTGTTGTACTCATAATCCTTTCGTTATTACGATGTAACGTTTCACGTCGTTATAGCCCTGCGGCCAGAATCTCAACCACGTGTTTGAACTCAATCTTCAGCCCTTGCTTCTTGGCCACGCCAGCCATGTGCATCAGGCAGGAACAGTCGGGGCCTGTGATATATTCGGCACCCGTCTGGATGTGCCGTTCCACCTTGTCCTTGCCCATTTGTGCCGAGATAGCTGTCTCCTCAATAGAGAACATGCCGCCGAAGCCGCAGCACTCGTCGGGTCGCTCTGGTTCAACAACGTTGATGCCGTCGACAAGGCTGAGCAGGTCGCGAATCTTGTTGAACTTCTCCACATGCTGTTCGCTGGGACTGCTGAGTCCGAGCTCGCGTACTCCATGACAGGAATTGTGGAGCGATACCTTGTAGGGGAATGTGCCCAGCTTCTGCTTTACCTTTACTACATCGTGCAGGAACTCCACAACGTCCATCGCCTTCTTGGCAGTCTGGCATTCGTGGGCCAGCAGACGGGGGTAGTTGATGCGGATGAAGGCCGTGCAGCTGACACTGGGGGCCACTACGTAATCGAAGCCCTTGAACAGATTCTCAAACTTCTCGGCCAGGGGAATGGCTTGCTTCTCGAATCCTGCGTTGGCCATTGGCTGGCCGCAACAGGTTTGCCGTTGTGGATAGGTTACGTCTACCCCCAGGTGCTTGAGCAACTTGTAGGTCGCCATGCCCACCTCCGGATAAACGGCATCCACGTAGCAGGGGATAAATAGTCCTACTTTCATACGTATAATGCTTTAGCTATTATCAATTATAATACATGCAGTCCGAGGAATACCATCAAGCCGTTCATGAGTATCCAGAAGATGGCGAACGGCATCGTCTTGCGCATGATGTCGCCGTCCTGACCCTCCATGTCACAGGCAGCGGTAGCGATGGCAATGGACTGCGGTGATAGCAGTTTTCCTCCTTCCGAACCTGCGCAGTTTGCAGCAGCAAGCCAGTTAGTCTCATTACCGCTGACGCCGAAGAAGTTGGCGTTGTGAACCAAATCGAGCTGTCCGGCGGCGGCAGCCTGCAGTTTGCCGAACAGAATGTTGGCTGAGGTGGCAGAACCGGTAACGAAGGTGCCAATGGAGCCAATGAGCGGAGCAAAGAAGGGATAGGCAGAGCCTGTCATGGCCACGAGACCGGTGGCGATGGCGAGCGTCATGCCGGTATTGTTCATCAGCATGGCCAAGGCTACGAGACAGCAGATGGTCAGCGCCGTCTTTTGCAGGCCGTAAGCTGTTTTGCCCAACATCTTCATCAGTTTGCCGAAACTTAGTCCCTGGATGAGACCGCCAATTACTGCACCGAGAAAAATCATGAGACCTGCGTTTGACAACCATCCAAAGGAGAACGTATTGCCAATAACGGGCATATCGAACTTAGTCACCAAAGTTGATTTGAGCAGTTCGTTCACGGGCGGGACAATCTTGCTGCTGATGAGGATGAAGAAGATGATGAGTCCGTAGACGCTCCATGCTTTCAGAGTCTTGGTCATACCGAATTTTTTCTTCTCCACATGCACCATGTCTTTCTCGGCTTCATGGCGCAGGAACAGTTTGTTGTAGATCCGCATGGCTATGATGGCAGCAACAGAACCGAGGATGGCAGGTGTCTCAGGGCCAAGGAAGTATGCACAGCAGAATTGCACGATGATAGAGAAACAGCCAACAAACAGCGCCAGCGTCAGGTTCTTTATAATCTTTGTACGGTCGGTCATCATGAGAATAAGGAACGGCGTGATGAAGAACATCAGCGAGAGTTGCAAAATAATAAAGGTGGCCACCTCGCAGAGCATTTCGGGTGATGCCGTTCCGTCGGCTACTTGGTTGGCCAACGTCGTAGCCGGTAGTCCAACCGCACCGAAGCCCACGGCGACCGTGTTGGCTACCAGACAGATAACGGCCGAGAACATGGGCTTGAAACCCAGTCCAATGAGGATGGCAGCAGGAATGGCAACGGCCGTTCCGAAGCCTGCCATACCTTCAAGCACACCGCCGAATCCCCACGTCAGTAACAGCACAAGTAAGCCTTTGTCGCTGGTCAGCTGAATAAACTGTGTCTTGATGGTCTCAATCTCCTTCGTTTCCACCAGGATGTTATAGCTGAATATGGCGCAGATGATAATCAGAATTATCGGGAAGCATGCCTTGAGGAATCCTTCCACGACCGACCAGAGGGTGATACCATAGATGGATACGTCTGCATACTTCTCGGGCACAATGCCAAGCGCCGGGGCTGCGAACAATGCCAGCAAGATGGTGACTACGAGGGTGATTAAAGCGCTCTTCCATCCTGACATTTTCAGGCCCATCATCAATATGAAGAGCAGGGCGATGGGAATTACAGAGATTAGTGCAGCCATAGATTCTTAGCTATTATGATATAAGTTTCTGCAAATATAGGCATTTTCCTGCAAACGACCGCAATCTTTTTAGTGAAAAATTCAAAAATGACAGGAATAAAAATATTTTGCTTACTTCTTGGTCGGCTCGTTTTTTTTTCGTATCTTTGCGGCAAATAACTAACACGTATTGTCTATGCTGAATCAATTCTTATCAGAACTGCGGAAGTTGGTACCCAACGAGCGCATCTATACCGACGAGCTGCGACGGTTAGGGTGGGGGACTGACGCCAGTTTTTATCGTCAGATACCGAAGGTCGTTATTCGTAGCGACGGCGAGCAGGAAATCAGCCTTATTGTTGGTCTCTGCCGCAAGTACAAACTGCCTTTCACGTTCCGCGCTGCCGGCACATCGCTCTCCGGCCAGAGTTGTACAGACTCCGTGCTTATCGTTGCTGGCAAGCATTGGGAACGCTACAGTATGGCGGCTGACCGCGAGACCATTACGTTGCAGCCCGGCATCGTAGGTGCCCGCGTCAACGAGATTCTGAAGCCTTACGGACGTGTGTTCCCGCCTGATCCGGCTTCGATTGGCTCGGCTATGGTGGGCGGTATTGTCGTCAACAACGCTTCGGGAATGAACTGTGGCGTCCATGCCAACAGCGACCGCATGCTGGTGTCGGCCCGCATCATCTTGACCGATGGCACCGTTTTAGACACGGGCTCTGAGGAGAGCCGCAGGCAATTCCGTGAGACTCATCCGGTTTTTCTGGAGAAGATTATTGCCCTTCGTGACAAAGTCAGAGCCGACAAGGAATTGGCCTCGCGCATACGTACCAAATATTCTATTAAGAATGTAACGGGTCTGAACCTCCGTCCACTTGTGGCTTATGACGATCCGTTCGACATCATTGCCCATTCGATGGTCGGTAGCGAGGGTACGCTGGCCTTCCTCTCGGAAGTGACAATGAAGACGCTGTGTGATTATCCCTTCAAGGCCTCGGCTATGGTCTACTTCTTGACTATGAAGGAAAGCTGTGAGGCTGTGGTGGCGATGAAGAAGTTGAAAGCCGGTGATGAGGACTTGAACATGAGTGCTGAGCAGTTGATGGTGAAATCTGCCGAAATGCTCGACTATATGTCGCTCAATAGCGTTGATGACCCTGTCTTCCTGCAATACAAGAAAGATGTGGATGCCGGGAAGATTGAGGGCGTGAAGCCGGGCGACTATCATAACCTGACGGCTATCCTGACCGAGACTAAAGCCATCACCCATGAGCAGCTGCTCGAAAAGATTGCTACAATCAAGGAATGTTTGGGACAGTTCCGGCTTTATCAGCCTGCAGAATTCACAGAAGATCCTGCAGTCTATGGCAAGTACTGGGCCATCCGAAGCGGCATCTTCCCCAGTGTGGGCGGTACGCGACCAGTCGGCACTTCCTGCCTTATTGAGGACGTTGCATTTCCCATTGAGAGCCTACCTGAAGCTACGGTTAGACTCCAACAGCTCATTGCCGACCACGGTTATTCGGACGCTTGCATCTACGGCCATGCCTTCGAGGGCAACTACCATTTCATCCTGAACCAAAGTTTTGCTGAGAAAGCCGAGGTTAACCGTTATGCCGACATGATGAAGGCCGTAGCCCGTCTGGTGGTTGAGAACTACGATGGTTCGTTGAAGGCGGAACATGGAACGGGTCGTAATATGGCTCCTTTTGTGCGTTATGAGTGGGGTGACAAGGCTTACGATGCTATGCGTGAACTGAAGGCAATCTTTGACCCAGAGGGATTGTTGAACCAAGGTGTTATCTTCAACGATGATCCTGAGTGCTTCATCAAGTGCCTCAAGCCGTTACCCGTCCTTGATTTCAACTTTGATGCGGTGCCTGATGGTGGCCAATACCTGATGGATCCGACACTTTCTACTGCGAAAGAAACCATCGAACAGGTACGCCGCGCCAACAAATGTATTGAGTGTGGCTTCTGCGAGGTTAACTGTATGTCGTGTGGACTGACGCTGTCGAGCCGTATGCGCATCGCTGTGCAACGCGAAATCCGCGAACTCACCGTCAAGGGATCCGACCCTGAACGGCTTGCTACGTTAAAGAAGCAATATAAGTATTACGGTGACCAGACATGTGCGACGGATGGTCTCTGCTCAACGTCATGCCCCATGAAGATCAATACGGGCGAGTTGACCCACCTTATTCGTCAGATGGATATGAACGAGAGTCCTCTTGGATACAAAGTAGGTGAGTTCGCTGCTAACCACATGGCCGGCATCAAATCAGGACTGCGTGTTGTTCTCGATGTGGCTCATCTCGGACATGTCACACTCGGTCCTACGCTAATGACAAATGTATGTCGCACCATGAACAAGATGGGAATGCCGCTGTGGACGACGGCCATGCCTCGGAAGAAGCGTCAACCTAAACCTTCGGATCTTACGCAGTTTATCATCGATCGTTCGCTGCCTCATGATAAAAGCCCTCAGACATCTGATTTGAAAGTTGTCTATTTCCCCAGTTGCATCAACCAGACCATGGGACTCTCGAAAGAGTCACCGGTCGAGCGTCCGTTGGTCGATGAAGTATCCCAACTGCTTCACAAGGCAGGTTATGAGGTCATCTTCCCGGAAGGCATGGAACGCATGTGCTGCGGACAAATCTGGGAAAGCAAAGGCATGCTCGACATCGCCGATCGGAAAAGCGGTGAACTTGAAGCGGCATTATGGAAGGCTTCAGAACAGGGCCGCTATCCTGTACTCTGTGCGCAGAGTCCTTGTTTGCATCGCATGAAGAAGGTGATGCATCGTATGCACCTCTACGAACCGGCAGAGTTTATCATGACCTATCTTGTGGACCGTCTTGACTTCCATCCTATTGACCGCCATGTTGCGCTGCACCTCACCTGTTCTACCCGTGAGATGGGTGTCGACAAGGATATGATCGCCCTGGCCCGCCTTTGTTCCAACAACGTTTATTTGCCCGAAGGGGTAGGGTGCTGTGGCTTCGCTGGAGACAGGGGATTCACTTTCCCTGAACTGAACAAGTACGGACTTCGCAAGTTGCGTCCGCAGATTGAGGCGAACCATATCGAGATAGGCTATTCCAACAGCCGGACCTGTGAGATTGGTCTTGAGTCCAATACGGGCATCCCATACATGAGCATCGTCTATCTTGTCAATGAGTGTACGACACCCAAACAGGAAAAAGTATAAACATATAAACATACAATTATGAAAAAAACGTTATTATCAATGGTTTTAATGGCACTCACGATGAATGTTAGTGCCCAGGAAAAGACCACCATCGAAGTGCCCCAGTGGGTGAAGAACATCAAATTTAGTGGATACGGCATGATCCAGTATCAGGCTCAAGACCCTGAAGACAACCACACTAATAGCATTAACCTCCGTCTGGCACGTTTCATCCTGGACGGAAAGATTGGCGATTTCGACTGGCGTGCACAGATCCAAGGCACCAACGTGAAAGGCCCCGGTGAGCCCACCGTACAATTGGTCGACCTCTATGCAGAGTGGGCCAAGTACAAAGAGTTCCGCGTCAAGGCTGGACAGTTCAAGCGTGCCTTCACTTTCGAGAACCCCACTCACCCTATCACACAGGGCTGGTACTCGTATGCCAACGTCATCAACGCCCTCTCGGGCTTCGGTGATCGTACTGGTGAGAAATCAAGTGGTGGCCGCGATATTGGTCTTCAGATACAGGGTGACCTGTTGCCCAATTCCAACGGACGCAGTCTGCTGCACTACCAAGTAGGTGTCTACAACGGTGAGGGAATCAACTCGAAGGATGCCGACAACCGCAAGGACATCATTGGCGGTTTGTGGGTAATGCCTATCCAGGGTGTCCGCATCGGTGCCTTCGGATGGACGGGTAGCCGTGCTGCTATTGGCGAGAAGAACCGCTATTGCCTCTCGGCAGAGTACGACAAAGACGAATACACTTTCCGTGCCGAGTATCTGCATAGTCAGGGAATGGGTGCTGACGCCTCACTGGGTGACAAGGCGGACGGTTGGTACGCCTTTGGCATTGTGCCCGTGGTGAAGTCAAAGCTGCACGCTAAGGCTCGCTACCAGACCTACCGCAAAGCGAAGGATTGGGATTCGGCAAAAACCATGTACGAGGTAGGTCTGAACTACTATTTTACTCCAAAGCTGCAGATCAATGCCGAGTACAGCCGCGTGAACGACCGCACGTTGGCCAAGCACGATTACAACTTCGTGGATGTAGAATTTGACTTCCGTTTCTAAAAGACTTAAATAAGAATTATACATTATGGATTACAAAGAAATCACAAACGTT
>JAEEGG010026420.1_pt1 | contig 11088 bp, 9 predicted proteins | sample 9134161 | NCBI WGS metagenome assembly JAEEGG01 (sample SAMN16246543, study PRJNA631951) | gut metagenome | biome: gut microbiome; feature: rumen; material: CR-attached | host: Bos | place: Iran: Karaj | collected 2018-10
TTTGCCGTTATAGTCCTGCCAACGCACCGTGCCGCTTGCGGATCCTTGCGCTGTGCCGTCGTCGCGCACCATCGCCGTGATCTCGACGTCGAACAGCGGATCGGAAAACGGGATCGCTTCCGCTTTCTCCGGCGTGATATAGAGGTTGGACATAATGCAGTCCACGTCGCCGCTCTGTGCCGCCGCAACGATGCCGCCGAAATCGTAGATTTTAAACTCCACGTCCGCATTGAGCCACGCGGCAAAGCGGTACGCAAGCTCGATGTCGTAACCCGCAAGCTCCGTTCCGGCGAAGTAGGAATACGGCAAGGCCGTACCCGCGGTGCCGACTCTGAGGTGCGTCGAAGGATTCTCCGGCACGGCAATGTCCGGCATCGTCTCGTCGCCGTTTATCACCCATCTCAGATACATATCGTCGAGCGTGCCGTCCGCTCTGCACTCCGCAAGAAACGCGTTGATCCTGCCCTGCAGGTCCGTGACGGCCGCTTTCGGAGAAATGCCGACCGCAACGGTATTAACGCTGTAATTTTCGTCCAGCAGACGAACGCCCTTCGTTCCGTTCGCAAGCGCAAATTCCATTTCACGCCTTGCGTATACGAACGCGTCGAGGCGACCTTTTGCAACGTCCTCGTACGCCGCGGTACAATCGTTGTAAGCCAGAACCTCGGCGTTCGGGTAATCGCGCTTCAGCATGTCAAACTCCATCATGTCGCCCTGTACGCCGATCTTTCTGCCCGCCTCACCCAACTGTTCCAGCAAGGTGATCGGCTCGCTGCCGGGTTTTGCGCAGCCGAGCAGCAGGAACAGACCTGCCGCGATGCAGAGAACCGCCAATCCTTTACGCTTCGTTTTTTGTTTCATCAAACCTGCCATCCTCCGGCTTCAAGAATCTGTTTCCGGTATCCCCGATCGTCTCGCTTTACGGTTCCCTCCCGCTCTTTTTTCTCTGCCGCGCAGATACAGCCGCCAGAGAAGCCACATCACATGGAATACGGCGGTGATCAGCACCGCGTAGATCCCGGCCCGCAGATACTGATCGTCCGGAAGCAGCGGCAGATCCAGCTTCAAAAACAGATAGTCCGAACCGGGGTAAGCTTCGTTCAGCGCAAGGCTCGGAACGAGCATTGCCGAAAGAACGCCGACGCTGATCCAGATATCCCGGTAACGCGGTCTCATTCCATGAACCGTCATCATATAAACCGTTCCGAAAATGGGGATCAGGTGTTCGCCGAAAAACTGGTAATACCGATAGTGCATAGGACCGACGTTTGTCAGCACCGTCTGCGGAACGATACAGGAAAGTGTTGCGCCGAACAGGGTAATGAAGAAATTGATGCCGAAAAGCGTGCGATTTTTTGACGGCACCATAAACATACAGCAGATCAATCCCATATCGCAGACGTGGAGGGGAAGCTTTGCCATCATCAGGTTTTTCCCGCTGTCGTCCCCGACGTACAGCAGCCAGCAGAAATAGCTGAACTCCATCACAAACATGGCAAACGAAAGAAGAAACCGAAGATGGGTCTCTCCCTTCCATTCTCTCAGCCGACGTCTCCCGTACCATACGAGGATCAACAGCCCGACGGTAACGAGGATCGGCATAAAGTGCATCAGCGTGTAGGCGCGGAAGGTCCCGTCTGGTCCGTATCCGAAAAAGCCGTCTCTGTAATACGTATACTCACTGCTCATGATCTTTCTCCGGTTCTTCGCAGTAAAACGCCTTGATATACAGATCGCACAGTTCCCCGGCGGAAAGGCCGCTCTTGTATTTTTTCTCCATCATGTTCAGAATACGGCGCGGCACGATCAATTCACCGTCCGTATCATGAAGGCGATCCGTATCTGCCAGCGCTTTGATCGCAGAGTGAATATCCGGACGGTCAAAGGCGTCCGCCGTCTGGTAGTATCGTTCCAGATCGGCCTTTCTGCGGCTGTGGATCGCGTTATGGATGACGCGCAGAAGCGTCGCCAGTCCGGAGCTACTGCCGCACATGAGAAGCAGGATGACCGGCAGCGGCAGATGATCCGCGATGGTCCGGATCTGGTAATGGTCTCTCCATCCGCCCGCGTCTTCGCCGATCACAAACACCATGACAAGATAAACCAGCGCGTATGCCGTGACGGGAATCACCGCGATAAAGGTGCTTCCGAACCGGATCTTATGGTCGGAATTGACAAAGAGAAACAGCAGGATGGACAGCAGCGGGCAGATCGTATGCAGATACAGGTTGTTTTTCCAGATCATCACGCGGTAAAAGCCCGCCGCGGGCGAAAGAACCGCAGCCGCGACCAAAAACGTCACGGCAACGCCGACGGTTCCCGTAAACATCAGGTCAACGTACCACCGCGGCAGGTGATAATTATGATTGCGCAAGCCGTCCACCGCGTACGGAATACACATCGCGGTCGCCCCGGCCATCAGCATGTTTGACAGGATCGTAAAAAGGTGATAGGTTTTCCATCCGACCTCCTGGATCTCGGGGTTCGGTTCATCCAGTAATTGGATGCACACTCCAAAAAAGACCAGAATGCAGAGCAACGAGCAAGCGATGATCGCAAGGATGCACCGGATCCTGTTGATGCACAAAGCATCCGATTTCTTTTTCTGTTTCATTGGCTGCCTCCTGTTAATCGCGTATTCGTATGCCGACCGCCTGTTTTGTGCGCAGGCTTCGGGTTTACCGACCCATGGCGTCGAGCATCCGCATGACGATCCGGCTTGAATTGTCCGCGGCAAGATCGCCCATATTTTCCACGCTGTCGTGCGCGTTGCCGTCCGCCTTGTCCGACATGCAGCGGATCACCACGAACGGGACCCGATACTGCGTGCAGACCGCCGCGATCGAAGCCCCCTCCATTTCGCAGGCGATGGCGTCGAACTGCGTTTGCAGCGTCTTCACGTATGCTTCGGACGCGACAAACTGATCGCCGGTCGCGATCGTACCCTTGAAGACGTGCTCCTTTCCGATCACCTCGACGGCGCAATTGTACGCAAGATCCACAAGAGCGGAATCGCAGAAATAGTAATCCTTTTCGCCCGCTTCCCCGTCGGTCACGCCGTTCGCCCACACAAAGCCGTCGTTCGTCATCGTGCCGTAATCATGCTGCACGAGGCGCGTGGCAATCACCTGATCGAGCACCCGCGTTTCGTCGCCGACGCCGCCCGCAATGCCGGTGAAGATCACCTCGGAGATCGAATAGCGGTTCAGCATTGCCGTCAGCGCGGATGCGGAAAGCACCTTGCCGATGCCGGAGCGCATGATCACGACCGGCTGTCCCTGCAGCGTTCCCACGTGAAAATCCACGCCGCCGAAGGTGTCCACGCGGTCGATCTTCGCCTCTTTCAGCAGCAGCGCGACCTCGTTGTCCATCGCCGAAACGATGCCGATCCGCTGCGGTTCGGCCTTTGCGCAGCCGAAAAGCCCCGTGCCGATCAGCAGCGCGCAAATGAGAAGGATTGCAATTCGTTTGTTCCTCATTTTTATTCCTTTCCCGGATTCCTTTTAAAATCATTATAATATAACAAATCCTGTCCAACAAATGTCCAACACATTTTGCCGGATTTCCATGTATTGAATCGAAATCTACGCGGCTGTTGGACATTTGTTGGACGGGTTGTGATATACGTTCGTTACGTCCGAAGGGGTCTTCGGAAAGAAATACGAATCGGAAACCGTACACAGGAGTATCGTATGAAAAGAACCGTTTGTTTTCTCGCGGCGTGCCTGTTTCTTTGTCTTTTGCTGATCGGATGCGCCAGGCAGGCAGCGAATACCGCGGAGTATCAGGGGATCGACGTCGCTTCGCCGGCGTGGGTCGCGATGCTGGAAGCCGCGAAGGACGCAAAGCAGATCTTTGTCGTCGCGACGTTATCGGAGGACGCGACGGACGCGTGGATCTCGCTGCACGAAAAGCAGAGCGACGGAAGCTGGCACATGGTCATGACGACGCCGGGCTTCATCGGCAGGAACGGTCTCGGCAAAACGCGCGAGGGCGACGCCAAGACGCCGGTCGGCGTGTTTCGCTTCAATCGGGCCTTCGGCATTGCCGACGATCCGGGCTCATTGATCCCCTACGTCAAGGTGGACAACGATACCTATTGGTCGGGCGATCCGCGCGAGGGGTACCGCTATAACGAGCTCGTCGATCTCAAAGATCTGCCGGGTCTCGATATCGAAAGCGGCGACTCCGAGCATATCATCGACTACGTCTATCACTACCGGTACTGTCTGAACATCAGCTACAACGAAGAAGGCACGCCGGGCCTCGGCTCCGCGATCTTTCTGCACTGCTTCGGTCCGGTCAAGCCGTATACCGGCGGCTGCGTCGCCATTCCGGAGGACCATATGCGGTTTGTCATGCGGCACGTCGATGCGGAAACGGTCGTGGTGATCGACACCTACGACGCCCTCTCCGGCGGTGCGGATTGGCCTTCAAGCATCTGGCCCGTCGAAAGATAACGTTCCCCTTACGTGACGGCAGGTCGGCTGTAAAGCGCAAAACTGCCGAAAATCCCGGCAGCTTTGCGATAAGCGGCAGAATGCCCGGGTTTTCGGCGTTTTTCTTTTGGTTCAATCTGTCCGGAAATCACGGGATTACACGCGTATACCCTCGCGTTTTGTCTGTTTTCCCGCATTAAAATATGGCGTCAGTACCCTCTTTTGCGGTCGATCCGATGCAGAAGCGGTTTGCCGGAAACGTAGCGCTCGAACTCGGCGCAGAATAGATCGATCAGGTTGTCTATCGAAAGACGGTTATTGGTGTTTCCTGCGACGTGCGGCGTGAGGATCAGGCTGTCGGTGTGCCGAACCGGATCATCCGACGCGGGCGGTTCCGGATCGACGACGTCCAGCGCTGCGCCGTTGAGCCGCCCTGAAGACAGTGCGTTCAGAAGAGCGGACTGGTCCACAGCGGTGCCGCGACCGACGTTGATGAGACAGCTCTCCTTCGGAAGCAGCGCGATCCGCTCGGCGGACATCAGTCCGGCCGTTTCTTTGGTGTCCGGAAGGCACATCACGAGGATATCCGTCTCCGGCAGAATTTGTTCGAGCTCGGAAATTCCGCGGATTTCATCGAACAGTGGATTTTCTTTTTCCGGATTTTTGCGGACGCCGAGCAGCTTTTTCGGATGGAACGCACGGATCCGCTCTGCAAAGCGGCTGCCGAGATCGCCCGTCCCGAGCACGGTGATCCGGCTGCCGGATACCGTCATAATCTGTTTCTGTTCCGGCTTCCACCCGCCCGCGCGGAGGGCGGCGTCGTTTTCCGGCTGCCGCCGCCGCAGCAGCAGCATGACGGTGTGCTCCGCAACCGTGACGCCGTACGCGCCGCAGGAATTGGACAGGATGCAATCCGGATTCCGATAGAGGGACGCATCGCACAGCGTATTGACGCCGGCGCGGGCAGCGCAGATCCAGCGGGCGCTTTTCGCCGCACGAACCGCGTCCGGCCCGATCGAGCCGTATATGTGAACAGCGCTGAGGGACGATTTCCTGCAGCGCTGTTGCGGAAAGGATGGTAAAACGTGAAAACTGTTGTCATCACCGGAGCCAACTCCGGTCTCGGATTTGAAACGGCAAAGAAGATCGCCGCAAGCAAGGAATACAGAGTGATCCTTGCCTGCAGGAATGATGCAAAGGCGGCGCAGGCAAAAGCGGATATCATTGCCGCGACGGGGAATGATGCGGTTGAAACTCTGCGGCTCGATACCTCTCTCCTGTCCTCCGTAAGAGAATTTGCGAACAATTACATAAAAGCATACGGCACGGTGGACGTGCTGATCAACAACGCCGGGATCTCTCCCATGCGTGACAGCGGAACGACGGAGGAAGGCTTTGAGGTTGTCTTTGCCACCAACTATCTGGGGCATTTTCTACTGACGCAGCTACTCCTTCCGCATATGGCGCCGAACGGACGAATTATTAACGTAAGCAGCGATATGCACAACCCGTCCGGAGGCATCGAGTGGAAGGGCGTGGGATATCTGGCGCATGAGGCGATGACAGATCGGCGGCGGTATTCCTATTCCAAGCTTTGCGCGATCTATTTTACGCTGAAACTGGATGAGCTGCTGAAGAAGCAGGGCTCGTCAATATCCGTCAACTCTTTCAATCCCGGCTTTATGGCAGCGACCAACTTCTCCGGCGGACATACGGACAAGGCAAGAGCGCTGGTTGTAAAGACCACCATGCCGGATCGCTACGGAGAGCTGGGGACGTCTTCCGACGCGCTGGCGCAGATCGCCGTGGACAGCCGGTTTGACGGCGTATCCGGACAGTACTTTGACAGAAGCACGAATACGAAGGATTCATCAGCTCTTTCCTACAGTAAAGAAAATCGAGATGAACTGTGGGATAAGAGTCTGGAGTATTGCGGTTTGCGGTAAGCAGAATCTCCCCGTTCCGTGTCTGATCTACTTTGGATGATCATATGAAAAACAACCCCGGCATTCGGGACACGAAGTGGACACAGTTTATCTTTTTCCTATGGACATATTGAATCAAATAATCTATATATAGTATGAAAACGAACATAATATAACAACATATTGTGGTTTATAACCAAACAGAGCAATTCGATTCCGGGTGGCGCCTCCAAAACAAAAGCACCCTTGCGGGTGCTTTTGTTTTGGAGATGGTACTTCCACGATCGAAGCGGCGCTTTAGCGTCGGTTCGATGAGGGTCGGTTCGGTAGTGAATGCGGATCCGGTGGATCCGCAGAGCCGAATCGTGACCGAGTCCGCAGGCGAGAAGCGCCTCCAGAAGAAGCCCCAAAAACCTCAGTGTTTTGGGGCTTTTTTCTATCTTGACTTGTGCTCATTTCCGAAAGTGGACACAGTTCTAAAAAAGGATGCCTAAGATAGTCTTGTAGGTCATTTCGGTTAAGAGAAGTCCCTTCGGTTGCTCACACAGATCTGTCTGCCGCTGCGGCTTTCCTGCGCGATCCGGCGTGAGCGTCCGTTTTTCCGTCCGATCGCAGAATTTACGAACCTGCGTCCTGACCCGGAGGAGCGGCAGGCGCCGGCACGGGCTTTCGTCAAAGACACGCTGTATCCGACGCTGTCCGAATGGCTGCATCTGATCGGCGGCAGACCCGGCATGGGCAAGTTGATGCTGCTTACAAAGCTTGCTGAAAGCGGAACGCCCGTGTATTACTGCACGCAGGAACATCTGAACGTGCGCTGCGCAAGACGGATTTTATCGCTTCTTCCGGACGATGTCAGGCATATGGCGATTTTTTGCGGACAGCACCGCGGACCCGGACCTCTTTGCGCTTCTTCGCGCGGCAAGGCGCGAGATGCAAACCGGCATGCTGATCTTAGACGGGCCGGAGCTGATGGTCGAAAACCGCAGCCCGTGCCCGGCGGCGAATTCGTACAACGAGGTCTGTCTTCGCGAAGCAGCCTCCGCGATGGTGCTCAACGAGTTTGCAAAGCAGTGTCATCTGTCGGTCCTTGCCGCCGTGCCGCTCTCGCGCGACACCGAGCACCGCACCAACCACCGCCCGACGCTTTCGGACGTGCGCTATCATCGACGCCGAAGCCGGACGGTTTACCGGTCTGCAGACATAAACACATACAAAGCCGCAGCGTCCCGAAGAGGGATGCCGCGGCTCTTTTTTTGATTACTGTCTGTTTCCTGTTCTTCGCAAAGAAAATTTTCTTCCGTTTTAATTTCATTTTAAGAAGCGCGGGTATGATGGTACCATCAAAGAAAGCGAGGACACACAGATGGAAAGCGTACAGGCGCCGATCACCGTGATGCAGCGGGTCGAGTGGAAATACATTTTAAGCGCGGAGCAGACGGATTTCTTCTGCGCGCGATTGAAGGGACACATGGAACCGGACGCGTACGGGCTCACGACGATCCAGTCGCTCTATTACGATACGCCGGACAGACGGCTTGTCCGGACCTCGATCGAAAAGCCGGAATTCAAGGAAAAGATCCGGCTGCGCGCCTACGGACACGCGACGAACGAAACGCCGGTGTTTCTGGAGCTCAAGCGCAAGGCGTTCGGAATCGTCTACAAGCGCCGCGTGCAGGCGACGGTCCCGGAGGTGACGCAGTTTTTTGCGGGCGAGCCGGTTCTCGGCGAAGACGGGCAGATCGATCGCGAGATCACCTATTTCCGCGATTATTACAGAACGCTCGAGCCCGCGTGCATGATCCTCTATGACCGCACCGCGTACTACGAGCCGGACGGAGACCTCAGGCTCACGATCGACCGCAATCCGCGCTATCGGCTCGATGCGCTGTCCTTCGATCACGCGCCGGTCGGGATCCCGCTGCTTGCGCCGGGCGACACGATCCTTGAAATCAAGGTGCAGGACACGATCCCGCTGTGGCTGGTCCGCATCCTCTCCGAGGGAAAGATCCGCCGCGGAAGCCTCAGCAAGTACGGCGAAGCATACCGGCGCTCAACGCCGATCCGCTGAAAGGAGTATTCTATGTTTGATTCGATCTATTCTTCCTCCGTGACCGCCGCGGAATTCTTTTGGATGGCGGGCGTCGCCGTTCTCTCCGGCATTCTCTTTGCATGGATCATGTCGCGGCGGGTGCGCTCCACGAAGCGTTTCTTTATCGTGGCGTCGCTGATCCCGTTCGTGGTCGGCGCGGTGATCACCTTTGTGAACGGCAACATCGGCGCGGGCGTTGCGATCGGCGGGGCGTTCAGCCTGATCCGCTTCCGCTCGGCGCAGGGCACGGCGGACGAGATCGCCGCGATCCTGATCGCCATGGGCGCGGGCATTGCCTTCGGCATGGGCTATCTTGCCTACGGCGTGATCATCCTTCTCGTGCTTGCGCTTCTGTACTTCCTCTTTGCGTCGCTGCACCTGTTCGACAGCAAGCCGCTGCGCGAGGAACGGCTTTTGAAGGTGACGGTGCCGGAATCGCTGGAATACACCGATATGTTCGACGAACCGTTTGCGCGGTATCTGAAAAGCGTTGAGCGCCTCGGCGTGAAAACGACCGGCATGGGCTCCATGTTCCGGCTCTCCTACCTGATCCGCATGAAGGATCCGAAGGAGGAAAAGGCGTTCATCGACGAGCTGCGCACCCGGAACGGAAACCTCGAGATCGCGCTGCTGCCGTACAGCGAGCAGCAGGCGCAGCTATAAGATCAGTCTGGTGAAAACTCATTTTCAACAGACCGGTTGATCTTACGGCATCCTGCGGAAAAAAGCTTTGCAAACCGAAAGACTGATTGTATACTGTTTGCAGAAAGGAAAGAACCATGAAACACACATTTGCTATTTTACTCATATTCGCGCTTCTCTGCACCGCCTGCGGCGTGCAGACGAACACCGGCTCCTCTTCGATCGCCGTCGTGCCGGCTTCCGAAACGTCGATCCCCGTGACGGCGGCGGCGACGGCAGCGCCGGTCGACGTCGAAACGCTGGACGATCCGACCGACAGCTCCAGGGAAGCGACGGACGATTTCACGATCACATCCGATGCCGGCGCAATTACGCCGGTCGGTTCGGTCTATACGATCACGGCGGCGGGCGAATACACGCTGTCCGGTCTGCTCTCGGACGGACAGATTGCGGTGGACGTCGGCGACGATGACGAGGTGAAGCTGCTGCTCGACAACGCTTCGATCTCCTGCAGCTTCGGCGCGCCGATCCTGATTCAAAACGCGGCGGAAGTTACGCTGAAAGCGGAAAAGGACACCTACAACACCGTGACCGATCTTCGGACCGGCAGCGCGGAGGGCGTCGAAGAGGACGCGGCGATCTATGCGGCATGTGATCTGAAGCTCACGGGCAGCGGCACGCTGATCGTCGAGACCGCGTTTGACAACGGTGTGAAATCGAAGGACGATCTTTCCGTCAAAAATCTGGCGCTGAAGGTCACGGCGGCGGGCAACGCCCTGAAAGGCAACGATTCCGTGACGATCAAGTCCGGCAGTCTCATCCTGATCTCCACCGGCTCCGACGGCGTCAAGACGGAGAATTCGGACGTCTCGTCGAAGGAGAAGCAGCGCGGGACCGTTTCGATTACGGGCGGACAGGTCGATATCTATGCTGCCTGCGACGGGATCTCCGCGGCATACAACATCGAGATCTCCGAGGAGGAGAGCTGCACCGTCAACATCTATACCGCGTCGTATGCGGACGTGGGAACGGCTGCGGCGGGTGCGGAAACGTATCTGATCGTGCCGACCTCGCTGTACAGCGACGGCTGCGACTACTATGCGTATCTCTACAACGACGACGATGCGGCGGGCATCTATGCGCAGTGCACCTATGAAACGATGGTCTACAGCGGACGCACCGGGTATTACGGGCTCGTGTTCCGCATCCCGGACGGATATCGGAACATCCTGTTCGAGATCGTGGAGCGCGGTACTGCGCCGGACGGCGAAAACTACAAAGCGAGCACGACCGGCGAGACGGTCAACACCGCAATGAACGGATATCTGATGACCTCCGTTTCCGGCGGAACGATCTCGGGCGACTGGGTCAGCATCACAAGCGGAAGCAATTCGTCCAAAACGACGTATTCCTCCAAGGGCATGAAGGCTGAAAACGAGATCATCATCGACGCCGGAACGGTCACGGTCTGCGCGGGCGACGACGGTCTGCACGCGAACAGCGGCACGGCGCTGGGAAACGGCGCGGCGGGGCTCGGCAATATCACCGTGAACGGCGGCGCCGTGACGGTGACGGCGGCGGACGACGGCATGCACGCGGACAATGCGCTGACCGTGAACGCGGGAACGGTGCACATCGTCGAATCGCATGAGGGGCTCGAGGCGAACGTGATCACGCTGAACGGCGGCACGACCCTGGTCTATGCCGACGACGACGGGCTGAACGCCTGTAAGGGCGCGGCGACGCCGATGGTAACGATCAACGGCGGGTATGCCGAGATCCGCACGCCCTCCGGCGATACGGATGCGATCGACTCGAACGGCAGCTTTCTGATGACCGGCGGTACGGTACTGGTGCTCGGCGGCGCGCAGAAGGGCGGCATGGCAGGCTCGGTGGACACCGACGGAACGGTCACCGTCACGGGCGGCACGATCGTCGCGCTCGGCGGAATATGTCAGATCCCCTCGAACGGTTCGGTCAACACCTACGT
>JAEEGG010026422.1_pt1 | contig 11087 bp, 11 predicted proteins | sample 9134161 | NCBI WGS metagenome assembly JAEEGG01 (sample SAMN16246543, study PRJNA631951) | gut metagenome | biome: gut microbiome; feature: rumen; material: CR-attached | host: Bos | place: Iran: Karaj | collected 2018-10
TCGAGGTTATGCCTATACGGTTTTTGTGTTTTTCTATGGTGGTGTGCTCTTTGCCATTGCCCAGTATCTCTATTTTGCATTTATGGATCACGGGTTCCTATTGAGTCAGTTCTCAAAGATGGTATCGTCTGAAGAAATGCAGCAAGTGCTGAAGCAATATGGTATGACGCAGATGGTGGATGAGAGTCTGCAGGAGATGGCAAATACACGTCCAATAGACTACGCATTGAACATGTTGACAATCAATATCTCTTTAGGCTTTATTTTGGGGTTGCCATTAAGCCTGATTATGCAGCGGAGTGTCAAACGAGTAAAATAGTGAAAAGAAAATCGTAAAATGGATATATCAGTAGTAATACCTCTTTATAATGAGGACGAATCAATCCCGGAACTCTATGCTTGGATAGAGCGGGTGATGAAGGAAAAAGGCTTTAGCTATGAGGTAATTTTCATCAATGATGGTTCTACTGACCGTTCTTGGGAGATTATCTCAGATTTACATAACAAGCACCCAGAGCAAGTGAAGGGCATCAAGTTCCGTCGTAACTACGGAAAAAGTCCTGCCCTTTATTGTGGCTTCGAACAGGCGCAGGGTGATGTGGTCATCACCATGGATGCCGACCTGCAGGATTCTCCCGATGAGATTCCTGAGTTATACAGGATGATTAAGGAAGATGGTTATGATCTTGTGAGCGGCTACAAACAGAAACGCTACGATCCGATTTCAAAGACCCTTCCTACGAAATTATTCAATGCAACAGCTCGCAAAGTCAGTGGCATCAAGAATCTGCACGATTTTAACTGCGGTTTGAAGGCCTATCGTAATGATGTTGTGAAAAATATCGAGGTCTATGGTGAGATGCATCGCTATATCCCTTATCTGGCTAAGAATGCTGGCTTTGACAAGATTGGCGAGAAGGTTGTCCAACACCAGGCTCGTAAGTATGGCTCTTCGAAGTTCATGGGTCTGAACCGTTTTGTCAACGGCTATCTTGACTTGTTGACGCTTTGGTTCCTGAGTACCTTTGGTAAGAAACCCATGCACGTGTTTGGTTTCTTGGGAACGCTGGTGTTCTTTATTGGCTTCGTGGCAGCATTCTATATAGGTGCTGATAAGCTTTGGTGTCTGGCCAATCACATCCCTCAACGTCTTGTGACAGACTCTCCATTTTTCTATATAGCCCTGACAATGATGATGATTGGTACGCAGTTGTTCTTGACGGGATTTGTAGCAGATTTGGTAAGTCGTTCATCCCAGGGACGTAATGATTATCAGGTTGAGACGACTTGTGGCCTGAATGATAAATGAAAAATGATAGATGAAAGAAATGATTAGTTTTATAAATAGGGGGCGGAAGTCAGAACGCAGGAGGGACATGTTTAGAAAGGCGTGCCCGGTAATCATATTTCTCGTTTTTCATTTCTCATTTCTTATCTCATCGTGTAGTACCATCGACTGCCCCGTCCAGAATAGTGTCTTAGTGCAATATGAAATCCGTGACAAAGCAGGGGAGGCTTTGTCCATTACCGATTCCTTGTCAGTTGTCAGTACTCGTGTTGATGGTAAAAATGTCCTCCTCGACATCACAACACTGCAAGATGGCAATACTATTGTCCTTAACAAATTGGTTGGTCGGTCGGCTTTCAGTCTCCCCATCAGCTATTCACATCCGGAAGACATCCTATATTTCTGCTTTAAGGATAGTGTTAAGTTGGTGGTTGATACGGTCTGGATCAAAAAGGATGATATTCCCCATTTTGAATCTGTAGATTGTGCTGCGGCTTTCTTCCATGAACTGACAGATGTGCGATATACCCACAACGCCATCGACTCTCTTGTACTTGTCAATAGATCAGTAACTTATGATGTCCAGACCATTCATTTCTATCTCTATCCGAAAACTGGCAATTAGTCTGCTGCTTCTTGTATCGGCATCGGCATCAGCCCAGTTGAAGTTCTTCTCTATTCAGAAGGACTCCATACCGTTTTTCCGTGGATTTGCCGTGTCTTTCGACCTGGTAGGTTTGGCGATGATGGAATTGTCTGACTATGGTCAGTATGAGGGCGCTCTGCGCATCAATCTTCATGATGAGTGGTTTCCAATTGCTGAATTAGGCTATGGTAAGGCTAATCATACAGATGACCCGGTAACGCACATCCGATACGAGACTTCAGCACCTTACTTCCGTTTTGGTATCGATAAAAACCTGTTGAAACAGAAGCACGGCCCCTATCGTCTTTATGCTGGTCTGCGCTATGCTTTTACCTCCTATAAGGTAGACCTTGCGCGCGATAATTTTCCCGATCCTGTGTGGCAGTGGGATACCGGCTTTGGGGTAGAGGGCGAGCAGTGCAACTATCATTGGTTAGAAATAGCACTTGGGGCAGATGCGACTATCTGGGGACCGTTGCATTTGGGATGGAGTGTACGTTATAAACGGCGCATAGCCCATAATGACGGTATCATTGGGCGCACATGGTATGTTCCAGGATTTGGTGTTTATGGCGATACACGTCTGGGTGGTACATTCAATGTGATAATTGATATATGAACAAGAAAAAACTTATCTGGCAGTTACCTTTCCTGATCCTGTTGATTGTAGGAACAGTACTGATTATCCGCCAGCAACAGTCATTACCTTATCAGACGAATTCTGGTATGGTATTTGGTACCGTATATAATATCACATACGAATGTGACTCAAATCTTCATGAAGCCATTAAGTCAGAACTGCAGAAAGTTGACAATTCTTTGTCTCCCTTCAATGCTCAAAGCATTATAACGGCTATTAACCAGAATCAGGATGTGAAGCCAGACGAGATGTTTCTGACCGTATTCAATAAAGCCATGGAGATATCCCGTGAGACGGGAGGGGCTTTCGATATCACAGTAGCCCCGTTAGTCAATGCATGGGGATTCGGTTTTAAGAATGGCATCCAGCCTGATCGTCATCAGGTGGACAGCCTCCGTCGATTGATTGGCTATGAGAAAGTGTCTTTGAAAGACGATCGTATTGTGAAACAGTCGCCTGACATTATGCTCGACTGTTCTGGCATTGCCAAGGGCTTTGGCTCTGATGTGGTGGCTCATTTCCTTCGGCAGCAGGGCGTGAAGAATTTCATGGTAGAGATAGGTGGCGAGATTGTTACAAGCGGCGTTAATTCACGGCGCCTTCCTTGGAAGATTGGCGTGACAAAGCCGACTGATGACACTTTGTCCGTGAAGGGTGAGATTCAGAGTGTACTTAATGTTACAGACTTGGCGATGGCCACGAGTGGAAATTATCGTAATTTTTATTATAAGGACGGTAAGAAATACGCCCATACAATCGATCCTAAGACGGGCTATCCAGTTCAGCATTCTTTGTTGTCGGCTACTGTTTTGGCAAAAGACTGTGCAACAGCCGATGCTTATGCAACTTCGTTTATGGTTTTGGGCATCGATGGCGCAAAAGAAGTGTTGGAGCGTCATCCTGAACTGATGGCCTATTTTATTTATTCCGACGGTAAAGGTCAGAATGCCGTCTGGTGCTCGCCCTCGCTGAAGGATAAAATTGTGGAGTAATACCTATGGCCACCTTGCAGATTTATGAGAAGCTCATTTTGTTTCCTCTGTTTCAGGGCATGAGCCGCGATGATCTGGAACAGGTCGCAGGTCATACACGTTTTGGGTTCTCGAAGTTTGCTCCGGGAGCCACCATTGTTGCCGAAGGGGATGATTGCCGTCAACTGTATTTCTTGGTCAGTGGAACGCTTCGTGTAGAAACGATGTCCGATGACCGTGGATACACCGTCGTAGAACAGTTGGAGGCCCCTGTCATCCTACAACCAGAGGTGGTTTTTGGCTATACCCAGCGCTATTCCCATACGTATATTGCTCAGACGGATGCCAGCTTTATTACCGTTGGCAAGGACGAAGTGTTACGTTTGTCTGAAGATTTTCTTGTGTTCCGCCTGAACCTTTTGAATATGTTTGCTACTCAGACGCAGAAGTCATCCCGCTTGCTTTGGCAGCATGTACCTACTTCTTTGGAAGACCGTATTGTCCGTTTTTTTGCTCAGCATTGTATTTATCCTGCGGGTCCTAAAGTGTTTTATATCCTGATGAATCGTCTGGCAGAAGAACTCAACGATAGCCGCCTGAATGTTAGCCGTGCACTTAATGCTTTGCAGCGTGACGAAAAGATCGTTTTACGACGTGGAAGAGTGGAAATTCCGTTGATGGAACGGCTGTTGATGTGAAATAATATAAAATAATAGGCTGCAATTTGCTAAGTATTTCCTTTTTTTGTACCTTTGCAGTTCATTAACGTTAGTATAGAAAGATGAGTGAACAGAAAGAGCGAAAGAATCCGTTTTTCTTTCCCTACAATACGCTGCATGATGTGGCCCCATTCGATCGTATTCGTTTGGAGGATTATGAGGAAGCCTTTATGGAAGGCATCCGTCGTGAGGATGAGCAGATCGAGAAAATCATCAACGACCCACGCAAGCCGACTTTCGACAATACGATTATCAGTATTGATGATGAAAAGGACGGAGAGGGCTATTATGATTTGTTAGGTCGCGTATCGTCAGTATTCTTCAACCTGCTTTCTGCAGAGACTAACGACGATATGGATGCCTTGGCACAGAAGTTGAGTCCTGTGCTGACCAAGCATGCCAATGATATTCGCCTGAACGAAAAACTTTTTGAGCGCATCAGATATGTTCACCGTCATCATCGCAAACTGACGCCTGAAGAGAAAATGCTGCTCGATAAATGCTACGATGGTTTCGTACGCAGTGGTGCTCTCTTAGATGCAGCTGGCAAGGAACGTCTTCGTCAACTGACGGAAGAAGCTTCGATGCTGGGGCTACAGTTCTCCCAGAATCTCCTGAAGGAAAACAAGGCTTTCACCCTCCATATTACTGATGAGTCACAACTTGATGGTCTGCCAGAGACAGCCCGTGAGGCAGCAGCCCTGACAGCCAAGGAAATGGACAAGGAGGGCTGGGTGTTCACACTCGATTTCCCTTCCTATTCTCCCTTCATGACCTATTCTACGCAGCGTGAGTTGCGCCGTCAGATGTATATGGCTAAGAATACGGAGTGTATTCACGACAATAGTGAAAACAATCTCGAAATCTGCAAGCGCCTGATTAATATCCGACGTGAACTGGCACAGCTGTTAGGTCATAAGACATACGCCGATTACGTGCTGAAGCATCGTATGGCAGGTAATGTACGCAATGTCTATAAACTGCTCAACGACCTGATTGCCGCTTATAAACCCACGGCCATCAAGGAAGTCAAAGAGATTGAGAAGATGTTCCAAAAAGACATGAAGAAATCTCTCACCTCTCACTTCTCACCTCTTACCTCTGATTTTCAGCCTTGGGACTTTGGCTTCTATTCCCACAAGCTCCAGTTGCAGAAATACAATATCGATGCCGAGATGCTGCGTCCCTATTTCGAACTGTCGAAGGTCATCGACGGCGTCTTCGGACTGGCAAACCGCCTGTACGGCATTACCTTCAAAGAAAACAAGGACATTCCCGTCTATCATTCTGATGTAAAGGCCTACGAGGTGTTCGACAAGGACGGCTCTTTCCTGGCAGTCTTCTATGCCGATTTCCATCCCAGAAAAGGCAAGCAGGGTGGTGCATGGATGACGGAATATCAGGGTCAGTGGATTGACCGGAAGGGCGAGAATGTGCGTCCTCAGGTCAGTGTGGTGATGAATTTGACCAAGCCGACAGAAGAGAAACCGGCCTTGTTGACATTAGGCGAGGTGGAGACTTTCCTTCATGAGTTTGGTCATTCGCTGCACGGCATGTTTGCTAATACCCGATTTGAGAGTCTGAGTGGCACTAACGTTTGGTGGGATTTCGTCGAACTGCCCTCACAGTTCATGGAGAATTTTGCCATCGAAAAGGAATTCCTGCGCACCTTCGCTTTCCATTACCAGACGGGTGAACCCATTCCTGACGAGCTGATCAACCGTATCATCAAGAGCCGAAATTACAACGTGGCATACGCCTGTCTGCGTCAGGTGTCGTTTGGCTTGCTCGATATGGCCTATTATACCAAGAAGGAAGCATTTACCGACGATATCATTCCGTTTGAGAAGAAAGCCTGGGAGAAGGCGATGGTGACGGAACAGCTACCCGACACCTGTATGACCGTCCAGTTCTCTCACATCATGGCAGGCGGCTATGCTGCTGGCTATTACAGCTATAAATGGGCAGAAGTACTCGATGCCGATGCCTTTGCCGTTTTCAAGAAAGAGGGCATCTTCAATCCTGCTACAGCCCAGCGGTTCCGCGATTGTATTCTCTCCAAGGGTGGTACGGAGAATCCCATGGTGCTGTATAAGCGTTTCAAGGGTAGTGAACCAACTATCGATGCTTTGTTGAAACGGAATGGGATAAAAAGGAGAAAAGGAGAGAAGGAGTAAAGGAGTAAGTAGAAATGACAGAGAAACAGCGAAAATTGGATGAGCGCTATCTGCGCATGGCACGTATCTGGGCAGAGAACTCCTATTGTCAGCGTCGTCAGGTGGGAGCATTAGTGGTCAAGGATAAGATGATTATCAGTGACGGCTATAATGGTACGCCCAGTGGTTTTGAGAATGTGTGTGAGGATGACAACAATGTCACCAAACCCTACGTGCTTCATGCAGAGGCAAATGCCATTACCAAACTGGCCCGCAGCAATAATAATAGCGATGGCGCTACCATCTATATTACTGCGTCACCCTGTATTGAGTGTGCCAAACTAATCATTCAGTCAGGCATCAAGCGGGTTGTTTATGGTGAGAAATATCGTCTTACTGACGGCATTGACCTGCTTACACGTGCTGGCATTGAGGTGATTTATATGGAAGTGAATAGTGATTAGAGATTATGAGTAATAAGTCAAATCGTTTTACCCCGATATGGATGGCCGTGAGTGTCGTCCTTGGCATATTGGTAGGGACTTTCTATGCCAATCATTTCTCAGGCAATCGGCTGAGTATCATCAACTCCAGCGGCAATAAACTCAACAATTTGTTGCATATTGTCGATGACCAGTATGTGGACACCATCAATATCAACGATGTGGTTGAGAAGGCCATGCCGCAGATTCTGTCAGAGCTCGATCCGCATTCCGTCTACATTGGAGCGAAGGATGTACAGATTGCCAACGACGATCTGAAAGGCTCTTTCTCTGGCGTGGGCATCGAGTTCATTATCCGCAACGATACAGTCCGTGTTCAGAATGTAATTGGCAACGGTCCTGCTGAACGTGCGGGTCTGATTGCCGGCGACAAGATCGTCGAGGTCGACGATTCACCCTTTGTTGGCAAAATCGTGACTAATGAGGAGGCCATGCATCGTCTAAAAGGCCCTAAGGATACCAAGGTTAAGTTGGGTATCGTTCGCTATGGCGAGAAGGCCATGCGTCATATTACTGTCACACGAGGTGAAATTCCCACGAAGAGTGTGACGGCCAGCTATATGCTCGATGACAATACGGGTTATATCAAGATTAAGAACTTTGGCGAGAATACCTATCCGGAACTGTTGATAGCACTGGCCAAGTTGTCACAGGATGGCTTCTCCAATCTGGTTATCGACCTGCGTAACAACACGGGTGGCTACTTGGCTTCGGCCGTTCAGATTGCTAATGAGTTCCTTTCCAAGGGACAATTGATTGTCTATACCGAGGGTCGCAAGTCACCTCGTCAGGATTATCGCTGCGATGGACGTGGCTCCTATCAGCAACTGCCATTAGTAGTGCTTATTGATGAAGCTTCTGCCTCTGCATCAGAGATTCTTGCCGGTTCCATCCAGGACAACGACCGTGGTACTATCATTGGCCGTCGCTCGTTCGGTAAGGGTTTGGTGCAGCAGCCTATCGAGTTCAGCGATCACTCCATGATTCGTCTCACCGTTGCCCGCTATTATACGCCTTCAGGCCGATGCATCCAGAAACCCTATACCTCTGGTTCCGACAAGAACTATGAGGAGGATCTGCTGTCGCGTTACCAGCATGGAGAGTTCTTCTCGCAGGACAGCATTAAGCACACGGGTCCTGAGTATCATACCGGTAATGGCCGTGTAGTGTATGGCGGTGGTGGCATTACACCGGATATCTTCGTACCAGAGGATACGTTGGGTATGACCTCGTATTATAAGGAGGCTTCCATGTCTGGTCTGATTCTCCAGTTTGCCTTCAATTATACCGACGAGAACCGCAGTAAGATGAAGGATTTCAAGAGTGCCTCTGGTTTGGAGCATTATCTGAAGCGCCAGAACACCGTTGAGAAATTCGTGACGTGGGCGGATAAGAATGGCTTGAAGCGTCGCAATCTGATGATCCAGAAGTCCTATAAGTTATTAGAGCGCTATATCAACAGCCGCATCATCTATAACATGCTTGATGAGGAAGCTTGGACGGAATACCTGAATCAGGACGATCCTGCCATCATGGAAACGCTGAAAGTTTTCCGCAACAACGCATCCTTCCCAAAACCTGAGGGAAATGTGCAGAGTCAGAAGGTTGCTGCAGCGTTCGATTACCGTAGCACCCACGCCAAAGTCACCTTGATTGCCTATGCGTAAGGAAGACTTGCGACGACAGATACAACAGATCAAGCGACAATTCACGCCACAGCAATTGGAAGAGTTGTCGCTTCCTGTTATCAGTCGGCTGAAGCCTTTGCTGGCTGATGCGCAGACAATAATGGCATATTATTCGTTGCCTGATGAGGTGAATACCCACGGTTTGATTGATGAGCTCGTTGCTGAGGGCAAGACGGTACTTCTACCAAAGGTGACGGGTGCTGATACAATGGAAGTGCGCCGCTACACTGGTCGCACAGATTTGCAGGAAGGAGCCTACCATATCCTTGAACCCGTAGGCGAACCGTTCACTGACTTTGCCTCCATCGACCTGATCCTTGTTCCTGGCCTTGCCTTCGATGCTGCTGGCCATCGTCTCGGCCGCGGCCGTGGCTATTACGACCGATTTTTACACAGTAAGAACCGTCCCTACTGTGTAAAAATTGGGGTTTGCTTTGATTTCCAGAAGGTTGATGAAGTACCTGTCGATGCGCACGACATGGCGATGGATAGGGTCGTTTAGTTAAATCTGATATCGGTAATTACCTGACTACCCACATAGTCGTTCAGCCGTTTCACATACTCGCTTCGTTGCATGGAAAGGTCTGCTCTCAGGGCGGGACTTGTCAGATGCACATATAGCGTCTGGTTACGGATAACGACGCTGCCCGTATACCGGCTGATGGTTTCACCGGCTATCACAGGCCACGCTTCAATCAAGCGTTTTTGCAACAGCGGTGTTTCCAATCCCTGTGCTCTTAGATTCCTGAGAATCAACTCCTTGATGCCCTTAACGTCTTTCCTGAACATTGCCGTCCTCTACATAGAATATCTTATAATCGTGCGACGAAGCAGATAGAATCTGATCCAAGTGGTCACGATTCGTATCTGTAATGAAAATCTGCCCAAACTCATTTCCTGCCACTAAACTCACAATCTGTTCCACCCGCTTGGCATCTAACTTGTCAAAGATATCGTCAAGCAGAAGGAGTGGGATAGTCTTTGTGTTCGTTCGTTTGAGGAAATCGAATTGTGCTAATTTCAGGGCAATTACGAATGTCTTGTGCTGTCCCTGACTGCCCTCGCGTTTCATCTGATGGCCTCCGAGAATGATTTCTAAATCGTCGCGATGGATGCCGTGCAGTGAATAGCCTACGGCACGGTCCTTGAAGCGGTCGCGCTGGATGACCTCCAACAGCGGGCCTCGCTGACAGTGCGACACATAGTTCAGCGCCACTTGTTCGCGATTGCCGGAAATGGTCTCGTAGAACCGCTGGAAGATGGGCACCATCTCTTTAACGAAGGCATCGCGTTTCTGGTAGATCTGCTCGCCTGCCATTGCCATCTGTTCCTCCCAGAGACTCATCACATCGATATTGGGTTCTTCCTCCGCCTTCAGCATTGTGTTTCGCTGCTGTAGTGCCTTGTTATAGCGGTTCAGCAACTCGATATAGCTGCGGTCGTATTGCGAAATCACCATATCCATCAGTCGCCTGCGCTCCTCACTGCCACCGTCGATGAGCAGTGTGTCTGAGGGCGATACCATCACTACTGGTATCAGACCGATATGCTCCGACAGCCGCTTGTATTCCTTCTTGTTCTTCTTGAAATGCTTCTTCGTTCCGGGTTTGAAGCCGCAGGAGATACTTATCTCTTCATTATATTTCCCCTCGATCATGAAGAACTCCTCACCATGCTTTATCACCTGCGAGTCGATGGGATTGTTGGCTGAATGACAGAAGGAAAGGTAGTAGATGGCATCGAGCACATTCGTCTTGCCCACGCCGTTCTGACCGATGAAACAGTTGATCTTCGGCGAGAGTTCCAGCGTGGCTGTCTGGATGTTTTTATAGTTGATGAGCGATAATTTTTCCAGAATCATAATGCAAAATTACAGTTTTTTTTGCGATATTGAGTCAAAAATACGTTAAAAGTGTCGTGCGGTAGCAAATTTTTCACTTTTCACTCCTCACTTTTCACTTCTTTTTTGTACCTTTGCAGCCGTTTCGTGTAAAATATAAAAAAATAAATAAAATAATGGCAAATAACAACAAACCCCAACAGGCTGCTCCCGTAGAGCAGACCATCAGTCAGAGTGAGGCCTTCTTCCTCAAATATAAGAAGGCAATTATCGCCGCCGTGATCGCTATTGTGGTGATCATCGCCGGTATCGTTCTTTACAAGACTTACTATTCTGGTCCCCGTGAGGAAAAAGCCAGCACCATTTTGGCCAAGGGTCAGGAGTATTTCCTTGCTGGTGACTATCAGAAGGCTCTTAATGGCGACAGCGCTACATTCAAGGGCTTCGTCAATGTGGCTTCTGAGTACAGCAGCACCAAGGCTGGCAATCTGGCAAACCTTTATGCCGGACTCTGCTATGCCCAGCTCGACAAGTGGCAGGAGGCTGCCAACTATCTCGAGAAGTTCGACGGTGCCGATGATAGCATGGTTTCTCCAGCAGCCATTGGCGCTCTCGGTAATGTCTATGCTCACCTCA
>JAEEGG010026423.1_pt1 | contig 11087 bp, 9 predicted proteins | sample 9134161 | NCBI WGS metagenome assembly JAEEGG01 (sample SAMN16246543, study PRJNA631951) | gut metagenome | biome: gut microbiome; feature: rumen; material: CR-attached | host: Bos | place: Iran: Karaj | collected 2018-10
GGTACTTAGACAAGCACAGGGTAGCAGTGGAACCTTCGCGCATGCCTACTTATGAAGAAGTGGTGGAGGCTCTGATCAGCATTGCTCCGATGGTGACGGTTGGGCGCAGGTGGTTAGGGGCCTGTCGCGTGCTGATGGATTGCGGGTTCATTCATAAGGGTGGCTATGACAACTTCTGCGTACTGGTGAAGAGCGTTGTACCCACTCATGCCCATCTGCCTAAGGCAGTAGAGCTGCAGCGAATGGCAACACTGTGCTTTTCGAAACCGTTCAGGAAATGGACGGATGAAACGGCTCCTGTTCATAACAATCACTATAAGGCTTACTACGAGATTGGCGAGGCGATGCTCGAAAAACTCCCAAAGTGAGGCGCAAAAACTCCCAAAACTCCCCAGAAACTCCCACAAAACCGGCGAAAAGGCCAAAACTCCCATTAAAACTCCCACAAACTGCCATTGGGCGATGGATTTCTTCCATCGCCCTTTTTTTATGCGTAACTTTGCTAACGAATCATTATAATATTAACCCGAGTGGAGTGAGAATCTCATGAGGTAAGCCCAGCTGGCGTTCACTGCTCTTCTCACAAAACTTGGAAGCAATGAAAGAAAAGATTGGGAAAGAAAGCGTCTGTGAGGTTGCCAAGCAGCAGGCAGAACAGGATTACCAGAACTGGAAGGTTGAGCATGAGGGTTATGGCTACCAGCGTCTGGAGGATTGGCGTAGCCAGGCGATTGTCAGACTGCTCATGTCGGGAATCCTGAAGAAGGCGCCCGTACCAACGGGTCGTGAGGTGAAGGAACGGTCGGTCGTCATCGACATGGATGCCTTGGAGGTGGGAACCACATTGCCTGAGAATCTGGATGTGCTATGCGCCCAGTTGTCGCCGTTTGTCTTTTGGACAGGGCAGAAGAAGGAGATACTGTCGGTGGATTATGAGCGGATGGACAACTATCTGCTGCGACATCAGGCGGACATCACAGAGGAAGCACGCTACGCCTTTGACTACTTTGATACCGTTGTCAACCTGATACAGGAGGACATGGCTCTGCTGAAACCACAGCTGGCCAGATATCTGAAGAATTACGATGAAAACCTGCTGGAGCGTAGCAGGAAGGAATGTATCGACGTGGTGAATGCCTGTCAACCGCTGATGAAGCCCAACATCAGGATGGATCTTCTGGGCGATGTGGTCAGAAGACTGCTGGACGACAAGCGTATCGGTGAAGAGGTGCAGGCCAAGCTGTGCAGTATCAAGACGAGAAACAAGTATCTCTGTGAGATCATTGCGGCCCTGGATTACTTTGGCATCTTCAAGGCTGAGGCTGTCAGGAGGACACTCGCCAAGACGCTCAGTCAGAACATGGTGTCGGTCAGCATCGGTTCTGCTGATGACTATATCAAGAAATTCCAGAGTGCAAAGAGTGGTGTCCTCTTTGAATGGATGAAGGAAAATCTGGAAGATCTGAAGGCGCATGAGTATAATCCTTACGCAGGATTGCTCTTGGGATAATAAAAGGATTTTACAAATCTGCTGTTTTGCTAAAATCCCGATAGGCGCGGAATCCCTCTGAAAACGGGCGTTTTCGGGGGGATTGTTTTTGGGGATGATAGAACTTGCAATCGCTTATAATCCCTTCTAACTTTGCACTCGGAAATCAGAAATTGATGTGTTTAACAATTTAAAATTAAAAAGGTATGGAAGAAGAGAATGTAATTGATCTGTTGGATCTTGGAACGGAAGATTTAGAGGCGATGGAGCCTGAAGAGGAAGAACTGGTGTTGGACGAACCGATGGTAGAGGAACCGGTGGCGGAGGAACTGCCTATCCCGGAGGGTATGAAAAGGGATGAACTCATCGAAGAGGTGTATCGCCTGCGGAGGATGGGCATTGCCAAGGATGAGAAGGAGAAGGGCCTGATCGTTGAGGTGGACTATCTGAGGAAAGAACTGAAGGAGGCTCGCAAGCAGATTGTGGAGATGAAGTACCACATAGAGGATCTGCAGGAGGAGTACGGACGTGAGCGTGAGGTGGCCAGAAGTTGTGTAGAGATACTGAAGGACTTCCTGTTTAAGTGGCTCACACCCGACAATCAGGCATTTGTGAAGCGGGTGTTCAAGTTCTACGACGACTACGACCAGACGCGCATGATGTATGCCATCCTGAAGTATCTGATCTTTGACCAGAAAACGGGGTTCCACAAACCTGTACAGGGGTGGCATTTCAGGATTATCTGCGAGAAGATCGACGAGGATGCGGTGACGCTGCCAGCGCACTCGATGATGGTGAGGCTGATGAAGAAGTACGGCCTTTTTCAAAGAATGGATAATTGAAAATTGATAATGGATAATTATGGAATCGGTGAAGGTAACAGTAGTGAGAAAGAACAAGCGCTTAGTGAGGGTGGTTGTTGAGGATTTGCAGGATGAGTATGGCGTGGATATCGAGGCGTTGGTCATCATGGAGTGTATCAGGGCGCATGTGAGTACAACGGTATTTGACATGTTGATGATGCAGCTGCCTGCGTTCACAGGTGAGATGCAGGTGGAGATGGCGGACAATCTCTTGGATTTCGTGAACGAGGGCACACTGAAATACACAGGCTGCACCAGCGCGGACATGATCCTGGACGCCTGCTATAAGTGGATTGAAGAAGAGAAAGGAGGTGAGATATGATCAAGAATTAGAGAATTGAAGTAACCGCAAAGCGAAGAATTATGAAGAAGTTTAAACAAGGCTAATGAAAGAAAAGGAGGAAAAATGAAAAAAGAAGTAGCAATTTTAAATGGACTCGCAGTCATGGCAAGACTGGAGTCGGGAAGAAGTGTAGAGGGATCCCTGTTTGTCGATCAGGAATCGGGGGCTCTGTCGTTCAGGCCGTATAACCGTCTGTCGAGGGAGCCGGGGTATGTTCCGCCATCGGTGGTGCTCTACGAGACGCCCAACGGGGCGCTGCGTCAGACTGCTCAGCGCAACAAGATCGTGGTGAGCGTGAAGCGCAAGCTAGGGAATATCCGAGGGGCTGTGGAGATCATGGCGCAGGCCAGAGAGCTTACAGATTACCTGAAAGGATTGGCAAAGGCAAAGACAGAGTAACAGACTAACAGATTTATATATTAACAGATTCAGTATGGAGGCATTAGTAACAATAACAGAGGTGGGCGCATACTCTGAGCGCCAGTATCAGAAGCAGGACGGAACTGCGGAGTACTTCAAGAGCAGGGGCTTTGTGCTGAAGCGGGGTGGGGACACTTTCTATGGTGAACTCACAGGCGAGGCTGCCAGTAAGAACCGCGACACGCAGTATGATCAGCAGGTACCCTATATCGTGAAGGGATTCTGGAAGGTACGTACGTGGGGCGACAATCAGGATCGTCATGAGAACGTGTTCTACATCACTGACATTCAGACTCTTTAACGACCACGAATATCACGTAACCGCGTAAGCGCTTTTACAAAGCGTAGCGACTAAAAGAATTATACGAATTATTTCTATGGAGATTTGTTTTCAGAAGAAGAAACAGGTGATCTTTACGGAGGCCTGCCCTGAGGTAAAACTCAGGGCACTGGCCAACGCTCCTGAGACGAAGCTGCTGACAGACTGTTGTCGCCTGGCACTCCGCTATGCAGAAGAAACGCCACTGTCGATGCCTGACTGGTTTACAAAAAGGTATACCAAGTTCTGCAAGGACATGGCCAAGGAGAAAGGTGAGGCTTTCCAGAAAAAGACAGAAGATCAGAAGCTGCTGCTCTTTGCGGAGTATGAGAAAGGCGAACATCCCTTTATCAACTTCTGTGCCCGGGGTTATGATGAGTCGGACGTGAAGGATAAGAAAACGGGGAAGATGAAGAAGGGTCCCTGGCGCAAGCAGAAGTTTGTCCGTCTGTCGGGTATCGTGGCCATCGATATCGACGGGGTGAAGAATCCCAAGGCCATGTTTGAGGGCTGGCAGAAGACGCTGGACTTTAAAGCGCTGAAGATCTACCTCATCTATATCACCCCGAGAGGTAATGGTTTGAGAGTAGTGTTCCGCTGCAACGTGTCGAGGGGTAACCTCATCGACAACCAGATGTGGATGTGTGAAAAGCTTGGGGTGGAGCCTGACGAGAGCTGTAAGGATGCCAGTAGAGGGTATTTCCTTACCTCAGCAGAGAATTTTTTGTTTGACAATTTAAAAGAAATGTATGATGATGATGCGGATAGTGAATTCATTAAAAAGTATGAGCCTGTTTATCGGGCTGGTAATAGTGGTGGTACTAAGGGTGGCGCTCAAGCCAATAAGACTTCTGGACAAGGGCTTGAGAATGTCGGGACAGTGGATGATAGCCCGGTGGACGTAAAATGGCATGGCTATGACGTACAGAAGATTATTGATGCCCGTTATGCTGCTAAGCTGCCTTGCGCTGACGACCACAACAGGCACAAGGAGAGTCTTAAGCTCGCCACTGATCTCTTACTCATGCTCGACGGAGATGCCAAGCTGGTGTTGCGTATCGTGGCAGCACAGGAATGGGTTAAAGAGATCGTCAGAGAACGCGTTGAGGACGTGGCGCAGACAGTGGAATCGGCCCAGGGCTGTATCGCGGAGAAGGAAAAGAAGTATGCGAGCTCGCTGCCATCCAAGGCCATGCTCGAAGCGGTAAAAGCTGCTACTGGCTTATCTTATCAAGAGATAATCTCACAAAAGGGACCGTCCCCTTTGTGCGATAGGTCGGAGGAAGACATCAGTCGGTGGCTGTGGGATTGGGGCGAGAAGATTGAGGAGATGGCTAAGGACTTTCCGCTATTGAAGGATGTGTGTAAGGGACTGAAGAAGAACCAGTATACAGCAGCGATGTTTGTGGCAGGTGGTTTGTTGATGACGCTGATGACGAGATGTACTTATAGATTCTACCACCGCCCGGAAGAGTTGCGTAGACTGAATAATTCGACGCTGATTATTGGCGATCCTGCATCAGGTAAGTCGTTTGCGACCAGACTCTTTAAATTGCTGGCGGCTCCTATCGTCGCTGCTGATAAGGTGGGCAAGGATGCGATCAATGCCTATCGTGAGCAGATGCGCACCAAGGGCGCTAACAAGGAGAAGCCCAAGAAACCAAAGGTCATCGTTCGCGTCCATCCTGCCCGAACCTCTAACGCACAGTTTATTCAGGACATGGTGAACTCGGTGGAGGAGGTGGATGGTCAGCCCATGCAGCTGCACATGCTGACGTTTGATACGGAGCTGGACAACACCGTGACGGTGCAGAAGGGTGGATCGTGGATCGACAAGCAGTCGCTGGAACTGAAGGCCTTCCACAACGAGGAAGATGGTCAGGCGTATTCGAACAACGACTCGATCATTCAGGACTTCTATGTGTTCTGGAACTTCATCTACACGGGTACTCCCATCGCCTTGAAGAAGAAAGTGAATGAGCAGAATTTTGGTTCAGGATTGGCAACGCGCTTGACCTGTATTCCTCTGCCAGCCACGAACTTCGAGATGATGGAGCGTGAGTCGCAGGTGGATTTCGAGAGCGATGAACGCCTGAAAGAATGGGCTGTAAAACTGGATCGAATGAAGGGCGAGCTGAGCGTGCAGAAGATTGTGGATGAACTTTATGACTGGACGGCGCGAAGGATGATGGATGCCAAGGAGAACGACTCCAAAGCGGATGAGATGTTGTTGAAACGGTGCGCCTATCACGGGCTGAATTTCTCTGCGCCCTTCATCGTGATGCGCCATTGGGACAAAATGCATCAGGAGGGTGACTTCTGGTGCGGGGAGTTCGAGACGGACGAGGTCGATTGGCGTCTGGCTGAGTTGATCACCAATATCCAGTATGCCTGTCAGCGCCACTACTTCGGAGCTATGGCGGAGGCTTATTTCGACAATAAGTTGAAGGATGCCTCAGTGAATGTGCAGCGGAAGTCCAGAACCATCGAGGCGTTCAATCGCCTGCCTGAGGAGTTTACAATCGATGATGTGATGCGTTGCTTCGGGCTTAGCGTTGATTCGTCAAAGGTCAGGATATTCAGATTACAGAAGGATCATCTGGTTGAAAAGATTGGCGAGTTTAAGGAGAATGGCACCACCAAAGCCAAATACAAAAAAGCGCCATATATCCTGCTTTAGCGCGGTAACGCGATAACACGATTACACGATAACATTAGCAATTCATAATTCATAATGCATAATTCATAATTAATGAAAGAAGTAAGTATCAATGAAAAGATGAAACTCTCCGAGCATTTCTCGCTCGGGGAGTTGACAAAGACAAGTTATATTACGGCTGATGGGAATATCCCGAGTCATAAAGCGATTGAAAACTTGAAGAATATCTGTGAGAATTGGCTGGAGGATTTGAGGTATAGTTATAATACGCTGTACGGTCATACCGTTTCTCCCCCAAACGATCAGACCACCCCTAACCCCATTCCCGAGCAAAGCTCGCCTACCCGTAGCCTTTCCTACTCAGGAGGGGAAGTCCCCCTGGTCATTTCGAGCGGGTATCGGAGTGAGGAGGTGAATCGGAAGTGTGGGGGTGCGAAGGGAAGTAATCATTTGACAGGGTGTGCGGTGGATATCAAATGTTATGGCCCGGAGCACATGATCAGGATGGCGGGGATATTGCTGGATATCGCGGATGGTACGAAGCGCGACTTCGATGAGCTGATTCTGGAGAAGCGGGGTACGACGTATTGGATTCACTTCGCGGTGCGTCCGAAGGAAAACAGGAGGAAGATCCTCTTTGATTGCAGGTGAACCTTTGGGATTATAGCACGATTTTTTGATGAATGTTTGATTATTTCACCATTATTTATTAACTTTGCACAAGATTATAGTATATTGAGATATGAAAGAAGAACAATATAAGTTATTGGTCAGTCAGATTGCATCGCTGATTGAGGGTGAGAGTGATTTGATAGCTGTTATGAGTAATGTGGCAGCGGCGATTCACCAGACGATGGGATTCTGGTGGACGGGGTTCTATCGGGTAATGGGCGATAAGTTGGTGCTTGGACCCTTCCAAGGCCCCGTTGCATGTATGCATATTCCCTACTGTAAGGGTGTGTGTGGCACTGCCTGGCAACGGGCAGAGACAGTCATCGTGCCGGACGTAGAACAGTTTCCTGGACATATTGCATGTAGCAGTGCGTCGCGTTCTGAAATCGTGGTTCCTGTGTTTGGCAACGATGGTAAGGTAATGGCTGTGCTTGACATTGACAGCGATCAGTTGGCTACATTCGATGATGTTGACCGCAAATATCTGGAGGAGATCTGTAAGTTGATTAAAGCATAAAAAAAGAGAACCCTCAGGGTTCTCTTTTGTTTAGTGCGGAAAGTGAGGGATTCAAACCCCCGATACCCGAAAGGGGTATACCGGATTTCGAGTCCAGCGCATTCGATCACTCTGCCAACTTTCCTTGAAATCGGCTGCAAAGGTACGAAAAAAATGAGAAATGAGAAATGAGAAATGAGAAATGATGAATACTTTTTGAAATAATTAACAATCGCACTCTATTCGAAGGAGAGCTTCTGCAGACGGTTGCGGAGTTGTTCGGCCTCGGATTTGCGGATGCTGAGTTTTATTTCGCAGGTGTTGTCGTAGGTCTGCGAGATAATGCGGGGCTGCATCTCCTTGACGATGCGCATCACATCGTTCATCATGGGGTAGGCGAAAGAGTAGGTGATGACCTCCTCCACCTGACGCGTCTCAATCTCTGAGTTGGCGATGGCATCGGCAGCGGCTTCGCGATAGGCCACGATGAGTCCGCTGGTGCCAAGATTCACACCACCGTAGTAGCGAACCACGACGATGAGGATGTCGGTGAGTTCGTTACTGTTGATTTGTCCGAGGATGGGTTTGCCCGCAGTAGAGGAGGGCTCGCCATCATCGTTGGCCCTGAATTCAAGTCTTTCAGGCCCGAGCATGTAGGCATAACAGACGTGGCGGGCATCGAAGTATTTCTTGCGATAGCCGGCCAGGATGTCTTTGATCTCGTCGACGGTAGACACATGATGAGCGAAGGCGAGGAACTTGCTACGCTTATCGGTGTAGTAGCCCTCGCCTCCGGTCTTCAGTGTCTTGTATTCGTCGGTCATAACGATGAGGTTTCCCCCGCGCCACGGGGGAAAGCCTTAATTATTATATTCCTGCCAGGACTTGATCTTCACGTCGTCGAGGTTCATGGCGGTGAAGGCCTCGATGAAGGCCTTGGCCAGACGGACGTTGGTCATCAGAGGAATGTTGTGATCGATGGCACCACGACGGATCTTATAACCGTTGGTGAGCTCGCGAGAGGTGTGGTTCTTAGGCACATTGATCACGAGACCAACCTTGTGCTGAGAGATCAGATTCATGACATTGTTCTCACCACCTTCCTCATCGGGCCAAGCCACGCTGATGGCCTTCACACCGTTGTCGTTGAAGAACTTGGCGGTTCCTGCGGTAGCATAGATGGTGTAGCCCTTCTTGGCCAGCTGCTGAGCAGGCTCGAGCAGAGAGACTTTACCCTTGGCACCACCAGAACTGATCAGCACGGCATCCTTAGGAATAGAGTAGCCGGTAGCGATCAGCGAGTTGAGCATAGCCTCGTTGAGGTCATCACCCAGACAGCCTACCTCACCTGTAGAGCTCATGTCGACACCGAGTACGGGGTCGGCATTCTGCAGACGGGCAAACGAGAACTGTGAGGCCTTCACACCGATGCGGTCGATGTCGAACTCGCTCTTCTCGGGCTTCTGATAAGGAGCGTCGAGCATGATCTTCGTAGCGGTCTCGATGAAGTTACGCTTCAAGATCTTCGATACGAAGGGGAACGAACGAGAGGCGCGGAGGTTACACTCGATGACCTTCACCTCGCGGTTCTTGGCCAGGAACTGGATATTGAACGGACCGCTGATGTTCAGCTCGGCAGCGATCTTATGGGCAATCTTCTTAATCTGACGGATGGTAGAGAAGTAGATGTGCTGTGCGGGGAACACCATCGTGGCATCACCAGAGTGAACACCTGCGTATTCCACATGCTCAGAGATAGCATACTCGATCACCTCGCCCTTGTCGGCTACAGCGTCGAACTCAATCTCCTTGGTTTCTGTCATGAACTTAGAAACCACTACGGGGAACTCCTTGCTCACCTCAGTAGCCATATTCAGGAAGCGATGCAGCTCCTCTTCATCGTAGCAAACGTTCATCGCAGCACCAGAGAGCACATACGAAGGACGCACCAGAACGGGATAACCCACCTTTTCAACAAACTCCTTCACATCGTCGAATGAGGTCAGTGCCTGCCATGAAGGCTGGTCGATACCCAGCTTGTCGAGCATCGCGGAGAACTTATCGCGGTTCTCAGCACGATCGATATCCACAGGACTGGTTCCCAGTACGGGCACACCCTGACGATAGAGCTTCATAGCCAGGTTGTTTGGTATCTGACCACCCACGCTGACAATCACGCCACGAGGTGATTCAAGTTCAATCACATCGAGCACACGCTCCATCGACAGCTCGTCGAAGTAGAGACGGTCGCACATATCATAGTCGGTAGATACAGTCTCTGGGTTGTAGTTGATCATGATACTCTTGTAACCCAGCTTACGGGCTGTATTGATGGCATTCACAGAGCACCAGTCGAACTCTACGGAAGAACCGATGCGATAAGCACCAGAACCCAGAACCACTACTGACTTCTCATTATTATAATAATTAATGTCGTGGGCAGCAGCATACTTCTCACCCTCGGGATTGCCGAATGCAGGCACATGGGTATAGGTGAAGTAGAGGTAGTTGGTGAGCTCAGGATGCTCAGAAGCAACTGTCGGGATACGCTTTACTGACGGAACGATGCCCTTCTGCTTACGATACTTACGCACCTGAAGATTTTCCTTCTCCATATTCGTGGATTTTGACTTCAGCACGAAGCGAGCAATCTGGAAGTCACTGAAACCACAGCGCTTCACCTCCAGCAGCAACTCGTCGGGCAGCTCCTCGAGAGCATTGTATTTCAGCAGCTCATGCTTCAGATCTACAATGTGCTTCAGACGCTCCAGGAACCACACGTCAATCTTCGTCAGTTCCTCGATGCGCTCAATGGAATAGTCCTCTTCCAAAGCCTGAGCGATGGCGAAGATACGCAGATCAGTAGGATTAGCCAGTTCCTCGTCGAGATTATCGAACTTGGTGTGGTCGTTACCCACGAAGCCGTGCATACCCTGACCGATCATACGCAGACCCTTCTGGATCATCTCCTCGAAAGAACGTCCGATAGACATGATCTCACCTACGGATTTCATTGAAGAACCGATCTGACGGCTTACGCCAGCAAACTTGGTGAGGTCCCAGCGCGGAATCTTACAGATCATATAGTCGAGCTGCGGAGCCACGTAGGCTGATGAGGTCGTACCCATCTCACCAATCTGGTCGAGGGTGTAGCCTAAAGCAATCTTCGCAGCCACGAAGGCGAGGGGATAGCCCGTAGCCTTAGAGGCCAAAGCAGAAGAACGGGAGAGACGTGCGTTGATCTCGATGATACGATAGTCGTTGGTCTCTGCGTTGAAGGCGAACTGAATGTTACACTCACCCACGATGCCTAAGTGCTTCACACACTTGATGGTGATATCCTGCAGCATCTTCACCTGCTCCTCACGCAGCGAACAGGTAGGAGCTACCACAATACTCTCACCCGTATGGATACCCAGAGGGTCGAAGTTCTCCATTGAGGCTACGGTGAAGCAACGGTCGTTGGCATCACGGATGCACTCAAACTCAATCTCCTTCCAGCCCTTCAGGCTCTCTTCAACCAGAATCTGGGGTGCGAAGGTGAAGGCCGACTCAGCCAGCTCTACAAAGGCTTTCTCATCAGGACAGATACCAGAACCCAGTCCTCCCAGCGCATAAGCTGAGCGAATCATGATGGGGAAGCCTATTTCGTGGGCTGCCTTCAGCGCATCTTCCATATTCTCTACGGCGTGGCTTACGGGCGTCTTCAGACTGATCTCGTCGAGTTTCTTCACAAAACGGTCGCGGTCTTCAGTATCCATGATAGCTTCAACGCTGGTTCCCAGCACCTGTACGCCATACGCCTTGGGCATACCGTTCAAATATA
>JAEEGG010026425.1_pt1 | contig 11087 bp, 9 predicted proteins | sample 9134161 | NCBI WGS metagenome assembly JAEEGG01 (sample SAMN16246543, study PRJNA631951) | gut metagenome | biome: gut microbiome; feature: rumen; material: CR-attached | host: Bos | place: Iran: Karaj | collected 2018-10
CTTCGGGAAGATAATTTTCCCCGCTAACCATAGCCGACACAAGACTGTCGAAATCATAGACTTTCTTGCCAACCGCAAGGTCATCATAGGGATACTCGAATGCCCTGCTTTTCTTATACTCCTCATAATCGTAAGGATAAAAAATGATATTTTTACCCTTCATCAGGGAGAAATCGAAAGTCACCGATGAATAGTCGGTGATCAGCACATCGACGTAAGGCAACACTGGATAGATATCCACCGTGGAGGGGATAAAGACAACATTGGTCAAGCCCTTGTCAATGCCAGGATCCACAAAGGTGTTGGCGTGAGGTTTCATCAACAGTAAGGCGTTGTGTTCCCGCATCAAGGCATCCATGCGCTGCAAGTCAAAGTTTTTCACGAACAAGTCACGTTGCGCGTCACGCCAAGTAGGCAGGTATGCATACACCTTGTCATAACCGCCACCTTTCAAACGTTCCAACAACTGTTTGGTCTCCACAGGCTCGTAACGCTCCACGAAAGCCATTCTTTTCTCCTCGTTCCAAAACAGAATCTCATTACGAGGATAGCCGAATTCAAGACATCGGTTAACGGGAATGCGGAACGAATCGGCGAAACTTTGGGTGAAGAAATCCGACGATGAAAGCACATAATCAGGACGTTTAAAGGTCTCAGGATGATAAAAACGTTCTTTCAAGGTTTTCTTATAAAAACGATCCGCCAAGGGACCGGTAGTAATCTTGAACTCAATCAGTTTCATCGAAAGCCCATGCCAAAGGTTAACGCATACAGCATTCCCCGAAAGGCAAAACATGATGTCGGAGGAATAAGCGTTGTAAATCCAGTACTTCGAGGTGAGCGCAAACCTGATACCCCGAGGACTTAAGATGTGATAGGCTTTCATTCCCTTGTCACGAATCAATTGAACTGTGGAGCGTTTGATGCTTAACCACGCACAGTTCTTGTCTTTCAACTGATTGGAGGCATAGATAAACATGTATTTTGCGTTGTCGTTAAAAGCCCCTCTGAAGCTTCCAAACGCCCATTTATTCTTGTTTCTTGGAAATAAAAAAGAAAATGGATAAATGCAATAACAAACGAGATAACCGATGAATTTAATCATATCCAACGCTGCTTATTTTTTATGTAACAACCTTTCAATCAAATCATTGATTGACTGTGAGACTTTCATTCTGTACAATGCGGTCATTCCTAATGCAAGGAAGATGACAGACTTCAGCACCGCATTGAATCCCAACCCAATCAACTGTATGCCAAACCGTTTCACCAGCCAAGGAGCAAGCCATGCACTCCAAACGGCATCCAATGCAAACAGCACCAGCACGATACCTGCCACTATAAGTTGTTTTCCTGAAAGCGCAAACACTCCAATCTTCCAACGGATAAACAACAGCAGCAAGACAAAATAAACCAAATAGGAAAGCACATTCGCCAGCGCTGCCCCATTGATATCCCAATAGGGAATAAACCAACGGTTCAGTCCCACAGAAAGAACGGCTAACAACAAGGTGAACCCCAGCGAATAATAATAGTATTTGGAATAACTGAGTACTGTAAGCGAGACATCCAAGGTAGAATACACTAACCTGCCGAGAGCCAGTATCAGCACGGCCCATTTGCCTAATCGATATACCTCTCCATTAGGAAGCAAGTCGAACAGGAAATCTATATTAATCCAAATGAAAAACAGCACAAACAAGCCGATGATAAACTGATGCAATGCCACATTTTTGCACAAGGCATCGGCTCGGGCAATTTCTTGGTGCGCCATAGCCTCGGAGATATGGGGACGGGAGATGGCACCCAAAGAACGGTAAGGCATCTCGACCAAAGCCGCGATGTTCGTGGCAATCGTGAATACACCCGCCAGGCGAAATCCCTCCATGCCCGCAAGCAAGAACTTGCTCAGCATAGGGATGGCATTCCCTGCCACCGCAGCGGCAATCATAAACAAGGTATAGTACAAGAAATCGTGCCGCAGCTTTTGAGAGACATACTTTCGGTCAATCTTGAACGAGACCCGTTTTAGCGATAACAGATAGACAATGTTGATCAAGGTGGCCAAACCGTAAAATATACAAAATGCAACAATAACTCCATCGAAATCTATCACCTTATAATAATAAAGCAGATAAACCACCAGTGTCGCTACCCTAAGTCCTACTTCGCGGACAAATTTCGGCAACACGATACGAAGCAACAAGTTGCTATTGGTCTCGAACACCGTGATATACAACAGGAAGAAAGCCAAAGGAATAACAAAGTTGACGTATTTGCCGAACAGTCCCGAATCCGGCATTCCCGAATCCTCCGAGAAAAACTGTACGATGCTATCCTTGAAAACCAAAAATAACAATAGGAAGACAAGGAAACCGATCAGTGGAACCAGCACTGTCCAGCCGAAAAAGCCATGGTCACGGCTTTTCTCGTCCTTGAAAAAGGGGTAATAGCGCATGGCTGAGGAACTGGTACCCAGCTGAGCCAATCCCGCAAATAAGATGGAGCATTGCACCAACACATCGATCAAGCCGATCTGCTCCGGCTCCAGAGCCTTGGTCTGGATAACGAAGGTCGTGACGATACCCACTGCCACTCCGATATAGGTGGCAATGGTTCCTTTGATGCTTTGACGTGCGACAACACCCATGACAATGGCTTTATGATTCTTCAAATTGGGCGAATTGTTCCCGTATGTTGTCAACATCCAAGCTCTCTTGGTCGGCATTCTTCAGCTCGCGTGCCGCAAAATCCTTATAAGCTTTGATAATCAACTCACTGTCCTTGTTCTGTTCTTCCAAATCATGGACAAGGATGCTCTTCTCTTCGATATCCTTACGCAAATCAGCAATTCTGCTATTCCTGAACTCGATAGCTTGCTGATGGGTACGGATATTTTTTCTCAAGGCATCGATAACAATCATTTTCCTTCGGGTATTGTCCTCACCCGCGCTAAGTTTCACCGATTCACGACGGATGCCTGAATTCAAGTCGTTCCCTGCCAGAATCAAGATAGAGACAATCCAAATCCACAACAAAAGGATAATCAAAGTTCCGATGGATCCGTACAGCACATTATATCGGGAGAAATTAGAGATATAGGTATTGAAAGCCACTGTACCCAGCACGAACAAAGTCGTTGCCAAGATGGTTCCGGGAGAGAAAATCACAAACTCACGGTATTTCTTCCCTTTCCGGGTAGGCTTCTTCAGCTCTTTCCGATAATGCTCGTCGTACCTGACGTTACCAAAATAATACAGCAGCGACACGCCCAGACACAGCATGAAGATTGCGATGATCCAACGCAACAGATTGAACAGGAAGAAGATGAACTTACCCGCTGTGATGATTCCGTGTGTCGCCAGAGATTTCAAAGCCATGCCACCCATGGAAATCAGTATAATGGAGAGCACCAACAACACTCCGATAATCAGCAACATCACGATGGCGAAGATGCGTTGAATAACCCATCCTTTTACCGTCAATCCTTTGTCAGTCACGTAGTTGGCATACAAGTTACGGAATCCGTTGAAAAAAGCGACGATGCCGCTGGAGCCGAAAACCAAGCACAAGATGATACTAATGGACAGCAAGCCGTCATGAGGTTGGTTCATGATGCCGTCGATAGTCTCAGTGACATAATCCAGGGTTCCCGAGGGAATCAAGAAATCCTTGATCAGCATCATCACTCTTTCATATAGATGGGGAATCGGGATGTAGGGAATCAAGGTGAAGAAGAAGAGTAACAGCGGGAAGAGTGCCACAAAGAAGTTGAATGCCACCCCTGCGGCGCGGTCGATGGTGCGGCCTTTGGAGAAGAGCTTGATAAAGTCGGTCACCACATCCAACAGCGGCAGCTTCGTCCCTGGAAAACGCACGACCTTCAGGAAATTGTCATCTTTATGATACCAGTCTTTCAAGGCATTGTAATGAGTCTTGAACCAGTTTTTTATTTTGCCATTTTTCTTTTTTTCCTTCGACATAAATCCAGTTAATTTACTGCAAAAATAAAAAAAATGTATCTTTGCCAATAAAAAAAGATGAGCAATCAAGAAACCATATCCCACGAGGGCGTTGTGACCAAGATCACAGACGACGAGATGGAGATTAAGATTATTTCGCAAAGCGCGTGTGCAGCTTGCCACGCCAAGAGTGCTTGTGGCATGGGCGAGCAGGCAGAGAAGATCCTCACGGTGCCACGACCGAAGGGTCAGGAATTTCATTTGTTTCAAAAGGTTAATGTTGTCATGAAGGTAGGTCAAGGCAACAAAGCTGCGGTGTTGGCCTATCTCATACCGATTCTGTTGTTGCTGGCAGTGTTGTTTGTCTGTTTGGGATTGGGGCTCAACGATGGTCTGTCGGCACTCATCAGTATAGTGGCGTTGATACCTTATTACATAGTGCTTTATCTTTGTCGCGACAAATTGAGAAAGCAGTTTGAGTATATCATTGATTGAGGCAGGTGTCAGAAAACGAAAAAAAAGCTTTGTCAAAAAAAGGAGTTTCCTTAATTTTGCAAGTTTAAAAATGAAAACAATTTCAAAATCTTATCACTAATGAGTAACATTTTACTTATTTCATTGTTGGTTCTCGGTATCCTGGGAGCCGTATTGGCTGTAGTGTTATACATTGTGGCCCAGCGGTTCAAGGTCGAGGAGAACCCGTTGATTGACGAGGCGGAAGCATGTCTGCCTGGTGCCAACTGCGGTGGTTGCGGTTTTGCCGGATGCCGTGCTTTGGCGGAGGCTTGTGTGAAGCAAGCTGCTGAGAAGGGCAACATCGACGGTCTCGCCTGTCCCGGCACCGACATGGGCAAGGTGGCTGCTGTCTTAGGACTCACTGCTGGCACCTTTGAACCCAAGATTGCTGTGGTACGCTGCAACGGCAGCTGCCAGAACTCTCCCGCCAAAGTGCATTACGAAGGGGCTGACATCTGTGCATTCGCCAACACCCTTTACGCTGGTGAAGGCGGTTGCTCGAAAGGCTGCCTCGGTTTGGGTGACTGCGTGAAGAAGTGCAACTTCGGTGCTCTTCACATCGACCCCGAGACGGGCCTGCCTGTTGTTGACCCCGACAAATGTGTAGGCTGCGGCGTATGTGCCAAGACCTGCCCCAGAGGCATCATCGAAATCCGTCCCCGCGGAAAGAACGACCGTCGTGTTTATGTCTGCTGCTCCAACACCGACAAGGGTGCCTTGGTCATCAAAAACTGCGCGGTGGGCTGCATCGGCTGCCAGAAGTGCGTGAAGACCTGTCCGTTCGAGGCTATTGAGATGCGAGGCAACTTAGCCTACATCGATCCAGCCAAGTGCAAGTCATGCCGCAAATGCGAGGAGGTATGCCCCCGTGGCACCATCCACGCCGTCAACTTCCCGCCAAGAAAACCCAAGACTGAACAACCCGCGGAAGCTCCTAAACCACAGGAAGCTCCCAAAGTCGAAAAAGTTGAACTTGAAAAAACCGTCACAGCATGAATCCTATAAAGACTTTCCATAAGGGCGGCGTCCATCCGGAAGAGAACAAGTTCTCCGCCGACCAGCCCATCAAAGACTTCCCGATGCCCAAGCAAATCATCGTCCCCTTGGGACAATGCCTCGGTGCACCGGCAGAATGTATCGTCAACAAGGGCGACCGCGTGTTGACCGGTCAGCTCATCGGCACAGCCAAAGGATTCGTCTCCGCCAACGTCCACTCACCCGCCACTGGCACTGTCGCCAAGATCGACGTGGTGATGGACCATACCGGTTATTACAAACCCGCTGTCTTCATCGACCGTGAGGAGAATGATGAATGGGCTGAAGGCATCCTCCAAACAGACGAGTTGCTCACCGACATCAAACTGGATGGGAAAGCCATCATCGACAAGGTGAAAGAATGCGGCATCGTCGGCATGGGTGGTGCCACCTTCCCCACTCACATCAAAATGATGGTTCCTGAAGGCAAGAAGGCCGAGTATGTCATCATCAACGCTGCCGAATGCGAGCCTTATCTGACTTGCGACTATCGGCTCCTGTTAGAGAAGACCATGGAGTTCCTTGTCGGTGTCAAGATTGTCATGAAAGGTGTCGGCACCGACAAAGGCATCATCGGCATCGAGACCAACAAGATGAAAGCCATCGAGTTACTCGACAAGACCATCAACGAACACCGCGACCTGTTTGCGGGCATCGTGGTGCAACCGCTGAAGACCAAGTACCCCCAAGGCGGTGAGAAGCAGATCATCAAGGCCATCACAGGCCGCGAGGTGCCTTCGGGCAAGCTCCCCATCGAAACGGGATGCGTAGTGGTCAACGTGGCCTCCACCTACGCCATTTATGAGGCAGTTCAGAAGAACAAACCCCTTATCGAGCGTATCGTCACCGTCACCGGCAAATCCGTGAAAAACCCCTCGAACTTCCGTGTGCGTTTCGGGACACCTGCCAACCTGCTCATCGAGGCAGTGGGAGGGCTCCCGGAAGACATCACCGATGTCATCAACGGCGGTCCCATGATGGGCAAGTCCGTGTCAGTCACTGACTTCCCATGCATGAAAGGAACCTCTGGCATCCTGCTGATGACCCTCAAGGAAGCGCAAGACCGTCGCCAGACCAACTGCATCCGCTGCGGTCGCTGCGCCAAAGCCTGCCCTATGGGCTTGCAACCCTTCCTGCTCCACAAAGTCGCCAAACTCAATGATTTTGATGAGACAGAGAAGAACCACATCATGGACTGCATCGAATGCGGCTCCTGCGAGTTCACCTGCCCCGCCAATATCCCGTTGCTCGACTACATCCGTTACGGCAAGGCCAAAACAGGAGCGATTATTAGGGGAAGGAGCCAGAAGTAAGAAGTAAGAAAATCAACAATTTATTATAAAAACAAACGATTTGACAATGAAATATACAATATCTGGTTCGCCGCATGTACACTCAACGGAAAACACGAGGAAGATCATGTACCGTGTGATTCTTGCCTTAGTGCCCGCTTTGCTTGTGGCGATTTATTATTTCGGTTGGTACGCATTGCGGCTGACAATTGTCACGGTAGCATCGTGTATGCTGACTGAATGGCTGATACAGAAGTTTCTCATCAAGGGGCCTCTCACCATCAACGACGGGTCCGCAGCGCTCACCGGCCTCCTGCTGGCTTTCAACGTGCCTGCCAACCTTCCCATCTGGATGGCCATTGTGGGCAGTGTAGTTGCCATCGGCATCGGCAAGATGCCATACGGTGGCTTGGGAAAGAACCCCTTCAATCCTGCTCTGGTAGGCCGTGTGTTCATGTTAGTGTCGTTCCCGACCGCCATGACCACCTGGCCGCAAACATCGCCCATCTTTGAAAAAGGCTTTTTCGCTGACGCCATCACAGGCCCCACACCACTCGGTCTGCTGAAAGAGGCAGGAGCCAACTCTCTCGACCAGATGCAGTTTGTCGATATGGTGCTTGGTAACCGCGGCGGCGCTTTCGGTGAAGTCTGCGCCATTGCCTTGCTCATTGGTGCCATCTATCTGATCATCCGCAAGGTGATTGATTGGCAAACGCCTCTGAGCATTCTGCTCACGGTGTTCGTGTTCACAGGCATCTTCTATCTCATTAACCCCACGCAATACATCGCACCTTGGTATCATCTGGTGTATGGCGGTCTCATCCTCGGTGCCTTTTTCATGGCCACCGACATGGTGACCTCACCGATGACCATCCAAGGCAAGATCCTGTTCGGATTCGGCATCGGTGTCATCACCGTGGTGATCCGTCTGTGGGGAGCCTATCCCGAAGGTGTCTCATTTGCTATTCTCATCATGAACGCTCTCACGCCGCTTATCAACAAGGCTTTCAAGCCCCAAGTTTTCGGTGTTGTCAAACCCTCTAAAAAGTAATTGTCATGGCTAAGAAAAAAGAATCCACATTAATTAACATGCTCATCGCCTTGTTCGTCATCACGGCGGTGTCAGGCGGTGTGTTGGGTCTCGTCTATGGCATGACCAAAGACACCATTGCGGCGGTGGACCAAAAGAAGAACGAGGCCGCCATCCAGGAAGTGTTGCCATTGAATGGCGAGATTACCTACAAGGAGGATACCTTACGGTTTAATTACGAAGGTGTCGATTTGACATTCCCCTGCAACCTCGCATATAATGCCAACGGCCAATTCCAAGGCGCGGCAGTCAAGACCAGCGAAGGCGGCTTCGGCGGCAAGATTGACATGATGGTTGGTTTCCTTGCCGACGGCACCATCAAAGGCACTTCGGTGCTCTCACATGCTGAGACCCCTGGCCTTGGTGCCAACATGACTGGCAAGTTCAAAGACCAGTTTGTCGATAAGAACCCCAACACCTATCAATTAATCGTCAAGAAAGACGGTGGTGATGTTGACGCCATCACCGCGGCTACCATCACCTCCAGAGCATTCTCAAAGGCGGTGGACAAGGCCTATAAGGCGTTTGAGGCCAACAAGGCTAATTTCATGAACGTAACTATGGAAGGAGGACAAAGCAATGAGTAACAATCTGCAAACCTTTACCAAAGGACTCATCAAAGAAAACCCCATCTTGGTGTTGTTGTTAGGCTGCTGTCCGACATTGGCCACGACCACCAGTGCCATCAATGGCATGTCGATGGGCTTAGCCACCACCTTCGTGCTGGTGTTGTCGAACATCTTCATCTCTCTGCTGAAGGGATTCATCCCCGACAAGGTACGCATCCCCTGCTTCATCGTTGTCATCGCTTCGTTCGTGACCCTGGTTCAGCTGTTGATGCAGGCTTACGTGCCCGACATTTACGAAACCCTCGGTTTGTTTATCCCCTTGATTGTGGTGAACTGCATCGTGCTGGGTCGCGCCGAAGCCTTTGCTTCGAAGAACAACGTGGGCCATTCCGCTATCGACGGCCTCTTTATGGGCCTCGGTTTCACCTGGGCTCTGACCCTGCTGGGTATCGTGCGTGAACTGCTCGGCACCGGTTGCTTCTTCGGACACTCGCTCATCGGTGGTGCCGACGGTATGTTGCTGATGATTTTGCCTCCGGGCGGCTTCCTGGCTTTAGGTCTTTTGATGGCTTTGATTAACCACATGAGACGTCCGAAAGTTAAATAAAGTTAAAACTTTGTTAAAAATTGAACAAAAAAAGGCACCCTGTGCGTCTATAAGGCAGATAAACGGAAAAAAAGCAAAGATTATGAAACGATTTGCCCTTTTTGGAATGATGTTAATGGCCATCGCCGGCATGCAGGCACAGAACTGCGAAGCCCTGCTGTTGCCCTACTTCGGCAGCACAGCGCGCATGGCTGAGTATCCGGCTGACAAGTTGGATTGGTATTGCTGCTTCGCGCAGGCTGCTTTCTATGAGTCGGACACCGTGCCCGCCACGGCCGACCTGTTCAGCATCAGCGAGGTGCAATCTGTTGCCACGGGTGCTCGGGTTTCGAGCGATTTTGTAGTTAACCTCAATACATTGAGTTATTACGCCTACAATTTCCGTGACTTCCAAATGCGTTACCCCTACGGCGACAAGACATTGTGCTTCGCTACCCCCGCGTCGGCGCACCCCTATCTGGTGCTCCGCTCCATAGATGATATGTCTGCGGTGGCTGAGCGGATGTGGAAAGAACATCAGGGCATTCAATAATAAGGTTTAATTATCAAGAAATACTTTACGGTATGAAAAAGATATTTTCCTCAGTGGCCCTAGCAGTCATCATGCTCCTTTCGGCCACGTCAGTTTTCGCACAGGGATCATATGTTATAAGAATGGATGCTTCCACACATGGCAATCTGTTCCCGATGGATACCACTTCGTTCACCATCCGCGACGATGACTCGCAAGGTGACGGTGCTCCTGATGCCGGTGCACCCATGCGTGGCAAGGACTATTATATTACCCTTGTGAGTAATTGCCCTGCCCCCTCGCGGCTGTCTTTCTATGTGGAGGAGCTTTCCATCAGTTGTTTGGATACATTGTATCTTTATAATGGCCCCGACACTAACGGTACGTTGATTGCCAAGTTCAACAGTTTTACCGGCAATGTGGCGGTGGGTGACATCATTTTTGAGTCGCCGACAAACAACACGGGTATGGTTACTATTCGTTTCCGTACCGACCCAATGACCGACACCGCCCGCACTAATTTGGCTTGCGAACAGTACAACGGTGGCGCGGGTATGGGCTTTGTTATTGACGCACAGTGCGGTATTCCTTGCGAATATGTGGAGCCCGTTATCGACTCGCTCTTCTACCGTACCCGCCACGGTGTCATTTATGACTCGGGCTACACCCGTTTGGTGACCATTCTGGATACTATTTATAATGTCGAGGGTGACACTTCGTCGGGTATTGACCGTGTCGATACCAACCGTTTCATTGGTGCCCACCTCTGCATTGGCGATGGTGTAATCTTCCATGGTCACGGAGAGTATTCCTACCGCTATGGCTACTACACGCCTACCGATGCCACTACCTTCTTCCGTTGGGATATGGCCTATGATAACGATACCATTGTGGGTTATGGCCTGACAGCGGTGGAGTATAATGAGTATCAGCGAACAGGTTGCTTCGATGTACGCCTTGATATTGTTGATGCTTATGGATGTACTTCTGACGTGTTCGCCTCCATCAAAGTGCGTACCTCCATTAACCCCATCAAGACCATCTACACGCTGTCGGACATCTGCAACCGCGACTCGCTGATGGTCAACATGGGTTACGATGGCGATAACGCCACACTGACACTGCGCCGCATCAAACAGGACTCCTCCATTTCGAAGACCTATGAGGTGCGAACCTTCATTCCCGATGGTTGCGACTGCAATAATCCTTCATATTTTGAGGCTCCGGTGGAATTCACAGAGTTCCCCAACAGCAGCAAGGTGCGTTCCTACAAGGATATCTGCTCCATCTGTATCAATATGGAGCACTCCTTTATGGGAGATATCTACATTACTATTGTCTGCCCGCAAGGCAAGGAAGCTGTGCTTAAGTGGGGTAATCCCTCGAGTTGTACGCCTTACGGACTTCCCGCCCATGCACCCACAGAGCTTACCGTGGATGTGCCTGGTCAGCAAGGACAGCAGATGACCGTCCCGCTCCATGACGGTGGTTCGCACGGTAGTGGT
>JAEEGG010026426.1_pt1 | contig 11086 bp, 10 predicted proteins | sample 9134161 | NCBI WGS metagenome assembly JAEEGG01 (sample SAMN16246543, study PRJNA631951) | gut metagenome | biome: gut microbiome; feature: rumen; material: CR-attached | host: Bos | place: Iran: Karaj | collected 2018-10
AATTTGAGTTTTGTGTAGAGGTATTTTGATTGCTTGTAGTTGCATTAGCGGTCGATGCTCCTGCGTTGGGATTTCCGCCGCCACCTCTGGTATCAAGTAATGTTGACTCCTCTGTGGGAGTTGAAAAGTCTAATAGTATGCATTCCTCCACTAAGGGCGGATCTGGCATTTTGAGTCCGCAGAGCAACAAGAAAAGAAGTACCGCAGCAACAAATATTGCCGAACCGATAAAAGCTTCCTTATGTTGCATGAAATAGTTCATTATTCTCCGGGTTGTGTTGCCAGTATGAGTTTGTATTCGTGTTTCTTTGCGATGTTCATGATTTTAACCACTTCTTCCATCGGAACCGACTTGTCGACATGTAGCGAAACGTATGCTTCGTCGCTCTTTTCTGCCATTTCTTTTACAAGTGCAGTTTCGAGATTTTCGAAAGGCATTATGGTTGTTCCTACTGCATAGGTGTATGTGCCGTTCTGGTTATCCTTGATTGAAACCGAAGCCAGTGGGCTTGCCTGTGTCTGGTTGTTGCTCGACGGCAACAGAAGCTTCAGCGCGTTCGGAGCAATCATTGTTGATGTCACCATGAAGAAGATGAGCAAGAGGAATACGATGTCGGTCATTGATGACATGCTGAATTCCGAACTTATTTTATTTCTCGACCTTAGGCTCATGGTTATTCAGTTTTATGCAGGTTCGTTCAATACGTCCATAAATTCTGTAGTCTTGGATTCTAGGTCGTTAACCAGGTTGTTGACCTTTGCAACCAAGATGTTGTAGGCGAAGTATGCGATGATACCAACGAACAAACCACCGACAGTTGTTACAAGTGCCGTTTCGATACCACCAGCGAGGTCTTTGATTTCAAGTGCATTTCCAGCGGCAGCCATCGATGAGAACGACTGAACCATACCAGTTACAGTACCGAAGAAACCGATCATTGGCGCGCCCCCGGCTATTGTAGCGAGGAGAGCTAGACCTTTTTCGAGTTTTGCAATTTCCTGCTTACCTACGTTTTCGATAGCTGTGTTGACATCGTTGAGAGGACGACCAATGCGTTGCAGACCTTTTTCGATCATTCTCGAAATCGGGCTGTTGTTGTTGCGGCAACTGTCGATTGCGTTGTCGATTCTACCTTCCTTGATGTAATTCTTGATGTTCTGCATGAATCCGTCCTGATTCTTGCCTGCCTTCTTTACTGCCAAGTACTTGTCAATAAAAATGTATATTGCAAGTACAGAAAGAACTGCGAGAACTATCATAATCCATCCGCCCTGTACAGCCAAGTCCCAGTACGACTGGCTTGCTGCAGCACCCTTTTCTGCTACGTTTGCAACAGAATCGCTTACTGCTGGCATATTCATTACTTCATCCAATAACAACATATTCTTTTGACTTTAATTTAAATTATCGAATGCAAAAGTATCGCCTAAAAACTTACAAATCCCTTTGAAAATTGATTTTTATCAACATAAATTTGTTAAATGAACGTTTGGTCGGCTTGTTTTATTGCCTTGAACACTAACATTTTAAGTTTTTATTATCCGAATGCGTTTTTATTTGTTTGATTATTAATGATATATCTTTGGCTCGGCGTTTGTTTTATTATAAAAAAACAAATAGTTTTGCGACCATGAAAAAGTTCAGACGAGGCATATTATTTATAGTATATCTTCTTTTCTGGATAGTGGCATTCGAGTCGATGCGCATTTTCTTCATACTATTTAATCTCGTGAACAACTTTTCGTGTTCAGCATCGGAATTCTTCGGAGCTTTATGGCATGGCTTGAGTCTCGATTTGGCTATGATGGCTTACATAGGCATTTTTTCTTTACCGTTTTTTATAATATTTGCCTTTGTAAAGTCGCAGCGGGCGTTCAAGATTTTTATGGATGTGCTTACATTGATATTGCTCGTTGTCAGTTCTTTGATAGTTGTGGGTGATGCCGAGGTGTATCGTTCGTGGCAGTTCCGTATCGATGCTTCTGTTTTGCAGTATCTCGACAATCCGAAACTTGTTTTCGCATCAACACCAGTATCAAGGATTGTGTTGCTTGTTTTTGTCACTATCGTGATTGCTGTTGCATTGTTCTTCCTATATAAATTGTTTACGCGAAAGCTTTTCGATTCATTGGAAAACGAAAAGTTTTATTCGTTGTTGTTCATTCCTATTGCGGCATTGCTTGTTATTCCTGCAAGGGGCGGAGTCGGCATTGTGCCGATAAATGCTGGTGCTGTGTATTTTTGCGACAATTCGTTTGCCAACCATTCGGCTATAAATGTCTGCTGGAATTTCGGTAGTTACTTTTTTGCAAAAGAATCGGATTTCAGCAAGTTTATGTACTATGAAGAGGTCACGGAACTTCCGTCAGATACAACTACTAATCCATTTTTTGGAAAGAAAATTTTCAAAAAAAAGCCTGAGAGCATTGTCTTTGTTCTTCTTGAAAGTTTTACATGGACTGCAATGTGTTACGACAATCCTTCTGAGAGTGTCACCCCAAGGTTGCTTGAATGGCGCGACGAGGGAATATTTTTCAGCAATTGCTACGCATCGGGTGACAGAAGTGTGCGCGGTATAGCCTCTATATTCAGTGGTGTACCGTCGTTGCCTGAGTATTCAATTGTTAAAACCCCCGAAAAGTCGCAGCAGTTGCCTTCGCTTTTGCGCAAACTTGCCGACAATGGTTATTCCGATGTGACATTCCATTATGGCGGTGATGCAAATTTCGCAAACATGAATTCCTATTTGCGACAGAATGGAGCTGAGGTGCTGTCTCAGAACAATTTGGATATGGATTGCAGAACTTCGAGGTGGGGCTACGACGACGAGTGTATGTTTGATGAGTTTTACAATCATTTACAGAACGTTGACAAAGGTTCGGTATCTATTTTGTTTACACTTAACAGCCACGAGCCTTACGATGTGCCAATAGCCCCATACGGCACCGACGATGAACTTGCGCTCAGCATGAACGCTTATTATTACACTGATTCGTGCCTCAATGATTTCCTGGTCCGTATGCATAAATCTACTGTGTGGGACAATTCGTTAATTATTCTGGTTTCCGATCACGGAAAATTGTTTAAGTCGCAAAACTGGCAACGACTCGACAAGAGCCATATCGTAATGCAGTGGCTTGGAGGTGTGATAAACGAATCTTTTGTTTGCGATGTCCCATGCGACCAAGCGGATATTTCGGCAACACTTCTTTCTTCTCTCGGCATTGGTTGCGATGAATTTCAGTTTAGTGAAGATATTTTTGGAAAGTGTTGTCCTACGGCTTTTTCGTCGTGCGGTAGAGGCTATTCTTTCGTTGCTGGTGGCGAGTCTGTTTGGTATGCCGGCGATGTTGGCAAGTTTTATCCCGACACAGTTTCCGATGATTTTAAATGGCGGACAAAAGCCTATTGTCAAAAAGTTGCAGAATATTACAATGGATTAAAGTAAGTTGTTTTTGTGCTTGCTACAACGCAAAAACATGATTACTTTTGTGAAAAATTTCGCAGATGCTCAATTTTATAACATGGGATGTAAGCCCTGAAATATTCACAATAGGAGGATTTTCTCTTCGCTATTATAGCGCATTTTTCGCTATTGGGTTTATTCTGGCCTATTTTATAATTAAGCATTATTACAAAAAGGAAAGCATTCCGCAAAAGGAACTTGACCGTTTGACAATTTTTGTAGTGCTTGGCGGAATTATCGGAGCACGTTTAGGTCATTGCATATTTTACGAACCATCATATTTCCTTACATCTAAGCATTGGATGGAAATGATTCTTCCGTTTTCATTCAGTCCGTTCAAGTTTACTGGTTATCAAGGATTGGCAAGTCATGGCGGTGCAATAGGAGTTCTTGTGGCAGTATTCATATTCAAGTTCAAGTCGAAGCAGGATGGTTTTCTTTCAATAACTGACAAGTTGGTGATTCCTATAGGTTTTGTCGGTGCGCTGATTCGTTTTGGCAACCTGATGAACTCCGAAATTTACGGTTATCCTACCGACTTGCCGTGGGGATTCTTGTTTGTCCGCAACGGCGATACTCTTCCGTGTCATCCTACACAGATCTACGAGGCATTGTGTTATATTATCGTCTCGGTTGTGCTGATTTTGCTTTATCGGAGGAAAAATTTCGCCGAAAAACATGGCTTTATGCTAGGAATGTTTCTTATAATGGTATTTACGGCTCGATTCTTTATTGAGTTTCTGAAGCAGAATCAAGAGTCGTTTGAAGAGGGTATGTCGCTTAACATGGGACAGATATTGAGCATTCCTGCTATTGTGTGCGGAATAATGTTGGTGATTTATGCATTTAGAACGAAAAAAACAGCAAAGCAATGAAATACAATTTTGACGAAGTTTTCCCGCGTAAGGGAAGTGCTAGTGTGAAACATGACCTAATGAAGCCGTTTTTCGGGACAGATGACTTGTTGCCGATGTGGGTTGCCGATATGGATTTCAAGGCCCCTGAATGTGTTCTTGATGCTATAAGACAGCGTTGTGACCAAGGATTTTTAGGTTATACGTTTGGCGATAGTTCGTATTTTGGCGCGGTAATAGATTGGTTTTCTAGACATTATTCTATATATGCTGATAAAAAGGAATTGCATTACATTCCAGGAATTGTAGTCGGAATTGCTTTTTGCATTCAGGCGTTTACCAAGCCTGGCGATAAGATTCTTATAAATACCCCTGTGTATCCTCCGTTTGTGAACCTGCCAGTAAATAATGGCCGAGAGTTGGTTACCAACAAGTTGATTTTGAAGAACGGTCGGTTCGAAATCGATTTCGACGATTTGGAACGTAAGGCTGCTGGCTGTAAGATGATGCTTTTGTCGAATCCTCACAATCCAGGTGGAACGGTTTGGTCAAAGGCTGATTTGCAGCGTATTGCCGAAATTTGCAAGCGCAATGGTGTACTTGTCATTTCCGACGAGATACATGCCGACCTGACATTGCCTAATTACAAGCATACTTCTTTTTCAATAGTTTCGGATGATGCTAAGTCTAACTGTATAACTTTTATTGCACCAAGTAAGACTTTCAACATTGCAGGCTTGTCGAGTTCTGTCGCCTATATTCCTGAAAAGTCTATACGCGATACTTATTTCGAATACCTTGAAGCATCAGAGTTTGCCAACGGCAACATTTTCGCATACATAGGTGCGGAGGCAGCATTCCGTTATGGCGAGGATTGGCTTGCACAACTAAAGGAGTATCTTGTCGAAAACATAGCCTTTGCCGATGATTTCTTTAAGAGAAATTTGCCAGAAGTGAAAGCTGTTTTGCCAGAGGCTTCGTATTTGCTGTGGCTCGACTTCAATGGTTTGCGCTTGTCGCACAACGAATTGCAGGATAGGTTAATAAACAAGGCAAAAGTTGCATTGAACGACGGTCGAACCTTTGGCGGTGACGATTATGCAGGATTCTTCCGCATGAACATCGGTTGCCCAAGGTCGATACTTAATGAGGCTTTGGAAAGGATTGCAAAGGCGTTCAAGGATTAGTTTATTTCTCCAGCTGCTAATTTTTTCAGTTTTACCTTGTCCTCGTTGATGAGACGGATGAGGATTCCAACTGCCTTTTCTGTGTCGTTGAGGAGATTTCCAACGTATATCTCTGTAATTTCTTCTTTTTCAGTAAGATGCTGGTCTGAAGTGCCAGTTTTTAAAGCAACGCTGCAAGTCGGAGTCAATGTGTGAACTATTGAGGTGCGCAGTTGGTAATATAGGAAACTTTTCTTGTTAGCTTTCGAGTATTTTATTGGAAATAGCTTGTAAATCGCTGTGTTGAAACGATTTGCCGATTGTTCGCGCGAACGCATTGGCTTTGCATCGAAGTAGCTGCCCATAATTTCAATAAGTTGCGACATTACAAGTGTCGCAACGGCGGTATGCCCTTCTGCGACAAGACTTTTCGCTTGGTTTAGTATTCCGTTCAGAAATTCAATATGTTCTTCCTTGGTTGTTATCTGCATGGTTAGAATTTCAGTCTGAATTGCAGTTTTACTTCTGTTCTGTTGGGACCTTGGATTTCATCGAGTCCTGAGCCAAGTACGGTCTTGTCGGCATAATATGAGTTGGCAATTCTGAACCACAGGTCGATGTTGTCGGTTACGTCGTATTTTACGACAAGTGCCAAACGTGTGCCGCGACCGTAGAACATTGGAACTGTAAATGCGTAAAGCACATCCTGCTCGTATGCGTAAATGCGTGAATTATAGTCTTGTGTGTCGAATAATGCGATTCGTGCTGTGAATGTGAGCGGAAGTTTTGCCGGCTTGTATTGGATGTCTTCGCAGACGAGGAAGCCCCAGCTTGTGCTGTCGGGACGATGGTAGCGTGATACTTCTATGCGGCTTTTCAGTTTCCATTCGTCATTGGGCGTAATGTTGAGCTGATACCTGTATTTAGATGTGTTATAGTTGATTAGCTCCTTAATATTGGTGTCGTCGGTGGAATTTTTCTGCTTGGTTTCGTATTTTGCACGAAGTATCATTTCGATGTTGCGCTTTGGCGTATAGGTGGCTTCGGCTGTCCATTCGTGTCCTGTCGATGGTGCGTTTACTCCGTATTTCAACCACGGGAATTTCCAACTGTCGAAATATATGTTCAGACGCAGATGTTTTACAGGAAGTATCTCTGCTCCAATGTATAAGCCCGATTCGTTGTAGGTCTTGTTGCCTTCCGAAAATCCCTGTGCGTACATATTCTGGTATTTGGGGCTGTAGTAGCGGTATAGTGCCGACATCTTGAATTCGGGCACAAAGTCGATTGTTGCGCCGTCAACCGTAGCGATGCCACCATTTGGACTCATTGATGTTTCGCCGAAGATGTTTATTTTGTGGAGATTGAGAAGGTAGTCAACGCCAAGGTTGAAATTAGATTTGCCGTTGAAGTTGAAATATTCGTAGGCTCTGTCGTTGGTGTTCAATGGGTTGGAGTAGGAGTAATAAACGCCAGTTGCACCGATTTTCAGTTTGTTGCCCTGCCAGGTTACATTTCCGCCTGTTACAAACTCTTTTATTGTGTGTCGTTTGGCAATTTCGTTCGGCGTACGATGATAGCCAGTCTCAAGGAAACTTGTCACAAGGTCTTCTTCTTCGGTTAGCGTGTCGGCTTCGGCGATTCCTGCATCAAGCGACTTGTACGATACGAATTCTGTGATTGTGAAGTCCTTGAGTTTTATTGTTGCAGCCTCACCGCGCATAAATGCCGACTCGTTTGCCGACGAGTACTTGTCAACCAGACGAGGCTTCTTTATTACACCTTCAATGCCAGAGCCTTTGCCGAAGCTCATGCCAGTCCACATTGTAAGACCCTGTCCGAACTGTGCAACATAGTCGCCGACGATAACTTTTTTCAAGATGCCGATGTCGCCAAGCATAAAATGCGCCGAATAAAAGTCGAAGCCGTACTTTTGTGCGCCACGGAAAAATTGTTCGCCCTCATCCTTTTCTGCGGTAAAACCGTAGGAAATATTTTTCTTGTACGAATAGTTGTATTTTAGGTAATACTTGTCTGGCGAACCCAAATATCTTGATTTGTCGGGTTTTATTGCAAGAATGCTGTCGGAGATGTTGTAGCCGGCCTTTTTTTGCAATGTTCGTTGGTAACGACCAAGAACCGTGTGGTGTCCGTAGGTAAATATTTTTTTCCAATTGGTTTTTGCCTTTGGCTTTTCTGTGCCAATTGTGACGAAAGGGTAGAGGTATTTCATTGTAAGTTCGTCGAGACCTTCGACGAATGCCAATTCGTATATTGTCTTGAATCCGTTGTATTTCGTTCTGTATCTGATTATTGAATAGATTTGATATTCGTTTAAGAACAAAATTTCGCGAAATTCTTCAGCGGTTGCTGTGTTAAGATCAAGCGGATTTTCTGCAAGGATTTCGAGGTTGTTGAAGAGCGTTGTGTAGTCGAGTTCGTCGTCTGTATTTTCGGCGATTTCTTCGACAATGTCCTGTAATGCGATGGAATTTTCGACCTGAGCCGATAGGTTTGCCGTGCAGAAAATGAATGCGACAGCCGCAAAATATTTCAGCAAGGACTTAGAACTCATATTGTACCGATATTTTTGGACTTAGTCCAAGAATCTGATGGTAAGCGAATGCGAGGTCGATTGTAGCGCCTGCAATTTTGTATCCAAGTCCGAACGAATATTCTATTGGCAGCATCGAAATGCCAGCTCGGAATGAGAAATGCTTGCGGAGTGTGTATTCAATTCCACCTTTGAAAATAGGGGTGTAGCCGTTTATCGATTTTCCAGTTTCAACGGCAAGCAGCAATGCGTCGCTGAATAGGTAGGAGAGACCTAATTTCATGGTTACAGGCATTTTCATGTCCCTGTTCTCAAAAAATGAGACATTTACAGGGTTGAAAACATACACGCCGATTGCGAAGTTTTTCACTGGCTGCGAATAAAGTCCAAGTTCGAAGGTCATGCCATTTGCATTGCCGTAGTATTCGGCTTGCGAAAGATGTAGGTAGTTGATGTTCAAACCCATATACAGGTTAGTGAACAATTGCTGCGAATATCCGATGGTGGCGCGGCTGTATTGGTAGTATTTGTACCCGTAGTGGCATACTCCGAGCGAAATATTTCCCGATTTGTGTACTGGCATCTGGAATGCGAGTGCACCGTAGCCGGTTTGTTTCAGCAGGAAGCGGTTTTCGTAGTATAAGCCAGCGCTGATTTTGTTCAGTCGGCAGGTTGCTGCAGGGTTATTGAAGACAGCCCAAGTGTCGCGTATTGTTGTCGATGTGTTGCCTATGCCGGCACTGCGAGCGCCTGCGTTGTTGGTCTCGATTTGCGCCGAGGCGAAAACCGAGATAGCTATAGCAAGCAATGTCAATATGGCAACCTTGAATTTCATTATATTACGCGGTATTCGAACTTGTATTCTTCGAGTTCCTTGTTTGCCTTGACGATTTTCTGCTTCAGGTTTTCCTTGAATTCGACAAGTTTCTGAGCAATCTCTGCATCACCTGTTGCGAGCATCTGAGCGGCGAGAATTGCTGCATTCTGTGCGCCGTTTACAGCTACTGTTGCAACGGGAATTCCTGGAGGCATCTGGACAATTGCAAGAAGTGCGTCCATTCCGTCGAAGGTAGCGTTGATTGGAACGCCGATGACAGGAATAGGAGTTACGGCGGCAATGACACCGCAGAGGTGGGCGGCCATTCCTGCGCCTGCAATTATGACCTTGATTCCGCGTGGTGCGGCTTCGCGTGCGAATTTTTCAACTTCGTCGGGGGTGCGGTGAGCCGACAATGCGTTTATCTCAAACGGAATCTTGAATTCGTTGAGTTGGTTGGCGGCCTTTTCCATAACTTTCCAGTCGGATGCCGATCCCATGATGATGCTAACTATCGGTTTCATAATCAGATAAATTTACATTAACAAAAAGAGCCTACCCCCAACAAATTGGTCGGAAGCAGGCATTTTTAAGAAATGTGTCTCTTTGTTCGCAATTATTCGGCAGTGGCTTCTGCTCCTGCATTAGCTGCGTCTTCGGCAGCTGCATCTTCTGCTGCTGCTTCCTGAGTCTGTTCTGTCTTAGGCGCATCATTTTTCTTCTCGTGAGGAATAGTGAAGCTGGCTGCAAGGCAGAAAACTGCAAGGCATATAGCCAAAGTCCAAGTTGCTTTTTCCAGAAAATCGGTGGTCTTCTTAACGCCCATTACCTGATTGCCCTGGCTGAAATTGGATGCCAGACCGCCGCCTTTGCTGTTCTGTATTAACACTACTAATATCAGCAATACTGCGCATATTAGAATCATTACAGAGAAAAAACTATACATAACTTTTTATTTATTTATTAAACGTTTAACATATTCAATTTGGGTCGCAAAGTAAATACTTTTTTCGGGATATTTCAAATATAATTTTTCATAAGTTGTCAACGCCTTTTCTAGGTGGCCCTGTTTGATGTATATCTTTGCAAGTTTTTCGCTGAAAAGTTCCTCGTCTTCTATCAGTGATTCTGTTGATAAAGTGTTGTCGCTGTGGTAGTTCTTTATAGGTACTATCTTGGCTTCCGATACTAGGAACTGGTCGATAAGTTCCATCTTTTTACGTTTGCTAGATGCGTTTGCTGGCTTTTCTTCTGGAGCTTTTTCTGCAGTTTTCGATGTTTCTACGATTGGTTCAACGACATTTTCTTCTTTCGATGCGACATCTTTTTCTGCATTTACATCAAAATTCTCGAATTTAATGCTCGCACTGTTGCCAGTGAATGTTATGTTGGCGTTTATGCCAATATCGTGTAGCTGTTTTTCAAGAAGTGCCTTTATTTGTTCAGGAGAAATCCCTTGAGATGCTTCTTCTGTTTGAGATGCAATGTCTTGCGTCTCTTCAATTGCGTTAGCGGTTTCTTCGAGGCTTTCTTCTGGTTTAACTACAAAATCTACCGAATTAGTGTTTGCTACTTCTTGACTTTCAGTATTTTGTGTCTGTTTCAGAATGATATTGTCTTCTATTGACTGAACTGTAAATTCTTCCTGTGGGAAGTTTGTTTCGTTTTCTTGCGCTTCTTCTTGTGCTTCAATGGATTGTTCCTGTTCTATGGTGTTGTAGTCTTCTACCGACTGAACCGCAAAATCTTCATGCAGAGCAGGCTTTTCTTCTTCCAGAATCTCCTGTTGAGTTTCAATGCTTTGATTTTGAACGGTATTTTCTTCTTGCTCTGTTTTTTGTGCTTCGGCTGCTGCAGCTGCCGCTTTGGCTCTGCGCATTTCCGCTGCTTGAAGCAATATTCTGTCAGCTAAACTTAATGTTTCTGGGTTTACGATTTCAGGTTCCTCTGGTACTAATTCTTTAGGTTCTGTGTGCGAAGTTTCAATATTTGAAAGTTCGGTGATTTGAGGATCAGAAGATTCGTTTATTTCCGTATCTTGGATTTCTTGCTGAGGCGCAATGAATTGCGACTGTACGGGTGTGCAATTTTCCTCTTGTGATTCGGATTGAGCCACAAGGTTTTGTGGCTCTACGGTATCTGTATTTGTATCGTTGGATTGTGGCTGTTCGGTTTCTTGTGGAGACGCAATGAATTGCGTCTGTACGGGTGTGCAATTTTCCTGTTGT
>JAEEGG010026429.1_pt1 | contig 11085 bp, 15 predicted proteins | sample 9134161 | NCBI WGS metagenome assembly JAEEGG01 (sample SAMN16246543, study PRJNA631951) | gut metagenome | biome: gut microbiome; feature: rumen; material: CR-attached | host: Bos | place: Iran: Karaj | collected 2018-10
TATCAGGCCGTCGACGATCTTTGCCCCGCTTTCAAGGATCGCCTGCTCAAGGAGCTGGGCTCATTCACTGAGCAGCAGATGCAAGTTTGTTATCTCATGCGTATCGGACTTTCCAAGCCCCAGATCCAGAACATGACCGACCTCTCTCGCGCCACCATCTGGCGCTGGGTGAAGAAATACGATTGGGTCCTCACCCCCGATGACATCCAATAAAGCAAATCCCCAGCCAAGCGGCTGGGGATTATTTTTACGCGCCGACGCAACTCGATGACATCGGGGACAGGTCCCTATGTCATGGTTATCGTTTTCGATAACTCTGACTGGGCCCTGTCCCCTGTCATTTCGCTCTAGGGAGGTTTTCGCACCTCCCGCCGCTAAGGCCTCCCCTCCGCGGTGTTTTTCATGGGGAATTTTATGCAAAACTATAAATTTTCATCAATTTAACATCATTTTTACATCAAAATGATACCAATATGAAATAAATATCTTATATTTGCAGCCGAGTATTAGATATTTTGAAGTTATGGCACAGGTATCAATGACAGTGAGAATGGACTCACAACTGAAACAGACATTCGACGCTCTTTGCGCTGAGTTTGGCATGAGTGTGAACACAGCTATCAACATCTTTGCTAAGGCTGTAGTTAAAACCCGAAGCATCCCGTTTGAAATAAAAGCAGGTAATGATGATGCATATCGTAAAGGTGTTCAGGCATTTTATGCATTAAGAGAACAGGCCAAGGCGAATGCACTTCAAGACATGACGCTTGATGAGATTAACGAAGAGATCAAACAGGCAAGAGCTGAAAGAAAGGAGAAGAAGAAATGATATACGCAGTAATTGATACAAACGTACTCGTATCGTCACTTCTTACTCACAACTCCCAGTCATCAACACTTTTGGTAATGGAGGCTTTGCTTTCCAGACAGATAAAGCCTCTATACAACTCAGAGATCCTTGCTGAGTATGAGGATGTCTTGCGTCGTAAGAAATTCAACTTTGCCGAGAAGGACATTAAGTATTTCATAGATTTCTTTAAGAAAGAAGGCATCGACTCTAACCGAGTTAAGAGTGAAGAACTTTTTCCAGATCCCAAAGATGCAGTGTTTTACGAAGTTGCTCTATCAAAAGACGATGCTTACGTAGTGACAGGCAATTTGAAGCACTTTCCTAAGAGTCCGATTGTAGTTACGCCAGCCGAGATGCTTGAGATTCTATGTCACGATGAGTCCTAAAAGGGCTTGAATTCGACCCTTTGGCAGATACGACAAAGCCCCCGGAAGCAATTCCGAGGGCTTTCTTATATCCCAGCGATACCCACGATTTCATTACTACCAGTAACAAAATCTCTAAAGGGGATATCGAGTTATGGATTCTTGCCACGGAAATAGGGATTTTCCCTTGCAGATTTCAGGTATTTTTCCGATCTTTGCGGTGAACAAGTAAAGAAAGTAGGTGGATATGTTTATACTCGGAGCCATAGGGATAGTAGCTTTCGTGATCGGGGTGATGCTCCTGAAGAGCGATGGAAAGCCTGCACCGAAGAGTCATAAGAGGAAAAATAAGCGTCGTTATGCAGATCCACCAGGGTGGGGGACACCACACGGTTTTGATTTAGATACAGATAATTAGAAGTATCTTTGCGTTAGTAACAACGTAAAGGTTTTTTTGAGAAAAAGAGATTATCAATTTGTGTGTTCTTCATGGTATAAAAAAGGCCTCGGAGGTTATCCGAGGCTCTTTAGTTTTCTTCACGCACCCACGCATGAAGTCGTTCCCAACGCAGTTACAATCGCCGTAGCAATGGTTGCTATCAGATGTACGATGAACTTAATAGTTTCTTTCTTTGACATAGTACTTAGGATTTAAGGTTAATAACTAGGAGGGGGTCGAGGGTTCTCAACCCCCTCCGTTTGTTTAATCTCCCGTGCCAGAGGGCGCATCCTCGTGGGTTGCCACCGAGAAGCTGGAGATGGGAATCTTCTCCTGGTACGTCTTCTTCTTACCATCGATGGTCTTGCTCTTCGAGCTGATCACGTAGGCAGCCTTAAACGTACACTCCTTCTTCAGGGCTCGGCTGGTCAGCGCATCACCTTTGGAGTTCTCGGGCGTAAAGCGCAGATGCACACCGGCTATCAGGTTGTCGATACCAACGTTCAGCGATCCCTCAACGGTGTCAACCACCTTCTGACCATCAGTTTCGATGGTGGGGGAGAATGTGCCGAAGCCATCTAGCTTCACAGGCTGACCTTGGATAATCATCTCCTTCAGACAGCTCACGATGTTCTGCAGTACCAACACTGCCATCGGGTAGTCTACCAACTTGCCATGCTCACTCAGGTGCTTGGCGAAACCCTTCAGGTTGAGAGGTTCCTTCGTGTCTGCCTCTGCGTAATACTTGCCGTAAGCGGCATTGTACTTGTTCTGATTCCTGCGCAAATTCACAGGGAATGAAATTACTTCACTTGCCATAATCTTTAAAAATTTAAGTTTAACATAAGGTTTGAATTCTCGGTACAAGGGAAGCGCAAGGCGAATGCAGAGCCGAGCCCGCTCGAGCTATGCTGAGCCGCAGCCTTCACTCGCAGTGCATTTCCCTTAATGCACTGCAAAGGTACGAAAATTATTCCAATAAACCTATAAATTTAGCAAGAAATTTATATTAAAATCATAGATTTAACAATTTATCGCTATAACTTTTTAATTCTAATATCTTGCTAATGTTATTAATGCGGATTCTTCGTAAATATTATTCGTTAAGATGTATTGCGGGCTTAAAACGCCCCTTTTTATGCCCTTTTAGGAGGCTTTGATTTTACTTAGAGTAAACTCCAACTTTAAATTTTTTAAAAGCCAACTTTAGTCGCCGTAAAATCCGACTTTACTCGGGGCGTATTTAGAAGACTATCTTAATAAATACAACAATGTAAAAAGAAAATCAGATTGCTGCATTGCTGCATTGTTACATCTGAATTTATGAATTTTGAATTTTTATAGGGTATTTATAATTATATTATATATTATATTATAATATAATATATAATATAAAGTATAATTTCCATTTTTCAGCGCAAACTCACAAATCGATTTGCAGCAATGTAGCAATGTAGCAATGTAGCAAAAGTGTTTCTTTTAGACATCGAAGGGCACTTAAGAGTATTTTAAGAAAACACATCAAATATTTGCTTATCTCAATAAAAACCGCTATCTTTGCAACGTATTTCAAATACTGCGAAAATGGACAAAAGATTAAAACGACAAGCAGCGCTCTACATGCTGATTACACTCGTCGACGAGAACGAAGGCTACATCGAGATCAACTCCGATGTTATTCGCTCCACGTTCAACGATGAGGATCAGGTAGTTAAGGCCAAACTGAAGGATGGCACAGTGGCGCTGGCTGCAGACCTCGATGGCGACGTGCTCCACGAAGCCGTAAGCAAATGGATGGGCGACAACCCGAACCAATCCAAGTACATCATGTCGAAACTCGACCCCAGAAGGCTTCATGGCCTACAATTATAGAGGATATGACGAAGAAAGAGTTTTTAGAACTACTCGGACAGTCTGCAATGGATCTCTATAATGATCCGGAAAAGCTCCGTAAGGTTAATGCTGAGTTTGAGTCGATGAAGATGGAACATCCTGAATTCTTCGATAGAGTGGACCAATTAACCATTGGCGACATGACTCCCGACGAACTTAAGAAGATGTTCGATTACATCAAAGACCATATACTCAAAAACAGAATGGCAAACTAGTACTTAAAGAAAATAGGCTATTCTGCTTTCAAAAGATGAAAAGTTGAATATGGATAATTTGACATACGATAAAACTGACCCCCTATCAATTTTTAGGTATGCGCGACATCTGATAGACCACACGTTGCGAGATATTGTTGGTGATGCTGCAGTTGCTGGTTACAACTCAAGTAACAAGGGCGAATTAGGACAAATGGTAGAAGAGCTTTACTATCACTATAAGCCTAATAGTTCACCTGAACCTGATTTCAGAGAAGCTGGAGTTGAACTGAAAACAACAGGCCTCAAAGAGCTCAAAGATATGACGCTACAGATAAAGGAGCGGCTCGTCGTTGACATGATTAACTACAACGAAGTGGTTAATCAGGAGTTTGAAATGTCCCTGTTCTATAAGAAATTCCGATTACTTCTTTTGTTGTTCTATCTGTATGAAAAAGGGGTTGCACAATATGATCGCTATTTCCTATATGTCGTATTGTGGAAGATTCCTGATAAGGATTTACTGATTATCAAGAATGACTATGAGGTCATAATCAACAAAATTAGAAAAGGAGAGGCTCATTTATTGTCAGAAGGTGATACAGAGTATCTTGGTGCTTGTCGTAAGGGAAACAAGGATTCAAGGCTGCGCCAACAACCTTTTTCGGATGTTCTTGCTCCGGGCAGAGCATTCTCACTAAAGCCTGCCTATATGCGAACTGTCCTTGAATTCATCAAGGCTAGTAGAAAGAAAGCTGTTGTTAATTTCAAGTATAAGGAGAAATCTCCACAGATTGCAACGGAAGAAGAATTACGCAACGATACATTCGAGAATATTGTACTTCGGAAATTCGATGATTATCAGGGGTTGACTTATGAACAATTATGTTCAAAGATTGGCAAAAGGTATGATACTTCTAAGGATAAATATGCTCGTATTGCAAGCAGAATTGTTATGGGGGATTTTAAAGTCGCCAATTTGTCTGAGGAGTTCAAGAAAGCAGGGTTGCAACTTAAAACCATACGTATTGAGGCCGATGGTGGCATCAACGAGGCAATGTCTTTTGAGAATATCAACTACTCAGAGGTCTATGAAAATGAAGATTGGCTGGATTCTCGTTTATATGAGATATTTAGTGGTCGTTTTCTTTTTGCCATATTCAGAGCTGATGGTGGTCAGATAAATTATTTCAATAAAGAAGGCGAACTTGTAACAGAGAATACATACGCTTTTGACACAGCTTTCTTCTGGACTATGCCGGTGGAAGATTTAGAGTATGCTGAAAAATACTGGAAGCATATTCGCAAAACTATTCTGGATAATCACATTCATCCTGATTACTTCAATTCCCCCAGAAATATGCGGTTCCATGTACGACCGAAGGGAAAGAATTCAAGAGACTTAGCAATCAATCCCAATAACCCAGATGGCGAAAAGGTGAAAAAGTATTGCTATTGGTTCAACAATGACTATGTTAAAGAAATCGTAAAAAATAATGGGAAATAATAAAATTCGTGTAGTAGAATTATTCGCTGGTGTGGGAGGATTCCGCATCGGCCTTGAAGGAGCATCCGATGCTTATGAGACAGTGTGGAACAATCAATGGGAACCATCGACTCAGCATCAGGATGCATCGTTAGTTTATCAGGCCCGCTTTGGTAAGAAAGGCCATTGTAATAAGGATATCAATACGGTAAAGACCTCCGATATTCCAGATCATGATCTATTGGTAGGTGGTTTTCCTTGTCAGGACTATTCCGTAGCGGCAACACTTAGCCGTTCTGGAGGTATTGAAGGTAAGAAGGGAGTGCTCTGGTGGCAGATTTATCGCATACTCAATGAAAAGGGGAAGAATCGCCCCAAGTATATTTTCTTTGAGAATGTGGATAGATTGTTGAATTCTCCAGCTACCCAGCGTGGGCGTGATTTTGCTATTATCCTTGCCTCTTTGGCAGATTTGGGTTATGTAGTAGAGTGGCGTATTATCAATGCTGCTGATTATGGTATGCCCCAACGCAGAAGAAGAACCTATATCGTGGGATATCAGTTGAATTCCGTCATTGCTCAGAAGATTGAGAAAATGGAAGACTGGGTTGAGTTTGATGGTGTATTGGCAAAGGCTTTCGAGTTTAAACCTAAGGAAAAGACTGTATCGGAATTCGATATCGAAGGAACAATACATGAAGTATCTTCTGGTTTCAATAAGGGAAGGAAAGATAGTCCATTTGGTAATGCCGGTATGATGATGAAACGTCACGTATACTCTGTAGATGCGGAAGCTGTATATGACGGACCAAGACAGACACTTGGAGGAAATCTTATTGCAGAAGAATTTGTACCTGAAGAGTTCTTCATTTCTGAAGAAGATTTGCCCAAGTGGCAATACGAGAAGGGAGCAAAGAAAATTGAGAGAGTTTCAAAAGAAGGTTATAAATATATGTTCTCTGAGGGTGGAATGGCTTTCCCGGATAGTCCAGACCAGCCTTCACGAACCATCATCACAGGAGAAGGAGGCGCCTCTCCTTCGCGCTTCAAGCATGTTGTGATGACAAAATCGGGGCGCTATCGCCGTCTTTTACCTATAGAACTTGAACGTATGAATATGTTCCCTGATAACCACACTCTCCATCCACAGGTATCTGATGGACGTCGTGCATTCCTGATGGGTAACGCGTTGGTTTGTGGTATTGTTGAGCAGATAGGTAAGAGCCTTTATCAGTTTATTTTTGGCGAAGCTCCAGTTTCATCTCGTCCTATCTTTACACAGCGTGATGACAAACCATATCTTGATTTGGGACTCTTTGCTGATGAGGATAAAGAGATTGTGGTAAATCGCCCGAAGAAACAGTATACTTTGGATAAATGCAAACACTTGCTGATAGGCGTAGTAAAGAAAGACAACGAGGAATACTTCTTGAAGGAAGAACCTACGAAAATATATTATACGGGTCCCTCAGGTACATTCCCTTCAACAATCGCTCTCAATAAGCTCTATTATTTTATGCCCTATATCAAAGGCAAGGGGGTAAGTGACCTATACCTGATTCGTGTAGCTCGTGTAGGAACAAAAGCCGAGGTTCATCCTGATACTGATGATGATAGACCAAGGTTGGTTTTTGAATTGGAGTATCTGGAATCGCTGCCCAACAACCGATGGGTAAAGTTGGACAAAGATACAAACTTTGCATTTAAAGACACGTTGTTGGGAAGAATCGTTAAGGATTAATATTTGATTCTAGAATAATAGGCGTATACTAATAGGAGATGTAATGTCGGAACAGTACTAGCTTTGGCTGGGGTGAGTGGGTTCGAATCCTACCACTATTAGATACGCCTTTTTATTACATTACAATACTTTTCTGGTCGTAAGTTTTTTTTTTAAATAATGTAAAGAGTATGAAGAATCATTATGTTGCAATATTTGGAGGATTTTTAGGCTATCTGCTTACAAGTTTCCTTATTACGGATGGGGACAATAAAGGCATGTACCAGATAATGGGTGGATGTGCTGGAGTATTTATTGGTTACTTCATTGCTGGCTTATTAATGGCATATAAGCAACAAGGGAATGTTCTGGTTAAGAAGTTCCAGAAACAAAACCCAGTAGGGGGGAAGAATATAAATGATGTTATAGAAGCTGTTGGTGGCTATTCATCCAAACAAGCTGTGAAGATAACCGATAGAAATAATGAGATGGGCGCATATTATAATTTTAAAGATGGTGGATACGAAATACAGCTCCTTGTTGGAGCTGATGATATAATAATAGGTGTGTCGAAGGAGATCTTAAACGGAAAACAACTAATATGATTTTCGGTCATTCCTTGAGTCGAAAGCCATATGTATCATTTTTTTTTCTCAAAAGTGGCGAGGGGAAGTTTAACATTAGTCTTATGCCATAAGTGGGATTAAGATGTTTAAAGAGATAGAAACAAGATGACTAAGGAAGAACTGCTGTCTAGGTGTAAGTGCTACAAGGGCGAGAAAAGATGTCCGGAGAATGTCTTCTTCTGGGGATGGGAATGTGAGAAGATGTACGTTAGAGATGTGTTAGCTGGTGATTTGACTGACATTAAGAGCGCAGTGGATTTCTTTTGCAACCTTGGACTTGATAAGGTACTTGAATTAAAGGATGGTACACCAATAGAGATCCAAGCCTTATTATTTGAGCGATTCTGTTATCAAAGCGACAATTCCCCTGAAACTCTTGCAGGGTACTTCCCCAAATTTTATAAAAGGGAATGGCCCAAAACAAACGATAGATGAATTGATTGATACTCTGAAATAACTCTCTATGGATAAGCTCTCTCCAGAACAACGACACAAGAATATGGCTGCTATCCGCTCGAAGGATACGAAGCCGGAAATGATTGTGCGTCGTGGACTGTGGAGTAGGGGATTCCGATATCGCTTAAATCACAAACGGCTGCCTGGGCATCCAGACTTGGTGCTTCGCAAGTATCGCACTTGCATCTTCATCAACGGATGCTTTTGGCATGGTCATCTTGTGGATTCGAGTACAATGGAGAGTTCTGCTTGTTGCAAGATACCAACAACCAATCGTGATTTCTGGGTGGCAAAGATTCGCAGGAACAAGGAACGCGACAAGGAGGAACAACACAAACTGGCTGAAATGGGTTGGCATTGCATCACCGTATGGGAATGTGAGTTGAAACCATCGAAGCGAGAAGAGACCTTGGAATCGCTGGCGTTTACTCTAAACCACATCTGGTTACAAAATCATGGTGCCAAGACGGTTCAATATCCCAAGATGGAAGAAGAAAGTGAGAATTACTTGAAAGCTGCTGAGGAAGACTTATGAAACAAATAGAAGTCGTAGCTGCAATCATACATGAACCATGGGACTGGTCCCTGTCTCACATTGATTCTCATCTATTATAGCCACCATCGAGTGGCTCTTTTATTATATAATAAGGTGGAAGGAAGATATATGATGGAAGAAGGAAGAGGGAAGAAGGAAGATATGAGCACAGTGCTATGCATAGTGTTACATAAATAATACGCAAAGGTTTTGCTATATTCGAGAAAAGTGCTACCTTTGCAATTCAATTATGGAAATAGCAGAAAACATAGATATATTAGAATACGAATGGCTGGGCGAAGAGGATGGTTCCGTAATGATGGCTGCGGAAGATTCTTGGAGGGGTCTGGCTGTGGAACTTAATGAGTTGCATTTTGTGAAAGGGGCCGCCTTTGTTGAACAGCTACGATATATTGTATCTCGGGGTGAGTTCCGACTAGTGGAAGGCGAAACCAATATCTTCAGTGCATTGGGTGAGCAGAGTGAGGACTATGACAATCTGTTGAATGCTGCACGCAAGGCTGTGGAACATGGGTATTGTGTGTATATCCTGCCCAATCCGAAGGGAATCAGAACAGCAGATTTCATCTTTGAGCGCAAAGGGGTTTACAAGATGTATGACTTGAAAACCATATCAGGAAAAACTTCATTAGAGAATAGATTGAAGGAATCAATCGGGCAGACTAACCATGTGTTGGTGAATGTGTGTTCCACCTACAATGCACGTTTGATGGCAATACAAATTAAGAATTACTTCAAGGTCAATCCAGATGCCCTTGAAGTTTTGGTTTACAAAGGAAAGAAGGCTATCTCGGTGACTCGACGCTTTGTGGAAAATCCATTATTTTTGATCTTGTTTAGGCGAAAATACGAAAAATAAAAAAGCCACCTTAATGATGGCTTTTTTTAATGGGGCAGGGTCGATACGGGCTTACCCCCACGCGGAAAATACCGGATTAGTCATTTCTGACGTTGCAAAGATAGGAACTATTTTTCAAAAATGCAAGTTTTTGAGAGATTTTCTTTTAAATGAACCATTTGAACCAGGAACCAGGGGGACTGGTCCCTGTCTCACATAGTCTAAATGGTTCTCAAGCTGACTGGCAGCCAAGTCGTTCCATTTTATCTTAGCCATGGATATTTGTTTTCAAAGCGAGTATGAAATTCTACAGAGGATATCCATTTCGATGGATCGTTGCGCTGAGCATCTGCATTGTCCAAGGCAGTCTCCAATTCCTCAAGGGTATGAGGATAACCAAAGTCGTGATTCGATTTGATATCCTTATTCTTTTCGTCCATGACTAATGTATTTTATACTGCAAAGGTAGCGATTATTTCATTATCCTCCAAATTTTAGAAGAGAAAATGTCCAAACTGCAACGAAAAGTCACACCGTGCTGTGTGTTATTCTTCATTCTTTTCTTCGGTGATCTTCTCTGTTATTTTAGCGATGATCGCATTGTGTTCCTCAACCTTTTGTTTGAACAAGTCCAAGGCTCCTGGTTCTGGGTATCTCTCCTCTTCCAATGCTCTGATTACACGCTGTTTGATGGGCCTGACCCATGTCCTATACCAGCTAAGATACTGTATAATGCCCAGCTCTGTAGTAAGGTCATAGCAGTCCATCAGGTTACTCTTGGGGTTCTCTAACAGGATCTTGAGATTCTTTGCCACCTTATTGTTCCTGCCAGAAGAACGCTTAATATCCCTTATTTCCTCCTCGGCTTCCTTCTTAATCTTTGCCACATGCTGAGTATATGACTGGAATCCGCGTCCATACAGTTTTCTCAGTCCCTGTTCTTCGATTTCGAGCTTCGGGTCGTCCAAACGTTTCTTCATTAGCTTATTGAAAGGGACTATATGGCTATTGAGATAGTTAAGGGCAAAGTCATTGGTCGTAATAGACTCAATGGCTTTCTTCATATGATAGCCGATAGTTGTGTGCCTGATGGCCATATCCCAGAACAGTTCTTTGATGGTAGTCATATCATCAATGCTGTCATATCCCATGTCTGCCAGCAAAGCAACAGAAAGTTTCAGTTTCTGCGGATCAAGTTCCACTTCCTCCTTTTTCTTGGGTTTTCCTTCAACCTCCAAGAATGGTATCAGTTCGTCACCGGTATAATTGGGGAACATATCGTCAAGCCACCGCTGTTTCTCAGTAATCCATGAGAAAATGGCCTTCTCGTTGCGTTTCACGTCAGGATCAATGTCACCCATTTCTTCTAGATATGCCTCCATGTAATCCATCATGGCCTCATTGATAATGAAGCTGATTTGACTCACGCTAAGCGTTTTATTGATGTTCTTTCTACTCTTTTTCTTTGCTTCGTCGAAAGGGAATGGCATCCTTGCCATGTCCATCACTTGCTTGACATAGGTGTTGACAGACGTATGAATGTTCTTAGCATCAGTGCCGAACTCCTTACCCAGCTTGATATTCAGTTCTCCGAAAGCCTTCAATAACTCAACGAGATATTTTCTGGCAGTATCCAATCTTTTATCCTTATTTTTATAGTCC
>JAEEGG010026430.1_pt1 | contig 11084 bp, 17 predicted proteins | sample 9134161 | NCBI WGS metagenome assembly JAEEGG01 (sample SAMN16246543, study PRJNA631951) | gut metagenome | biome: gut microbiome; feature: rumen; material: CR-attached | host: Bos | place: Iran: Karaj | collected 2018-10
AAAAATTGTTTAATATAACAAACATTTCGAGAAAAATCTTCATTTCCATCCTTGTTTTTAATTCATTTTGCATGATAATGGCCGGTATGCCTGCTTCGCTCTATTATCCTATAGTGAGGATGATATGCCTCACGATAGTCCGGTGGATGGCTGATGGATTAGTTTAGAGTTTCAGATGTTTCATAGGATGACCTCCCCATCGGTTATCTCCAACATATTGGAAACCGACGGAAGAATAAAGTGCTTCACCATCGGGGTTATCTTTATCAACCAGGAGACCAACACAAGGCAGCCCATATTGATTAGCCCTCTCTTTGGTGGCCAACAGTAAAGTGCTGGCAATTCCTTGGCGACGATATTCTGGCAGAACGGCCAATGAGTCAAGATAGAGTTCCCCAGCCTGTGTCTCATCATCCATGCCAGAGTGATCCTTGCCGAGATATTCTTTGGCAGCATTGATGAAAGCGCGACGCAACTCATGCAGTCTGCCACCGTCATAGCTGACGGAAATGCCAACGACCTTGTCTCCATCCATAGCAATCAGAGTATTCCTGTAGCTATATTGTGAGTCCTCTCGTTCAACCAGCATAGTCATCATGCTGCGGAAGTCTTCCAATCCATGGCCATCACCACAGAAATAGAGACAGCAGTCATCACTCATTGCCATCATTATCAACGAGGCAATTTCTGCTGCCTGTGGTTTGGTTGCTTCTCGAATCTCTATATGATGAAGCATATCCATTATTTATCGGGGTTCTATACCTTTATGTGTATTATCTCTGACCAGCGAGTCGTGTAACATGGACTCTTATGGTCGTGCTTGATGGCATTGGCGAAAACATCGGCGCGGCCCTTGCCGTTGGGTTTGGTGTATTGCTGAGAACCTAACACTATCGTCTCACTGCCATGAAGCCTGTTAATGCGGTCAACGACCTCGTCGAGCCTACGCATCTTCTGGAACTGTTCGGCATTGATGTCGAAGAGATCTTGCTGGATGGGTGAGTCAGGGCCGATGCCCATGACAATGACACCTGCTTTCTTGTACTGGTAGCCCTGACGGTAGATGCGCTGAAGAACATCGTTGGCAGCCTGGACAATAGTGATGGTGGAGTTGGAGGGCGTAACAAGACGCTGCTCCTGGAAGTTCCAGTACTGGGCGAGATCCTCTCTGAACATGTTGGTGTTAAGGAATACGCCTATGGATGACGCAACAGTATTTTGCTGACGCAGTTTCTCGGCACACCGGGCCGCATAGTTTGAGAAATGAGTCCGCAGGCCCTCCAGGTCGGGTATCATTCCGTTAAAGCTCCGACTGGTACAGATGCTTTTCTTCTTGGCGAGTTCCTCATTGGGTACGACATCCTCACCATTGAGCTCCTGCCAAGTGCGAACGATATTGATGTTGTTAAATGTCAAACGTACCCAGTCCTTGTGGTGCTTGGCAAAGTCCAAAGCCGTTTTGCAACCGAGAGCCTGAAGCTTAGCGGAATAACGACGCCCGATTCCCCATACATCCTCTATCGGACACCATTCCAGTGCTTTCTCGCGTTTGTAGTCTGTGTCAATCATGCAGCAGTGCTTATACACCTCATACTTCTTCGCCAGTTTCGAGGCTATCTTGGCAAGCGTCTTGTTTGGAGCCAGACCAATACTGATGGGCATTCCCACCTCTCGCTTGATACGTTTGTGGAGGTTCTCGCCCCACTGCTGGAGGTGGTCAAGTTCTATGCCGTCGAGGTACATAAAGCACTCGTCGATACTATATCTGAAGTAAGCGGGTGTCTCTTTGCTGATGATGCTGACCACACGGCCTGTCAGTTCACCATAGAGCTCGTAATTCGAAGAGAAGACAACGATCTTCTTTCCGGGGAACAGCTGCTCCAATTGAAAGTATGGTGTGCCTTCCTTGATTCCCATTGCCTTGGCCTCATTGGAACGGGCTACTACGCAGCCGTCATTGTTCGAGAGCACCACGCAGGGCACTCCCGTCAGATCGGGTCTGAAAACCCTCTCACAACTTACATAACAATTGTCCAAATCGGCTATTCCGTACATGCTATTTCTCGTCTTGGTCTTCTTTTCCGTAAAATCTGAACCAGTGGTATGCCTGAGCAATCAGAGACTTGAATTCCTCTGGATCAACTTCTGCAATGCTGGATTTTATATAGATACTTTCCGTACAGCCAACATATAATAATATGTCCATAGAATTGACAGAAGTAGCGTATAGCTTGCCATGTTCATTGAAATAAGCTATGGCTTTGTCTCGCTGTTCTTCATCTTTAGGTCTTAATACCTGAAAGTGAAGATAGGGTGCAGAAGTATGCACCAAATCTTCAAACGGTGTTCCGAAATTATACTTGTTGATTCGGAACTTATCTTTTGGAACGGCACACTGCTTGGCGTCCGTAACATCTATAGAAATGTGGTCTACCATATTTCAGAAGTTAATATGCGTCTCACCATCCCACGTTGTATCGCAGGTAATGATTAACCTTAATGAAGCAGACTTAATGTTTGCCTGAATTTTCGGATACAAGGAATGCTCCTTCGATTCCGGATTTCGTATCGTGAATCCATCCACCTTAGCAGAGAACAGCTTGACACTATCCGTTGTTACAGCCATTAGTCCGCATGACTCGGTATAAAAAGCTTCCATCTCAGGGTAACCTTCTGACAACACTTCTTTCTCACATCCTATCAGCATAGGGAGAGTGATAACCAATAGTACTAACAGTATCTTCTTCATATCTCAGACCGTTTCGAAAGTTCTTATCAAATGAATAACCGTTCCCCAAACCTTGAAATTATCAGGATCGTCAATCTTAAAGACAGGGAAATCGTCATTGGCAGGGCGAAGCTCTATATAGCCCTCGTCCCGATGGGTCAGGTCGAGGTACTTCATCGTGAAGTCACCATTCCACCATGCCAGCACGATAGAGCCGTTATGTGGTTCTACAGCCCTGTCGATAATCACTCTGTCACCATCGAAGATGCCTGCATCCTTCATTGAGTTACCGCTCACATCCCCATAGAACGAGGCCTCCGGGTGCTTGATGTAATCCCGGTTAAAGTCAAGTGTCTCATGCCGGTAATCGTCAGCCGGAGACGGAAATCCTGCCACAACACTGGCATGTTCGAGCTCCAGTTTGGTCTCAAAAACACCTCTTATGATCTTAATGTTACCCATCTTAAATCCTAATATTTCCCAAAACTTTTTGCAAATATAGTGATTTTAAGGCAATTCTTGCTACTTTTGCAGATATATTTAAGTGTATTTGGCAAATGGATATGGAAGAGAATGAAGTAAAAGGCCGCAAGGTGGCCATCGATATTGTAAAGGCAAACATATTCGCTGTAGCCATCATGGTGGTGGCAGCTATCGTGTTCCTTGTGCCGTTCTTCTGGATATGGGCAGGTAAGAAGCCTATTGGTGAACTCCTCGGAGGCATAGGCAACTGGGGCACTGCATTCATCCTCATGTTTGTAGGCATCGTCGTTCATGAACTGATTCACGGTCTGACGTGGGCCTATTATGCCAAGAGCGGCTGGAAGAGCATCAGTTTCGGTGTGATGTGGAAGTTGCTGACTCCCTATTGCCACTGCGACGAGCCAATGCATATCCCAGGTTACATGATGGGAGCCATGATGCCCTGTATCATCTTGGGTGTCATCCCTGCCATCGTTGCCCTCTTCATTGGTAGTCTGCCCATGCTGGCATGGGGAATCTTCTTCATAGCTGCAGCTGCTGGCGACATTTGGATGACATGGCTGCTGACCAAGGAGAATCCCAAGAGTATGGTACTCGACCATCCTTCAGAAGCAGGATTCTATATTATAGATTAAGGTCGATGGAGCATCTGACAAACATACAGGATATTGAGCAGACACTGAAGGACAACCGTATGTGTCTCTTCTACATCAAGGCTCCAGATTGTGGAGTCTGCAATGTCATGCTTGATAAAGTGGAGCGTCTTGCAGACAATTACACGTCACTTTGTTCTTTCTACACAGATATTCGTGAAGAGCCGTTGATTGCCGGGCGATTCCTGGTTTATTCAGGGCCGACTGTATTGTTGCTTATGGAAGGGAAGGAAATCTACCGTGCCTCTCAGTTCATTAACTTGGAAGAGTTGGAGCAAACAATCAACAAATATCAGGAGTTGTAACCATGCCAAAAGAGCGAAACAAAGCAGACGATTACCGCGAAAAGGCTTATGCGGGAGATACCAAGGCGATGAATAACCTCGGTGTCTGCTATGAGCGTGGTACTGGTGTGAAGGTCAATCTGGAGATGGCCTTCGACTGGTATATGAAAGCAGCTCAGCTTGATGATGTCTATGGTTGCTTCAACGTTGGCGAGTGTTACTATCACGGCAAAGGTGTGGAACCAGACCCTGTATTGGCATTTGAATGGTACATGAAGGCCGCTGACAAGGGTGACATGCAGTCACAGGTCAATGTGGCCAACGCCTATTACCTCGGCAATGGTGTTGAGATGGATCACCACAAGGCTTTTCTTTGGTATCGTGAGGCAGCTTTCCAAGGACATGTCCTGTCACAGAAGAACTGTGGAGCGGCCTATTGGAATGGCGATGGCGTAGAGAAGAACCTCGAAGAGTGTGTCTTCTGGTATGAACTGGCTGCCAATGGCGGCGATGCCCAGGCACAGTTTGCCACAGGCTGGTTTCTGATGACTGGCACAGGCGTACCACAGGACGAGCGCAAGGGCTTGAAGTGGATTCACAAGTCCACGTTCCAAGGCTATCAGCCAGCTATTGACTATTGTAAAGAACACGGTTACAAATGGTATTAAGCGTATGACACAGACAATAGTATATTACCTCATTGCTCTCAACATCGTGACCTTCTTCGTCTATGGCATTGACAAGTGGAAGGCGAAACGGGCAAAATGGCGTATCAGAGAAGCAGCACTTCTTGGACTGGCTGTCCTTGGAGGTAGTATCGGTGCATTGCTGGGCATGAAGGTCTGGCACCACAAAACGATGCACAAGAAGTTCAAATATGGCCTGCCGCTCATTCTGATAGCTCAGATAGCACTGATTTATTTGATAATCCAAAAGTAAAGATACAATGAAGAAGATTCTATTCGCATTTACAATGTTACTGGCAATAGCAGCTTGTACTAACAAGCCGGTGGCGGCAGTTGATAATAATGAGGGAAGCAGTGAGGTAGCCTTTGAGGTGGCCAAGAACTATTTCTTCAAGAATGACCAGGTGATTCCTGAATACCCGAAAATTACCACAAAAGAGGAGTTCAACAAGCTTTTCGGCATGGCTACGACGATGGGTGAAAACGGCAAGCCTACAGCCATCGATTTCACCAAGCAGTTTGTTTTGGCCATCGTTCTGCCAGAAACAGACTTCGCAACGGAAATCAGTCCTGTAAAAGTGGAAGAAAAGGGAGACTCGCTCATCTATACCTACGATGTGAAGACAGGCGAGAAACAATCATTCAGAATCCAGCCCGTTTCCATTATTGTCCTTGACAAGAAATACGAGAAAAAAAGGGTTGTGCTTCTCAATGAACGGGAAACAAACTATTTCCCTGCCATCGACCGCTACTTGACTGATTCTATTGGTAGCCGGTATGCCAAGGGTGAACATTGCGTACCCATCCACAGCATCGTGAGAGTTGACGAGCGTAATTCAGAGGACATCCTTGTATGGGGCGATTTCTGGGTATTCAACTACAATCAGGTGGGCGACACCCTGAAATGCGTCTCTGGCGGCAGCCATCCTGGACTGATGCACATCCGACAAACAGAAAAGGGCTTTAAAGTGACTGCCTTCGACCAGGTTGAGGATGGCTCCAGATACTTGCCGACGGCTAAGAAAATCTTCGGTGACAAGTTCGATGTCTTTAAAACCATCAACAGCGATGAGAAGAATCGCGAAAGATTGAGAGCCGAAGGGTTGGCGACTTATGCCAAGAAGAACGGTCTCGCAGTGACTCTGTATCAGGACTATGGCTGGCTCGCCAAGAAACTGGAGAAATAGACATAACGATAGAAGCAGAAAAATAGAATACATGATTGATTACGGATTAAAGGACAGAGTGGCTCTGATTACTGGAGCGAACAACCCGCAGGGCATTGGAGCGACCACGGCGTTTGCATTTGCACGTGAAGGGGCAAAGGTTGTTTTGGTATATAAGAAAATTCCAAGGCCCTTTGACAAGACAAAGACTGACAAGAATGGAACTGACAGATACTTTCAGGCCAATGCGGGGAATGCAGATGTCGTGGAAATCAAGCTTCAGGAAATGGGCGCTGACTACCTGATTATCGAGGGCGACATCTCCAATGAAGATGCCGTTAGGGAAATCTACTCGAAGACGCTTGAACAATACGGGAAAGTGGATATCCTCGTCAACAATGCGGCAGACGGCGACATGGATGGACTTGACACCATTGAGAAAATTACGCAGAATGTCATCGATGAAACCTTTGCGGTTAATGTACGTGGAAGCATTCTGATGACACATGAATTCATTAAGCATCGTGGCGATTACGGCAGAATAATCAATCTTTCCACCGATGCAGCTCAGGTCTTTGCCGGTCAGATTACATACGGAGCAAGCAAGGCGACTCTGGAAGCACTCACCCGCAGCATCGCCCTTGAAGTGGCGAAGTACGGCATTACCGTGAACGCTGTGGCTCCTGGTCCGACTCAGACAGGATGGATTGATGAAGACTTTGAGAAAGAAGTCATACCGATTATCCCGATGGGTAAACTGATCCAACCGCAGGATATTGCAGAAACCATCCTGTTTTTGGCAAGTGAACAGGCACGGATGCTTACAGGCCAAGTCATAAAGGTATCTGGAGGACATGCACTCTAATAAACAAATAGTAGAGAAATGCAAAAGGAGAAATTCATGATTTATCGAAGGGATGCGAAGAAGGGCGAGGCCACCTATTCGCCGAAGTCGCACTCTGCCCCGCATTTCGTAGGCCACTATGTAGAGGGACTGGAAGAATGGGCATCATGGTACTGCTTTAATAAGAAGGAGGACGGAACCTACGAAGCCGAGCTTGACGAAGCCTGGGACGAAGGCAGCCATTACGGCGGGGGAACCATCGACGTGGATATCCCCAAGGAGTGGTTTGCCCTTTCTTACGATGAGTTCCTCGAACGCGTCATTACCCTTGCAGGTGCAAAGCATTATGGTTTCACTGTAGATGACCTGAAGGAGAAAACGGGATTGAAACAGTTCTTTGGTTTTAAGGATTCTATTAAGCTTGTCAGACTCTCTGAGGAGCATACCGTCGCTTTCAAGGAAGAAATGCAGGAGGCATTCCAGTATGGTTTCGAGGCATACAACAAAGATGCTGAAGAAACAAAACAGTGGCAGGTGTTGCCTGACAAGGACTTTTATCAATCGTTGAATGCAGAAGGAGCCGAAACTTACGAAGCCGTCAACGAGGATGGTCAACGTGTGGGTGGTGCCATCATTACCGCTAACGGCAATATGGGTGAGTTGGCATTCCTCTATGTGAAGGTGGGTGTTCAGAGCAAAGGTATAGGACAGACCATCTGGAAAGCCATAGAAATGATGCATCCGGAGATAGAGGTCTGGGAAACCTGCACCCCGTATTTCGACCGCCGCAACATCCATTTCTACATCAACCGTTGCGGTTTCCATGCCGTTGAGTTCTTCAACGAGCATTACCCAGGCCCCAATATGACTGAGCAGTTCGACCAGGAGGACGGACTTTTTAAGTTTGAAAAGAAGATAAGATGACTATTGACACAACAAACATGTGCTCACACCTGCAGAAAAAGCTATTTGAAGAGGATGGCATCTATTATCATCTTTGGCTTGTCATGCAGGATGATCCAGAGCTGACAGCAGTAGTCCGCTCGCGCCAGCTGCATATCTATCGGAATGGGAAAAAGGTGTTGGTGCTGGCAGGAAAGGCTGCTCCCAAAGTCATCAGGGAAGATAAACTCTGCGAAATGATATGAACGTAGAAGAATTCCGTGAATACTGCCTGTCGTTGCCCGATGTGACCGAAGCGACACCCTTTGAGAAATTCTCGAAGGGTAAGTTCACCATTCTTGTATTCTACGTCAATAGCCACATGTTCTGCTACTTCAATGTCGATGACTTCTCAAACATCACCATTAAATGTGAATCGATTGAGATGGCAGAATTGAAGGAACAATATCAAGCCGTTGGTGAGCCTTTCAATGGAGATAAACGATATTGGATAAGCGTACAGCCAAATATGGACATAAACGATGAAGAACTTAAAAAACTGATACGCAAGTCATACGAAATAGTTAAGGCGAAATACAAGAAGCATGGATGAGATGTGGAATCTGTGGCACGGATGCCACAAGAAGAGCGAGGGCTGCCAGCACTGCTATGTGTATCGGCGCGATGCAGAGTTTGAGAAGGACTCCAACGTCGTGACCAAGACCTCCAGTTTCAATCTTCCCATCCGTCGTGACCGCAGCGGGAACTGGAAAGTACCGTCGGGTACACTGATGTGGACGTGCTTCACGTCTGACTTTTTCATCGAGGAAGCTGACCAGTGGCGCGAAGATGCCTGGCTGATGATTCACAGGCGCAGTGACCTGCATTTCTTCATGATCACAAAACGGCCTGAGCGGATTCTCCAATGCCTGCCGGAGGATTGGGGCGACGGCTATGAGAACGTCACCATCTGTTGCACGATGGAAAACCAGCGGCGAGTGGACGAGAGGTTGCCGATATATCGCGAACTGCCTATCCGTCATAAGTCTATCATCTGTGAACCTTTACTGGAGAGCATAGACTTCCACGGTGGTCTTGGCTCTTGGTGCGAGCAAGTGACGGTCGGCGGTGAGTCAGGCTCTGAAGCCCGCGTCTGTGATTATGCTTGGGTTCTTGGTCTTCGTGAGCAATGCATCGCTGCCAACGTGCCTTTCCACTTCAAGCAGACGGGTGCCCACTTCCGCAAGGATGGCCGTCTGTACAATATCCCTCGAAACCAGCAGATGAAACAGGCACATCGGGCAGCTATTGACTATAATACTAACATCATAGAGCCATCTGACAATGCTTAGAGACTTCATCGCCATCGACTTCGAGACGGCCAATCAGGAGCCGTCGAGTGTCTGCTCCATCGGAGTGGTCATGGTTCGTGACGGGCAGATAGTTGACTCGTTCTATAGTCTGATCCAACCTGAGCCGAACTACTATAATTATTGGTGCCAGCGGGTACATGGTATCACGGAAAGCGACACTGACGATGCACCTGTCTTTTCCAAAGTATGGCAGCAGTTGGAAGAGCATATTGTCGAGGTGTTCTTCTCGAACCAAGAACTTGATGACATAAGATACCAGATAGCCGCCATACCCTTTGTGGCTCATAATGCCCGCTTCGACGAAGGCTGTTTGAAGGCTGTCTTCAAAGTGTATCAGATGGACTATCCTGACTATCGTTTCTACGATACACTGACTGCATCCCGTCGGCAGTTCGGCCAATCACTGCCTAATCACCAGCTGCAAACCGTAGCTGCCGCCTGCGGCTACGACCTACAGAACCATCACCATGCCTTGGCCGATGCCGAAGCCTGTGCCGCAATAGCCCTGTACATATTTTATAATTGAGGAAACCTGCAACTTTTCATTCCATTTGTACGTCTAATAGATAGATTGTAAAATATGATTTTAAACATGAATAAGATTTTCGTTTCAATACTTCTACTTATCGTTGGGATTTCTGTCCAAGCTCAGCCAGTAGCAAAGGTCAAGGACTTCACGATGAAGTCAAAGTACTTTAATCATGAGCGTGAGGTGCTGATATATACACCTGTTGGATATGAAGGATTCACAGCTACCGACTACGACGTGATGTATGTATTCGACTCCAATGAGCGTTCTAAGTTCGACCTGGTACACTGTCTTCCCGACTTCACCAGCCTCGATGCAACCAAGCACTTCATCGTAGTGGGCATTTGCTCCCCGAACTTGGAAGATATCGGTTATTATCGGAATGCCGACTATCTGCCAATGCCTGTCAACGCAAAGGAAGCAAAGAGTAATAGAGGTTTGTTTAATGATGAACGCGGTTATGGCCGCAGCGCCGACCTGAAGCAATTTTTGAAGAATGAACTGATGCCATACATCAATACCAACTACCGCACATCAGGGCGCAACATCGGAATAGGCCATTCGCTGAGTGCATCGTTTGTGCTCGATTGTATGATTACCGATGACCTGTTTGATGACTATGTCGCCATTTCGCCAAACTGTTGTTATGATGAGTACCGATTGGTCAGCGATTTGACTAATTACCCTTGGATGAGTCATCAGGAACCGCGATTTATCTACACGTCTATGGGTAAAGAGGCAACAACATGGGATCCATACTGGCAGGAAGGATGGAAACGGGCCTGCACTTTCCTGAGCGACAAATCCCATTTTCCTCAGAATACATTTGTTTCTGTACAGCGATTTCCAGAATATGATCACAATCCGACATATCTGCCCAGCCTCACAGAGGCCATGAATGAGTATCTGCAATTTTCCACATCCATCCTTCAGCTGCATCTGAGCCAAGAAACATATCCTATACATATCGAACTGCAAGGAAAGGACATGAAGGGCGATGTTTACGTAACGGGTAATCAGGAGGCTCTTACCAACTGGAATCCGAAAGGCGTTAAGATGACTCAGGTCAACGACAGCACCTGTGCCATCGATCTTCAGCTCCGCTTACCGGCCTACTTCAAGTTTACCCGTGGCGACTGGAATCATTCAGCAAACATCATCAATGCAGAATCAGGAAATCTCATCGTCTACAAAGCAGAGCCTCAGACACACATCTATCGACTCTACAATGTTGTCCCCTGGACGGGAGAATAATATATTATTCGATGAACATGAAGACTTTAGGAAACATCATCTGGATTATCTTCGGCGGGCTGCATATTGCCCTGGAGTATTTCATCGCCGGACTGGTACTGATGATTACCATCATCGGTATACCATTTGGCATACAGAGCATGAAACTGGGTATGCTGGCTATCTGGCCGTTCGGCGCGAAAGTGAAGTGGAAACCATCACA
>JAEEGG010026432.1_pt1 | contig 11084 bp, 9 predicted proteins | sample 9134161 | NCBI WGS metagenome assembly JAEEGG01 (sample SAMN16246543, study PRJNA631951) | gut metagenome | biome: gut microbiome; feature: rumen; material: CR-attached | host: Bos | place: Iran: Karaj | collected 2018-10
CATCAAGGACGGGTTCTCGATGACGTTGGAGTCCGAGGCCCCTCCGGGATCGGGCCTGGGAGGGTCGTCCACGGTCATCGTCTCCATAATATCGGCCGTATGCAAGTGGCTCGACAAGAGGATGAGCGGCAAGGACCTGGCCAGGCTGGCGTACGACCTGGAGAGGAAGGAGCTCGGCCTGAAGGGCGGGCGCCAGGACCAGTACGCGGCCGTCTACGGCGGGTTCAACATAATGAGGTTCAACGGCGACGACGTGACCATAGACTCCGTCCCGGTCGCCCAGGACGTGGTGAACGAGCTCCAGGCGAGGACGCTGCTGTGCTACACCGGCAAGTCCCGCGAGTCCGCGGACGTCATCGACTCCCAGGTCAAGGCCTACGAGAAGAGGTCGAACGAGAAGGCCCTGGACGCCTCCAAGAAGATCGCCCTGGACATGGCGAAGGCCGTGGAGAGGGGGGACATCACCGAGGCGGGGGAGCTGCTGCACACGTCCTGGCAGTACAAGAAGGACTTCTCCAACAAGGTCTCCAACCCCATGATCGACCGCATGTACCAGACCGCCATGGACGCGGGCGCCATAGGGGGCAAGGTCTCCGGCGCAGGCGGCGGCGGATTCATGTTCTTCATATGCGACTATGACCGCAAGTATAATGTCGCGAAAGCCATTAGGAACGCCAACGAGGACGCTGTGTTGACCGATTTCATGTTCGAGCCGCGCGGCGTCACCTCTTGGAGGTACCCGAATGACCGATTCCGTCCACGACGAGCTTTGCGAATCCTCCGACGTCATATCCCGCATCGACCCTTCCTGCGTCCGTGCGGCCGCGGACCTTCTCATCGAGGCCTTCAGAAGGGGCAACCAGGCAATCTTCATTGGAAACGGCGGCTCCTCCGCCGACGCCCAGCATATCGCCGCCGAGTTCTCGGGCAGGTACATGATGGACCGCCCGGCCCTTCCGGGCGTGTGCCTCTCCAACATAGCCCCGGTGACCGCCATCGGCAACGACTACTCCTACGACCTCGTCTTCAAGAGGCAGGTGGAGGCCTTCTGCCGCGAGGGCGACGTCGCCGTGTGCTACTCCACATCCGGGAATTCCAAGAACGTGGTCCTTGCGGCGGAGGAGGCCAAGGCGCGCGGCGCGAAGGTCATCTCGTTCACCGGGGACTGCGGGAAGCTGAGGGAGATCGCCGACGTGGCGGTCGTCATCCCGACGAAGTCCACCCCCAGGGTCCAGGAGGGCTACCTCTGCGCCTCGCATATCATGTGCGGGATCGTCGAGTCCGCCCTTTTCGGCAGCCGAGCCGTCTTCGTCGACCGCGACGACACTCTGGCCCCGAACGTCCCGTACTGCTCCGACCCTAGCCTTTTCGATCTCTACGGCGACGTGCCGGAGGGAGTGGCCAGGCTGACCGCCGCAGGGTACAAGGTCATCGTGGTCACGAACCAGTCGGGAATCGGCCGCGGATACTTCGACCTGGGGACGTTGGAGGCCATCCATTCCAAGATGGTCTCGCAGGCGGAGTCCGCAGGCGGGCGCATAGACGGGATATATTTCTGCCCCCACCGGCCGGACGAGGGCTGCGGATGCCGCAAGCCGCGCATAGGCATGGGCATGAGGGCGGTCAGGGAGCACGGCGTGAATCCTTACGGCTCCTTCATGGTAGGCGACTCCGACGGGGACATGGAGTTCGGACGCCGTCTGGGATGCCAGGTCTTCAGGGTCGGGAACGGCGTGACGTTCTCGGACGCCGTGGACTTCATCCTCGGGGCGTGGCGCCGACGTGTCCTCCTGCCGAGAGTTGGTTTCTGTCAGCTGATAAACGGTTTGCCGTCGGATGTCCGACGGCTTTGGATCAGTCAAGCCGCGACCAGGCGGAGCTTCCCGCCGGAGCCTTCGAAGGAGTGCCCGCGGAGGCCGTCGGCGGTCTTGGGGACCGGCTTCCCGTTCTGGCCGTAGAACGTCGTCTTCGAGAACGCGCCTGCGCCCACAATTTCCAGCGTGTCGCCGAAGGAGACCTGCCTCAGGCCGGAGCACTGGGAGAACGACCCTGGCCCGATCGCCTTCAGCGGCTGGAGGTCGAGGGACTTCAGGCTGCAGCAGTTGGAGAAGCAGCATTCCCCGAGGGTCTCCACATGGCTCATGGTCAGGGTCCTGAGGCTGCAGCAGTTGGAGAAGGCCCTGGACCCGACGGTCTTGACCATGCCGAGGTCGATTTCCGTCAAGTATGGATTGCCGTAGAAGGCCCCGGGGCATACGGTCGTCACGGACCAGTCGAAACCGAGATAGGGGGCTGATTCGGGGACAGTGAGCGTTCTCGAGGGCATTTCAAGCCCTATTACGCCGGCCGTCATCTCCCCTTGGTTGGAGAGTACCACGTATCTTATGCCGCTCAAGGAGAACATCGTGCCGACGGGCGGGACGTAGGCCTCGAGGCAGGACTTGTTCCCTACAAACCTGTGGCCGGAGAGGTTCTCGGCGGTGGGCTCCAGCACGGATCCGCCGGCGGAGAAGGTGCACGAGCCGAACGCGTTCTCTCCCACCTGTTTCAGAGTGTTCGGGAATGTCACGTCGCTCAGCTTGGCGCACGAGCCGAACGCGCCCTCCGCGATGCCGGTCACCCCCTCGGTCAGTCTCAGGGCCCTTACGGCGGAGCCTTGGAACGCGTGGGCCTCGACGTCCACGCCGACGGTCAGCGACCTCGCGGGGAATCCCTCGAGCGCCCCGATCCCGACGGACTGGACGGCGTAGTCTATCCCCTGGTACCTGACCACGGGGGAGATCGTCGCCAAGCCCCCGACGCCGCGGGAGTATCCCGTGACCTTCACCGTCGGAGAGCCGCAGAATGACGTTATGGTGTACTCCAGCCCGTTGACGGTGAACGAGGCCCCTATGTCGGGATCGAAGCCGGCGACGCCGAGGAGGGCGGCCGCATATGCGAAAGGCCCATAGGGGAGCATCGCAGGGCCGCATACCAGCGCCTTGTACTTGTCAACGACGTAGTCGATGCCCTGGTACCTGACCACGGGCGGCGTTTTCGCTGGGCTTCCGGCGACCTTCACCGTGGGAGCGATGAAAAAGGACGTTATGGTGTACTCCAGCCCGTCGACGGTGAACGAGGCCCCGATCTCGGGATCGAAGAACTCGGCGAACCTGGCCGTGAATGTGACCGGCGAGTCGATGGTCCCGGATTGTACCTCGTCGTCCCCGATGAACCATCCGACGAACTCGTAGCTGTGTTGGTCGCCGCCGTCGGAGGCTTTGGCGGTTATCTTCGAGCTGCCGATGGTCAGGATCCTCCCTTCCGCGGAATAATGGGTGCCTTCCGGCTGGTCCGCGATCTCGGCGGGATCCAGCGACCCGTATCCCTCTTCGGCTACCGTCAGCGTCACCGCGAAGCACTCGATGAACTTCGCGTAGAAGACCTTGTCCTCGCAGTCTTTGACGTCCACCTCCTTCACAGGGTCTCCCTCGAGCCCGATGTTGTCGTACCAGCCTTTGAATTCATGGCCTGGCTTGTCGACGTCCGTAGGCAGCACGACCGACGCGGATTCGACCGTATACGTCGTGGGGCTGAGGCCGGTCAGCTTCGTGGCGTCGTCCTTGTACGTGATGCTGTACTGTATGGTCTCCCATTCCGCGGTTATCGTATAGCTATTGAGATCCGTCACCTGGGTATCGTCGAACACCTCCTGGCCTGACCTGTCGAACCATCCCTCCAGATTGTAACCCGGCTCGTTGACGGAGGGCAGCTCCCCCACCATGCCGTCGTCCGGGACCTCTCTGGTCTCAACATCATTCCCCATCGATGTGAAGGTCAGGGTCACCACCCCGGGCTTATCGAACCTGGCGGTGAAGGTGACTGGGGACTCTATGGTCCCGGATCTCGCCTCGTCTTCGCCTATGAACCATCCGACGAACCCGTAGGTGTGTTCGTCGGCGGGCGTGGCGACGATGGTGGCGTCCCCGACGGTCAGAGCGCTCCCGCTGGCAGAGTACTGGGTCCCTTCGGGCTGTATGCCTATGCTGGCGGGATCCAGAGACCCGTATCCCTCCTTGAAGACCTCGAGAGCCACCGTGCAGTACTTGACGAACTTGGCGGTGAAGGTCTCCGTTGCGGTGATGGAGCCATCCATCGTCACTTTGACGCCTTCATTGTACCATCCGTCGAACTCGTAGACGCAGCCGTCGCTGCTTTTCACCGGCTCAGGCGTTATCCGGGTAACCCCGATGACCAGCACATCCTTGTCTACAGAATATTTGGTGCCGCATTCCTGGGGACTCACTTCAGCAGGCGTCAGCGAGCCGTAGCCGTCGTCCGAAACCGTCAGCGTGACTTCGTACGGCATCATGTTCCATTGGGGATACAGCGGGATGCTGGAGGTGAATATGTAGTCCTCTGTGACCCTGGCCCCGCCGTAGGGCGCCGTGTACCATCCGTCGAGCGACGACGCTCCGTACTATTCTAAATCCGGAAGGTAGGACAGCTTGCCGTCTTCACCTGTGGTCATGGATTCGGCCAAGGACGTGCCGCCGGTGTCCACGAAGCTTACGATGTACCCTTCAATGGGCTGGGGCACCGCCTTTAGAATCTTGTTCTCTCCCTTGAACACGTGTCCGTGCAAATCATATTGGCTCAGCTCTTTCGTGCCGTCATAAAATTTGATTTCCCCGAATGCGTAATCTCCAATGGTGTTTACGCTGTAGGGGATCACGGCATTCTTCAAACTGTTGCAGCCATGGAATGCATACTGCCCTATGGTTAACACGGTGTCCGGGATGGTGACCGTCTCCAGGGCTTCGCAGCCGTAGAACGCTTGGCCCTCGATCATGGCCGTTCCGTCGCATATGGTGACCGTTGTGAGGTGATTGCTGTAGGCGAAGGACTGCTCCGATATCGTCTCCACACTGCCGGGTATGGTCACCTTGGTGATGTTGCTGTAGGCGAACACCCGATCCGGGATAGTCTTGACATCGTTAGGGATGGCATACTCCCCCGATCTGGCCGTCGGATAGACGATGAGCGCGTCCATGTCCTTGTCGAACAGCACTCCGTCGACGGACTTGTAATACTTGTTGCCTGAATCGACATTGACGGACTCGAGGCTGTAGCAGTTGAGACAGGGGGAGCCCTCTATGGTCTTCACGCTCGCCGGGATATCGATGGAGGTGAGATTGCTGCAGAATTGGAAGGCGTTCTTCCCGATGGTGTCGACGCCTTCGGGGATAATGATCGTAGCCATGCCTCTGCAATAGATGAATGCGTTGTCCCCTATGGTCGTCACTCCTTCGAGAATCTCCACGGTGATGCTGTCATCGGGCGAGTTGAGGTGATCCCCCCACCTTTCATCTTCTTCGTCGTAGTCATACATCTCCCCGGAGCCCTCGATGACCAGCCTGCTCTGGTCCGGATAAAAGGTCCAGTGCATGTCGTCGCCGCATTGCCCTGTGGTCGGGGGATCGGCATCGGAATCCGCGGATAATGCGAACGTCATAAGGGAAAGTGCAACTGTCAGAATCGCCATCGCGAACAACGTTTTAGAATGACCCAATGTGAATGCCCCCACTGTATCGGCAGATGCATGGCTGCCTCGACCTTCGTTCTGCTTACACGCGGATTTGGAACCGTTTCTCAACATATAAGTACGCGCGTAGGTTACACGGATGACAGGTGCGGCCATGTACGTCATCTCGCTTATCGTCAAGAACGAGTTCGGGGTCATGCAGAGGGTCATGGGGGAGTTCACACGCAACAAGATCAACGTCGAGACCATCGTCGTCGGCAAGTGCGAGCGTCCTGGCAAGTCCCGCATAGTGCTCTCGGTCGTCGACAAGGCCGTCGCGGAGGTCGCCCTCGGAAGGCTCCAGAGGCTTCAGGACGTGTACGAGACCGAGCTCGTCCCGGAGTCGGGGCAGTCCGCCTACGCCCTCCTTTCGACCTCTAGCGGGAACGTGGGCGTCGTCGGCGGCTCCGACCAGGTGGAGGAGCTAATAGAGCGCAGCAAGCCCGAGAGGTACGTCAAGGCGCTCAACGCCCTTTAAGGTCAATACCGAGGTAATCCAAATGGATAGGACAGAGAAGATTTGGCTCAATGGAAAGCTGGTCAACTGGGAGGACGCCAAGGTCCACGTCCTGGCGCACGCGCTGAACTACGGGACCGGGGTGTTCGAGGGTATCAGGGTCTACCAGACCCCCAAGGGCCCCGCCGTCTTCAGGCTCAAGGACCACGTCAGGAGGCTGGTCGACGGATGCAAGATGATGGGCTTCAAGCTCGAGTTCGACGGCAAGGAGTACACCGAGAAGGACGTCTTCGAGGCGATCAAGGACACGGTCAGGGCCAACGGGGCCGCCGTGGACTACGTCAAGCCCTGCATCTTCCTCAGCGGGGAGGAGGTCGGGCTGAACCCCGTCAACGTCCCCGTGTCGTTCGCCATCACCTGCGTCCACATGGGGGCCTACCTCGGCAAGGGGGCCGACGCCGGCGCCAAGCTCATCACGTCTTCCTGGCAGAGGCCGGACAACCTGTGCGGGCCCGCCGGCGCCAAGGTCAACGGCGCTTACGTCGCATCCACGCTCGCCAAGAGGGAGGCGGTCAGCCAGGGAGCCAACGAGGCCGTCATGCTCAACTCCGTCGGACACGTCGCGGAATGCACCGGGGAGAACATATTCATCTACCGCCACGGGAAGATCATGACCCCCCAGACCGCGGAGGCCATCCTCGAGGGGATCACCAGGAACTCCGTCATACAGGTCGCCAGGGACATGGGCTACGCCGTGGAGGAGACCCAGATCTCCAGGTTCCAGCTCGTCTCCGCGGACGAGGTCTGGATGACCGGCACCGCCGCCGAGATCGCCCCTGTGACCAGCGTCGACGGCAGGCCCATCGGCGACGGGAAGATCGGAAAGGTCTCCCAGGCGATCCACGCCAGGTTCCACGACATCGTCACCGGAAAGGTCCCCGAGTACGACGCGTGGCTCGACTACGTCAACTGATTTCCAAAGCGGTCCCGCCGGAACGGGGCCGCCTCCTTTCTTTCGGTTTTTCAAGGATCCTCGTTTTCCAGCAGGTATATCACCGCCGCGGCGGAGCGTTTGGCGGCCTTTTTCACGAACTCGTCGTAGTCTTCGTGGGCCGACCCGTCCGCCTTGTCCGAGATAGCCCTGATGATCACGAAGGGAACCCCGTTCAGATAGCAGGATTGCGCTATAGCGGCGCCCTCCATCTCGCAGCACAGCCCGCCGAACGATGCAGTGATGGCGTTCTTCTGCTCGGAGGACGACACGAACTGGTCTCCGGAGCATACCCGTCCTTCGTGCACTGCCACCTCGGGAGAGGTCTTGACGATTGCGTCCACTGCCTTCGTCCTCAGCTGGGCGTCAGCATCGAAGGCGTACTTCCCGGTGTAGGGTATCTCCCCCTTGGCGAAGCCGATGGGGCTCACGTCGAAATCATGCTGGACCGCATCCACGGAGACCACGAAATCCTCAATGTCCAGCCTGTTGTCCAGGGATCCGGCGACGCCCGTGTTGATCACGGCCCTCGCGTTGAACTTGGATATCAGGAGCTGGGCGCAGGTCCCCGCGTTGACCTTCCCCATTCCGCTTTGGACGACCGCGACGTCGCATCCTCCCAGCTTCCCTATGAAGAACTCCATCCCGGCGACGGTCTCCTTGCGTTCCAGGCGCATGGCGTCCTTCAGCACGGACACCTCGTCGTCCATCGCGCCTATGATCCCTATCCTCTCGGGCTCCTTCCCGTCTTCCATGTTCTCGAGCAGATGGACGCAGGCGGCGGTCGCGATGACGGCGATCGCCACGGCCGCCACGATGCTGTACGTCTTCATGCCGTTCGCAACGTCGGTCTCAGATTTAACGATAGACGGCGGCCGTTCTAAGGGATTCACGGGCGGTTATGACAAATTTATTAACAATCTGCCCGGTTGATGTCGATTGTTATTAACCAACAGGTAATCTATTAATAACCTGTCCGGGAAACGGCGTAACATGGAATCGTACCTGATATTCGTCGCATACGCCGTCGTCCTGCTGGCGTGCTCCATGGCTGGAGCCTTCCTTCCTAGGATCGGCAGCCTGGGCGAGCGGCACGCCCATGTCCTGGTGGCGCTCAGCTCCGGGATCTTCCTGGGCCTCCTGTTCCTCATGCTTTTGCCGGAGGCGGTGGAGGAATGCGAGCACGGGGACTTCGGCATCCATAACGCCATGTATGCCCTGCTGGGCGGGTTCGTGCTCATTCTTGCCATCGACTTCTTCATCAAGGGGGACTGCGCCGAGGGTCACTCGCACAAGGTGGCCTCGTTCTCGTCCTTGGCCGGCCTGTCCGTACATGCTGTATGCGACGGCATGGCGTTGGCCGCGACTTTCCTCGCAGGGGAGGAGGTGGGCCTGGTAGCCACCATAGGCATGTGCATACACAAGTTCGTGGTTCTGTTCTCGCTGTCGTCCAGCATGCTTCTGGCCGACGAGAGCGGCAAGACCGTCCTCAAGAGGCTGTTCGGGTTCTCCCTGATAACCCCCGTGGCCGGGATAATCTTCATGCTGTTCTTCAACGGGATCGACGTCGACCAGTACTCCGGACTGCCTCTGGCGTTCGCCGCAGGGACCTTCATGTACGTCGCGATAGCCCACATGCTTCCGGACGCCCTCCACGACGGGAGGGACTGGAAGACGGTGGCCGCAATCGTTGCCGGAATACTGCTGATGCTGGCGGTATCCCTGGTCTTCCCGCACGTGCATCACTGAGGTCTCGGGAGGGGGCGGTCCCGGATATCACGCAGGGCTCCTTTCCATAGAAGGAGATCCCGTAGAGAAGGACCGTCCCCTCCATCCCGTGCGCGTATTCCTTCGACACGACCTGTTCCAGGGCCTCGCGGGCGTCCTTTTCCTAGGAATTCTCGGAGGCCGATTTCTTCAGTTCGATTATCACGTTCGGTCCCGCGTTCCTCCTCCTTCTTTTGAGGATGATGTCGGCGAATCCCTTTCCTGACTCTATCCGGTCGGCCGAGATCTCGTATCCTCCGCAGAACCCCATCAGCAGGCCGGTGAGGAACGCCTGGTACGAGTGCTCCCTGTCTAAGACCTTGGCGCTCAGCGCACTCTTGAAGAGGTCGGACATGAGCCTCCCGATTCCGTCGGCGTCTCCGGACTTCAGGGCCCCGGCGAGGCTCAATATCTTTCTGGGGATCTCGCTGTCTCCGCCCACGGCCATAAGTCTCATGAATGCCTCGAACACCTCCCTGTTGGGAATGCGGACCAGGTGGCCTCCCTCCCCCTTCTTGGCGGTCAGGTATCCTGCCATGGCAAGGACCGTGAGCTTTTTGTCCAGGTCCCCGTCCAGATCCGCGTACACGATCCTTGAATCCATCGTGGCATGGACTTCCTCTCCCGAGCCGAGGCGTCTCAGGGCGGCGTTTAGGCGATCATCGGCGTTCCTCATCATCTCTCTGATGGGGCCGCTGCCGCCGGATCCGATCCAATAAGGTTCCGGAACGAAGTTGTATGCCACGTAGTTCAGGACGCTCCACGGGTTGTAGATCCTGCTGTCGCCGAACGTGTAGCCGTCGTACCATTCCTTGCATTCCGGGAATCTGTCCGAGCGACCGTAAAACGACAGCATCTCCATGACTTCATCTTCCGTGAAACCGAAGTATTCTCCGAAGCTTTCAGACAGGATGTTGTCCACGTACAGGTTGTTGAGGCCTGAGAAAAGGCTCTCCTTCGCGATTTGCACGACGCCGGTGACCACCCCGAACTCCAGGCTGTCGTTTCCTTTCAGGGTGGACGTCATCAATCCTCTCATGAACGACAGTATCTCGTCCTGCGTCGGCTTCCCGTAGGAGCTTTGCGTGGGGCTGTCGCACTCGTCTATGATGACGATCGCCTTCTTTCCGAAATGCAGGTTCAGGAGCATCGACAACGTCCTGATGCACCCCATGAGAGTCGTCATGTTTGCGGTCTTGTTGCCGATCTCGTCGAATATCCCTAGGAGAGAAGGGCTCAGGGCCGTCTTGCGGAGGTATTCGAATTTGCTGAAGAGCCAAAGCATCTCCATCTTGAAGGATCCTATGAAGTTCTCGAAGCTGTCCGTCATCAGGTTCTTCAGGCTCACGCTGATCACGGGGTATCTGTTCATCAAGGCGAGGCAATCTGGGTCGTCCATGACCTCCAGGCCCTCGAACCAGCTGTTGCCTTCGTAATCCACGTTGAAGAACGCATCCAGCATGCTCATGTTCAGAGACTTTCCGAACCTGCGCGGCCTGGTGAACAGGAAGACGTCTATGTCGGACCTGTGCACGATCTCCCGTATCAGCCCAGTCTTGTCAACGTAGTAGCTGTCCCTGTCGCGGAGCTTCCTGAAGTTGTCGTTCCCCACCGGGGGTCCCCTCATGCCGTCTTCATCGTCGCCTACGGTAATACCGTTTTCCAAGTCCATGCGGGCCTTTCGTGAAAAAGGAATGTCAACCTTCGGCGTACGTGCACGTTCCTTCGTAGGTCCGGCTCCGGGTCGCGGCCTTCCGCGACCGCCTTCAGGATGCCTTCGTACCTGTCTACGAATCTTTCGTAAGAATAGAACTTAGCCTGCTCCAGCGCCAGCTCCCCCATCCTCTCCCTGAGGGTGTCGTCCCCGAGGAGCCTGTTTATGGCCTCCGCCAGCGCGGCAGAGTCCTTCGGAGCCACCGTTATTCCGCCCATCCCGACGGTGTCCGGGAGGCCGTTGACGTCGGTGCACACGATGGGACGCCGATGGGACATCAGCTCTATGGCCGCCAATCCGAACGATTCGAAGATCGAGGGCATGACGAACAGCTTGCACTCGTCCATGAGGCGGTTCTTCTCGTCCTCCTCCACGAATCCGCGCATCTCCACCCTGTCTTTGAGGCCAAGCTTGGATATCCGCCTCTCCAGGCGTCTGTATTCCGGGCCTTTCCCGCATATTATCAGCTTGCAGTCGACGTCCTTCATGGCGTCCACCATGTACTTCAGGCCCTTCGTCTTGACCAGGCGCCCGAGGGACAGGATGTAGTCCCCCTCCGGGCTCTCGTTGGCCGGGGGGTCTCCGGAAAGGC
>JAEEGG010026438.1_pt1 | contig 11083 bp, 13 predicted proteins | sample 9134161 | NCBI WGS metagenome assembly JAEEGG01 (sample SAMN16246543, study PRJNA631951) | gut metagenome | biome: gut microbiome; feature: rumen; material: CR-attached | host: Bos | place: Iran: Karaj | collected 2018-10
TCGATTTAAGACGTCTTTTATCTCTTTGAAGATGTTTTTCGAAAAAAATTAAGTAAGAATGAGATTTTTTTTGTAATTTCGCCCAAAATATCTTTGTATGTATCATCGTCAACAGTCAGAACAAGCTATTATAAGTGGATTCCGAAAAGGGGATGCCGACATTATCCGAGAGTATTTCTACGGGTACTGTCAGGCGGGCTATAACATTTTTGACCAAAGGTATCAGTTGCGTGAGAAAGAGAACCTGGACTTTATGTCTCTGGCTCACCAATATGCCATTTACCTGATGGAGCACAATTGGAAACCACTGGAGGATCACTCGCCAAGCGTTAGTCTGAAGACATGGCTTATCAACGGATTTCGGTATGTAGTACTTGATGCATTGAAGTGGTACAAAAAGGAGTACGGCAGCATCACGTTCGAGGACTATCTGCGCTCGTTTGACGTGGCCAACGACCTGCGGTTGCAGTTCAACAGGATGGTGGAGGATGTATGTGACCATGCACCTCTGAACAGAGAAGAGAGACTGCTTATCGACATGATATTGCTTCGTGGCTTCAAGGGGAAAGAAATTGCAGCAGAAATGGGAATGACTCCGTCGGCTATCTCACAGAAATACAAAAAACTGAAGGAAGAAATCATTGTGCCGTATTTTAAGAAGAACTTCGATATGGACTTAGATATGCCAGAGGTGATGGATGAGCGTGCAATACTCAGCCGCGAGGTCATGATGGGCGAGGCTTCGATGCCTACACCCGCAATGGCAGAACCTATGGCTTACGAAGATATGGACTTTATCAGAGAAGAGATTATGGAGCAGAAGAGAACAACACCAGAGTTTATCACGGAGCTGCAGCCGAACGAAATCTTTGTGTTCGGAAGCAATCTGAAGGGAATGCACGGCGGTGGTGCGGCATATATTGCCTACCGCAAGTTTGGAGCCATCATGGGTCAGGGCGTTGGTCTGCAAGGTCAGAGCTATGCTATCCCTACGATGCAGGGCGGCGTAGAAACCATCCGTCCGTATGTGGATGAATTCATAAAGTTCGCCAAGGAGAATCAGAAATTGACGTTCCTTGTTACGCGCATTGGTTGCGGAATCGCAGGATTCACAGACGAGGAGATTGCTCCGCTGTTTGAAAAGGCTCACGACGTGGAGAATATCGTGCTGCCACCAGGTTGGTAATTATACAAAGCATGTAATTAACAGACTTGAAACTATATCCAGCTTTTCTTATGAATATTACTGAAATCAATATTTCCACAAACTATCGCAAAACGGTTGATAACTTAAAACGTGGTTTTCACAATCTTTTTGAAGGAAAGAGTGGCGATGTCTATATCGTAAACCATTTTCCTGCTGCCACGGATGGATTTGGCGAAACAGAATTGCTTATTTTTATAAATCTCAATGACGAAGAAGGTAACGACTACTTTTATGAGACAAAACATCATGATAAATACCGTGTTAATAATCTTGTGATTGGGATAAAGGTTGAATATGAAGATTGCATTACTGACATAGATGAGAATTCCTCTTTGCTGTTTTCGTCAGAAGGCCTGATTAATTATTGTGACGCATTGGATGAAGAGAGCTTAAATCTGAAGAATTTTTCATCAAGATGTTTACAACCTCTTGTATACTGTCCATATTTCTATTGGATTTCTTCAAAAGACTGTCAAAAGCAAATACAGAATGACTACATTATTCTTAACTCCGACTTAGATGTAGTAACACTGCTGTATTCAGCATGCAAAAGGATGCAGATGGAAACACACAAGATTGCCAGCTTCAACTCCATAGAGGATTTGCCATTACTCGTAAAAGACTACATTGATACTGCTAACAAAACAGTAGAGATAGGTATTCTTACAAAAGAGAGAATAAATAAAATCACCGAGAAAGGACTTAAAACCCCGTTGAGAATACTTGAAAACAGGGGCAAATCGTTAACTATATTACAAGGAAAAGCAGGGAGTGGGAAAACGTTAATGTTGACGAGGGCAGTTTACAATATTGTAAAAGAACGACACCATTGTAGGTTCCTTACCTATAATCATCTTCTTGTGTTTGATTTAAAGCACTGTCTTCGAAACATTGGAGATTTTAGGAATACCAATCTTTCTATTCGTACTATTCATCATTTCTTTTATCAACTTTATAAAGATACAGGCTTAGGCATCCTACTTACTGGAGATCGTATTAAAGAACTTATGAAAGTGTGTGAGGATCGACTTGACATTGCAGATAAATACATTAGAGAATTCTATCATGAAACAGGAAAAGAACCAGAACACAAGATTTTCGGGGGGAAATATAATGACGTTATAGACAGAGGAGACTATGGCGAGATTGAGAAATATATATATTTTTTAGAGGATAAGAAATACAAAATAGAATATCTTTCAGACTTGAGAACAATTTATGTAAACAATACAAAGAAGTATCTTCAAAAAGAAGAAGGTCATAAATTTTTCCTTCCTGATTACAACAAGGTTCTTGAGAATTTGCACAAATTGGTTTATGATCCAGAAGGCTACTATGACTTTTGGTTAAAAAACAATTTGGATAACAGAAGAGAGTTTGTAAATTATATGTTAAGGACGGACAAAGTATCTTCTCTCAAATCGGAAGAAGAATATGATTATACCGAATTTAAAACGGATATCGATAAAGTCATTGCACGAATTAAATGGTGGTCTAGAAGTGTTCTAATAGATGAAGCCCAGGACTGTAATAATTATGAGAAACTTATTCTCATGAAGATATATGGCCCAGAAAATATAATTATTTCTACAGGAGGAAAGGATCAGTTAATTAGGACATCCGTTGAAACAGATTGGACAGTTGCTTTAAATGCACAGGTAAAATTTGACAAGATTCCATTAGGTGCTCGAAGCTATAGACAGAAATCCAATATTGTCAACTTCGTCAACGCTTTTGGCGAATTTTACAAGTTGGCAAGTCCCATTCACTCGGCAAACGAATCAAAAGGACTGGGAAGGGTTATATTGGATTTAAGGTGTGGCATTCAAGGTTTTTCGAATGATACATTAGATGAAATCAGAAGATCAGGAAAAATAATGGGATGCTCAGAATATGAAAACAGCATGGTCTTGCTTCCTTCAACGGGATATACTTTCGCTGAAAGAAGAAGGACTATTAATATAGACGAATTAGACAATGTTGATATAATAGAAACTACTAAAAACAGAAAACTTGGAATCTCGTCTGAAAATATAGTTATATGGAGTGGCGTAAGTGAAGACAAAAGGGAATTAAGGGTGCCTGCAGCATATGAAACTCGATTCATTTATTATGAGTCATGTAGAGGGTTAGAAGCATGGAATGTGCTATGTGTCGATTTAGATTCATTTTTTTATAGTACCTATTATAGTGCGAAGGCTGCAATATATGCTCGATATAACAAAAATCTGTTTTCAAAAGAAGAGGAATTAAAAAAAGAATATGCTCTACATCTGGTTTATATGGCACTAACAAGACCGATTGATACGTTATATATTCAGTTATCAACCCCAGAAAGCGATTTCTCTAAGGAGATTATTGAAATCGCAAAAAACACAAATGCAGAAATTCTATCTGACAGGGAGTTTATTAAGAGATGAATTATGGATAGAGTGACTTTTCGCAAGGCCGAACGGCAGGATGCACCGCTGCTGCAGGAGTCCATCCGCAGCATCGCCAGATATGAGAAGCTGGAGAACGAGGTTGTAGCTTCGGCAGAGTCGTTGCGTGGTCTGCGAGTTGTGGTGGACAAAAGTGTATCGAAGAATGTTCAATCAATTTATTTATAAATAGTATGAAAAAATATGTAATATTAAATATTGAAGATAATCCAGGAACAAATGAAGGTCGTTTACTTATTGTAGAAGCAAATCCTGTTAGAGAGATCCCTATGATGGATGACTTTTTTGATGATGAATTGGATGATTTACCAGCAAAAGGAAAGTATCAATATCGATATAATTCTACTAAAAGTTATAATACTGAAACTTTTTTGTTTCCATATGATGATGAGCTAAATCGTAATCTTATTAATGTTGCTAGAAAATATACATCTAATATTTTTTGGCAACCTAATATGGATGATTTTTTTGATGGTCGTATGAGAAACCCTGACGGGAGTATAATAGACATTCATAAATCAAAAGCTTTTATGGGATATTATGTTGATAATTACAGATATCCAACACCTAATTCATCTAAAAAAATAAAAGAATTAATTGCAGATGATAATTATAAAAAGAATTTCTTGTTGAAAAATTATGAAAGAATTATAAACAAAGAAAATGTAGGTGATGATTATGATATTTTAGATTTTGTAATTGATCATTCTAAAAAAAGTATTAATTTCTTTGCTTGGCTATTTGATAAAGAAGATTTTATTGGCTTAAATGAAGATGATTTACCTGATGAATATCAAGAGTGTTGGAATGATTTTGCAAATTCATTTGTTGCTGATGGTATAAGACAAAAGAAGACAGTTCCTGTAGGTGTTAAAGGTGTTGTAGATTATTTTGCTCGTCGGATGGTTAACCCCCAAACCTTTAAGAGTAGTGATAAAATCTCTAAGGTGAAAAATGTGGAATTACTAGATGGGGCCACATACACGGGTGAAGCTTTAGTTGTGGGCAATTATTGCATGCCCAACGGATATGGCGTGAAAATTTATAAATCTGAGAATAATAAGAGAATCGTTTCCTTTTTTGGTGGTGGCGGAATCGGATCTGTCGCTTATTTGTCATATCCTAAACATCATATGTATATTGGTGGAGTAGAGGATGAAAGACCTCACGGTTGGGGGTTCTATCTTGCTAAAGGGCAATATACATTTGGTTACTATAAGGAAGGGAAGCTATATAAGGATATGACAGTTTTTGCCAATAATATTTTTGACATTATACATGAAGAAGATTGGAATATAGGCCCAATTCGTGACGAAATCTATGGCATGGCATTAGGAATACTTCCAAATGCCAATAGACCATTTACAGGATTCCAATTCTTTGAAAATGGTACTGTTTATATTGGTGAAGGAGATAATAACAATATATATGATATTACTGGCAGATTTCTTCGTTTAGATATAGATGGTACTGCGGTTTGTGGAATTTTTCGCAATGGGGTATTAGATGAACGTATTTCTCAGCAAAATTTTTATGCAGATGATGAACTAATCGATGTAATTAACAATATTGACTTGAATTCAGATTATCTCAAAGAAGGAGACAGCGGACTGTACAGGATTATTTCTACCGAAACTAGATACGATTTTGATATGGGGCCTCTATTATTAATAAATGCCATAAAGAACGAACTCGTAGAATATGATGCCTCTGGTGCAATTCTGACGTCTCCTGGTCAAATAGAATATTTTTATCTTCAATCTGATGATAATATTAATCAACTTATAAATAATTATGCTGGTCAGCATCAATTATGGAAAGTGAATTTGGATGATTTCCATACACATTTTGATGAAATTATGCCAGATTTGGACGAAATGAAATCATTAAAACTAAATATACACATACATAATGAAATTATAGGGTTAGAGTACACTGATGTGGTAAACTTTGTTTAAGATTGTTGAAGGTATATTTATTGATTGAATGGTTGTTATGATAATAATTGATAAGCAGAAATCCTACATTTTACAAATAGACAATTCTAACAATTCTAAACTCTATGAGTTTTATTCTTGGGGATGGAATTGTCAACATCCTATATCATCTGAATGTTTATCAGAAAAGATATTGCCATTTATAAGTGTGGCCAATCTAAATATAAAAAAAGAGATTTCTAATATTTCGGATGGATTCCTTTTTAAGGATTCATTTAATATATCCTTAAGGAATTCGTATGTATTTGACTACGAGGAATATAATTGTTCTTTTGGCTATGCGAATATCGAGAAATTGACGTGCAAGCAAAGTCCTATCAACATAGGCAATCTCCTAATCAAAAATATTCGAGTATTATCTTTTTCCCACAAGGAAAATAGACAAAAAGTATATAAACTATATATTGGTCGATCCAACAATGAAACGTCTGTTGAGCTTGATTTGATGGAACATGAATTGCCAAGTTTTTTCCGCTATCCAATTTCTATCCTAAACAAATTGTTTGCGGATAATATTCCTATACAGGATATTAACATGTATTCTATATATGAATGTGTATTACACGAATCCTGGCGTTATGAATTAGGTTTTGTAAAAGGCTACTCTTACTTGCTTGAAATGATAAATGAATGTAGTTTAGAAAGGGTAGAATTGTTGAGATTGGGAGGCGACTACATTAAGTATGGTATTCGCATTAAAATGAAATCAGCTTATACATATAATTCGTATGTCTTTGCGTTGCTTAGCAAGTATGTTTCTAATCTTCTTTTTGCTTCTGATGACGATTCAAGATACTACGAAGGTATCGTTAAAGACGTACCCGAATATATGATAGAAGAATTAAAGTTAGGCCCAACAATTTCCATAGATTATAGAAATTATATTGTGCTTAAACTGTTTGCTTATGTTATACTCAACTATAATAAAGAAAAATTCCAAGAAGGGTGGAAGTGTATAAAAACTACTATCAACAATGAAAAATCCATACCTATGAGTTTTGACATATTGTTAGGCTTTTATAACATTTTTTCTAATATTCGATGCTGGCACTACATAGATGGAGAGTACAGAGTTGGTAGAGATGATTACGAGTGGGATGAAGATACCTTCGTATTACCTATATTTAATAATGAGTGTATTCCTCAAGACATTCTTGCGAAAATTAAAGATAATCTCTCTTTGGATTTAAGATATGAGCCAGATAAAAGACGATACTTTTGTCAAGTTATAGGAAAAGAAGAAGCTATTGGTGGTATGGCTAAACGAAGAGGTGGGGAATTATCTAACAGCCGGACTGTCTATCGAATCCTTGAGGTTTTACTTGATTGTGAAACGAAATTAGAGCCTAAATCTTATGTTACAAGAGGGGCTCCTCTATTTGATAGAGAAATAAGCAGTTTCTAACATTGTCTCAGATGGCACCATGATATTGAATGAGCATTAGATAGAATGATGAGGACGATAAACAGATGCTGGTACTCATCCGAGAATCCTACGATACGGTTTGGAAGAAACGATAACATTATAAATTAACATTGGTTATGGATTTCATTGAATTAGCAAAAAGCAGGTATTCCGGTCATATAGCGTGTAGTAGCTTGTCGCGCTCAGAGATTGTTGTGCCGGTATTCTCCCAAAATGCTGAGATTGTAGCCGTGCTCGACGTTGATAGCAAGGAACTATCGACCTTCGACGAGACTGACCAAGAGTATCTAGAGGGGATTTGCAAGATGTTGACGATATGTTGAAATAAAGTAACAAACTATTTATGAAGAAAATACTAACATGCTTACTTGCGGTCTTAGGGCTGACCACAGCCTGTGGCCAGGGAAACTTCAAGAACACTGATGTTAATGGATTTGCAGAACTGATTGCAGATTCCAGTGTGGTTATCTTGGACGTGAGAACAGCCGCTGAGTTTGCTGAAGGCCATATTCAGGGGGCCATTCTCATCGATCAGGGGCAATCGGACTTCATTGAGAAAGCTAAAGCAGCACTTCCCATCGACAAGAAGATTGCTATTTATTGCCGTAGTGGTCGCCGTTCCGCTAATGCTGCCGGAAAACTGGGTGACATTGGCTACAAGTGTGTGAACCTGAAAGGCGGTATTATTGCTTGGAAAGAGGCAGACAAACCTGTTGCTAAAGAATAATGAGTATGGCAGCAAGATTAATATCAGTACAAGAAGCAGCTAAACTACTTGGTGTAACCCCTCAATCTGTCCGAAACTGGATAGACAAAGGCTATATCAAGGGACGCATGGTTGGCGATCACTTTGTTGTAGATAGGGAAACCATTGAGCGGTACTTCGATGGACTGCAGGAGTGGGGTAAACTGGAGAAAACCGTCTATGAGAAGCTGGAGAAGCTACGGAAAGAGGATTGGGAACTTGACGATAAGATACATGATGTCCTGATGGCCAGGGAAAAAACGGAGAGCACTTCTCTTCGTGGTGTTTATCGACAGATTGTTTCTTTCGCCGTTATGAACTCTCAGTCCATGTTCACGTACAAGCAGCAACAGGTATTCCGTGGTATGATGGGCTGGGGAAATGCTGAAACCATTGCTAAAGACATGGGACTGACGAGAAGCCGGGTAGTTGATATCTTTCATAAGTGCCTTAAAATCATATCAGAGAATATCCGGCTGAAGGAAGATCGTGAAGAATGGGATAGGCTGCAAAAGGAGAACTTGCAACTGAAGGCTGAGAATGTATCGCTTAGGCAACAACTGGGGGCATACAAGAAAGAAGAGCCAAAATCACCGCCGCCTACCCCCGAAGAGATGTTGAGGAAGAAGCTGAACACGCCATTTGTAGAATTCCTTTTCTTCGGCAGAGCCTATAATGTGCTGAAGGATCTTGGCTGTAAGACCTTGGGGGATGTGGCTGCTCTCCAGAAGAGTACGTTGGAGAGTTATCCGCGATGTGGCCGCAAGACCATTGAGGACATTGAGAATGAACTGGTTGAACAGGGACTATCACTTGGTATGAAGGTGGATGTCCTGCTGAGTAAAGAATAACTACTATGCAACAAGTAAGGAGAGCAATCGTAATAGGAGCATCGTCGGGAATTGGTCTGGAGGTGGCTAAACTACTGATAGAACAAGGCTGGACGATTGGTGTCGCTGCTAGAAGAGTGGAATTGCTACAGGAGATTGGAGCTGCTGCCGTGGAGCTTATTGACGTTACTACTGATGAAGCAACGGAAGCACTACACCGACTGATAGATAAGATAGGCGGCATGGATCTCTACTTCCATGTGTCAGGGATAGGTAAGCAGAACCGCGAACTGAAAGCAGACATTGAACTGGCAACGGTACAGACAAATGGAGTAGGCTTCACGAGAATGATAGGCGAGGCATACCGATACTTTGCTAATCAGGGAAATGGACACATAGCTGCCATCACATCAATAGCAGGAACAAAAGGCTTAGGCCCTGCGCCGTCTTACTCTGCCACGAAAGCCCTGCAGAATGTCTATCTACAGGCTCTTGAGCAACAGGCTCGGAGTCGTGGCTTGGACATCCGCTTTACCGACATCCGACCTGGCTTTGTTGATACGGCATTGCTGAGTGGCGACTTCCGCTACCCGATGATGCTACGGCCAGAGAAGGTGGCGCAGGAGATTGTCTATGCCATCAACCATCGTAAGCATATTCGCGTTATCGACTGGAAATACCGCATTCTGACAGTCTGTTGGCGCAGGATTCCACGATGGATTTGGAGAAGAATCAGACTATGATAATAAAACGCCAATTGTAATTGGCGTTTTATAATATTGGATACTGTGTCTGTACTAACTCGCAGATTTTGTCCTCCCTAATGACTTTTGGTGCGGACTTTCCTGCCAGCACCAATACCTTCTTGCCATTGCGATAGATATGCAGCTGACGTGAACGGACTACGGCTGTCAGTTCCGGATCTTCCTGCATGGCTATCCAAAGAGGATGATAAATGCCGTCCTCCTCAAACAGCTTCTTTTGCAGGAACGAGCACATGTTGGTGGTGTCGATGGTCATCATTATTAATCAAACAACTTCTTCCAAATCCACGACACAGAAACTGCACCAACGACGCAGAATACGAAATTCGTGAGATATCCTTTGCCAAACAATTCAATGTTCAGCAGATGGCTGATAAATGTTCCAGCATAGCTACCTACAATTCCCACAATGAGGTTCATACAACATCCTTTACCCTCACCACTCATGATACGATTGGCAATGTAGCCTATAAATATGCCTGTAAGAATCGGCCAGGCGGTGAAATCTGCTATATGTTCTAACATAATTGATGCTATTTCTTATAACCTAGAAGTTTGTCTCGTTCTTCTTTTTTCTTCAATCTCTCAGCATGTGCTTCTGCTTTCAAACGCTTCTTTTCTTCTTTTCGGTTAATAGCATCTTCTTTTTCTTGATATGTTCTTTGAGTGAAATCTGTCTGCCACCCAATGTACTCATAAATAGTAGTTGCACCATGACGATTTCCTGAATCCAAAGGGACATAAGGATTCGATGAATATACAAAAGCCCAATTGCCAAGAGAATAATCATCATCCAAACGACGTTTTCTTATTTCATAATATACGAACTTTGTTTGCGTCGCCGAACCTATTTTCTCACCTTTTTTAATAAGAAACTCTTCGTAGATAACTAATCCCTTGAAAAGTTGAATCAGCTTCTCGTCTGATAATGTATTCCATGACTTGGGCAGATATCTGTAAGATGCGTTGTCTTCATTGCTTGGTTGCAATGATGTCACTCCCAATTCAATTAAGTAGTCCAAAAATTGTATATCTGTCATCATACTGCTATAGTGCAAGTCCTGTCTCTATATATCCAAATTGCTCAGTTATACATAATTTATTTCAAGAAATCCTCACGCATGGGCGTGAAGGTGTCGATTAGAACGCCAGCCTCCAAGCAGACGCAACCATGTAGCAGGTTGGGAGCCACATAATACCCATCGCCAGTTCTAAGAACCTTCTTCTCCTCACCGATTGTCACCTCAAAACATCCACTGGCCACGTAGGTACTTTGGGTATGGGGATGCTGATGGAGGGTGCCGACGGCTCCCAGCTCAAACTTTACTTTCACCATCATTAGGTGTTCATCGTAGCCCATTATCTGACGGACAATACCCTCACCGGCATCTTCCCATTGGATGTCGGAGGCTATCTGGTAGGTGTCGCTTTTCTTTTCCATCATCAGAACTTTACCGTAAATTCATCGTTGATGTCGTTGTTCTCTATCTCATAGGTCAGTTCCTGACTGAGCGATTTCTTATCTTTGTTTTCGGGCATTTCTACTGATACCCTTGCATATTGTTGTTTCATCTATCTTCTATATTTTTGTTGCGTACTATTACAATCGGATTGCAAAAGTACTCATTATTTGGCAGAATTATGCGTGATTTAACGAATTTAGCATAAAAACA
>JAEEGG010026445.1_pt1 | contig 11080 bp, 12 predicted proteins | sample 9134161 | NCBI WGS metagenome assembly JAEEGG01 (sample SAMN16246543, study PRJNA631951) | gut metagenome | biome: gut microbiome; feature: rumen; material: CR-attached | host: Bos | place: Iran: Karaj | collected 2018-10
CGGAGAGAGAATCGTCGACAATGAGCCTGTCGCTGCCCCCGGCCAGGGCTCGGGCGATGGCGACCCGCTGCTTCTGCCCGCCGGAGAGGGTCACGCCCCGTTCCCCCACCACGGTATCGTAGCCCTGCTCGAAGTCCATGATGTCCTCGTGCACGCAGGCGTCCCGGGCGGCGGCCTCCGCCCGGTCCCTGTCGGGCTCCCGGGTGCGCAGGTCGATGTTCTGCAGGATGGTGCGGGAATAGAGGAAGGGCTCCTGGAGCACGATGCCGATGCGGCTCCTGAGCCAGCTCTTGCGGATCTGCCGCAGGTCCTCGCCCCCCACGGTGATGCTGCCGGAGTCGATGTCATAGAGCCGCTGCAGCAGGAGCATCAGGGTGCTCTTGCCGCTGCCGGTGCCGCCCAGGATGGCTATGGTGCTGCCGCCGGGGATGTGCATGTTCAGGTGCTCCAGCACCGGCTGTCCCCCATAGGAGAAGCACACGTCCCGGAAGTCCACGTCGCCCCGGAGGGAGGGCGTATCCCCCTCCTCCAGATCCGGCTCCTCCTCCGCCCGGAAGATCTCCTCCAGACGGCCCGCCGCCACCAGGGTGCGGCTGAGCTGGCTCAGCACCCGGCCAAAGCCCCGGATGGGCCAGAAGAAGGTGAACACATAGCTGAGAAACACGGTGAAATGCCCGATGGTGAGGCTGCCCCGCACCGCCAGCAGCACGCCGATGACCAGTACGGCGGCGTATTCCAGGCCGCACACCAGGTCCAGGGCGGCCCAGAGGGAGGCAAAGGAGCTGTTCACCTTCATGAGCATGCCGCGGTTCTTCTCATTGGCCTCCCGGAATTTGTTCAGCTCAAAGCCGGAACGGCCGAAGGCCCGCACCACCCGGATGCCGGTGACGTTCTCCTGCATCACGGTGAACAGGCGGCCCTCCGCCTCCTCCTGGGCCTCCAGCTGCTTGTTGATGTACAGGTGGAACAGAATGCTGATGGCCGCCACCGGGATCACCGCCCCGATGGTGACGGCGGCCAGGGTGACGTTGATGGTGAACATCACGGCGGCCCCCACCAGCACCATCAGCACCGTGCGCACGAACTCCAGCAGCACGCCGGAGTTGAAGCGGCGGACGGTGTCCACGTCCGTGGTGGCCCGCTGGATCACGTCACCGGTCTGGGCGGCGGCGTGCCAGCGGAAGGGGAGACGCTGGATATGGGCATAGAGCCTGTCCCGCAGGACCCGGACGCTGCCTTCCCCCGCCCGGGTGTTCAGCCGGGTGCGGGCGAACCGGATGAGGCCGGAGAGGATGGTCATGCCCAGCATGGCGGCGGCCATGATCCAAAGGTTGCGCCGGATGACCTCCACGCCGCCCACGGCGGGGACGAACCAGCGGAAGTACCAGGCCACGTTCACCGGCTTCGTGTCCAGCACGGAGTCGATGGTGATCGAGAGGATCAGGGGGGAGATGAACCCCAGGATCAGCTCCGCCAGCAGAAGCAGGAAGCTCAGCAGGATGGGAAGCCGGAAGCCCCGGGTATAGCGCAGGAGCGCCCGGAACCGCTTTCCCTTGGGCGGCTGCATAGGTAAGCACCTCATTTCCGAGTGTTGTCTGTGAGCGGCGCGCCGAAACGCCGCAATTCAATAATATACTGGAAACGGATGCAAATTGCAATAGCAGGAGAGCGATTGACGCGGCGGCCGGAAAATGGTATGATGATCTGTAATGCTGTAGAGATCACCCGGAAAAGGAGAGAGATCATGGACCTGCAAGCGCTGTTCGCCCGCATCGGCTACGTGGACGGCGGAACGGATACGGAGCGGCTCATCCGGCTCCACCGGGCCTATGCCACCCACGTTCCCTTCGAAAACATCGACGTGTACAACGACAAGGACGTATCCCTCAAGCCCGAGGACCTGTTCGAGAAGATCGTCACCCGGCACAGAGGCGGCTACTGCTTTGAGATGAACGGCTTTTTTGCCGCCATCCTGAAGGATATGGGCTTCCCCGTGAAGCCGGTCCTGACCCGCCTGAGCCGGGACGGAAAGAGCTACAACGGCTATCTCCACCGCATGAACCTGACGGAGGCGGACGGGGTCCGGTATATCTGCGACGTGGGCTTTGGGGGGGACTGCTTCTGCCGTCCCCTGCGCCTGGAGTACGACGTGCCCCAGCCGGTCCACGGCTTTGTGTACAAGGTGGTGCCGGGGATCGATCCCAGCGTGGAATACTCCGTGCTCATCCAGCGCAGCCCCGGGGAGGAATTCGCGGCCCTCATGGGCTTCATCGACCGCCCCTGCGAGGAGGAGGACTTCCAGATCTGCAATTATTATGTCAACCGGAGCCCCTGGTCCGTTTTCCGGAAGATGCTCATGCTGAACATGTTCACGGATACCGGACGGTACTCCCTCATGAACCTGTTCTTCACGGTCCAGGAGGGAGAGAAGAAGGAGCGCCGGGAGCTGAAGTGGGAGGAGCTTCCCGGGGTGCTGAAGCAGTATTTCGGCCTGGACGAGGTGCCGGACCACCAGCCGGAGCCCCTCCGGTTCGGCTGATCAGGGCCCGGAAAGCCTGCGCACCCCCAGGGAGATCTCCGTCAGGGCCTTTGCCGCCTCCATGCGCAGGGCCTTCACCCGGCTCAGATCCCCCAGGGAGACCATCCCCGCCAGATTTCCCCCCTCCAGGGCGGGGAGACGGCGGACGCCGTTGGCGGCCATCAGCGCCGCGGCCTGCTCCGCAGGATCGTCGGCGGATACGCTCACGGGCTCCTTCGTCATGCAGTCCCGCACCCGCATCCTGTCCGGGTCGCCTCCGGCGGCGAGACAGCGCAGCACGATGTCCCGGTCCGTGAGGATCCCCTTCAGGGTCCCGGCGGAGGTCACCACCGGCAGGGCGCCCACGTTGGCGCGGCGCAGGAGCCGGGCGGCGTCCCGCAGGCTGTCCTCCGGGGCGACGGTCACGGGGCTTCGTTCCATGAGATCGGATACGCGCATTGTGCATTCCTCCCTTCGTATACCCTGTATTCTTCCCCGGTAAAGGAGCGGATAAACCTTGGACCTGGAGCGGTGGATGGATGAAGCCCTCTCCCTTGCCCGGGAGGCGGAGGCGGCGGGGGAGGTCCCCGTGGGCTGCGTCGTCGTGCGGGACGGGGTGATCCTCGGCCGGGGCCGGAACCGCCGGGAGGAGGAGAAAAGCGCCCTGGCCCACGCGGAGACGGAGGCGATCCGGGAGGCCTGCCGGACCCTGGGGGACTGGCGGCTGACGGACTGCCGGCTGTACGTGACCCTGGAGCCCTGCCCCATGTGCGCCGGAGCCATCCTGAACGCCCGGCTGCCCGTGGTGGTGTACGGCCTGCGGGAGGGAAAGAGCGGCGCGCTGGGAAGCGTGCTGGACCTGTTCGGCGAGGACCTGGGCTTCCGGCCCAGGGTCTACGGCGGGGTGCGGGAGGACGCCTGCCGGGAGCTGATGCGGGGATTTTTTGCCCGTCTCCGGGAAGGGACCGGAGCGGGAGAGATCGCGGTGGATCGGACATGAAAAACGGTTTCTTTGCCCTGATCGCCAGGATGCGGAGCATCCGGCGCTGGGGCCTGATGCGCAACAGCTTTGAAGAAAATCTGCAGGAGCACAGCCATATGACGGCGGTGCTGGCCCATGCCCTGGCCATGATCCGCCGGGAGGTGTTCGGCCTGCCCGCGGACCCTGACCGGGCGGCGGTGCTGGCCCTGTTTCACGACGCCTCCGAGATCGTCACCGGGGATCTGCCCACGCCGGTGAAATACTTGAACCGGGAGATCACCGGCGCCTATAAGGCCGTGGAGCGCGCCGCGGAGGAAAAGCTGCTCACCATGCTGCCGCCGGAGCTGCAGCGGGGCTACGCGCCCCTGCTGGGCGAGGGGGACGAGGCCCTGCGGCCCCTGGTGAAGGCGGCGGACAAGCTTTCCGCCTACCTGAAATGCCAGGAGGAGCTGCAGATGGGCAACGGGGAATTCCGCAGCGCGGAGCGGCAGCTCCGAAGCTGGCTGGAGGCCTGCCCCCTGCCGGAGGTGGGGTATTTTACGGAACATTTTCTGCCGTCCTTCGGGCTTACCCTGGACGAGCTGACTGGGGAGGAAAAAGAATGAGAGCCATCGTAACGGTGGTCGGCAAGGACCGGGTGGGCATCATCGCGGATGTGTGCACCTGGCTTGCGGGCAACAGAGTGAACGTGCTGGATATCAGCCAGACGGTCATGCAGGGCAACTTCACCATGACCATGCTGGTGGACCTGGAGAAGTGCGAGCTGCCCTTCCGGGACGTGTCGGAGAAGCTGCGTCTCCGGGGCGAGGAGCTGCAGCTGAGCATCCGCATGCAGCGGGAAGATATTTTTGAGGCGATGCATCGGGTATGATCAGCAGAAGTGAGATTTTCGAGACCCTGGAGATGATCGACCAGCAGCATCTGGATATCCGCACCATCACCATGGGCATATCCCTGCTGGACTGCGCAGACCCGGACGTCAAAACCTGCTGCAGGAAGATCTATGACAAGATCACCCGTCTGGCCAGAGACCTGGTGCGCACGGGAGAGGATATCGAGAGCGAATTCGGCATCCCCATCGTGAACAAGCGCATCGCGGTGACCCCCATCGCTATGGCAGCCGCCGCGTCGGATACGGAGGACTATGTCCCCTTCGCCCTGGCTCTGGACCGGGCCGCGGCGGAAATGGGCGTGAACTTCATCGGCGGCTTCTCCGCCCTGGTGCACAAGGGCTTCACCGCGTCGGACCGGAAGCTGGTGCTGTCCATCCCCCGGGCCCTGGCGGAGACGGAGCGGGTCTGCTCCAGCGTGAACGTGGCCAGCACCAAAAGCGGCATCAATATGGACGCCGTGGCCCTCATGGGCCGCATCATCAAGGAGACCGCCGCCGCCACGGCGGACCGGGGCAGCATGGGCTGCGCCAAGCTGGTGGCCTTCTGCAACGCCGTGGAGGACAACCCCTTCATGGCCGGCGCCTTCCACGGCTCCGGCGAGCCGGAGTGCGTCATCAACGTGGGCATCAGCGGCCCCGGGGTGGTGCATCACGCCCTGCTGGACTGCAAGGGCGCTCCCTTCGACCTGGTGGCGGAGACCGTGAAGCGCACCGCCTTCCGGGTGACGAGGATGGGCCAGCTGGTGGCCCGGGAGGCCTCCTCCCGCCTGGGCGTCCCCTTCGGCGTGGTGGACCTGAGCCTGGCGCCCACCCCCGCGGTGGGGGACAGCGTGGCGGATATCCTGGAGGAGATGGGCCTGGAGCGGGTGGGCACCCACGGCACCACCGCCGCCCTTGCCCTCCTGAACGACGCGGTGAAGAAGGGCGGCCTCATGGCGGCCTCCCACGTGGGGGGCCTCTCCGGGGCCTTCATCCCCGTGAGCGAGGACGCCGGGATGATCGCCTCCGCCGAGGCGGGCACCCTCTGCCTGGATAAGCTGGAGGCCATGACCTGCGTGTGCAGCGTGGGCCTGGATATGATCGCCCTGCCGGGGGATACCCCGGCGGAGACCCTCTCCGCCATCCTGGCGGACGAGGCGGCCATCGGCATGGTGAACAACAAGACCACCGCCGCCCGGCTGATCCCCGCCCTGGGGAAGACCGTGGGGGACCGGGTGGACTTCGGCGGCCTCCTGGGCAGCGCCCCGGTGATCGGGGTGCATCCCGAGTCCAGCGCCCTATTCGTCTCCCGGGGAGGCCGGATACCCGCCCCCATGCAGTCCCTGCGGAACTGATGTACCGGGGGGAGGGGGAGACGAAGCACCGGGGCGTCCTGGTGATCACCGGCCCCACCGCCACCGGCAAGACCGAGCTGGGGGTGCGGCTGGCCCTGGGCCTGGGGGGCGAGGTGGTCTCCGCCGACGCCATGCAGGTGTACCGGGGCATGGTCATCGGCACCGCCGCCCCCAGCGCGGCGGAGTGCAAGGGGGTCCCCCACCACCTCATCGGCACCGTGGACCCCCGGGAGAATTACTCCGCGGGCCGGTACGTGGAGGAGGCCTCCGCCGCGGTGGAGGACATTCTCCGCCGGGGCAGGCTCCCCATCCTGGTGGGGGGCACCAACCTGTATATCGACTCCCTCCTTCGGGGCATCGAGTTTTCCAATTTCGACCCGGCCCTTCGGGCCTCCCTGGAGAAAGACTATGCCCGCCTGGGGGGCGAGGCCATGCTGGAGCGCCTGGGGACGGTGGACCCGGAGCGGGCGGCAAAGCTGCATCCCCGGGATAAGAAGCGCATCCTCCGGGCCCTGGAGGTGTACGAGGCCACCGGGGAGACCATCACCGCCCATGACGAGGCCACCCGGCGCACCCCGCCCCGGTTTCCCAGCTGCCGCATCGCCCTGAGCTTTGAAGCTCGGGAGGACCTGTACCGGCGCATCGACGCCCGGGTGGACAGGATGCTGGAGGCTGGCCTGGCGGCGGAGGTACAGGGTCTTTTGGAGGCGGGAGTCCCGGCGGAGGGCACCGCCATGCAGGCCATCGGGTATAAGGAGATCGCCGCGGCCCTCCGGGGGGAGTGTACCCTGGAGGAGGCGGCGGAGCAGGTGAAGCAGTCCTCCCGGCGCTATGCCAAGCGGCAGCTGAGCTGGCTCCGGCGGGACCCGGACCTGCATTGGATCCTCTGGGAAAAAAAGCCGAATTTAGAGAAAGCCGCCTCTTTTTCGACACGGATTTTGGAAGAATCTGGTATACTGTAACCGGCGTCAGAAAACGCCGAATACAGAGGTCGAAAGGGAGTAACAGAGATGCAGAAGACGGCAATGGACCTGCAGGAGCAATTCCTGTATCAGGCGCGGCGGGAGAGAATGGGGCTGACGGTGTTCCTGATGAACGGCTTCCAGATGCGGGGGGTCGTCACGGGGTACGATCAGTTCACGGTGGTGCTGGAGTGTGAGGGGAAGCAGGAGCTGGTGTACAAGCACGCCATCTCCACCATCATTCCGGCCAGGCCCGCGGAGCTTATTTTGGAGGGCTGAGTTTTCCCTGCCCTCAGGGAGGCACGAGCGGTGAAAGCGGTAAAGAACACGAATACATCCATCAAGGCCGCGGGGCTTTTGATCTTCCTGGCGGTGGCGGTGTACATCGCCGTGTACGGGGTCAGGCTCATGGAGAACCCCTACCGCACGGTGCAGGCCCTGAGTACCACCCTGCGGGACAGCACCCGCATCCGGGGGGTGGTGGCCCGGCAGGACGAGGTGCTGTACAGCGTGTACAACACCGTGTACATCACGGCGGAGGAGGGCAAGCGGGTATCCGGCGGCAGCACCGTGGCGGAGGCCTTCGATACGGAGGAGGGGCTCCGGCAGGCGGTGCGCATGGGGGAGCTGAGCCGCAGGATCGCCAGTCTGGAGGCCCAGCAGAGCCGCTGGAGCGCGGCGGAGGACCTGCAGCAGCTGGACCGGGAGATCGGGGAGGAGTGCGCCCTGCTCCGGAAGGCGGCCCTGCAGCGGTCCCCGGAGATTTTGGAGGAGACGAGCCTTTCCCTCCAGAGCCTGACCTTCACCGCCTTCGGGGACGCAGCCGAGGTGGCCCAGCGCATCCAGAAGTACCGCTCCGAGCTGACCGCCCTCCAGCGCACCGCCGCCGCCCGCAGCGCGGCCATCGTCAGTCCCAGGTCCGGGCTGTTCAGCAGCGTGGTGGACGGCTGGGAGGACCTGGGGGAGAAGGACCTGAACGGCATCGGGGCGGAGGCTTTGACCGCTCTGATGAAGGAGGAACGGCAGCCCAGGGAGACCGCCCTGTGCAAGCTCACCTACGGCAACCGCTGGTACTACGCCGCCCTGGTGGAGGACCGGGAGGCCCAGCGCCTCCGGCGGGGGGGCACCGCCACGGTGCGCTTCGGCCGGTACTACGGGCAGGACCTGAAAATGACCGTGGAGTCCATCAGCCCGGAGGAGAACGGCTGCCGGGCGGTGTGCTTCTCCTGCAGCACCAACCTGGCGGACGTGCTGAGCATGCGCCTCCAGGAGGCGGAGCTGATCTTCTCCCAGGAGACCGGCCTGCGGATCCCCCGTCAGGCCCTGCGGGTGGGGGAGGACGGGAGCGTGTTCGTGTACGTCCAGACCGGCCTCCGGGCGGAGGCCAAGGCGGTGGAGCTGGTGAAGGACTACGGGGACTATTACGTGGTCCGGGGCGAGGGACTCCATGCCGGGGACGAGATCATCGTCAGCGGCAAAGGCTTATATGACGGAAAGGTGGTGGCGGACTGATGGAGACCATGCGTGACCGGGTGGCCCGGGTGCGGGAGACCATCGCGGAGACCGCCCTGAGCGTGGGGCGGAAGCCGGAGGAGATCACCCTGGTGGGCGCCTCCAAGACCATGGGGGCGGAGACCGTGCGGGAGGCCGTGCTGGCCGGGGTCACGGATATGGGGGAGAACCGGAGCCAGGAGCTCACGGAAAAGCTGGCCCAGGGGGCCTATGCCGGGGCGACCCTGCACTTCATCGGCCATCTGCAGCAGAACAAGCTGAAATACCTGGTGGGGAAGGCGGACCTGATCCAGTCCGTGGACAGCGCGGACCTCCTGCGCCTCATCGACCGGCGCTCGGAGAGCCTGGGCATCCGGCAGCGGGTGCTGCTCCAGGTGAACATCGGCCGGGAGGAGCAGAAGGGGGGCGCCCTGCCCGAGGCGGTCCCGGAGCTGTGCGACATGGCGGGTCACCTGGCCCATTTGAGCCTGGAAGGACTCATGGCTATACCACCTGTATACATTTCCGGCGAAAACTATCTATATTTTGAGGAAATGTATCAGCTTTTTATTGACATGCGGGCGAAAAAATACGATAATACTTCTATGAACATTCTCTCCATGGGGATGAGCGGGGATTATCCCGCGGCCATCCGTGCCGGAGCCAATATGGTTCGGGTGGGCACGGCGATTTTTGGCGCGCGGACCTATCCTGCCATCTCCTGATCGGTTGTTTTGCGAGGGAAAGAAAGGGGTACCAAGATGGGATTATTGGATTCGCTCAAGTCGCTGACCAGGCCCTATGACGAGGAGTATGACGACGCGGTGGACGCGCCGAAGGAGACCCTTCCCTCCGCCCGGTTCGGCCAGGAGGAGGAAGCGCCGGTAAGCCGCAACAACAAGGTGGTGAACATCCATGCCACCGCCCAGCTCCAGGTGGTGCTGGTGAAGCCCGAGCAGTATGAGAATGCCCGGGAGATCGCGGACCATCTCCGGGAGAAGCGCACCGTTGTGCTGAATCTGGAATCCACCAATAAGGATACCGCCCGCCGCCTGCTGGACTTCATCAGCGGCGTGGCCTACGCCCAGGACGGGAAGATCAAGAAGGTCGCCGTCAGCACCTACATCATCACCCCCTACAATGTGGATATCCTGGGTGACCTGATCGACGAGCTGGAGAACAACGGACTGTATTTCTGAGCGTTTCGGGAACGATAAGGAAAGAAAGGAAGAGCAGCCTTGCTTACGCCCCAGGATGTAACCAATCGGGAATTCGACAAAGCCGTCTTCGGCGGGTATGATATCGGCGCGGTGGACCGGTTCCTGGAGGAGCTTTCCCAGGATTATTCCGCCCTTTACCGGGATAACGCCACCCTGAAGGGGAAGCTGAAGGTCCTGGTGGACAAGGTGGAGGAGTACCGGAATACGGAGGACGCCATGCGTCTTGCCCTCCTCACCGCCCAGAAGACCGCCCGGGAGCTGACGGAGGATGCGGAGGCCAAGTCGGCGGAGATCATCGCCGAGGCCCAGCGGAAGGCGGATGCCATCCTGGTGGATGCGGAGAAGGCGACGGAGGCCAGGCGTCTGGAGCTGAAGGAGAGCCTCCGGGAGGAGGAGACCGCCCTGCAGAACGCCAAGCGCCGGACCGGGGAATACCTGGAGAAGCTGGCTGCGGCCATGGAGGAGCACCGGGAGAGCCTGCGGCATATCTATGACTTCGTGGAGCCCCCGGAGGAGCTGCCTCCCCTTCAGCCCGAGCCGGAGCCGGAGCAGCCCAGGGCGGAGGAGCCTGCTCCCCAGGCGGAGGAGACCCCGGCGGAGCCGGAGCTGAGCATCTCCGTGGATGCCGTGGCGGATATGATCCAGCGCTCCTATGAGCTTCAGGAGCCGGAGGAAAAGCCCCAGGAGCCCCAGGAGGACCCCAACCTTCCCCACATCGATTATGAGAACCTGAAATTCGGCGCGGATTACGACCGGGATAAGAAGAAGAAATAAGCATCGGACAGGAAAAATATGGCGGGGTATCCTACCCCGCCATTGGTTTTTGTTAAGAAAGAGGTAACGAACATGGCCCAGGACTACAATGCGACCCTGAATCTGCCCAAGACCGATTTCCCCATGCGGGCCGGCCTGCCCAAGCGGGAGCCGGACTGGCTGAAGGGCTGGGAGGAAAAGGACCTTTACGGCGGCCTTCAACAGCGCGGGGCGGGGAAGCCCCGGTTCCTGCTGCACGACGGCCCTCCCTTCTCCAACGGCTATATCCACATGGGCACCGCCCTGAACAAGTGCCTGAAGGACTTCATCAACCGGTACAAGGCCATGACCGGGTATCTGGTCACCTACAATCCCGGCTGGGACAACCACGGCATGCCCATCGAGAGCGCCATCATCAAGCAGCAGAAGCTGAACCGGAAGGCCATGTCCATCCCCGAGTTCCGGGACGCCTGCCACGAATTTGCCCAGAAGTATGTGGATATCCAGATGGGCCAGTTCAAGCGCCTGGGTGTCCTGGCGGACTGGGCCCATCCCTACCGCACCATGGACGCGAAGTTCGAGGCGGAGGAGGTCAAGGTCTTCGGGAAGATGTACGAGAAGGGGTATATCTACAAGGGCAAGAAGCCCGTGTACTGGTGCCCCAAGGATGAGACCGCCCTGGCGGAGGCGGAGATCGAGTATTCCGAGGAGCCCTGCACCTCCATCTACGTGAAGTTCGAGGTGACGGACTGCCGCGGCGAGCTGGCGAAGTACGATCACATCTACTTCGTCATCTGGACCACCACCACCTGGACCATCCCCGGCAACCTGGCCATCTGCCTGAACGCGGATCTGGATTACGCCATCTGCCGGAACCCCCGGAACGGGGAGTATTATATCCTGGCGAAGGACAGGAAGAGCGCGGTGG
>JAEEGG010026448.1_pt1 | contig 11078 bp, 9 predicted proteins | sample 9134161 | NCBI WGS metagenome assembly JAEEGG01 (sample SAMN16246543, study PRJNA631951) | gut metagenome | biome: gut microbiome; feature: rumen; material: CR-attached | host: Bos | place: Iran: Karaj | collected 2018-10
TGTTGCCGTCTACAAAGAGAGGACGAAGAATCTCCTCGTCAATGTTTAGCAGTACGTTGCGATAGAACTCGTTGTGCCACGACAGCTCGTCTTCCATGTACCTGCGCTCACGCTCCGGCAAAGAGAACGATGCCGTGGCGAACAGGTCGGGCTGGGATTTCTGTTTACTCTTCTTGAATGCCATGTGATACCTCGTATTTATAGTACAAAGGTACACATTTATTTCCAGATTGCAAAATGTCAAAGAGCGATATAGTGTTAAACTAACGTAATATATTAATCGGTCGGACTATCCGACTTTTTAAAGTGGATTCATGTATATATATATTATAAATATACATATATATATAATTATATACATATATATAATAGTTATAAATTCTATTTCTATTCTAATGAGTGCATCCCCACATTAAAATCTAACTGTCAGCTGTAAGAACTGTAAGATGGCGTTGCTTTTGGGTTTCTTGATGAAGTTGGGCATAAAGTGCGCCCTCCTTTTTAAAGCCACTTTTTTAAAGCCACTTATGCTGATACGAACAGGCACAAGGCCTGAACCTAAGGAACAACGAATCGCGTTAGGTTTTCTATCGATAATCAAGGCTGTAAGCCCCCATTCGTCCCAAAATCGAACAATTCGTCACAGAAATTTGGCTGATTCTGCAATTATATGTACCTTTGCTGATGCAAACGTGCGGACACCAAATGGACGCACAACGATTACTTCGAACACAAACAAACCGATAAGTAATACAAGCCTCGCATGTTGAAAGGTGTTGGGGAGTGCAGGAACTCTGGCAGCCCTTCGATGGCTAACGACCGGACCATCCAACTCATCAACTCAAAGAACGCGCGAACTTGGGAAAGTAAAAACAATACAGATATGGAACAAACATTTTGTCAGAGCTGCGGAATGCCGCTCACCAATGACGTGCTCGGCACCAATGCCGACGGGAGCAAGAACGAAGACTACTGCATCTACTGCTACAAGGACGGAGCCTTCACGGGCGACTTCACGATGGAGGAGATGGCAGAGTTCTGTGCGCAGTTTGTTGAGGATTTCAACAAGAACACAGGTCAGAACCTCAGCCGCGAGGAGTATAAGAAGATGCTCCTGCAGTATTACCCCAGTCTGAAGCGCTGGAGGCTGTCTGACGAGGAACGGCCTCATGCCACGTCGCCCATCAAACAGTTGCTCATCGACGAAATCAATGCGCTCAACATCAGCGGCATGCCCAAGATTGACAACATCTTCGTGCTGCAAGGCTCGTTCATCAACATGGAGTTTCACCTCAACGGCAATGCCTTCAAGCTCCTCGACGACAATGCCACCTACTGGGGCACACAAGTGGAGAAAGGCGACGGGCGCTGCTTCGGCATCGCCTGCGATGAGCACTTCATCCTCGTGTGCGAGTATGGCAAAGGTGGAACGGATGCCGAGATTGTCATGCTGAAGCGCATAGAGCACAAATAAGAAGATGAAACAGGAAATCAATCCCAAGGACACGAATAGGGCTCAGGCATTCGAGCTGTGGATGAAATCGCCCATGCCGATGGTGACGCTCATCAAGACGTTCGACGTGACGCGGCTCTATAAGACAAGCAGGCGAAGGGGCATGAAGTTCAACATGCTCCTGTGCTGGTGTATCGGCAAGGCGGCAAGCCAGATTGAAGAGTTCTACCTGCTGCCGGCACAGGGGAAACTGTTCAAGTACGACCGCATGGCCATCAATGTGATTGTGAACAACAAGGATGGTGGCATCAGCAACTGCGACGTTCCTTTCTGCGACGACCTGCTACAGTTCAAGAGCCATTACGATGCCCTTACGGAAAAGGCCTCGGCCACGTGCCAGGACATCAACGACGATGATGCCGTCATCGTTGGAACATCTGCCGTGATGGGTACTGAGCTGGATGGCATCGTGAATCAATACAGCGGCATTTTCAACAATCCCTTCCTGGCTTGGGGCCGATACAAACGCCACTGGCTGAAGACCACCCTTCCCATTTCCTTCCAGTTCCATCATGCACAGATGGACGGCAAACAGGCCACCATGTTTCTGGAAGAGCTGCAACAGACCATCAACAGAACAAGATAAATCAGAAACGGCGCTTCGGGAACACCAAGAAGCCGCCAAAAGCCCTCATGGTGGTTAAAAAAACACAAAAACGACATAAAAGGAGCCAGGGAAAGGTGTCGTTTTCGCGCGTTTTTTTTACTTTTGCAGTTGAAAACCAAACACAAAGGCACTGCACCCAAATGCCTCGTTTAATTATATTAATAATGAGAAAGCAAAGAATCATCTACTGGCTGGTCATGCTGCTGCCGGCACTACCCCTGCAAGCGCAACGGCAGTGGACCCTCGACGACTGCATCAGCCACGCCATGCAGCACAACATCACCTTGCAGAAGAGCAAGCTGCAGCTGCAGTCGGCCTCTGAGGACGTGAAGCAACAGAAAGGAGCGCTTTTGCCATCGCTCAACGCCAGCACCAACCACAGCATCGGCTACCAACCGTGGAAGGACAACGGCATCGCCACCGTGACCAACGGACAGGTGAACGCGAAAGTGGACAAGACCTACTACAACGGCTCCTACGGATTGAATGCGCAGTGGACGGTATGGAACGGAGGGCGCAACCGCAACAACGTGAAAATGAGTCAGCTGAGCGAGCAGCAAGCCGAGCTGAGCGTCAGCGAACAGGCCAACAGCATCGAGGAGCGCATCTGCCAGCTCTACACCCAGTGCCTCTACATGAGGGAGGCCATACGGGTGGACAGCGCCATGCTGCAGACAAGCCTGAAGAACGAGAATCGAGGCAAGGAGATGGTGGAGGCCGGACTGCTGGCAAAGGCCGACTTGGCACAGCTGACATCGCAGCGGGCCAGCGACGAATACAACGTGGTGGAGGCGTGGAGCCAATTAGAGAACTACATGCTGCAACTGCGGCAGCTGCTGGAACTGAAGGCCAACGACCAGTTTGACATCGCCGACACAGAGGCCAGCGACGCACAGGCACTCGCCCCAACGCCGTCGCTCGTGGATGTCTACGAGCAAGCCCTGGCTCAGCGACCTGAGATAAAAAGCCGACAGATTGGCATAGAGAGCGCCAACGTACAGCTGGCCATCGCCAAGGCAGGGCACTTACCCACCATCGCCATCACGGGAGGCGCTTCGACCAGCACCAACTCACTATCGAACAACGGATGGGGCAACCAGATGAAGACCAACTTCGGACTCACGGGAGGGCTGCAGCTGAGCATGCCCATCTTCGACGGACGACAGACGAAGACCAACGTGGAAAAGGCCAAGCTGCAACAGATGCAGGCACAGCTGGACCTGGCCGACCAGCAGAAGCAGCTCTACCAGACCATTGAGGGATATTGGCTCGATGCCACCACCAACCAGCAGAAGCTGCATGCCGCCACCGCCAACGTGGAGAGCGCACAGGCCAGCTACGACCTGCTGCAGGAGCAGTTCAACGTGGGACTGAAGAACATCGCCGAACTGCTGAACGGAAAAGGACAACTGCTGCAAGCACAGCAGAGCCGTCTGCAAGCCAAATACCTCACCCTGCTCAACCAGCAACTGCTACGCCTCTATGCCGGCGCCCATTCATCCCATTAAACCCATCAATCCCATCAATTTATAATGAAAAAGACACTCATCATCGCCGCCGTCGTCATCGCCGTCGCCGTGGCAGCCTTCTTACTGCTCTCAGGCGGACAAGACGGACCTACCGTGGAATTCGACACCGCCAAGGCCGAGAAGACCACCATCCAAAACAGTATCACCGCCACGGGCACCATCGAGCCCGTCACCAGCGTCACCGTGGGTACGCAGGTGAGCGGCATCGTCAGCCATCTCTATGTAGACTACAACAGCGTGGTGAAGAAAGGGCAGGTCATAGCCGAGCTCGACAAGACCAACCTGACCAGCGAGCTGCGCACCGCACAAGCCAACCTGAGCAGCGCACAGAGCACGCTCAACTACGAGCAAGCCAACTACAACCGCTACAAGACGCTCTACGAGAAAGGGCTGGTGAGCGCCAACGACTATGAGACGGCACGTCTCTCCTACCTGAAGGCAAAGGACCAGGTGACCACCTCGGCACAGAGCGTGCAGCGTGCTCAGACCAACCTGGGCTACGCCACCATCACCAGCCCCATCGACGGCGTGGTGCTCTCGAAGAGTGTAGAGGAGGGACAGACCGTCGCCGCCTCGTTCAACACGCCCGAGCTGTTCACCATCGCACAAGACCTGACCGACATGCGCGTCATCGCCGACATCGACGAGGCCGACATCGGCGGTGTGAAGGAAGGGCAGCGCGTGATGTTCACCGTCGACGCCTTCCCCGAAGACCGTTTCCAGGGACAGGTGACGCAGGTGCGCCAGCAGGCCACCACCGAGAGCAACGTCGTCACCTACGAGGTGGTGATAGGAGCGCCCAACAACGACCTGAAGCTGAAGCCTGGACTGACGGCCAATGTCACCATCTACACGCTGGAGAAGCCCGACGTGCTGGCCGTGCCCGCCAAGGCGCTGCGATTCATGCCCGTAGAAGCCATACTGAGCGAGGGACAAACGATTGAAGACGTGGAGAGCCGCCAGAAGGTGTGGACGCTGAAGGGCAACACCTTCAAGGCACACGCCGTGGAGACAGGCATCACCAACGGCATGCTCACCGAAATCATTGGCGGCATCGCTGAGGGCACCGAGGTGCTCACTGGCTTCACCATCACAGGAGGAGAAGAGGCCGCAGGCCCTGACCAGCAAGCACAAAACCCCTTCATGCCACGGCCGAGAGGCAACAACAGACAAAACGGGAATGGTCAGCAACAGCCAAGAAGATAGCGGACCCTCCCCCCAGCCCCTCCCTGCAGGGAGGGGAGAAGATAGTTCTGCTAATAGTGTAATAAATGAGTTATAAGACTGCATCACCAGACAGGTACAAGATACTGAAAGCATTCGCCAGAGAAAACCGAAGGAATGCCACTGTGGCAGAACAAGTATTGTGGGACTATCTGAGAGCCAACCGGCTTGGGGTAAAGTTTCTAAGACAACATGTTATAGGTGACTACATCGTTGACTTTGTATCACAACACAGTGGACTTGTAATTGAAGTTGACGGCGGGTATCACGCTGAGCCGAAACAACAAGAGGACGACGAGTGGAGAGAAAAAAGACTGGAACAGATGGGCTATCACATTCTGCGTTTCTCAAACGAGGAGGTTCTTTATAATATAGAAGATGTAATAGAACAAATAGAACATTATTTCAATGAATGAATACAATACCGACAATGTAACCACTCCCCTCCCTCACAGGGAGGGGCCGGGGGAGAGTCCGGAGATGCGTCGTATTATCATTGAGCTTCAGAACGTGAAGCGCTACTTCCAAGTGGGCAGCGAGACGGTGAAGGCCCTGCGTGGCGTGTCGTTCAAAATCTACGAGGGCGAGTTCGTCACCATCCAAGGCACCAGCGGCAGCGGCAAGTCGACACTGCTCAACCAGCTTGGATGCCTCGACACCCCTACCAGCGGCGAGTATTTCCTCGACGGCGTCAGCGTGCGCACCATGTCGAAGACGCAGCGTGCTCACCTGCGCAACCGAAAGATTGGCTTCGTGTTTCAGAACTACAACCTGCTGCCCAAGACCACTGCCGTGGAGAACGTGGAGCTGCCGCTGATGTACAACTCGCAATACAGTGCTGCCGAGCGCCGCGAGAAAGCCATCAAGGCCCTGCAAGCCGTGGGTCTGGGCGACCGTCTGGAGCACAAGAGCAACGAGATGTCGGGCGGACAGATGCAGCGTGTGGCCATCGCCCGCGCACTGGTGAACGACCCCGCCGTGCTGTTGGCCGACGAGGCGACGGGTAACCTCGACACGCGCACCAGCTTCGAGATGCTGGTGCTCTTCCAGGAGCTCTACCGCCAAGGACACACCATCATCTTCGTCACGCACAACCCGGAGATTGCCGAGTTTGCCAGCCGCAACATCAACCTGCGCGACGGCAAGATTCGCGAGGACACCGTCAACACCAACATCAAGTCGGCAGCCGAGGCCCTGGCAGCACTGCCCATACCGAAGGACGACTAAAAAGACCCACCCCCGACCCCTCCCTCAGGGAGGGGAGTATATAGTTCCTGAGGTGGAATGCATATTTAATCTCCTAAGAATATATAATCTTCAAAGGTTGAAAAGTAAAACCACAAATAATTACCCCCAAAGCTAACTACTCCCCTCCCTTCAGGGAGGGGTAGGAGGTGGGTCTGCTATATGAACATTCTAAATCTTTTCAAAGTCAGCTTCAAGGCCGTCGCCAATAACAAGATGCGCAGCTTCCTCAGCATGCTGGGCATCATCATCGGCGTGGCTGCCGTCATCATCATGATGGCCATCGGCCAAGGCTCGAAAGAGAGCATCCGTTCCGAGCTCTCGACCATGGGCACCAACCTGCTCACCATCCGCCCCGGTGCCGACAGGCGTGGCGGCGTGCGTCAGGACCCCTCGGCCATGCAGACGCTGAAGATGGCCGACTATGAGCGCATCCTGCGCGAGAAGAAATACGTCACCTACGTATCGCCAGAGGTCACCGCCAGCGGACAGGCCATCTATGGCAACAACAACACCAACACCAGCATGTATGGCGAGTCGCCAGAGTATCTCGACATCAAGCAGTGGCCCGTCGAAGAGGGCGAGTGCTTCACCGACGAGGACGTGAAGAAGGCGGCGAAGAAGGTGATTATCGGCAAGACCATTGTCAACGAGCTCTTTGGCGGCGTAGACCCCATCGGCAAGACCGTGCGCTTCAAGTCAATCCCCATGACCGTCATCGGCGTGCTGAAGGGCAAGGGCTACAACAACTGGGGCATGGACCAGGACAACGTGATGATTGCCCCCTACACCACCGTGATGAAGCGCATCGCCGCACAGACATGGTTTTCGTCTATCGTCTGCTCGGCCGTCACCGAGGAGATGAGCGACGCCGCCATCGAGGAGCTGACGCAGATGCTGCGCAGCAACCACAAGCTGAAGAGCGAAGCCGAAGACGACTTCACCATCCGCTCGCAGGCCGAGATGATGGAGACGATGTCGTCGACGATGGACACCGTGACCATCATCCTCGTGGTGGCTGCCGCCTTCTCGTTGCTCGTGGCCGGCATCGGCATCATGAACATCATGCTCGTCAGCGTCACCGAGCGCACCAAGGAGATTGGTCTGCGCATGGCTGTGGGCGCCACGGGGCCAGTCATCTCTCTGCAGTTCCTCATCGAGTCGGTGCTCATCAGCCTCACGGGTGGCGTGCTCGGCGTCATTGCCGGCGTCAGCGCCAGCGAGTGGGCGGTGCCAGCCTTTGGCATGCCCAGCAGTGTGCCCGCATGGAGCATCTGGCTCTCGTTCTTCGTCTGCGTCTGCATAGGCATCCTCTTCGGCTACATCCCCGCACAAAAGGCTGCCAACATGGATCCCATCGAGGCCATCAGGCACGAATAGGAAATGGAGAACCTGGAAATCATGATGACGCTCTTTGCCATCGTCATCGTGGGTTATGTGGCAGGAAAGATGGGCTATATGGGAGGCGACTTCGACCGTCGCCTCTCTAATATTGTTATCGACATCACCTGTCCGTCGCTTATCCTCTCCTCTACGATGGGCGGCACCCTACCCCACCGCGACATGATTCTGCCGCTGCTGCTCATCAGTCTGCTCACCTATCTGCTCTTGGCGGGGGTGGCCTTCTTCCTGCCCCGCTATCTCACCCACCGTCCCGACGAACGGGGCATCGTGGGCTTCGCCCTGATGTTTGGCAATGTGGGCTTCATTGGCTATCCCGTCGTGGCCTCCATCTTCGGCCACCAAGCCGTGTTCTACGCCGCCGTCCTGAACGTGGTGAACACCTTCGCCGTCTTCACCGTGGGCACTATGCTCATCACAAAAAACAGCAGCAAGCCCAACAGACCCACCCCCAGCCCCTCCCTGAGAGGGAGGGGAGCAGATAGTTTTGCTGCAGAATCATCAAAGGACAAGTCTATATACTCCCCTCCCTCACAGGGAGGGGCAGGGGGTGGGTCTGTAGGGGGTGGGTCTGTAGGGGGTGGGTCTGTAGGGGGTGGGTCTGTAGGGGGTGGGTCTGCTTTCGGCTTTTCTTTGGGTTCCTTACTTCTCAGTACCCCCATGCTGGCCGCCTACCTGTCCATTCTCATCGTGGCACTGGGCATCAACAATGTACCGTCTATCATCAGTCAGCCACTCACCATGATTGGCAACATCACCGTGCCCGCCGCCCTGCTCATCATCGGCTCGTCGATGTCGCACCTATCAGCACGAACGATGCTCGGCAACCGCACCGTCTATCTCACCACCCTCTTCCGTCTCTGCCTCCTGCCATTGGCCATCTACTTTCTCTCTCGTCTGGTCGGCTTCTCACCCCTTGTGGTGAGCATCAACACCGTGGTCATCGCCATGCCCGTGGCCACCTACGGCACCATCCTCTGCCTGAAGCACGGCCACGACACCACCCTCATCACCGAGGTCACCTTCATCACCACCCTCCTCTCTGTACTCACCATCCCCCTCGCAGCCCTGCTCTTCGCCAGCGGATGCTGACTCACTCTTCTAACTAAAAACAACACAAACGAGACATGACAGTTTTCGCCATCACGCTGCTTTTATCTAAGCGACGTGATTCCAAGCAAATCAGCCACACTAATGGTTAGCCCAAGTACTCCCTACCCTATCGCACGTGAACATTTGTAGTCCTCCACATTTTCATGAACGCAATGTTATGTCCTGCCCAAATCTTGTCATTAGTAGCTGACAGAAGACGCTTCATTTCAGCTTAAGCTTGTATTTTCTGGACTATTTCTTTGTCAGACAGAAAAAACTTCGTATCTTTGCCAAGAAATAAGCTAACGCACAAACGGTCATGGGAAAAATTGTCCATCCCGTCCTGTATGTTGCGGTATTACCGCAACAAAAAAGCCACACCGCCCCTCCCTTTGAAATGAGGGAAAAGGACAGCCGGGCCAAACAAACAAAAAGAAACCAAACCCAACACAATAGCCGATGATAAAGACGCTATACAACCAAATAGGTGAATATGGGCGCGCTGCCGTGGCTACTCCCCTGCTGACAGCTTTGGAGGTGGTGATGGATGTGCTGATACCCTACGTGACAGCGATGCTCATCGACCGGGGCATCATGGCCGGCGATATGCAGGCGGTGTATCTCTATGGATTGCTGATGGTGGGCATGGCACTGCTATCGCTGCTCTTTGGCATCCTGGCGGGGCGCGTATCGGCGTATGCCTCCACGGGTTTTGCCTCGAACCTGCGAAAGGCGATGTATCGCAACATACAGACGTTCTCGTTCCAAGACATCGACAAATACAGCACCAGTGGTCTCGTCACCCGCATGACCACCGACGTGAACTCGCTGCAGCAGGCCTTCCAGCAAATACTACGCATCACCGTGCGCGCCCCCTTCCGTCTACTGCTCTCCATTGTGATGTGTCTGGTCATCGACCCGCGCCTCTCGCTCATCTTTATCATTGCGATGGTGGTGCTGGGCATCTCGCTCTATCTGATCATCTCGCGTGTGGCTCGACTGTTCCAGCAGGTGTATGTGAAATACGACGAGCTGAACCAGAGCGTGCAGGAGAACGTGACGGGCATCCGCGTGGTGAAGGCTTTTGTGCGCGAGGACTATGAGAACCAGAAGTTCGGACGGGCCGCCGACGGGCTTTACAAGCTCTACACCAAGGCCGAGAGTCTGATGGCACTGAACCATCCTGTGATGAACATGGTGGTGTATGGCTGCATCATCGCCCTGTCGTGGTGGGGTGCCCACTTCATCGTGGGCGGCACACTGACCACAGGCGAGCTGACATCGCTCTTCACCTACGTCATGTCTATCCTCCAGGCGCTGATGATGCTCTCGATGATTTTCGTGATGCTGACGCAAAGCGCCGCCTCGGCCAAGCGCGTGAGCGAGGTGATAGAGCACAAAGCCAGCATCGTGAATCCCGACAATGCCGTGACGGAAGTCCGCGACGGGAGCGTGGAGTTCCAAGGAGTGAGGTTCGACTATGAGAATGAAGAATTAAGAATGAAGAATGAAGAATTTGCTACCGCTGCCCCAACTGGTGATGGTAAGGCGGCAGCAAATTCTTCATTCTTCACTCTTCATTCTTCATTACATAAGCGCTCCGCCCTCTTCAATGTCAGCTTCAAGATTGCCTCGGGCGAGACCATCGGCGTCATCGGCGGCACAGGCTCGGGAAAGTCTACGCTGGTGAACCTCATCAGCCGTCTCTACGACACGACAAAAGGCGAGGTGCTGGTGGGTGGCGTGAACGTGAAGGACTACGACCTGACGGCGCTGCGCGATGCCGTGAGCGTGGTGTTGCAGAAGAACACGCTGTTCAGTGGCTCGGTGCTCGACAACCTGCGGTGGGGAAGAAAAGACGCCACCTTGGACGAGTGTCGCGAGGCCTGCCAGATGGCGCAAGCCGATGAGTTTGTGATGGAGATGCCACAGGGCTACGACACAAAGATTGAACAGGGAGGCACCAACGTCAGCGGCGGACAGAAGCAGCGGCTTTGCATTGCCCGTGCCCTGCTGAAGAAGCCGAAAATATTGGTGCTCGACGACTCCACCTCGGCTTGCGACACCCGCACCGACGCCCGCATACAGCGCGCCTTCCGCGAGCAATTGCCGCAGATGACAAAGATCATCATCGCCCAGCGCATCAGCAGCGTGCAACACTGCGACCGCATCCTGGTGATGGACAATGGCGTCGTCTCGGCCTTCGACACACATGAGCATCTGCTGGCCACCAACGCCCTCTACAAGGAAATCTACGACATACAGATGGCCGACAAGGGCGACTTCGACAAGAAAGGAGGTGAAGCATGAGACAGCCATCATTCGACCGTGGTCCACGCGGCCCCCGTGGTGCCAACGCCGGTTTCCAGAAAGCCACGAAACAGCAGAAGCAGGTGATGATGCGACTGTTTGGCTTCGTGATGAAGAACTACAAGTTCTCCATTCTCACCGTGCTCGTCTGCAGCGT
>JAEEGG010026451.1_pt1 | contig 11078 bp, 9 predicted proteins | sample 9134161 | NCBI WGS metagenome assembly JAEEGG01 (sample SAMN16246543, study PRJNA631951) | gut metagenome | biome: gut microbiome; feature: rumen; material: CR-attached | host: Bos | place: Iran: Karaj | collected 2018-10
CGTTTTTATCCCTCTGCTCGAACAGCTCGTTGAGAGCCGTCATATCAAAGGGCTTCAGACCGTCCGCGAAATATTTTGACCTGACCTTCGCGGCAAGCTTTGCCTCGCGGGCGTCGCGGATTGCCGCCGCCCTGATTTCACGCTCCGTGTGAGTTTCCTTGGGCAGGCGCTTCGCTTCGGAGATTTTCACCGAAACAATGCTGCCGAAGCCGTCGAGCCCTGCGGCGGCAATCTCTCTTGCTCTTTCAAGCGCCGCCTTTCCTTCGGGAGTGTTGAATTTATCAATCTCGGCGAGCACAAGCTGTGAAATCACTATGCCGTCATTGATTTCACGCGCGGCCTTGAACGCCTTTCCGCTGAGACCCTTTTCGTTTACCGGGCTTCTGCCGATGAATTTCTCCGCGTTTGAGATGATTTCCTTCGCTTGTGTCAGTCCCTCCTCGCCGGTCACTCCGTTGCCGTAATCCTCGAAAGCCGCGCGGATTTTCAGCACGCTGACCATCGCCTTCTGCTTCGCCTCCGTGAGGTCATAGAAGAAGAAGGGAATTACGTTGAGCGCCGCGCCGACTATTGAAGCGATAATCAGCACCGAGCAGATATGGGTGAAATATGTCGGGTCAAAGAGCACATCATAGACGTTTCCGCTCTTGATTCCGAGCGAGAGCATGGTCGCCTCGTTGAGGCCGCTTCTCTCATAGATTGCAGGCAGGACGGAGCTTGTCGCGAGGGTGATAATATTGCCGATAAGGCCGACCGCGGCGAACATTCCGTCGATTCTCTCGCCGGTTATATACTGCTGATAGTCTCTTATATCCGCGTTGAGGCTCGGGCCGATGAAGTGGCCGAGCGCGGTGATGAGTCCGTTTGCGAAAAGGCAGGCGAGCAGAACCCAGATAAGTCCGCTTCCCTTGATGCGGATAATCGGCAGGAGCAGGGCGATGAGAAAAATATTCATCAGATTGCTGACTACCAGCACCTTCTTCTTGCCGTATTTTCTTATCAGAGCGGGACCGAAAAGATTGGGCCAGAGCGAGGCGTTGCCGTAAATCGCGGTCACGAGCGCATACTGCCCCGCCGAGCAGGCGTTCTGATAATTATACATCCAGCCGAGTATCTGACCGAACGAGCCCTCAAGAAAACCTATCCAGCCCGCGAGCGATATTATCCAGAAATATTTGTTGCGCATAACCGCGCGGAAGGCGTCGGCGAAACGGACCTGAATCACGCGGCTCTTCGGCTGAACTATTCTCTCGTTCGCGTTGACATAGACGAGCATCGAAACGGCAAATCCGACTATGAGCATCGGCGGATAGAGCACTCTGTAAACGCGCAGGTCGTAGAGGGTGTTGTTCCCCGTAATCAGCCTCGCGGCAATCGGCAGAAAAATGCCCGCTATCGAGGGCGAAAAATTCTCAACCACCGAGCGCACGGCATAAATATCCGTCCTCTCAATCGTATTCGGCGAGATGACGTTGATTAAGCTCTCGTAGGCGTCGTTATAAAAATTATAGAAAAACTGGAAACCGATATTGAAGAGCAGGACAACGGCGCACTTGACCGGGTCGCTCATCTTCTCATAGGGGGCCCAGATGAATCCGATGCCGAGCAGGACCGACGGAATACCCATCTTGAGAATATAGGGCAGATACTTGCCCTTCATGCTGCGGGTATTGTCTATCATATTCGCCCTGAGCGCGGTCAGCGGGAAGCCGGAGAGAATAGAGACAATATATATCACATACATCGCCGAGGGCTTTATGCCGATTGTGTTTCCGATAAGCACATTGCCTATGCTGATTATCATATTCGCTACGCAATAGACAATGAATTTCACGCCCATGCCGCCCACGGCGACAGAAGCAATTTCTTTGAACGGAACAAATCTGCCCTCGGGCGGCGTTTTCCAGTTCTTTTTCAGCGTCTGCGGGAGAGACCTGAGTTTTTCAATAAGCTCCATAACAACCTCCTGCACGAGATGTCGGTTTCATCTTAACATATGCGGATTTTATTATCAATATAAATTGACAAAATGCCCCGTAAAATATATAATACTATTAATCAACGAAGAAAGAGGTATATTTATGGGAAACAAATCGATCGTATATTTTACAAGGGATTTAAGCGCCGAAGGTCTGCTTAAAATATATGACAGGGTGAGTGCAAATCTCACCGGTAAAATCGCCGTTAAGCTTCACACCGGCGAAAAGAACGGTCCGAATATCATCCCCCGTCAGTGGGTGAAAGAGCTTTTTGAAAAGAAACTCGATGAAAATGCCGCAATCATAGAGACAAACACGTATTATGAGGGCGACAGATACACGACAGCACAGCACCGCGAAACTCTGAAAGTCAACGGCTGGACATTCTGCCCCGTCGATATTACCGATGACAAGGGCACCGTAATGCTCCCCGTCACGGGCGGCAAGTGGTTTACGGAAATGTCGGTCGGCGAGAGCATGACCGGCTATGATTCCCTGCTCGCGCTCACTCATTTCAAGGGCCATATGATGGGCGGCTTCGGCGGCTCGAATAAGAATATCGGCATCGGCTGCGCGGACGGCAGAATCGGCAAGGCTATGATCCACACGCCCTCCGGCAGCTCCAATATGTGGGGCATCAACCAGGAGGAGCTCATGGAGCGCATGACCGAGTCGACAAAGGCGAGCATCGACTTTTTCGGCAAAAACGTCGCGTACGTAAACGTTATGCGCAACATGTCCGTATCGTGCGACTGCGAGGGAACGGCGGCTCAGCCCGTTGTGACTCCGGACGTCGGAATTCTTGCCTCGATTGACATTCTGGCCGTCGACAGCGCGTGCGTCGACATTATTTACGCGATGAAGCCGGAAGACCGCAAGGCTCTCAAGGAGCGCATCGAGACGCGCCACGGCCACAGGCAGCTGAGCTATATGAAGGAGCTCGGCATGGGCAACGATAGATACGTACTGATCGACCTCGACAACGGCGGAAAAGTCATTACCGCTAAGCAGGCCGTGAAGCACGTAAAACCGTTCGGGACCTGAAGCGAAAAGGTTAATACGGACGGAAAACGGCGGCGGCGCGCCTGAACCCGACTGAGCGCCGCGCCTGATAATGACTGAGCGCCGCGCCGCCGCGCAATACTAAACGAAAGAGAAAACCTGAAACATGAATGAATTTGCAATGATACAGAGACTCGCCGGAATCGGCGCCCAGTTCCGCCTTCCGGGTGAGGTCTACGCCTTCTCGGTAATCAAAAACGGCAACATCAACGCGACGTACAAGGTCACCTACATGAACCCCGACGGCACGCTGAAGGCGTATATTTTCCAGCGCATCAACACGTACGTATTTAAAAAACCGGTCGAAATCATGGAAAATATCGACCGCGTGACGACCCACATCCGCGAGAAGTCCAAGAACAGGCCTTCGCTTCACTACCACCACACGGCGGAGGGGCTCAACTACTGCTACGACTCCGAAAACCATTTCTGGCGCGTGATGAACTACATCGACTCGGTGACGTTCGACACTACGGACGATTTGTACGTGATCGCGTCCACCGGCGAGGCGTTCGGGCTGTTCGTGATGCAGCTGTCGGATTTCGACGGCAAGCTGCTCCACGAGACTATTCCCGATTTCCACAACACCGGCAAGCGCCTCGACACGCTTTTCATGCACGAGACCGAGGACCCGTTCGGAAGAGTCGCGGACTGCGCGAAGGAGCTTGAGTACATTCACTCCGTGAGCGGCATCGCGAGAAGGCTGAGCGACCGTTTCCTGGCGGGCGAGCTCCCTGTGAGAGTCACCCACAACGATACAAAGTCCAACAACGTGCTTTTCGACCGCGACACAAAGCGGCCGCTGGTCGTTATCGACCTCGACACGGTCATGCCGGGAATGGCGATGTACGACTTCGGCGACGCAGTCAGGTTTATCGCCAACACAAGCGCGGAGGACGAGCCCGACACGAGAAGGGTGTTCTTCGACACCGCGAAGTTCCGCGCGTTCTGCAAGGGCTACATGGGGCAGGTCAGCGGCAGCCTCACCGAGGAGGAAATCGAGAACCTCGTGCTGGCTACGTTTTCGATTACGATCGAGCTCGCTTCCCGCTTCCTGGACGACTACATTACCGGCGACTGCTACTTCAAAGTGAACTACCCCGGCCACAACCTCGTCAGGACAAGATGCCAGCTGGCGCTTGCAAAGGACATCATGCGGAAATACGACGAGCTGTCGTGGATCGTGAGTGAGGCGGCGAAAATCAAATAAGAACCGCTGATTTTCGGCTCTTTACGCCGGCAGCGACTGTGAGACCGAAACTTAGCACAGTTTCTGAAAGTTGTTTGTATTTTGAACGTAGAGTTGCACCGGATAATGTGCCTTCGGCGATTGCCCGCTACCGGCTTCGCGCGAGCGCCCCTCTCGCAGTATATTCATACAGCTTCGGAGCCGCGCACGCGAAAATAGCTCGAAACTTAGCGGTTCCGGCCGGCGGTAGTTTCGGCTCTTTACGGCCGCACTTTGCATCGTGCTTCTCACTAAGCGCGAATTTCGCGAACCTCTCGAATCCCGATTCAAAGCTGCGGCGTCATAAATTAAGGTGCCTGCGGCCTCTTTACGGCGGCCGCGGGAAACAGGTAAAAATCCCTGTTGAAAAACGGCGGGTAAAAATGTAAAATAACTATTTGAAAGCTTGCGGACGGCAGGAGAAAAAAGGAATGTATTTCGCTGATATTCACTGTCATATGATCTACGGCGTCGACGATGGAGCGCGTACGAAAGAGGACATGTTCGCCATGTTCGAGAAGGCGTACGCCGACAACGTCAGAACCGTCTGCGTGACTCCGCACTTTCACCCGGGATATTTCGGGGACAACACCGAAAAGACCGACCGCGCCTACGAAGAGCTTCAGGCCTACGCCGCCGAGCACCACCCGGACGTCAGGCTTTTCAGAGGCAACGAGCTCTATTTCAAGAAGGGCGCCCGCGTCTGGATCGAGGACGGCCACTGCAAGACGCTGGGAGGCACGAAGTACGTTCTTGTCGACTTCCGCGAGGGGGAAAACGCCGAAAACGTTACCGACGGCGTGTACAGGCTGCTCAACGCCGGCTACAGACCGGTGCTGGCGCATCTCGAGCGGTACGACATCTACAAGCGCGGAATGTCCGTAGCCGCGTCGCTGAAAATGGACGGGGTGCTGCTGCAGGCGGACTCCGGTTCGTTCCTGGGCGATTTCGGGTTCTGGCCTAAAAGAAGGGCAAAACAACTGCTGAAAGAGGGCCTTCTGGACGTGATTTCGTCCGATGCCCACGGACTCGAGCACAGATGCTCGAACATGACTGAAACTTTTAATCTGGTCGTAAAACTTGCCGGCCGGAATGTCGCCGAAGACCTTTTCGCCAACAACGCGAAGAGGATTCTCGGAATCGATTTGGAGGATTAATTATGAGTGAAAACAGTACCGTCAGGGACAGAAAATCCATGAGACCTATCGACATCAAAGATCTCTGGCGCATTTTCCTTGAGTGTTTCTGGATCATGGCGATCGCTGCGGTCGCGGTCATGGTCGTGATGTTCATTTTCGTGAAGATTACGTACAAGCCGAAGTACGAATCCACAGCGTCCATTTACATCCTGAAGAACGAGTCGGAAAAAGCGCTGACGAGTTCCGACTTCTCCGTCGCGCTCAACGTGGTCGACGACTGCACGTTCGCGCTGAAGAGCCACGCGGTTCTCGACAAGGTCATCGACGACCTGGCCCTCGACACGACCTACAAGAAGCTTTACTCGGCGGTTTCGGTTTCGAACCCGAAGGGCACGCGTTACCTCCAGGTCACGGTGACGGCCGACACGCCTGAAAAGGCGAAGGAGATCGTCGACAGCGTGTGCGAGAACGGCGTTGAGCGTATCGACGCGGCAATGGGTGTGCACCAGGCGAACATTTTCGAGAAGGGCGTTCTGAACTCCAACCCGAGCAACAAAACCCGCCTCCGCTATTACGTTCTTGCCGGCGCCGCCGCAGCGATTCTTGTTTACGCGGTGTTCCTGATCATATTCCTGCTCGACGACAGCATCCGCACCGAAGAGGACATCAAAGAGATCCTCGGCCTGACGATTCTCGGCGACATCCCGAACGCGGAAGAGGCTTCCGGAGAGAAGTACAAGGGCAACAAGTACAAGAAGTACGAGCGGAACAGTAAATGACGCGCGGCTGATACCGAAAGAGAAGGAGAAAACGAAATGACAACGATGCAAACAAGCCTTCCGGGCAGCAATAACTACTTTGTGCAGGAGGCGTACAAATTCCTGCGCGCGAACATCCAGTTCTGCGGCCCCGACATTAAAGTTATCGTACTTACAAGCTGCGAGGAGAACGAAGGAAAAACCACCGTCTCCATGAGTCTCGCGAAGAGCTTCGCGGAGATCGGGAAAAAAGTTCTGCTCATCGACGCCGACATGAGAAAATCCGTTCTTGCGGGCCGAAACCTGGACGCGAAGGACTACCGCGGACTCAGCGAATACCTCTCGGGAATGTGCGAGGTCGGCGAGGTGGTCATGAAGACGAGCGTCAAGGACATGTACGTCCTGCTCGCCGGCAAGTACCCTCCGAACCCCTCCGAGCTCCTGAACGGCCGCCTTTTCGACTCGCTCATCAAGGTGTGCCGCGAGAATTTCGACTACGTGATCATCGACACCCCGCCCCTCGGCGCTGTCAGTGACGCGGCGGTCGTAGCCCCGAAATGCGACGGCTCGATCCTGGTCATCGGCGACGAAAAGCTCAGCTACTCGCTGGCAACCGACGTTGTGGACAAACTGCGCGCCACCGGCACCCCGATCCTCGGCGCCGTCAGGAACAACTCCAAAACGGGCGGCAAGAAGTACTACCGCGACAAAAAATACTACAGGTATTCGAGCAAGTACTACGGAAAATAATGATTCCGGGCGAGCTGATTTTTCCGCCGGAAATCCGTCAAAAAGGCAGCCCGCGCGGCTGCTTTTTTGGTAATGATTATACTTAGATATTTAAAAGGGCCGTGCGGGGCGGCGGGCCGGAGAAAACCGGGTAAACGGCGATGAAAACGAAAAAGGGCAGACTGACTATAATTCTTACCGGCATCGCGGCGCTTGCCGTTGCGGCGGCGATTTTCGCGTTTTCGTCTTTCAACGGAGCCGAGTCCGGGGCGCAGAGCGGTGTTTTCTCTAATTTGATCGCCAGAACGTTTGTGCGCGGCTTTGAAGAGCGTTCCGCGACCGAAAAGGCCGAAACAGTCGCGAAAATATCTTTATTTGTCAGGAAAGCGGCGCATTTCACCGAATTTGCGGCGCTGGGGGCGGCGGTTTTCGTCCATGTAGCGCTGACCGACCGCGCGAAAAGGGGCTCGCTCAGAATGCTGCGGGCGGCGCTTATTGCGCTGCCGTTTTCGGTCTTGTACGCGGCGTCCGACGAGGTCCACCAGCTATTCGTCGCGGGCAGGGCGGGAAGCGCGGTAGACGTGCTGATCGACTCGGGCGGGGCGTTGTTCGGGATACTGCTAGCCGTGCTTGTCTTCCGCGTTTTTAAAAAACGGAAATAATTTCATTTACTGTTATGCGAAAAGCGCCGCGGACCCCGTTAAACCGGTCGTCCGCGGCGCTTTCTGATTTTGTTAAGGTAAAGAACCGCAACCGGCGGTTAAACGATTCTTACCGTGCCGTCCTCGAGGACCTCGACGGTGTCGCCGGTCTTGACAGTGCTTAAGAATTCATCCCCCAGCATGTCGATGGCAATGATGTCGCTGTGTTCCCATACCACGGAGAGGATGATTCCCGCGCCGGCCAGCGAGTCGATGTGCTCAGAGAAAAGCATGCAGGCCGGGTTGATTCCCATCGAGCAGATGACCTGGATGACCATACCGCCGGTGGTTGAGCCGATAGTCTGGGGAAGGCAGAGGGCCTTGCCGGTGATGTTCCTGCCGAAGAGGTCCGGGTTGTTCTGGTCGGAGACCGTCACGCTCTTCGCGCCGGCGAGGGCCGACTTCTGGAACGTGGCAAGGGTGTTCACGCCCTGATGCGAAACGACCGCCTCGCCCTTAAAGTATCCCGCGTTGATCACGCGCCCTTTAAACTCTTTCATTTTGAGGCCTCCTTTCCGGTTCCGTTCTCAATTCCAGCCACAATGCCTAACATTTCGACGTCCGTGTAGTAGCGCGCCATCGAGTAGGTGCGCAGCTTGTTCGAGCACGTCATCAGCCGGCGCGACTTGGTGAGCGGGTTGGAGGTGTACATCAGCGGGCAGATCGAAGTGACTCTGGCACCGGTCGCGTACAGTTTCGCGTAAAGATCGGTCTTTCTGAACTCCTCGGCAACAGGCGGCGCGGTGCACAGAATGGTTCTGACCGCGACCTTTTTTCTGCCGGCTTTTTCCAGCGCGCCGAGAATGTTTTCCGACCATTCGCGAAGCTGGGCCATCGAGAGGTGGGGGCAGCCGATGAACGCGAGGGAGCCTTTCTTGTCCGGATCCTTCCACATGACCGGGTAGGAGTTGCGGACGCGCTCGAGCTCGGCGTCGTCGATCACGTATTCCTGATAGTTCTCCTCCAGCAGCGATTCGCCGAGTTCGACGGCTTCGGGCGTGACCTTGTCGATGTGGTAGAGGCCGACGGCTCCGTTCGAAGCTGTGGCGGCGCCGAAATCCTTGAGGTAGCTCTTGCACTCGTCGTTGAGCTCGGTGCCGATCCACCTGTCGAGACCGACCACGTAGGGAACGTCCTCGGTGACCTTAATGCCGATGGCCGACCCGAGAATCTGCGGCAGCGGCTTTTTCGTGGTGTTGACAATGACCTTCCACTTGGCGCGGCGGCCTTCGTCGGTGAGCAGTCCGAATTCGGGAACGAACCCCAGAATCGAGCCGAAAATGTCGATCATTCCCGAGTTTCTGTTGCACCTTGCGCCGAGAACGGAATTCGCGTAGTTGACCGCGCTGGACTCCGCCCAGGACAGAATGTCGCCTTTTTTGGGAATGTTGCCCATCTCGTCAAAATAGCAGGCGCAGCTGAACGCGTCGTCGCCCGCGAGCCCGAGCTTCCTCAGCTGTTCCTCGTAATCCTTCTGCTTTCCGTACAGAACGGTCGAAAACAGCAGCCTGTCAAGCGGGTTGCAGCGGACGTTCTCGAAGTCGACAGGCCTCGGGTCCATCGTGAACCCTTCCTCGACCTTGAGCCCCGCCCCGATCAGCTCGTCCATGGTGCGGTAGACCGGCTTCAGCAGCGACAGCCCGAACGAAGTGACCAGGTGCCCCGTGCCGTGGGTGACGGGAATGAGTCTCTTCGCGCCGAACATGTCTCCGTAGCGCACCACCGTCTCCGCGACTTTCGCAAGAACCTCGCCCTTCGAGCCGTTCATGATCGCGAGCTGCTCGGCGGTAAGTTCCATTTTTGGTGTATACATATTGCCTCCTTATGGCTTATGAGTTATAAAAATGTAATCAATGGCATGTGTTTTGAACATGAAGCTGCGAATGCGCAATTTGTAATTGAGAATCGGGAATTTAATACCTCGATTCACGTCTCACGTCTCGCACTTTCAAATCTTCATCGCCACGTCCCACGCTCTCCAAACGACGGTGCGAAGGTTGCCGACGTTCACGCAGTCGCCGACCATTTTGGCCTTGCGCGCGCTGAGAGTAAGCGGGGCGGGGTGGTAGCCCATTGACGCGATGACGGTGTCGCAGGCGATCTCTTCGGTGGAGCCGTCGCTGTTTGCGACCTTCACGAAGCCGTCTCCGACCTCGGAAAGCCTGGTCTCCAGCCGCACGTCCACCTTGTTCAAAGCGAAGAAGTCGCGCAGGTAGGAGCTATTGGCCAGGCAGACGCCCGTGACGGCGATAAGGTCGTTCTTCATCTCGACAATGACCGGCTCGTGGCCTTTCTTGTAGAGGTCGTAGGCGATCTCGCAGCCGGTGAGTCCGCCGCCGATTACGACGACTTTATGTCCGACAGGCGCGCCGGAAAGGTATTCAATCGCCTCCACGGTCTTCTCGAGGCCGGGAATGCGCGGCTTGTTCGCGACTCCGCCTGTTGCGACAACGACTTCGTCGAAGCCCTCGAACTTCTCATCCGGCTTGATCTCGCAGCCGAAACGCACCTCAATGCCGAGTTTTTCGATCTCGCGGGCGTACCATTCCAGCAGCTCGCGGTCCTTCTCCTTAAAGGAGGGTGAAGCCGCCGCGTTGAAAACGCCTCCGAGTCTTTCGGATTTCTCGAAAATGACCGGCTTGTGGCCGCGGAGCGCAAGAACTCTCGCAGTCTCCATGCCGCCGATGCCGCCGCCGACCACCGCCACCTTTTTGGGCTTCGAGGTCTTCACGATCTTGTACTTTTTCGACTGCATCGTCTCGGGGTTGAGGGCGCAGCGGGCCATTCCCATGTTGTCGGAAAGGCTCTGGTCGTTGGCGACGCCCTTGTAGTGGGCCATGTTGAAGCAGGCGTTGTGGCAGCAGATGCAGGGGTGAATTTCGTTTTCGCGGCCCTCCATGAGCTTGGTGACCCACTCGGGATCCGTCAGAAACTGCCTCGCGACGCCCATGCCGTCCAGCTCGCCCGCGGAAATCGCCTCAGCCGCGACGCCGGGGGTCATTCTTCCCGCGCAAACCACGGGAATGTCCACGAACTTCTTGATGTGGCGGGCCTCCTCGAGGTTGCAGTTCTGATCCATATACATCGGCGGATGGCTCCAATACCAGGCGTCGTAGGTGCCGTTGTCGCAGTTGAACATGTCGTAGCCCGCGTCTTCCAGGTACTTGATCGCCTTCTCGGACTCTTCCATGTTGCGGCCGAATTCCTCGAATTCCTCGCCGGGCACGGCGCCTTCTCCGAAACCCTTCGTCTTGGAGACGACGGAGTAGCGCAGGGATACGGGGAAATCGTCTCCGCACTGCTTCTTGATCTCCTGGACGATCTCCACCGGGAAGCGGTAGCGGTTCTCGAAAGATCCGCCGTATTCGTCGGTGCGGTAATTCCAGTTGGCGATGGTGAACTGGTCGAGCAGATAGCCCTCGTGCACCGCGTGGATCTCGACGCCGTCCACGCCGGCCTGCTGCAGCAGGTAAGCGGTCTTG
>JAEEGG010026452.1_pt1 | contig 11078 bp, 4 predicted proteins | sample 9134161 | NCBI WGS metagenome assembly JAEEGG01 (sample SAMN16246543, study PRJNA631951) | gut metagenome | biome: gut microbiome; feature: rumen; material: CR-attached | host: Bos | place: Iran: Karaj | collected 2018-10
CGCCAGGCAGCTTCTCCGCCAGCTCCGCCGCCGCGCGCGCGAGGCGCTGGTTGGGCGTGTCGAGAAGCGCCACGTCCACGCCCTTCGCGAACGCATCGACCGTGAAGCGCCCGATCTCCCTTCCGTCGAAGAGAAGCGCATATTCACCTTCCGCAAGGCTGTCCACCGCGATGACCTCGCGGTTCAGTCTGCCGAGGAACGGACACTCCGCTGCCGCCGCGCGGAACGCATCCGTCGCCGGAAGCGGCAGCGCCTTTGGGGCGTATGTGAACGCCACGCCATCCTTGCGCACGCTTACGGCGGACACCACCGCGTTCATCGTCTCCGGCCTCTTCTTGTTGGCGCGCTGCCACACCTTCCCTGTCTTGGCGTCCAGCGACGCCTGCGCCACCATCGGCCATTCCCTCATCTTCTCGAAGATGCGCGCGGCCTCGGCATACGCGCCGGCCGCCCCGGCAGACACGCCCTGGACCGAGATCTCCCGCGCACCCTTCTCAGCGTCCCCCGCCGACACGCGCACGCCCATCCCCGGATGAAGCAGGGACTCGAAGAGCTGCAGCGCCGCCGCCACGGACGCCGCACCCTCGCCGCGCACCACGGCCCTCTCGCCCGCGGCGAAGCGCCACATCCCCGCCCCGGAGTATTTCATCACGAAGTCGCGGAGGAAATAGGTGCTCGGCTTCACGCCGCCGCCATGGCTCCCCTCCGTCTCGTGGAACTCGGTCCCCGGATAGCCGCAGTTGCGGAGCGACGCGGCGAGAAGCTCGTTCTCCTCCACACGGCACTTCCATTCAAGGTCGCGTCCGCCAGCCAGGAACGCCGCCGGGGGCAGGCCCTTCGCGCCCGCGTAGAAGAGCGGCGCCCACTCGTCGATCTTCGGCGCGAACTGCGGATCTTCGTCCTTGAAGCCCACCTTGCGGACGTTGAAGTGCTTCGTCATCTGGCCCGTGAGCGGGGCGATGCCCGCAAGGTCGGAGGGCTTGTGCCCCCACGGCGCGAGCCAGCGCGCGTCCATGCCCACCATCGCCGTGAGGTATCCACCGCCGGAGATGCCCGTGACGAACACCTTCTTCGGATCGCCGCCGTAGCGGGCGATGTTGTCGAGCGTCCACGCGACCGCCGCCCCGGCGTCAGCAAGGCATTCCGCAGGCGTGACCTTGCCTACGAACCTGTAGTTGACCCCCACGTAGGCGATGGGCTCGGCGGGGCCCTCCGGCCACGGGGCGAAGTGCTTGTTGCCGTGCACCAGCCCGCCGCCGTGGAAATTCACGACCGTCGGGAAGTTCGTCTCGCCCACCGGCCACTTGACGTCAAGGACGCATCGCTCCCGCTTGTATGCGTCAGCCTGCGCAAGGCTGTCCTGGGGATAGTATGGTATGTCCTTCTCAACCTTGAACTCGATCGCCTCGGCGGCGCAGAGCAGGCAGAGGGCTGCAAACGTGGTTGTTGTGCTTTTCATTCTGTTTTCTCCTTTAAGTCACTTCACAGTGTATGTGGCGCAGCGCCTGTCGTTGAAGCTGTCGGGCGCGAAGCAGTCCGAGACCGCGATCCTGAAATCGCCCGGCTCAACGACGTATTCCTGGTTGACGTTCCAGAAGCCGAGCTCCTTGTCCGTGAGCGCGAATTTCACCGTCGCGCTTTCTCCGGGCGCGAGCGTCACGCGCTTGAATCCGCGCAGCTCCCAGAGCGGGCGCGCCAGCGTGGAGATCATGTCGCACACGTACATCTGCACCACGTCGTCGCCCGCGACGCCGCCGACGTTGACGACCTTCACCGACACCTCGTTTCCCGCGATCGTCGGCTTCGATATCTCGAACTTCGTGTACGAGAGCCCGTAGCCGAACGGATATGCGGCGCTGCCCTCGCAGTCAACGTAATTCGCCCGGCGGCTCATGCAGTGGTAGAAGCACGGTATCGCGCCCTCAGCGCGCGGGAAGGATATCGTGAGCTTGCCGCCGGGGTTGTTAAGGCCGAGGATCGTCTCGGCTATCGCCGTTCCGCCCTCCATACCGGGATACCACGCGAGCAGCACAGCGTCCGATGACGCCACGATGTCCTCCAGCACGAGCGGACGCCCCGTGATGAGAACCGTCACCACCGGCTTGCCGACGGCCTTGATCTCGCGGAGCAGATCCATCTGCACGCCGTTCAGGCGCAGGTAGGCGCGGTCGAAGCCCTCGCCGCAGTCCTTGTCCAGCTCCGTGTCCTTCTGGATCCTCCTGCAGATCGCCGTGCCGGCCTCGTTCTGGGTCAGCGCGTGATCGGGCACCGAACTGCTGCCGAGGCAGACCACCACGGCGTCCGACCGCTTCGCCGCCTCGACAGCGGCGGCGAAGCCCGATCTGTTCATGGAGCGGATCTTGCAACCGAGCGCGTACTCGACCTCGAACCCATGCTCCTTCGCGAGCTTCTCGAAGCCGAGGCGCGGCGTGATCGTCTGGCCCGGCCTCTGCGGGGCGGAGTAGTCCCCGATCTGGTTCTCCGGCTTGTCGGCGTTGGGGCCGATCACGGCGATGCGCTTCACCTTCTTCGGGTCGAGCGGCAGCACGCCGCCCTTGTTCTCCAGGAGCGTCATCAGCTTGCGCGCGATCTCGCGCGCCACGGCGCGGTGCGCCTCGCATCCGATCACATCCTCCGGGCGGCCGTACTTCTTCGCCCGCTCCTCGGGGTCGATGTAGGGATGCTCGAAGAGGCCGGACGCGAAGCGTCCGCGCAAGACGCGGCGGAGCGACACGTTGATGTCCTCCTCCGTGATGAGCTTGCGCTCCACGGCCTGCATGAGGCCTGTCAGGTAGTTCTCGGCCTCCCAGCAGCACATGTCGTTGCCGGCCTTCACCGCGAGCGCCGCCGCCTCGCCAAGGTCGCGCGCAAAGCGCTGCGAGCGCAGATTCCCGATGGCGCCGGCGTCCGCGATGAACGTCCCCTTGTAGCCGAGTTTGCCGCGGACGAAGCCGTTCACAAGGTCGCCTCTGAGAAGAGCGGGGATGCCGTCCACGAGATTGTAGCTCGTCATGAAGTTGGAGCATCCCCCCTTGATGGCGTACTCGAACGGGCGCATGTGCACGTTAAGGAGCTCGTTCATCCCCACGTGCACAGGGGTAACCATGTGCCCACCCTCGCCGATGCCGTGGCAGATGAAGCTCTCGAGCGCCGAGCCGCCGCCAAGGTCGCGCGAGCCCATGCACCTCGCATAGACGAACTCCGCCGCGAGGTACGGGTCTTCGCCGTACGTCTGCTCCACTCGGCTCCAGCGCGGGTCGAGCGCGAGCGTCCCCTGCGGGAACCCAATGCGGTAGTTCTGCTGGAACGTGCGCGTCTCGCGCACGCTCACGCGCGCCGACTCCCGCACGAGCTCCCGGTCCCACGTCGCCGCGAGGCCGATCCCCGGCGGCATGGACGTCTCGCCCAGATACTGCACCCCTCCGAGGGACAGCGGGATCCCGAGACGCGTCTTCTCCACGGCGAAGCGCTGCATCGCGTTGTAGGCCTTTATCAGCATGTTCGGATGGAGGCCGGTCTTCCAGTTGCGCCCCGAATACCAGTCCGCGCGGAAGAAGCTTCCGAGCCCGCACCCGGGGAACCGCGCGTAGAGGTCATCCAGGGCCTTGGCGGCGTACACCTCGCCGTCGCGGATCTCGTACATCTTGAATCCGCTGGTGGTGCAGAGTGCGGCCACCTTCTCTCGCATCTCCATGCGCGAGATGAGGTCCTCGAGCCGCTCGTCCACCGGGAGGTTCGGGTTCATGTAGGGCGCGTTCGCGAGCTGCGGGTCCCGCGCAAGCGCGCCCGCCGTCACCATGGCCGAGAAACAAATTAGAACATATTTCATGGCAATACCTTCTTCTCAGAAAAAGAAGCAAGGTAATTATACCATAATTCTTATGGTTTGGTGGAGTTCATTGCGGCAACTCATGCGCAAGCCACCAGATAACACGTCAGAGAAACGAGCTAATGTACCACATGGGATCAGTTGCGCTGGACGGAGTAGAAGCCGGCGTTGCCCATCTTGGGCACCACCAGGACGACGTCATCGTCCCCGCCGTCGGTGGGCGTGGCGCCGCCGAGCGTCACGACGGAGTCGGGGCGGCCGCCGCCGCGCACGCGCATGAAGCCGTTGAGGTTCTCGACCGTGAGGAGGACCTTGTCGCCCACGATCCGGATGTGCTTGATGCGCGGCTGCTTGACGCCCTTCACGGACGCCGCGTTCTCGCCGGCGACGAAACCGTCGCCGCGCAGCAGCGCATCCACCGTAACGCCGCGATCGGACGACGTGATCTTCTGCCCCTCCGCCACGGCGCCGTAGCCGTTCACCATGGAGAGCGAGCCGCCGGAGATGCCGCGCGGAGAGACGACGCCGTTAACGTTCACGCGCGTGTCGAGAAGAAGAACGCCATATTGTCCGTTCTTCTGCTGCTCGGCCTCGGCCGCGTCGATCTGAAAGGTCACCTCGGGGCAATGGCCGTTCTTTGCGACCGGCGCCACAAGCACCACCCTGTCATTGGGGTCGATCGGCGTGCCGTCCGCGTTGAGTCCCTCGAAGACTCCGTCCGAAGACCACACAAGTGCGTAGCACTCGCCATTCATCACCACCTCGCCGTCGGCATAACGGTCAGGCTCGGCGCCATTCGTGGAGAACGAGACCAGAACATCGTCGGCGCCGGCAAACGCAGCGCCAACCATGAACACGACGCTGAACATCAGCGCCGCGCCATTGGAAATATGTTCTTTCAGCCTCATTTTTGCTCAACTACCTGATTTGGGTAGAATTAAGGTTGAATTATACCATATTTTTTCTGTCTTGTGTTGAGAATGTGTTGAAAAGTTTTCTGGACCTCAATCGAGGTCGGATGCACCCTCAAGGCGTGCGCGGCGTTCGTCTCTGCCTCGTCAAGGCGTCCCATGCGCAGCTGGGCTATGGCGAGGTTGTTCAGGGCGGCTGGCTCGTCGGGATTCTTGGCGAGGCATTTCTTCAGATAGATCTCGGCGCGGCCATACTGCTCCTCGATGAAGTAGCCCATGCCCATCGCGAAGTTGGCGCGGGTGTTCTCGGGGTCCGACAGCAGCACCTGCTGCGCGAAGGTGCGCGCCAGGCGAAAGTCGGCGCGCTCCAGGCCGATCCGCAGCCCTTCGCGGGGGGTTAGGCGCATGCCCTTCTGCTGTCCGACCCAGTCCATGGCCTTCCTGATGCGGGAATAGGCGGCGTTCTTGGCGTCGAGGCTGTCGGCCACCTCGCTCTCCTCCATGGCGAGGGCGGTGTTGCCGGCCTTGTCGGCGGCGTCGGCACGCATGCGGCACATGCGGGCGATGCGCCACTGGAGGAACATGAACATCGACACGAGGCCCCTGTTGCGCACGCCCATCGGGTCCGCGTTCTCGTACAGCTTCAGGATGCGGTCCGCCAGGTCGAGCGCGGCCTTCCGCCCGGCCTCTGCGACGCCGGGGGGGAATCCGGCGGTCCTCGCGACGAATCCTCCGCACTGCGGGATGGGGAGCTTGTCGTGCCGCCACAGCTCGAAGCCGAGCTGCAGGGCGATGTTCGTGGCGCACTCGGGCTTTGAGCGCACCCATGTGCGCAGGGCGTCGGCCGCGCCCGTTTCAAGCATCCCGCGATCCTCGGGGTCCGTCTCCCAGCGCGTGCGCAGGTAGATGTCGCGCGGATCGGAGCTGGACATCATCGAGACGGCCTTAAGCGGGCGGGTGGGACGCGCGACCCTGTCGGAAAAAGATTCGGCGGCGACCTCCACGGCCGCGTCGAGGGCGCCGTCGGTGAAGAGCAGCCTGGAGTCCCCGCACTCCTCGGCGGTGAGGCGCGCGCCTTCGTTTATTATGGCCGACATGCGGCGCTCGGTCTGCGAGAACTTGAACGGCAGAATGAGCGCGGCCGCGAAGAGCGGCTCGTACAGAAGCACGGCGCGCAGGACATGGTCGATGACGCGGAAATGCTGCACCATCCTCTGCGCAGCCGGCTCCACCTCCACGGCGTCCTGGAAGCGCACCTGCGCGATGCGCCTGTTGTTGCGGAAGTATATCTCCACCCCCACCACGCAGAGTGACATCATCGCTGTGAGAGAAGTCGCGAGGAGGCACAGGCACAGCAGATACTCCGACTTCACGCAATGCTCCGCCCTCGCCCACGTCCAGAACCAGAATGGCGACCATCCGGCGGACTGCAGGAACGTGATGAGCCCCGCCGCCACGAAATACACGCCGTGGAGATACACGAGGAACTTGTCGTCGTCGGTGGCCTGCCTGGCGAGCACCGTGGACATCACGACCGGAAACACCACCAATCCCCCGATGAACACCCACCCTACAGGCGTGGCCGCGCTCTGAATCAGCTGCACATAGCGGTGGAGATAATGGATGTAGTAGGTGAAGGAGTTCCAGTCGTGCGCAATCAGGCCGTCGTGCCACCTGAAGAAGAGCGTGGTGGGTATCATGGTCGCGAGCCAGCCGCCAAAGAACGCGAGCGTCATCCGCCTGAAGGTGACGAGCCTCACGAGCGGGTTGGACAAGGGGACGTCGTTGCCCTCGCGCGACGGCCCCAGGCGGACTATCACGACGAGCGGAAACGCCGCCATCGGCAGAAACCCGATCGGCGACTCCGCCGCAAGCACCCCGAACACGGCGGACATCGCGACTGCGTCGCGTCTGTTGGACGTCCTGAGCCCGTGGAGGAACAGATGCACCGACGCCAGCGTCATCAGAAGCAGCAGCATCGTGGGGGAAAGAATCTTGCCCGCCCGCCACACGGGGTCGGAGCAGACGAAGAAGACGGCGCCCTGCAGCAGAACGAACCGCACGATGCGGCGGCTCCAGCCCATGCGCCTCATGCGGAAGCGAAGAGTGGCGGGGAGGAGCTCGTCGAACATCCGGAACGTCAGCACCGCGGTCAGCCCCAGGGAGATCGGCCCAAGCACGCGAAGGAGAAAGAGCCCGCCCGTCTGCCCGAAAAGCATGAAGAGCAGCGAGGCGACGTTGCGCCAGAGCGAGGGGAAGATCGTGGGCGGCGGACGGATGCCCAGCGCTACAGATATCTCGCCCCAGAGGTCAGGCGGCACCTCGGCGCTGTTCCCCGTGAACCACGCGAGGGCGGCTATCGCAATGCCCAGCGCACCGGCGACGGCATGATCGCGCCATGTCAGCTCGCCCGTCTCTTCCATCATTCACCGCCGCTACGCCGTCTGCGAAGAGCCAAGAGGGCAAAGCCAACAAGAATCAGCATCCCGCCGGAGGGCTCGGGGATCACGTAGGAAGTGGGCTGCCAGACGGAAGGTGCAGACGGATCGGTCCCATCCCATTCCGCGATGTGACCGGCGTTCTTCAAGTCTGTGTAGGAAGCCACCTCCGAAGTGGCGATCATCGTCCAGGTTCCAGTGTCCCAATCCCAATTGCCCAGCTCAATCACGAAACTGTATTCAGCCGCGGCGTATGGACTGACAACGGTGGCATACCAGTCCGTCGGCACAGGCATCGCAGAATCCGCCGATCCATCGACCGGCGCCATCATCAAATACTCGTCCGTGCCCGCCACGCGTATGCGCGCCTCGGTTACGCCGAGCTCCGCCGCGCTCTTCACGCCCTCATGGAAGGTGGTGACCTGGACGTCATTGAGCGATTCATCGTCGTTAGAAATGCCAACCTGCCACCAGAGCACCTCCACATCGGCCCTTGCTGAAAGCGTCGCGAGGGACAAGGCGAAGGCGGCAACGGCCCTTCGTAGGATATGGATGGCTGTCGTCATCTACTGTTTACGCCTCTCGTCAGTCCTCGAATCCCCTCGACTCGATCTCCACCATGAAGGCAGGTCCGGCGCGATAGTACCACACCGCCTGCCCGGCGGGGATCACGTCATCCGTCTTGATGCTCTTGACGGGCTTGCGCGTCACGGGGTCGCGCGTCTGGACCGTCCGCCACCATACCTTCTTCGCCGGATCCCACCTGAGGTTGCCCACACCGGGGATGGTTATGACGTCATCGTTCGCGACTGGGTTGTTGCCCCAATTGATGTCGTTTATCCCAAGCGCACTAAGGCCCGGATTCGGCAGCATGGTGCAGCCCTTGGCCGCGGCGGTGCCGCCATTGACGGACACGGAGACGGCGCCTTCGCAATACTGCCCTACGAGGAAGTACGGCTTGGAGGCGTCGTCCCGGACGACCCAGATTGCGCTGTTGCGCCCAAGCTCGCGCGCATCCGCCTCCGGGGTCTCGATGGACTGCATCGTCCCGCCAACCTTGCGGACCGTGGCGGCGGCGGCCTGCCATGCGCCGTTCTCGAGCGTCCACTGCTGGTAGGTGCCGTTGGCGTCCATGGCGTAGACCTTGTCGCCGTCGCTCAGCTGCGCCACGTTCACGAGCTTGTCCACGGTGACGGACTTGGCCTTGTCCGGATCCGTTGCAAGCCCGCCGACGGGCACGGACGTCATGGTGTTCTTCGCGGAGCTGTCCACCTCAAGCACCACGACGCAGTTCGTCGTGGGTATCGCGTTCGTTATCGAAAGCTCGTTCTTCGGCACAAGGAGCGTGACGAGGCGGTAGAGGCCGGAAGCGCCCTTCGAGCGTCCGCTTCCGTCAAGCAGCTCCACGGAGAAGGACGGGACGATCGCGGCCACGGGGCCGCCGACTTTGCTCCACGCGCCGCCCACCTTCCTCTGGAGCTCGTACAGCACATCATAGCCCAGATTCACGCCCTCGCCGGGATCGACGGCATGGTAGAGCGACATCTCCGTCCCGTTCACGCCTACGCCATCGCTCAGCAGAAGCTGGTTCGTGGCCGTTCCGGTCACGAGGTTCTCCCAGCGCATGAGGCCGTTGGGATCCTTCGCGTTCATGCCCTCCTCGAGGGTTTCCGGCGTGACGCCCCCCGTGAGGTCGAGGCCGAAACCATCCGCCATGGCCGGGGTGACGGACACGGAGACAGGCACCAGCTCGCCGTTCACGCGCTGCACGAGCGACATTCCCCTGATCGTCAGCACGCCGGGGACGAAAGTGACGGAATAGTTGCCCTGGATGGCCGCGCCGGACGGCGTGATCGCATAATTGCCTTCGCCCTCGCCGGGGGCGCGCGAGATGGTGTAGGACACGGAGTCGTCGCCGATAAACCCGTCCTTCGAGACAGTGAACACAGGATCGGCCCAGCCGGTCATCTTCGACTTGTCGTCCGCAGTCACGGTCGCCGGCTTGGGCGTGATCGTGAGGGATCCGTTCGTGACGTGGATGTCCTCGGTGGCGATCTGGTAGCCGTCGCTCTTCACGAAGGAGACGGCCGTGCCGTCGAGGAGCGACATCCAGTACGTGCCCACGTCCGTGCCCTTCGCCTTGGAGTAGGCGGGCTCTATGACTGGATGCACCTCGTCGTCGCCGATGCGCTGGCCATCCGACTTCCTCGCGATCTCGTACGTGTATCCCTCCACAGACTGCTCCGTTGCGTTCCAGGGGCGGGAATCGGTGTTGCCGATGATCGTCACCACGAGCCTGCACGGATTGATCGTCAACGAACCGGGCGTCGTCGTCACAAGGTACTCGCCAGTGACGTCCGCGCCGTCGGACGCGCGCGCGACGGTGATGCGGGCGTTCTCGAAGTGCCCCCTGTAGCTGCCCACGGCCGTGCCCTGCGCCGGCACATGGTGGAGCACCGTCAGCACATGGCCGCTCTTGAGGCCCGTCACGGCGTAGGCGGTCTCCGTGATGTCGCCGCCGGTCCCCTCGACCGTCGAAATGTCGTGGCCATGCTGCAGTGCGCCGTTGAACTCCAGCGTGAGGTCGTTCATCGCGATGCCCAGCTCCACTTTGCGCGTGTTCGTGAACGGCACGGTGACGCCGGCGGCCGGGACCGTGCCTGTCGCATTCGCCGGGGCCGTGGCCACGTACTTGGCGCCAGGATAGATCTCCTCGACGGCATAGCCCGCGCCGAGCGGCAAGGTCAAGGTCATCGAGCCGTTCGCCGCGCCATTGGCGACCATGTCCTTGAGCGAGAAGGTGAAGATCTTGTGCGCCGGGCCGTAGGTCACGCCGGCCGGCATGGGATGGGCCTCGAGAAACGCCTCGTTGAGCTCCTCGCCGTCCGCGAGCGTCACCGCGAAATCGAACGTGTCGTCGCGGTCCTCCGCCTTCGCGCCTTGCACGGTCTTCGTGACCGTCACGGGCGCGGTCTTGCGCCAGTTCGTGAAGATCGCCGTGTCAAGGGGTTCGTAAGTGTAGAAGTATTGGCGGCCCGTCTCCATCAGCGACGAGATGGTGTAGGTGCGGGCGCCGAGGTTCGCCGTGCCGTTGTGGTTGACGTTGGGGTTGCCCGGATCGCCGGCGATGGCGTTCAGGTCGAACGCGTCGTCCGCCGCCTCCGTGATCGTCACGGTCTCGTACTGGTAGATGACGGTATAGGTCGTGACTTCCGTCCAGTTCGTCGTCACGGTTCTCGTCTGCGTCGTATCCCAGAAATCACCATCCCAACTCGTGGTATCAGCCTTGCCGGCCGTGTTTCGAGTCGTCGAATCCTGGCTGGCGTTGAAGTAGATCGTAAATGGATGCCGCTCCGTGTCCTTCAGGTTCACGGATTCGGGAGGCCGTGCCGGGAAAAGGTCCTGGTCTTCCCTGTTCGAAACAATCGTGGCTGCATTGGTTGACGGAAGGCCGTCAAGCTGCATTTCGATATCTTCCCAAGGCGTAGGCGTGGGATAAGTCCAATTAGTATTGTACCAATTATTTTTTGTCCTCGTCTCCGTCCGCGTCTTCGTGAACTTCGACGTGACCGTGTACTGCACCGCCCGCGAATGTTCCGTGAAGTCGGCCGTGAAGTTGAACGCCTTGGCGGAGTCGGACGCCGTTCCCACCACCTTCTTGGCGACGGTGATGTGCACCGGCTCGCGCCGGTAGAAGACCACGTACACGGCCGCGTCGTCGTATGAGTTCCAGACGTAGGAGTAGCGCGACCACTCAAGCTCCCCGCGCAAGAACCTCACGTAGGAGCCGCCCGACGTCTCATGCTTCGTGATGGAGCGGTATTCTGAATCCGGGAAGGCGCTCGACGGGGCGGCCGCCGAGCCGATGCCGATCGTGGTGCTCTTGAAGTTCTCGCGCAG
>JAEEGG010026458.1_pt1 | contig 11075 bp, 8 predicted proteins | sample 9134161 | NCBI WGS metagenome assembly JAEEGG01 (sample SAMN16246543, study PRJNA631951) | gut metagenome | biome: gut microbiome; feature: rumen; material: CR-attached | host: Bos | place: Iran: Karaj | collected 2018-10
AATTCGAAATCGTCCATGGTCTGAAGTTCGCGGTGCACGTATTCGGCGGCCAGGGCAAACGCGCGCGCCCGATGGCTGATCTTCGACTTTACTTCTTCGCCGAGCTCGCCGAACGTCTTGTCGTAGCCGTCCGGGATGAAGATCGGGTCGTAGCCGAAGCCATCCGTGCCGCGCGGCTCGAACGCGATGCGGCCAGTCACCTCGCCGCGGAACGTCTCCACGATATCGCCGCGGTAGGCCAAGGCGATCACGCAGACAAACCGCGCCCGGCGGTCGTCGAAGTTTTTCAGCTCGTCCAGGAGCTTCGCCATCTTTTCGGCATAAGTGGCATTTTCGCCGCCGTACCGCGCGGAATAGATGCCGGGAGCGCCGCCCAGCGCCTTCACCTCCAGCCCGGAATCGTCCGCGAACGCCGCCATATCGGCATAGCGGGCGGCCTGTCCGGCCTTGATGCGTGCGTTCTCCTCGAACGAGGTCCCGTTCTCTATGATCTCGGGGAATCCCTTGATGGTATCGGGCGAGATAATGCTGACGCGACCGGAATCGGCCGAAGCATCGAGCATGGCCTGGAATTCCTGGATCTTGTGTTTGTTCGTGGTGGCGGCGAGGATCTGAAGCATGGGAGCGTGTCTCCTGTCTTAATTGGCTGTCAGCTCATTGTAGATTTGTTCATATTCTTCGACCATGTGCGAGACGGAACACAGGACGAAGGGGTCGGAGCGGCCTGCGTTGACCGCCTCGGAAAGCGCCTTCGCCAGACGGATCCCGTCCGGGTCGTTGTTGAAATCGATGCACTGGGCGAACCCGCCCGCGTACTGGTCGCAGAGTTCGGGGAGGGAATCGGCGGTGGAGGTGACTACGGGCAGACCGAGCGTCATGGCCTCGGTCAGCGTGAGCCCGTAGCCCTCGTAGCGGGACGGCACGACCATGGCGTCGAACGCCGCCATCAGGCTGCGGGCATCCTGACGGTATCCGGGAAGCGCGAAAACGAGCTTCGGGTACCGCATCGCTCGCATCCGGCGTTCCAGGTCGTCGCGTTCCGGCCCCTCGCCGATGATGACGACGCCCCAGCGTTCGCCGTCCGGCACGCGGTCGTTCAGCGCGCCCATGCGGTCGAACAGCAGGTCGTAGCCTTTCTGCCGGTCGAGCCGCCCCACGGACCCGATGACTTTCGTGCAGTCTTCCATCATGCACCATTTGCGGAAATCGCGGCATTCCTCCGGCGACGCGGGCTCCACGGGGTCGCATCCGTTGTAGACCACTTTGAACCGTTTCCGGGGAATGCGGCAGACGGCGGAATGGAACTGCGCCGCGGCTTTGGAAACCGCGGTCAGCACGCTGGCATGGCGCACCGACATCCGGTCCAGCATGAAGTAGAACCCCTGCGTCCGGCGGCGGTCGGCGATGTGGATCGTGTTCACGAGCGGGATCCCGCTCCCCGCGAGCGCAAAGCGTGCGAGAAGGTTGGCGTGCATCATGTGCGAATGGACGATCTCCGGCTCCAGCCGCTGAAGAGCGTACCGGACTAAAAACGGCAGCACGCAGAAATCGAGCTTGGTGGCGTTCAGGAACGCCACGCGGGCGCCCGCCGTCTGGAGCGCGTCGACCAGGCAGTCGTCGCGGGGCGGCGCCATCAGGGACAGGACGTCGCAGGTGTGCCCCCTGGCGATCAGGCGGCATACCAGGTCGGTCAGGACGCGTTCCGCGCCGGCCGGATCCAAATCCGTTATGAGCGATACGATTTTCATTGTGTTTCTATCCAAAAAATGTGAACTGCAACATAAGCCGGATTCTGTCTCCGCGCTTTCGCACGGGGGCGGCCATCTGTCTGAGCGGCCAGAACCCGGGACTGGTAACGCCGCGGGCAGCGACATCGTCCCCTATTTGGCCTTGCTCCGGAAGGGGCTTGCCATGCGGCCCGGATCGCTCCGAAGCCCGGTGGTCTCTTACACCGCCGTTTCACCCTTGCCGGACGTCCGAAGACGTCAGGCGGTCTGTTCTCTGTTGCGCTTTCCTTCCCGCGGGGTCGCCCCCGCGGCATCTTTCTTGAAGAAAGACTTCCTGCCCTGTGGAGTCCGGACTTTCCTCTTTGCAAAGCAAAGCGGCCGCCGTTGCAATTCACATTCTTACTATATCATAGCGCACGCGAAATTGCAAGTCATTTTTTCGTTTTTCCGCCATGGAAGATGCGGAAGTCCGCCCTGCCTGCACGGCGGGAAACGGGACAGGAGGCGGAAATAGCGGGGGGGGACGCGAGCGGACGCGGGGAAAAGACCGTGCCTTTTTCCGACTTTTTTCGCTTCGGAGGTTGCAATCCGTCCGTCCGCGTGTTACATTGATTAAAGGACACATCCGCCTGAATGAACAGAAGTGCCCTGAACCGAAAGAACATGGAACTAACGAGGTATGCCACAATGTTATGCCAGATATGCAAGGCCAATCCGGCCACCATTCACATACAGGAGATCGTAAACGGCGAGACCAGTACGCTTCACATCTGCGCCGAATGCGCCGGCAAGCGCAATATCGCCGAGGGTAACGCAAATTCGCATTTTCACGAGATGCTCGAACGCCTCACGCAGGCGATCGCGAACAGCGCCGACCTGAAGCTCGCCGAACTCTTCGAACCGAAAAAGCAGCAGGAAGAGGAGAAGACGCAGGACCTCGCATGCACCGTCTGCGGGACCACGTTCCAGTCCTGGAAGAAGACCGGCAGGCTCGGCTGCGCCGCATGCTACGAGCAGTTCGCCCAGCTCCTTTTCCCCGAATTCCCGCTGGTCCACCACGGCAGCGTCCATTGCGGCAAAACGCCGCCGGAGACCGTCGAACAGTGGCAGGACCCGGTCGTCTCCGAACGCATCAACCTGCGACGCGAGCTCGAAGAACTCTGCAAGGGGCTCGACGAATCCATCCGCCGCGAGGAATTCGAGCAGGCCGCGGAACTCCGCGACAGGATCGCCGCGATCGAAGCCGAACTCAACTCCGCCGAGCTCATCCCGGACGAATCCGCCACGGGTGAACCGGCGAAGAAGCCGCGTGGCCGCGGAAGGAGGAAAACCCCATGATCTTCCATCCCAGGATCCGCCATATCGCGGATCGCGGGCCGGTCTTCATCGGACAGGGCCCCATCCTTTCCACGTTCATTTCGCTCTCGCGCAACATCGACGGCCTCCAGTTTCCGGCGACCGCGTCGTCCAACAGCCTGGAATCGGCCGCGGAACTCGCGCTGGCCGCGCTGCATCACGATGACGTCCGCGAACTGCTCCCGAACATGTTCCAGATCAAGCACGAACTCCTCACCGAGTCCGACCGCGAACTGCTCGTGGAGCGCGAACTGCTCGGCCGCACGCAGACCGACATCGCGCCCCGCCGCGTCTTCGTCTGCGCCGAGGACGGCTCGACCTCCATCCTCATGAACGGCGAAGACCATCTCTGGCTTCACATGACCGCCGCCGGGTCCGCCTTCCGCGAACTCTGGGTCCGCATGTCCGCGCTCGAATCCGCGCTCGCACGCCACCTCCGCTTCGCGTTCCACCCGCGCTTCGGCTACCTGACCGGTTCCTCCTCGCTTGTCGGGACCGGGCTCAGGATCACGTTCCTGATCCATCTTCCCGCGCTCGGGCTCTCCGGACGCCGCAAGAAGATCCTCGAACGCCTCGAAGACGCCGGGCTCGCCGCGGAACCGTATTTCCCCGTCGACGGCAACGCCGCCGGAAACCTCTTCCTGATCTCGAACCGGACCACGCTCGGGGAACGCGAGGAGGACCTGGGGCTCCGCATGACGGAATTCGTCACGGCGATCTCCCATGAGGAAGAACGCACCCGCGCCGAAATGCTTGCGCGCCAGAGACTGCTGTTCCTCAACGCCTGCGGACGCGCCTACGGCCTGCTTCGCAATTCCTACCTCATTCCGACCTCGGAAGCCCTCGACGCCCTCTCCATCATGAAGCTCGGCGCGGATTCCGGCGTCTTCCGGCATTTCACGCGGCAGGACTGGGCGGAACTCCTGCTCGAATGCCAGCCAGCCCATCTCTGCTGCCGCAAAAACATGAAACTCACGCCCCTCGAACGCGGCGAATACCGCGCCTCGCGCTTCCGCGAACGCCTCGACGGACCGGAACCCGCCCCCCGCGCGGCAGACGACGCAGACAACTGATCCCGACCTCCCGCAGAACAACAGGCCGCAGCTTTTTTTTTAACATGGACAACACGTTTTTCAGCATCGCACTGGCCGTTCTCGAAATGACCTTCCTTTTCGTGACGCTCCTGCTGCTCCATGGCTTGAAAAAGCAGCTGGGCACTCCGGCGTCCTACGTCGCCATGGGCCTGCTCTTCGGGTTCACGCAATTCGCGGGCGCGGGCGGCCTCACGATCGTCACGGGGTATTCCGGGTTCGACATCCCGCTGTCGTCCGGCGTGCTGATGCTGCCGTTCCTGGGCATCCTCGCGGTCATCTACATCGCAGACGGCACGCTGTCCGCACAGCGCGTAATCATCGGGCTCATGATCTCGCTGGCGCTGTATCTTTACCTCGCCCACCTGACCGTGACGCAGGCCGAAATGCTCCCGTCCTCGGAGTCCGGCGACACGCTTGCCGCGTCGTTCACGGTCATGATGCGGAGCAGCCTGGGCGTGATGGCCGCGAATGTGCTGTCCTTCACGGTCGACATCTTCCTGCTCCCGATCTTCTACCAGGGGCTCCGCAACCGCCGCATCAACCTCTTTCTCTGCGTGGCCGCCTCGCTGATCGCGGTCCAGCTGAGCGACGCGCTGGTCTTTTCCGCCGTGCACCGCTGGGGCCGCCCGGACTGGTGGCTCGAACTGGAGGCGTCCTACCTCTTCAAGTCGCTCATGGTGCTGTGGCTCAGCGTCATCATCACGTTCTACATCTCCCGCATCCGCTACGAACTGCCCGGCGAAGGACGCGGCGCGCTCGACATCGTGATCGCGTTCTTCGGCAACTACGGCAAGCGGGTCGAACTGGAAAAGACCCTTCGCGACACGGAGGAACGCTACAGCGTGCTCTTCCGAAACGCCGTCGCCAGCATCTTCCTGACCGACCTCGACGGCGTGATCTCCGAAGCCAACGCCTCCGCCGCAAACGCCTTCGGGACATCCGCCGACGAACTCAAGGGCAAGTCGTTCCCCGAGCTCGCCGGCATCGAACGCACCCAGTGGGATGCCCTGCTGGAGGAACCGACCGCGCGCTACACCGCCTCGCTCCCCGGCGGCGAACGCATCCTCGAGCTTGCCATCAACCGCGTCGTCATCGCCGAGACCCCGATGGCGCTGGTCCACGGCCGCGACGTGACCGAACGGACGCGCCTGGAACGCGAACGCGAGATCTGGCGCGAACAGACGTTCCACCGGCAGCGCCTCGAATCCATCGGCGAGCTCGCGGGCGGCATCGCCCACGACTTCAACAACTTCCTGCAGGCGATCCAGGGGCACCTCGACCTCATCAAATACATGTACCCCGTCCGGGAAGAAAACGCGCGCCGCCACATCGAGGTCATCGACTCCATCACGGAACGCGCCGCCACGCTCACGCGCGATCTGCTCGGATTCGCACGCCGCGGCAATTTCACCGCGTCCGACATCGACCTCGCCGCTTTCCTCAATACCTCCGCCGCGATGTTCCTCCCCTCCGCCTCCGGCATCGACTTCAAGCTCGACCTGCCCCCGAAAAATGATCCCGGCGGAGAGGCCGCCCCTCTGACCGTCCGCGGCGACCCCGTCCAGCTTCAGCAGGTCATCCTGAACCTCCTCATGAACGCCCGCGACGCCGTGAAGAAACTCCCCGAACACGACCGCCGCATCACGATTTCGCTCGGCACCCCCGCTTCGCTCGGCGTCGATCCGCTCCCGCCGCCCGATGCCGAACTCTCCCCCGAAGCCCGCTACTGCGTGATCCGCATCCGGGATTCCGGGCCCGGCGTCCCGGAGGAACTCCGCACGCGCATCTTCGAGCCGTTCTTCACCACGAAGGCGGTCGGCCAGGGCACCGGGATGGGCCTTTCCATGGCGTACGGCATCCTCATCACGCACAAAGGCTGGCTCCAGCTCGATCCGCCCGCGCCGGATGCGGCAGGCGCGGCATTCTCGCTCTTCCTACCGCTCCAGACGAAGCCCGCCAATCCGTAAAAACCTCCGTTTCGTCTTACAAACGTTGCATTGCATTTACTTTTTCGATCGTCTTTTTTTCGAAAAAAACGGGAAAAAAACGTCCGCGGAATTGTAAAAAAGAAAAAAGCCTGTATATTATATTGGCAAATGGTATTCAACAAAGCCGTTGCCAAGTGCCTTACGCGGCCCGGCAAAACATGATCGGAGCAGCTTATGAGCAATCAAGCCATCGACGCCTTCATGGCGAACTTCAAGTTCGAAAGCCTCACTTTCGACGACATCTCCCTCCTGACCCAGTATGCCGATTTCCTCCCCTCGGATACCGACATCTCCACGAAGTTCTCCCGCAACATCAAGCTGAACATCCCCTTCGTCAGCGCCGCCATGGACACCGTGACCGAGGCCGAAATGGCGATCGCCATGGCAAAGCAGGGCGGCATCGGCGTCATTCACAAGAACCTCGACGTCCAGACCCAGGCAGAAGAGGTCCGCAAGGTCAAATTCTACCTCAACGGCTTCATCAAGACCCCGATCACGTTCCGCGAGGACCAGACCGTGCAGGAGATGCTCAACTACAAGCACGCGCACAACTTCTCGTTCTCCGGGTTCCCCATCGTGGACGCCAACGGCAAGCTCGTCGGCATCATCACCGCCCGCGACATCAAGTTCCTCTCCAGCTTCGACATCCCGATCCGCGACGTCATGACGAAGCCCGTCGTCTTCGCGACCGGGGCGCCCTCGCTCGAGGACGCGTTCCAGCTCATGATGAAGAACAAAGTCGGCAAGCTCCCGACCATCGACGCGGACGGCAGGCTCACCGGCCTCTTCAGCTTCACCGACGTCCGCACGCTCATCGAGAACATGGAACCGGCGTACAACCGCGACGCCGAGCACCGCCTCCGCGTGGCCGCCGCCGTCGGTCCGTACAACGAGGACCGCATCGAGGCCCTCGCGCAGGCCGGCGTCGACGCGTTCGTGATCGACACCGCGCACGGCCACAGCAAGGGCGTGATCGACACGGTGAAATACATCAAGGACAAATACGCGGGCATTGACGTCGTGGCCGGCAACATCGCCACGTACGACGCGGCGAAGGCGCTGCTCGACGCGGGCGTCGACGCGGTCAAGGTCGGCATCGGCCCCGGCTCCATCTGCACCACGCGCGTCGTGGCGGGCGTCGGCACTCCGCAGGTCTCCGCCATTTACGAGGCGTACAAGGCGATCGGCGAGGAAGTCCCGATCATCGCGGACGGCGGCATCAAGCAGTCCGGCGACGTGCCGAAGGCCATCGCGGTCGGCGCTTCCTGCGTTATGATGGGCTCCGTGCTCGCCGGCACGCTCGAAGGCCCCGGCGAAAAGACGTTCCGCAACGGCCGCCGCTACGTGCTCTACCGCGGCATGGGCAGCCTCGTGGCGATGCAGAAGTCCAAGGGCAGCCGCGAACGCTACGGCCAGCAGGACACCGACGACGTGAAGCAGATCGTCCCGCAGGGCGTCGAAGGCATGGTCCCCTACCGCGGCTCCCTCAGCGAAGTCCTCTGCCAGTTCATCGGCGGTCTCCGCTACTCCCTCGGCTACTGCGGCACGAAGACCATCCCCGAGCTCCGCGCCCGCGCCAAAGTCACGCGCGTCAGCCCCTCCGCCCTGAAGGAAGCGCATCCGCACGACATCATCATGACGCGCGACGCGCCGAACTACATGCAGGAAAACTGAGCCGGAGCCATCTTCGGTCTATCAACCCGGGAAAGACGGCGGACCATGTTCAAATTCATCATATCCCTGCTGCTCTTTCCCGTGCTTTTTCTGCTTTCGCTCGACTGCATCGCCGCGGGCATCTGCAAATGGATCGTCTCCGGCGGCTTCTCCGGCGCGGAATCCGCCGTGCATTCGGCGAAAGCCACTGCCTATTTCATGATCGCGAGCGGCCTCACGCTGAGCGTGGTCTGCGTCGCACTCGGCATCCCGCTGATGATCCTCTCGTTCATCTTCAAAAGCTGGCGCCGCGCGCTCGTCTCCATCGGCATCACGCTCATCGCCGCCGCGCTCTGGCGGTATTTCATGCTCCTGCCGTATTTCCTCTGAGGCGGACGACACCATGCTCATCGCCGCCGATTCCAAGATCCCGTTCCTGAGGGGCATTTTCGAGCCCTTCGCCGACGTGCGGTATCTCGACCCCGGCGAGTTCACGCCGGAGACCGTCCGCGACGCCGACGCCCTCATTATCCGCACGCGCACGAAATGCGACGCCGCGCTGCTGGAACACTCCCGCGTTTCCGTGATCGCGACCGCCACCATCGGCACGGACCACATCGACGCGAACTGGTGCGCCCGGCGCGGGATCATCGTGGAGAACGCCGCGGGGTGCAACGCCGCGTCCGTGGCGCAGTACATGACCTCGGCGCTGCTCCGCGTCTCGTTCCGGCACAATGTGGATTTACGTGGAAAAACGCTCGGCGTCGTCGGCTGCGGGCACGTCGGCACGAAGGTCGCCGCCGCGGCCGCCGCGCTCGGCATGAACGTGCTCGCCAACGACCCGCCGCGTGCCGAACGCGAATGGGAATCGGGGTTCGTCTCCCTCGAACAGATTCAAAGCGAGGCGGATTTCGTCACGTTCCACGTGCCGCTGACGAACTCCGGCCCGTACCCGACGGAACATCTGGCGGACGAAAGCTTCTTCCGCGGGCTCAAGCGCAAGCCGTTCTTCTTCAACACCTCGCGCGGGGACGTCGTGGACGAATTCGCGCTGAAATCGGCGCTCCTCGACGGGCGCATCGCGGGCGCCGTGCTGGACGTCTGGCACAACGAGCCGGACATCGACCGCGCGCTCCTGTCTCTCGTCGATTTCGGCACGCCGCACATCGCGGGGTATTCCGCCGACGGCAAGGCGAACGGCACGGCGATGGCGGTCGAAGCCGTCGTGTCGAATCTGCCGACCCACGTCGTCATCCGCGCCCCCCGCGCTTTCGCCGACATGCGGAACGCCCTTCCGCGGATGAAGGCGGACATCCTGGCGAAGGTCCCCGCGCCCGCCAACCCGGTCGTCGCGCTCGATCCCGCCTCGCCGCACCCGCTCGCGGACGCCGTGTTCGCGTCCTACGACGTGGCGGACGACGATGCCGCGCTCCGGTCCGCGCCGGAACGCTTCGAAGCCCTGCGCGGCTCCTACCGCGTCCGCCGCGAGTTCCCGGCGTACACGATTCAGGCGGATCAGCCGATGCCCCCCGCGCTCCTGGACACGCTCAAAAAACTGGGATTCCTCCTGCCGCAGGATTGAGCCTTTTTCCTTCCCGCCCCCCATTCGCCGCAAAGCATCCCTGCCGCTCTGCCGTCGCCGGAACTCTTGAAAAAAAGTGGAAAAATGCGTTTGCATTTCATCGTTCGGCGTGTTATATTGTGGCAAATATTTCGGTTTATACTTATAGGTTCGCGCACGCATGACGCTCCACACTCTTTTCGTTTCTTCTTTCGCTTCGTCTGCGTTAATCCGAGAACATCACGCAGGCTTTTGAGCAGTTCGAACCTGCCTTCGGCGGCATGGAGATGACACTGAATTGAAAACGCTGTTTTCCTGTGTATAGAAATGAATGTCCGCAACGAGTGCTTTGAAGACGGCACAGCCCCCGCATCCCTTTTGCTGCGAATCTTCCCCTTCCTCGGACGAAAGCCCCCTCTGTTTTTTCTCGCAATCCGACGCCGGCGGGCGGGTGATCCCCGGGGCATTCGGCAGTGACCATATACATGGATTCGTCGCAAATCTGTGCATTTCTGCAGGACTCGATGAGCTCAACATCAAAGACGCGCATTTGCTTTTTCAAACCGCACATTATCGTTTCACACCTCAAAACCGGGATATTCATTGGACTTGGCCGTCACTTGTCAAGCTGAATGCACGTTTGTCAGAGTAAACGCACCCTGCCGTTTTTCTCCCCGTGCGTTAACTTTTTCAAATGGCATTGTGAAAAAACGGGATAAATGTGTCAATTTTTCGGGAAATGAGTTTGATTTCCGTTCGAACAATGATATATTATATATATAAAGACATAATCCCGGGGCAGGATTGTCCTGCTCCTGAGCACTAACCAGATTCTCGCGGACCTCGCCGCGAGTTCGAAATGTAATCTAAGGACAAACCGGACATGATCGAAGTGAACACGACATATCCTAGGCAGACGCGGAGCGGCGTTGACACCAAGGTTCTTTTCACTTCGGTTCCGGTTACTCTTTCTCGAACTCAATCTGAGTTCGGTCTTGCCTGGGCGAATAAAATGAGCACAAGCAAGCAAACAAATCCAGCCCGCTTTCGCTTGACGTTCAGGTGGCCTGTTGTTTCACACAGCAGACACGAGTCAGCAACTTTCTTTTTAACCAACAGCTATCCCTCTCCTGCATCAGGAGCGTTTCATCGCGCCCTGATTTCCGGTCAGCGGACAACAAACTCAACATTCATGCCGACATGGGCTATCTCCACACCCGTGCCGGCTTTTTTCATTTCGAGAAACACACCAAAGCCGTTTACCTCAGGATATTCTGAGCACAACGGCTGTTCTTGTTTCTCTTTAGGCTGTCAATAGAGAAAAGTTGGCAGTTTGGGGTTCTTTATGACTGAATCGGGATGATTTGTCATGATGAAATCCCAGTCTAAAATGGACATCCGTTCGAGAGTCGGTTTCTCGAGGGGATGGTGGAACGTGGAAAGATTTTGGAAGAATGAACATGGAAACGACTTTGAATGAGGCGGATAATCCTGTTCCGGACGTATCGGGAAACGCTCAGGAAAGAGTTGAGATAACGATTAAAGACGGGGCAATTTGGATGCCGATTCTTACACGTCCTCTGCATGAGTTCCGCCTTTGCGATTTTTGCAAAAAAAACGAGATTCCTTATTACCTGCCTCTTGTACCCGATTTTACGTTTCACAATGTTTACAAAGGCCAAAAGAGGCATACATA